>Ga0209836_100069_pt1 | contig 19417 bp, 15 predicted proteins | sample ElbSprsedimmetaG_FD_184147 | JGI IMG/M metagenome (GOLD analysis project Ga0209836, IMG submission 184147) | Hot spring sediment bacterial and archeal communities from California, USA to study Microbial Dark Matter (Phase II) - Elbow Spring... ... | reverse complement strand
CCCTGGTAGTCCATGGTGGAGCCTAAGCCAAATACACTGGACACGATCATCCAAACGATTGACAGGACGACGATCACGGCCAGGTTGGTTGCAAGAAACAACAAAATGCGTTTCATAGGTCCCCTTTTCTCTCCAGAAGTACACAAAAATAACAGGTCCAAAGGCAACATGCCAGTCGGACCCATTGATTACATGATAGCGTTAGATGGATCCATAAGGAAAAAATTCAACCCACTCAAGACATAAGACATATCAGCACAAACGCTAGCCGCTAGCTTATACCCGAGGGGTTTCAGTCTTGTGACACGGCCTTGAGGGCGTCAACATGCTTGAAGCCGCGTGGTAATTCGCGCCCTCTAGCGGCCCGCTTGCCCCGATAAGCTTCCAAATCGGTGCCACGCAATGTCACGGTGCGAGCACCAGCTTGCACCACCAGTGACTCGTCTTCACCAAGCACAGCGACCGCAACTAGACTCTCGTCCGCCTTGAGCTGAATCAGCTTGTTGCCCTTGCCACGGGCGAGCTCGGGCAAGTCAGTAAGGGGGAAGATCAACATGCGGCCGGCACTGGATGCGACAGCCACCCATGCGGCCTTTTCGGAGAGTTTTTGCGGTGCCAGCAACCGGGCACCCTTGGTCACGGTGATGACAGCCTTGCCGGATTTCTGACGACTGATCAGTTGTTCCTGGCGAGTCACGAAACCGTAGCCGCTATCCTGAGCAAGCAGTACCCGCTGGGCCGGTTCGACCAGCAGCAAGGTTGCGAACCCAGCACCAGCCGCCAGGCTGAACCGGCCACTCAACGGCTCGCCCTGCCCTCTAGCTGATGGCAGGCTATGAGCTGCTAGGCTGTAGGCTCGGCCAGTGGTATCGAAAAACACCACCTGCTGGGTACTGCGGCCGATGGCGTGCATGAGATAACCGTCGCCTGATTTGTAATGCAAACTGGTCGGATCGACATCATGCCCTTTGGCCGCCCGCACCCAGCCAAGCTTGGAAAGCACCACCGTCACCGGCTCGGCCGTGATCAGCTGGGTCTCGCTCAAGGCCTGGGCCGCTTCACGGGTCACCAGACGTGAACGGCGGGCATCGCCATATTTTTCCGTATCGGCCAACAATTCATCACGCAAGCGAGACAGCAGCTTTGGACGACTGCTTAGCAGGCCCGACAACTCATCGCGCTCAGCCTGTAGCTTGGCTTGCTCGTCACGGATAGCAAGCTCCTCGAGTTTGGCCAGTTGGCGCAAGCGAATCTCCAGGATTGCCTCGGCTTGTATCGCCGACAGCGAAAACCGCGCCATTAGGACGGCCTTAGGCTCGTCCTCCTCACGGATGATGCGGATGACCTCGTCGATATTCAGGAAGGCAATCAATAGGCCATCGAGGACATGCAGCCGCCTTTCGACCTTTTCCAGCTGCCACTGGGTTCGACGGGTCAAAGTCTGTTCGCGGAAGGCCAGCCATTCAGTGAGCAGGCTGCGCAGGTCCATCACTCGCGGACGGCCATCCAAACCAATCAGGTTCATATTGACCCGGTAGCTCTTTTCCAGGTCCGTGGTGGCGAACAAATGCGCCATCAACGCTTCGATGTCGACATTGCGGCTCTTGGGCACGATCACTAACCGGGTAGGCATCTCATGATCGGATTCGTCGCGCAGATCGGTCACCAGGGGCAGTTTTTTCGCCTGCATCTGGGCTGCAATCTGCTCCAGAACCTTGCTACCGGAAACCTGATAAGGTAACGCGGTGATGATGATTTTGCCCTGCTCCACCTTATAGCGGGCTCGCTGTCGAACATTGCCTTGACCAGTCTGATACATGCTCAGCAGCTCACGAGGCGGCGTAATGATCTCGGCCTCGGTGGGAAAGTCTGGCCCTTTGATGTGCTTACAAAGCTGTTCAACGGTCGCACTGGGATTTTCCAATAGGCAGATCAGCGCGGCGGACACTTCCCGTAGGTTGTGTGGCGGAATGTCGGTAGACATGCCAACGGCAATACCCGTGGCACCATTGAGCAGCACGTTCGGCAGGCGGGCTGGTAAAAGCGCAGGCTCCTCGAGAGTACCGTCGAAATTAGGCACCCAGTCCACCGTGCCTTGATCAACCTCAGTCAGCAGCGAATCGGCGTAGCGAGTCAGACGCGATTCGGTGTATCGCATTGCCGCAAAGGACTTGGGATCGTCGGCAGAGCCAAAATTGCCTTGCCCATCGATCAGCGGGTAGCGGTAGGAAAATGGCTGCGCCATCAATACCATCGCTTCATAACAGGCCAAGTCACCATGCGGGTGAAACTTGCCGATTACGTCACCCACTGTCCGAGCCGACTTTTTGTGCTTGGAGGAAGCAAACAGTCCCAGTTCGCTCATGGCATATATAATGCGACGCTGCACTGGCTTGAGACCGTCACCCACATGCGGCAGGGCACGGTCCAAAATCACGTACATGGCGTAGTTCAGGTAGGCCTTTTCCGAGAAGCTCGCAATTGACTGCCGCTCGCAGTCATTGACCTCCAGCATGGCCTGACTGAGCCGATTATTCTGTGGATCAGGATTTGCTGTTTTACGTGTCATGGGCAATGGCTATTGTTTATGCCTGAATCGGGCAGCCGGATTGAGGCGGGAAAGTGCCACCAGCCCCAGTATCAGGAAAATTAATGGCGGCAAAGAGGCACTGAGTATGGCCGGCACACCATACACTGGTCCCATGAAATTCATAATCCGGTTGAAAGTGATATACACCACTCCCAACATAATGCCGACGAACAGCCACTGACCAGCATTGCCACCGCGCTGGGATGCAAACACGAAAGGCATTGCCAATACCAACACGGCAACCACCGATAGGGGCGTAAAGGCCTTCATCCACAAGGCAATCCGGTAGGGTGTGCTGTCAAGGTCGTTTTGCTCTAAATGCTGCACGTAGGCAATTAGGTCCAGCAAGCTCATATGCTGCGGGTATACCACTGCCACGTCCAGCATGCGAGCAGGAAACAAACGCTGCGCTTCCAGCAGCGGTTGGGTCACTGCCACAGTCTTATCGGCGGTCAAATCCGTATAGGCAACCTCATATAGGTTCCAGCGATCCTGCGACGTGACCTCGGCCCGTGCGGCGGTCAAGCTGCGGATCAGCCGGCCCTGCGAGTCGAACTCAAACAGCTTCACGTCCAGTAGCTGACCGCCCACCACAGCCCGCCGGGCGTTTACAAATCGCATTCCGTCCCGTACCCACAGCCCGGATCGGGTATTCACGCTCAACGCGCTTTCGGTCGCCTCCGCACGCATCTTGCGGGCTGTTTCCTGCCCCCATGGCCCTAAGGTTTCACCAATTAACATCCCGAAAAAGGCCAGCAACACGCCGCCTAGCAGCACTGGTCGCGCCATCCGCAGGATCGACATGCCGGAGGCACGCATTACAGTCAGTTCCGAACCAGACGCCAGCGCTCCCAGAGACAGCAATACGCCGATCAGAATGGCAACCGGATAAAAATCATAGATATAGCCCGGTATCGATAGGGCCACGAATGTCAACACTTTGGCCAGGGTATAGGTTTCTGAAACCCGATCGACCTCGTCGATAAACTGGAAAATCAACGCCAGCAAAGTAAACGCTATTACTGCGCCAAAGCCTCCTAGCAGAACGGTTCGCAATAAGTAGCGATCCAGGCGCGTCATGACATTGCTCCCTTCGCCATTTGCCAACGAGCACGCAGCCGGCGCATCCCACCGCCCTGAATCCAAAGCATCATGAGGGCCAACAGTAAGGTCATTACCGGTAGTAACATGACCCCGGTAAGCAAGTCCATCTGGCCACGTGCTACGCTGGATTTGAAGGTACCGAGCAGATTGAAATAAATCGCGTAAATGAGCACTGCCCAGGCTAACCGACCGTAACGACCGGCGCGCGGACGGGTCTGAGCCAAGGGCACCGCTAGGAAGGCCAAGGCCAGCACGCTCAGCGGCTTACCAAGGCGCTTGAGAAACTCACCATGATCACGCGTCGAATCCGACTGGAGCAGCTCCAGCGTGCTTTTAGGCGCGCTAACCTCCGGCGCCGACGACATGCCGGGTAATAAAACCCGATGTCCTTGATACTGAGTGACTATGAAGTTTTGTTCGCCAGCAAGTCCCTCGTAGCGACGCCCATCCCGCAGCTCAACAAAACGGACTCCGCTGTCGGGATCGGTCACCAGTTCACCTTGGCGAGCAAACTCGATACTAGGCTTGCCTTCGCGCAGGGTGTAAAGGAATACATCCTCGAACACGTCAGCTCGCTGGTCCGCCACATAGGCAATAATCTGCCCGTCAGGCGTTTCAAAGAAGCGCCCCGTGGGTACTCGGCGCAGCTCGGATAAAGACTGGGCTTTGGCGATCATAGCATCGCGCGATGCCTGCGCCGCAGGCCAAGCATACATGGACAGCCAGCCGGAGAGCAAAGCCACGGGTACCGCCACTAACATAACCGAGCGCAGCATAAAGAACGGTCCAGCCCCGCAAGCTCGCATCACACTCAACTCACTGTCGCGGCTCAAACGCCCGAGGGCAAACATCAGACCTAGGAACAGCGACGCCGGCAGCACGTAACTTAGCAGCTTGATACCATTGATAACCACCAACCATGGAATAAGATCACGCGGTATACTGCCATCAGCGGCCAACGCTAGTGACTGCACGAAGACGTTGGCAGACATGACCAGCACCAGCACGACTGTCACCCCAAGAAAACCCAGGATGATTTCGCGCAACAGATAGCGGGTCAGCACTGACATATCGATGATTTATCCGTCGGTCGGTAGTGTACGGGCAATCAGGCCATAGGCGCCTTGGGTTCCTTCCGGCAACGGTAGGCGTACCCGGTAACCACTGCCCGGTGCATCGGTCATGGGATTACCTTGCAGGTCTTCCATCGCGCTAAGAGTCATCTCGCGATTCCCCTCCGGCAGCATGAAGGTGATCTGATCGCCGACCCGCAGCTTGTTTTTAATCTCGACTTCCGCCCAGCCGGTTACGGGGTCGGCCTTGATCACCTCCCCGACAAACTGCTGCACCCGGTTGGAAGAAACCCCTTCCAGGTAATTCTGGTATTCCTGCGTGTGATGACGCTGGTAAAAGCCATCCGTGTAACCGCGGTTGGCGAGATTGTCCAGCTCGGCAATCAGGCTCGGATCAAAGGGCTTGCCGGCCATTGCGTCATCGATTGCCCGGCGATAGACCTGAGTCGTGCGCGCCACGTAATAATGAGACTTAGTACGCCCCTCGATCTTCAGACAATCGACTCCGATGCGAATTAGCTCATGAACATGCTCGACCGCCCGCAGGTCCTTAGAATTCATGATATAGGTACCATGCTCGTCTTCCATAATGGGCATCAACTCACCCGGGCGGTTAGCTTCCTCTAGGAAGTAAACTTGGTCAGCCAATGGATGTCGTGGTTGCGAGGCTGGGTCATTATCGAGCGGGTTGGCATTATTGAGAGCATTGAGGTCGATTACTTCGCTCTGACTCGGCCGGTACACGCCGGCAATATCTTCCTCGCCCGGCATGACCTTGTATTCCCAGCGGCAAGCGTTGGTGCAAGTACCCTGATTGGGATCACGGTGGTTAAAATAGCCTGATAACAGACAACGGCCGGAGTAAGCGATACACAACGCGCCATGTACAAATACCTCTAGTTCGGTATCCGGGCACTCATCACGAATCTGGCGGATCTCGTCCAGCGACAGTTCCCGCGAGAGGATTACCCGCTCAACACCCACCGACTTCCAGAATTTTACCGAAGCGTAGTTGACGGTATTGGCCTGCACCGACAGGTGGATCGGCATATCAGGCCAATGCTGTCGCACCAGCATAATCAACCCTGGATCAGCTATGATTAATGCATCCGGGTTCATGTCGATCACCGGCTGCATGTCCTTAATGAAAGTCTTGATCTTAGCATTGTGTGGTAAGATATTGACGGCGACAAAAAATTGCTTACCCTGCGCGTGTGCCTCTTCGATACCGATACGCAAATTCTCCTCGAGAAAGTCATTGTTGCGCACCCTCAAACTGTAGCGCGGCTGGCCGGCATAAACGGCATCCGCACCATAGGCGAAGGCATAGCGCATGGACTTGATTGTCCCAGCGGGTGACAGCAGTTCTGGTCGTTTCATAGATGGTGGTAGATTACGTTAGGCAGATAATTAGTCATTGTACCTACAAGGCTATAGATTGAATAACTGGCAGACCGTAGGATAACTGGAAATGGCACCGTTTTGCGGCCCATACGCCCGTTCAACTGAAACACGGGGGTTCTCAGGTTCTCATGGCCAGACTGTGAATCAATAGATACCAGTACGCGAAACTGACGCATTACGGCGCCTGATATCTGTTCCAGTCAGTGGTCGGTTTTCAAATTGAATGATCGAGAAGGGCTGCGTATTTTAAATATCGAGAGTCGGCCAATCAGGCCGGCAGAAGCGTATCTACTCAAACTTTACAAGTGCCTGCTCGCACATCTACGTGTCACAAATTTGTGTTAAAAGCACAACTTAGCAGTAAATGATTCCCGATTGCGCCGGGCACAAAATTCACTAGCCTTGCGTGCCGTTTTAAATCCTTGTCCAAGCTATCAATATGACTGATATCCAACATCCGATTTCATTGCGCGATCAAGCGGCTCGCCTCGTCGAATCTAGTCGCTTTCAGAAAATCATTATTGCTCTCATCCTGATCAATGCGGTGATCTTGGGCCTGGAAACGTCCAAGTCAGTCATGGCAGCTGTCGGTGGCCTGCTGTACACACTGGATAAGATTATCCTCTCGGTCTTTGTAATCGAGATCCTGATCAAGTTATTCGCCTACCGGTTAGCATTCTTTCGCAATCCATGGAACATCTTTGACTTTTTCGTTGTGGGTATCGCGCTCATTCCAGCCACGGGTCCCTTTGCGGTCCTACGGGTGCTGCGGCTGTTGCGCCTGATTTCGATGGTTCCCAAGCTGCGGTTCATCGTTCAAGCGCTACTGGCCGCTATCCCGGGCATCTTGTCGATCCTCGGCCTACTCTTAATCGTGTTCTACGTCTTCGCGATCATCGCCCACGGCCTATTTAGCGAAACGCATCCAGAATGGTTCGGTACCCTGGGGGCGACTCTCTATACCCTATTCCAGGTCATGACGCTGGAGAGCTGGTCAATGGGCATTGCACGACCGGTAATGGAAGAACATGCCTGGGCCGGCGTGTTCTTTGTGGTGTTTATCTTGATCGCGACCTTTACCATGCTGAACCTGTTTATCGCGCTGATCGTTGATGCAATGCAGTCTTTACAGCGTGAGCACCATAAGGAGGAAGAAAAGATGATCGGTGAAGCCGTACATCGGGAGGCCGAGCCGATCCACCAAGACGCCCAGAGCCTGCGCGCAGAAGTGCAAAGTCTGCGTGAAGAGATCCGTGCCTTACAACGAATCCTGCTCGAACGCAAAGACCAATAAGTTCAAGTCCCATTACTCAAAATGTCATGACTGCGTCTTAGCGAAGCGCTAAGCTCACTTCACACGCCGAGGATATTAAATGGCCGACCCCAAGATTTTACAAATGATGCCGGCCGAGGGCGGTTTGCGCTGTTCTCCGATGAGGAACACGGTGTCTTCATCGTGCCGCCAGTCTGCTTTGCTCTGGTGGAGTACGAAAACAGTTACACCGAGATACGCCCCATGAATTGGCAAGGTACGGCGGTGGACTACACGGACGAGGCTGACGGCTTCCTCGGCATTGAACATGTCTCGATGGTCGACAGCGACTTCGATGAAGACATGCAGTAACCAGAGTTAGGCTAGCAGGACCCCAGGGCCTTACCTTAGATCGCTAGTCCCAAGTATCAAGCCCGAGTCTCAAGCAGATTACGAATGATTTCTCCGGCCACCATCAAACCAAACAGATTGGGTATATAACTGATGGTGCCATTGACCGCGCGCGGTCGGCCGGGATTGACGGGCGCCCCCACTGGAGCGTGCGGCAACGCCTTCACCGCCACCTCCGTCGAATAGACCACTGGCAACTTCAGCGAGCCCTGTGCATCGCGCAGACGTTTGCGCAACTCCCGCCCCAGCCCGCAGCCCTCTACCTTATCCAGCCGTCCAACTCGCACATGACGCACGTCTAAGCGCCCGCCGGCCCCCAGGCTCGTCATCACGGGCACGGACTGCTGCTGGCAGGCGAGGATCAGCGCCGCCTTGCTGGCAATCGAGTCGATGCAATCAGCCACGTAGTCGAACTTGCCTTGCGATACCAACCGCTGTGCATCGCTGGCTTGCAGGAATGAATCGCGCACGTTTAAGCGAATATCCGGTCGAATCGAGCGCAAACGCTCCGCTGCCACCAATGCCTTGCTCTGACCGAGCACGGATTGGGTTGCGAGCAACTGACGATTCAAATTAGACGGGGTAAACACGTCATGATCCAGCAGGGTCAACTCCCCTACGCCAGCGCGGCAAAGCGCCTCAGCGCAGGCCCCACCTACTCCTCCCAGGCCGGCCACCAACACATGAGCCTGTGCCAGGCAGTCCAGCCCCTCATCCCCGATTAAAATCCGTGTACGCTCATAAATATCAGTCATCGTTAATGGCTATCCCGAAAAGTCGTCGCGCATTCTCACTGGTCTGGGCCGCCATTGCAGCGACTGAACAATGATGCAATTTTGCTAGGCAATCGAGATTGTCCCAGATAAATGCCGGCTCGTTACGCTGGCCTCGATGGGCTGCTCCCGGTTGGAAAGGGGCGTCGGTCTCCAGTAGCAGATGATCGATTGGTACCGCTGCGATCACAGAACGTAATCGACTAGCGCGTTCATGGGTGATAGCGCCACCTACGCCGATAAAGAATCCCTGATCCACGAACGCCGCAGCTTGCTGGGCCGAACCGGTAAAGCCATGAACAACACCACGTAGATCAGGCTGACGCCGCAAATACCAGAGCAGACGATCCTCTGACTTGCGGGCATGCAGAATCAACGGCAGAGAGAACTCCCTAGCAAGACCTAACTGCGCTTCGAATACCCTGCGTTGCAAGGCCTCATCCGGCATGCCCGGCGCAAAATCCAACCCGACCTCACCTAAGGCCACTACCGCCTCGGCACTACTAAGCTGAGTGCGCAATTCAGCCAGCCAATCACCCGTAGGTTCCGCTACTTTCCAAGGGTGGAGCCCAAACGCTAGATAAATCGATGGCAAGTCCGATCTATCCGGTAATCCATTGATGACATCCCAGACCCGCCGCTGCGCAAGCCAGCCCGACGGCTCGACGCCTACACTGATAATCGCGCTGACCCCGGTGGAGCGGGCACGGCGAAGCAGGTCCAGACGATCCGCGTCAAAGACCTCTTCTTCAAGGTGGCAATGGGTATCAATGACCGACATAATCCACCTAGTTTGTCATCAATACCGGCCTATCAGGCTAGTAGCCCACTTCAGAGCATGGCCAATGACCTGCCGGATAGCAAAGTCGGCAACACCCAGGCTTATGGTTTCTGCTGCAACACAGTTCGTCTAAACCTATCGACAAGCTAGAGTGAAATCAAAGAGACTTGCCACTTTGAATAACGCATTCGCTTTGCACCCAACATTAGAGCGGGACTCTGTGCAGGTTAATGAACTGGGGGGCGAGCAAGTGACCGTCTTCCAATTGATGTCCGTTTCCCCCTGGTGCTTACAGGGCGGATTCACCATATAGCCTATAGCAAGATAGATCTTGCTTAGGTCGGTACTATTGGGGCTATGGGCAAACATAACCTTATGATAAAACGACGCTTAATCTCAGAATCCACCAACTGCGGGATACCGTTAGATATTGAGATCCTCTCTTATAGGCAATCTAGGGCTTTAGGGAATGAGCAGACGCATCCTCTCCTTACCACTTCAATACGCCGGGCTTCTAATCTTGCAGATTATGTTAGCACTGGCCCTGATCAACTACGTCAGCGAAGTGGTGGAAAATGATCACCAAGCTCTTTCGAACACGGCCCGGATCTTCACCCAAACCAGCGCCGCCATTGAGGCGCTACGTGCTGACTACGTAAAAGTCGGCTGGGAACTTGACCAAGCAACCCAAGGCATGGTGCCTGGCATGCGTCTCGACTTGCAGCCCCTTTCTCAACAACTGCGCCAGATCCGTTCCTCTCTCATGGGAAATCCAGAGCTGGAAAACCTGCGCAACCGCCAGCCTGAGGCTGTCTATGAACTGAACGAACGTCTAAATCGCCTAGGTTATCTGCTGATTGAGCAAACTGGCCGTCTCGGCAGTACCGATGCACGGCTCACTCAACAGATCCGCGACCAGCTGCTAGCCGAGTATCGCCAGATCATGGTGGACGGGTTTGGAAGGCTGGTTGCTAGCGCCAACGATGAGATTCTGCAATTAGCTGAAATCACCCACCAGGCGGGCCAGACCAACCTCCATTTGCTCAAAGCGATTTTGTTCGGTTTTGTGGTGCTCCAGGTTTTATTAATCATGTTTGCCCTATGGCTGTTTAACCACCAAATCGGTTCTTTGGCCAAAATTGCTGAGCGTCTTTCCAAGGGAGATCGGCGTGTCAACTTACCTCAGCAAAGCCGCAACGATCACATCGGTAAGCTGGCGCGAGCGATCCATCATTTCCGTAGCTCATTAGATTCGCTGTCGGCCTCCCGTGAACAACTGAAGGCCACTCTTAGAAAGCATGACGAGGTTGCTCGCGAACGGGCTAAGGCCGAGCTCGCCCTGCAAATGGCCGAATCGGCCTTTAAGAACATCGACGAGGCAATCGTTATTAGCGATACCAACGGCAAGGTTCTGCGCGCCAATCACAGCATGGCTAAGTTGGTGGATCGTACTGACGAACAGGTTCTGTCCACCGATCCATTAGACCTCATATTGACGGGCCAGCACAATCTTAAGAGCCAGATCCGGCAACATTTGATCCAATCTGGACGTTGGCGGGGCGAGATCGAATTTACGACCGCGGGTGGCCGTGAAGTCATCGCGCTGCTTAGTGCGCACTATGTGCGAACACCTAGCAAGAAAGGGGAACACATTATTTATATCATCAATGATTTGACCGAGACCCGCAAAACCGAACGCAAGTTGATCCAGCTTGCTAAGCATGATCGTGTTTCCGGCCTACTCAACCGTGATGCTTTCTATCACCGCGGCTACAGCTATATTAACAGGCACCCCGATCAGGCACTGGGCCTGCTAATCCTTGGTCTCGACGGCTTCAAGTCGCTCAATGAAGTACTGGGCCACCAGCAAGGCGACCAGATCCTTCGGCACGTCGCCAACCGGATCAAGGCAATAGCTCCTAACAACGCGATACTTGCTCGCCTAGGTGGCGACGAATTTGCGATTGCCGTGGCCGGTAAGCACGCCGAGGCTATCAAGTTAGAGCTGGAGGCCTTGGCGCAAAACCTGCTTGAACAGCTACTTCAGACGGCTTGGATTGACAATTATTCGATCAAGCTGCACTGCAGTGGTGGAGTGGCTGCCTACCCGATCGATGGCGACAATATGGCGGAACTGCTCAAAGCTGCCAATACCGCACTGCACCACGCCAAGTCGCAGGGTGGCGACCGCATCGTGGTTTACGCCAGCCACCTCAAGGATCTGGCAAAAAGGCGCTTCGATATTCAGCAATCACTGGAAAACGCGTTACAAAATCACGAAATCAAGCTTTGGTACCAACCGCAGGTTTCACTGTCCAATGGGCAGTTGATTGGCTTTGAAGCCCTGATGCGCTGGCAGCGCGCTAACGGCGAGTGGGTCAGCCCAGCCGATTTTATTCCACTAGCGGAAGAATCCGGGCTCATCGCACCGATGACTGAATGGGCATTCGATCAAGCTTGTCGCCGGCTGCGTGACTGGAGTAGCCAGTCCGGCATCCCCCTGCTGATGGCCGTCAATATTCCGCCCAAACTGCTGTTGCGCGACGACATAGAAAAGCAACTGGCCAACGTAGTACGCAAGCACGGACTCAGTCCCAGCTCGGTAGTGCTCGAAATTACCGAAAGTGGTGTAAGCCAGGGCATCGAGCTTTTGAACAGTAAATTAAAACAGTTGGCCATGCTTGGCTTCAGTATCGCGATCGACGATTTTGGTACCGGCTACTCCTCTCTCGGACGCCTCGCCTACTTACCGATCAGCAAGCTCAAGGTCGACAAGGAATTTGTCGATCGTATCGAAGACGAAGAAGAATCCCGGCGCCTACTCGGGTCCATCCTCAGTATGGCTCAAGCGCTGGAGCTTGAGGTCGTGATCGAGGGCGTGGAAAACGAAGCGCAGATTCATATCCTTCGCGACTACGATGCCAGGATCACGGTTCAAGGCTATTACTTCGAAAAACCACAACCGGAGGATTACTGGGACGGCGTTTTCATAAGCGGTGCAATAGCACCTTACAAACTGCCTGATCGTCCGCCCGCGAACAAACGCAGCGAGCTATCAAAGATCTAACAGTGTCATGTACAGAGCCTTGAATAAAGGCCCGTTAAGTCCTTTTTCGGCCCTTCAGACCCCCATAGAGGTATACCTTCAGTGCGCGGCATCCCAGTCGGGACCCATGCCGACCTCCACTTCAAGCGGCACCTTCAGCTCGGCGGCCGCGGTCATGCTCTCAATAATGCGATCGCGCCATCCATCTAGCTGATCCTCCCGCACCTCGAACACCAGTTCATCGTGCACCTGCATAATCATACGGGCGCTATCATGTCCATCCAGCCAGCCGTGGATGGCAATCATCGCCCGCTTGATGATATCGGCGGCTGTGCCCTGCATTGGGGCATTAATAGCGGTGCGCTCGGCATACTGGCGGCGCTGGGCATGGCGAGACCGAATCTCGGGCAGGTAAAGCCGCCGACCAAATACGGTCTCCACATAACCTCGGTCCCGCGCCTGTGCACGAGTGCGCTCCATGTAGTCCTTCACACCCGGATAACGTTGAAAGTAAAGGTCGACATAAGCCTGCGCCTCGCTGCGGTCAACCCCGAGCTGTTTGGCCAGGCCAAAAGCGGACATGCCGTAGATCAGGCCAAAGTTGATCGCCTTGGCAGCCCGGCGCTGATCGGCGCTGACCTGATCCTCCGCCAGAGCAAACACCTCTGCAGCGGTAGCACGATGTATATCGCGCCCTTCTGCGAAGGCCTTCAAAAGACTTTCATCACCGGACAGATGCGCCATAATGCGCAGCTCAATTTGTGAATAGTCTGCCGACAGGATGACATACCCCGGTGATGCCACGAATGCCTTGCGGATGCGCCGCCCTTCCTCGCTACGTACTGGAATGTTTTGCAGGTTGGGATTGGAGGACGACAACCTGCCTGTGGCGGTCACCGCCTGATGATAGGAGGTGTGGATGCGGCCGGTGCGCGGATGGATCAGCTCCGGCAGCTTGTCAATATAGGTGGACTTAAGCTTGGCCAGCGCACGATGCTCAAGTATCAACTTTGGTAGCGGGTGCTGCTCGGCTAGTTCCGACAAGGCCTCCTCGTTAGTAGAAGGTTGCCCCTTGCTGGTCTTCTGAGTAACCGGTAAACCAAGCTCGTCAAACAACAAGGCCTGCAGCTGCTTAGGCGAGGACAGATTGAATGCCCGACCTGCGAGCTCGTAGGCCTGCTGTTCAATACGGGCCAGATCCTTTTCTATGGCCTCTCCTTGGCGAGCCAACATATCAGTATCGATCCGCACACCGGTCTGCTCCATTTGACGCAGAACCGGAATCAGCGGCATTTCGATCTCACGATAGACACGGCATAGCTTTGGCTGCGACTTAAGTTTGGGCCAGAGTGTTTGGTGCAGCTGCAAAGTGACGTCGGCATCCTCTGCGGCATATGGAGCGGCCATCGCCAAATCGATTTGGTTAAACGTCTTTTGCTTGGCACCTTTGCCGGCAATATCCTCAAAAGTAGTGGTGGCCAGTGACAGATAGTGGGCGGCCATCGAATCCATATCATGCTGGGTCGCCACCGAATCCAATACATAGGATTCGAGCATGCTGTCATGGATCACCCCGGCCAACTTGATACCGTGATTATTTAGCACATGAGCATCAAACTTGGCATTATGCAATAGTTTGTGGTGGGCCTCACTTTCTAAAAGTGGCTTAAGAGCCGCCAGTACCCAATCCCGATCCAACTGCGCAGGCGCGCCCTCGTAATCATGCGCCAACGGCACATAAGCCGCCTTCCCCGCCTCTATAGCAAACGAAACCCCCACGATCTGCGCATCCATATAATCCAAGGTCGTGGTCTCGGTATCGAAAGCAAACAGTTCGGCCTTAGCCAACCGCGCAAGCCAGTCATCGAGCTGGGCCTGTTCAGTGATGAGCTCGTAATGACCTTGGTACGTGGCACTGGTCTTTCCAGCAGAAAAGAGACCGTTTTGTTCCGCGATGGCGACGGTTTTGACACTAGCCGACTGACCATTAGCAGCGTTCTTAGCGGCTGCTTCAAGCTGGCGACGCCAGGTATTGAGCTCAAACTCGGTTGCCAAGGCCAGCAAGGCTTCATAGTCTGGATCGCCAATGTTTAGGTGATCGATATGCGAATGCGCAGGTAACGCCACATCGGTGCGAATCGTCACTAGATTACGAGCCATCGGCAGATGACCGAGGGAAGCTCGCAGCTTTTCACCGATTTTGCCCTTAATCTCGTCCGCGTGTGCCATCAAGGTGTCCAGATCCCCGAACTGGCTGAGCCATTTGGCCGCGGTCTTGGGACCACAACCAGGCACACCGGGCACGTTATCGACCGTGTCTCCAATCAGCGCCAGGTAATCGATCATCCGCTCGGGCGGCACACCGAACTTGCGCTTGACTGCGGCAACGTCGGTGATCGTGCCGCTCATGGTGTTGATCAGGGTGATGTCCTCGTTGACCAACTGGGCAAAATCTTTATCAGCGGTAGCGATGAGCACCCGCGCCCCCTGTTTTTTTGCTTCCATGGCCAACGTACCGATCACATCATCGGCCTCGACCCCGTCTTCACACAGCAGCGGCAGCCCCATCGCTTTCACAAAATCGTGCACCGGCTTGATCTGTACCCGAAGATCCTCAGGTAGCGGCGGTCGATGGGCCTTATACTCGGGAAAGATCGCATTACGGAAGGTCTTACCCGGCGCATCGAAGACCACCGCCATGTGCGTTGGCTTGTAGTCCTTGATCAGTTTGCGCAACATGTTCACCATACCGTGAATCGCGCCAGTCGGCATCCCTTTCGAGGTGGTTAGCGGTGGCAAAGCATGAAATGCACGAAACAGGAACGAGGAGCCGTCTACTAAAATAACAGTGGGTTTGGACATGGATTAAATCCGGTTGGACGAATTCTGAAGCTGGACTAAGAAAATGCTTGGAGCATCTTGCTAGGCAGGCCATTGCAAAGCAGCACCGCGATCGGCTGGATTGTAAGGACAGGCACGCCTGCTCAACATTCTGCTTAAAAGGTCGAAATTTCAATGCGTGATGGGTAATATGCCACAGGATAAGCAGGACGATCGAACGATGACCCGACCAAAGCCCCCTCATTTTCATCAGCGATTGGACGAAAAGGAAACGCTCAGCCACGAATCCTGGAAGATTTTCCAGATTATGGCGGAGTTCGTGCAGGGCTATGAAACCCTAGCGAGTATTGAACCGTCGATCAGTATCTTCGGTTCGGCTCGCTTCAAGGAAGACAACCCCTATTACAAGCTCACCGTAGAAATCGCGCGACTGCTTTCGGATGCCGGCTTTGCCATTATCTCCGGCGGCGGCCCCGGCATTATGGAAGCAGCTAACAAGGGCGGTCAGGAAGGTCGCTCGCCCAGCGTGGGACTGAATATCACGCTGCCTCATGAGCAGGAAAGCAATCCTTACCAGGACATTTCGCTAAACTTCAAACACTTCTTTGCCCGCAAGGTCATGTTCGTCAAACACGCCTCAGCCTATGTGGTCATGCCTGGCGGTTTCGGCACGTTGGACGAACTGGCCGAGATATTAACCCTAATCCAGACGGCCAAGAGCCGCCGCATTCCGGTCATACTGGTCGGCAGCGAGTTTTGGAAGGGACTACTGGACTGGTTCAAAACCACGATGGTGCCCTTTGGCACGATTTCTACCAGCGACCTGGAACTGATAACGCTATGCGACAAGCCGCAGGATGTCGTCGACGTTATCTTCGCTTTCTATCAAAATCGCACCATTTCGCCTTCGGCTGAAGAACAGCGTAAACTGCTGGACCTATGATCATGAAACTGAATGCACTGATAATAACCTTTTTCCTCACTGCCTCCAGCTCGGTCGTGGCCCAGGAAGAACCACCCATCCCACCATTGCCGGATGAAGGAAAGTACGCAGCACTTGCCGAGTTAGAAGAAGCCGAGATCATAATCCGTCGCACCGAGGACGGTCGTGTACGCGAATTCCGCCGTGGCGGCCGCACCTACATGATCGAGGTGATTCCGGACAACGCACCGCCCTATCACATCGTTGACCATAACGGCGACGGCGACCTGTCGCAGCGTCACGAAGGCCCCTACGATCCTAAGAACCTGCCTCGCTGGGTGCTTTTCAGTTGGTAAATCTCACATGTCCGTGTTTACACCCGTGCAGGAAGGCGAGCTGCGTGCCTTCCTGAGCCAGTATCCCATTGGCGAGCTGGTCAGTTTCGAAGGCATTGCTGCTGGCATCGAAAACACTAACTACTTTGTCACCACCACTGACCATCAATTGGTGCTTACCCTATTCGAGCACCACACGCCAGATGAGCTAGATTACTTCCTTGGCCTGATGGCGCATCTGGCCGAGTATGGCGTACCCACCGCCCATCCACTAGCCAATAACCAGGGGCGGTACCTGGGCGCCCTCAATGGCAAGCCAGCCGCACTGGTGCAGCGTCTTGCAGGCAGCTCAGTAGAACATCCGAATGCGGCACACTGCCACGAGCTAGGCCATGCCCTGGCCCGCTTTCATTTAGCAGGCGTCAACTACCCGCAGACCCGCGCACCAGATCGCGGTCCGAGCTGGTGGTTCAAGACCGGCCATGCATTGATGCCGCGCCTATCTGATGAGGACCGCGTCTTGCTCGAATCGGAACTTGCCTACCAACGCGCTCACCGTTATGACGACCTGCCACGCGGCGTGATCCATGCCGACCTGTTCCGCGACAATGCCCTATTCGATGAGGATAAGCTGACCGGTATTATTGATCTATATTACGCCTGCAACGATGCTTGGGTCTATGACCTGGCGGTCACCGTGAATGACTGGTGTTCAGAAGACGACGGCCACCTGAACGAGGAGCGAGCCCGCGCCCTGATCGGGGCTTACCAGAAAGTCCGCCCCTTTACTGACACTGAGCGTCAAGCCTGGCCCGTCATGCTACGCGGCGCCGCGTTGCGCTTTTGGCTGTCGCGCCTGAAAGACAAACTGTACCCGCGCGATGGCGAAATGACCTTTATCAAAGACCCCGATGAATTCCGACGGGTGTTGATTGCACGTATCCAAACCACCGAGGATGCTGTCCAGTTACTAGAAACTCTTGGGTGCTGAGGACAAGCATGAACCGCATTATCGCAATCATCAATGGCATTAACGAGTGGGTGGGCCGTTTTGTCGGCATCCTGACCCTGATCTTAGCCGTAGTCATGCTGGCGATCGTGGTGCTGCGTTATGGCTTTTCAATGAGCTCGGTCTGGCTGTCGGAATCGGTAATGTACCTACATGGGATGATCTTTATGCTTGGGGCCGCGTACACGCTCAAGCATAATGGCCATGTACGAGTTGATATTTTTCAACGCCGCTATACCCAACGCCAACGCGCCTGGGTCGAAATTGGCGGCACGGTGCTCCTGCTATGGCCAGTGGCACTGTTTATCCTCGTAATGAGCCAACCTTATGTCGAGTCTGCCTGGCGGATCATGGAAGGCTCGCGCGAGCCCGGCGGCATCCCCTTTCTGTACCTGCTCAAGACCCTGCTCATCATTATGCCGGTGCTACTGATTATCCAGGGACTGGCCGAAGTACTGCGCGCTATACAGGTACTGCAGTCGCCAACTCCGGCTGTACCCGATCCAAACCGTGAAGACAGTAGGCATCGGGAGGGCGGTCTCTGATGATGGAGGTGCTCGCCATATTAATGGTACTGGCGGTATTTGCCGCCCTACTAATCGGCTACCCAGTTGCCCTGACCCTGGCCGGCGTCTCGTTGTTGTTCGCCGGCATTGGCGCGTTGTTAGGCGTATTCGATACCAGCCTGCTCTCAGCCCTGCCCAATCGCCTGTTCGGCATCATAAGCAACCCAACGCTGGTAGCGGTACCACTGTTTATCCTAATGGGCGTGCTTTTGGAGCGCGCCAAGGTCGCCGACGATCTGCTTGAGAACATGACCTCATTGTTCGGACGCCGTCCCGGCGGGCTCGGCATCTCGGTGATGCTGGTTGGTGCGATTCTTGCCGCCAGCACCGGCATTGTCGGTGCTACCGTCGTCACACTGGGCCTAATCGCCCTGCCGGTGATGCTGCGCCGCGGCTATGACCCACGCTTAGCCTGCGGCACAGTCTGTGCTTCCGGCACCTTGGGACAGATCATCCCGCCCTCAATCATCCTAGTGTTGCTGGGCGACCAACTCTCCTCAGCTTATTCGCAGGCCCAGCTTGCGCAGGGTATTTTTGCACCTGACACGGTATCGGTGGGTGATCTATTTATGGGGGCGTTGATTCCAGGACTATTACTGGTTGGTCTATACCTGGTTTATCTCTTGTTTACCGCTTGGCGCAGCCCCGAGCGCGTACCTGGCCTATCAGAAGCAGAAATGAGCGAACGCCCCGGGGCAATGAAGGTCGCCGGCTCGCTGCTGCCGCCGCTGGCCTTGATCGTTGCGGTGCTCGGCTCGATTATGGGTGGCATAGCCACGCCCACCGAAGCTGCCGGTGTCGGCGCGATTGGCGCGGCCCTAATCGCTGCAATCAAGGGTAAGCTAACCCTGCGCGTGCTGATGGATGCCGGCAAGACCACCGTGCGCATGACATCGATGGTATTTCTTATTTTCATCGGGGCCTCGATCTTCTCGCTGATCTTCCGCGGCTTTGGCGGTGATGAGATGGTTCACAATGCCCTCTCCAGCCTACCGGGTGGCACCATGACCGCGATCTTCATCGTAATGTTAGTGATGTTTCTGCTCGGCTTTATTCTCGACTTTATCGAGATCACCTTCGTCGTAGTCCCGATTGTCGCGCCGGTGCTGCTGATGATGGGTGTTGATCCAATCTGGCTGGGCATTATGATCGCCATCAACTTACAAACCTCGTTTCTAACGCCGCCGTTTGGCTTTACGCTGTTTTATTTGCGGGGCGTCACACCCGACACGGTCGCGACCAGTGAACTGTACCGCGGAGTGATGCCCTATATCGGTATTCAGTTACTGGTGCTGGCGCTGATCGCCTAC
>Ga0209836_100068_pt1 | contig 19623 bp, 17 predicted proteins | sample ElbSprsedimmetaG_FD_184147 | JGI IMG/M metagenome (GOLD analysis project Ga0209836, IMG submission 184147) | Hot spring sediment bacterial and archeal communities from California, USA to study Microbial Dark Matter (Phase II) - Elbow Spring... ... | reverse complement strand
CAATCAACAGCAACGCCATTGCTTCTAACGGCAGGCCGAGTACGCCGAGGATCAGTGCAATCGCCACCAGCGACGCCGAAGGCACCGCCGCTACCCCGATGGAGGTCGCCAAAGCTAACAGCACCACAATCAGCTGCATCGAAAGCGATAGGTCGACTCCATAAGCCTGGGCAATGAACAATACTGCTGCACATTCATATAAAGCAGTGCCATCCATATTGATGGTTGCCCCTAGGGGTAACACGAAGCTAGAGGTCTCCTTGGACACGCCCGCACGTTCGCGCAGCGATTCAAGCGTTACCGGCAGAGTAGCTGCCGAGGAACTGGTCGAGAAGGCCACTAGCAACGCCGGCCACACTGCCACGAAAAATTTGACCGGATTGACCCGCCCGATCAGCCATAATAACAGTGGCAATACGACCAGCATGTGGATGGCCAGTCCCAGTGCAACGACCAGGAAGAAATCAAGCATCGGCAGCAATACCTCGATGCCACTGCGGGTGACTACTGCCGCCACCAAAGCAAACACCCCATAGGGTGCCACCTTCATCACAACATGAGTGATTTGTATCATGATGTCCTGCACGCCTTCGAAGAAGTCGCGCACCACTTGTCGCCCCGGTGAGTTGATGCGCATCAGCGCCAGCCCGAAAATCACGCTGAAGGCAATCAGGCCCAGCATCTGATTGCTGGCGGCGGCCTCGACGACATTGGCGGGAATCAGATCGCGAAAAACCTGGGCAAAATCAGTTAGTTCCCGTCCTTCGAAGCGTGCGGTCACCTCCTCGCCGATCTCTGGCAGTGTAAAGGTTTCAGACATCGGTACACCATCCTGTACCCCAGGCTGTAGTGAATTGACCACCACCAGCGCAGTGATGACAGCTAGCGACGTGGAAAATAGGTAATAGAGGACAACTCGGGCAGACAATCCACCTACCCCACGACCATTACCAATGCTGGCCACGCCCACAATAATCGACGAAACGATCAATGGCACGATCAGCATGCGTAATGCATCTAAGAACATGCCCCCAAAAAAGTCGTAGACCGGCAGCAGTGACTGCCCGAGGTCGGTACCACCTATAAAATGACCGACCAGGCCAGCCAGCATCAGTGCTAATAAGATTTGCCAGTGCAATGCCATTGGTTTTACTCCATATCCACGGGGTCGAGTCGTCTTACCTTGCGTGTTTTGCTTTGGGTCATGAGGGCTGGCCCTGGTGAGCATGCCCTCTGAGGTAACGGCACACGCTTCCTAGAAACGAAAAAGGCGCCCTTAAAGCACCTTTGTCACTTGGCCACAGAATCAGTGCATGTCTTGACGCAGCTTAATCTTGGCATTGTCGCGCAGTAATCTTGCAAGTGCGTCCACCTCTCGCAGACCGCGATCTTGCGCTATTTGTGCCTGCAGCAGCTGACGCTCCTGCTCACTGAGCGTTGACGCATCACCATCACGCACGCCTGACACCATCACGACCGCGTAATCACCATTAGGCCGCAAAACGGGCTGCGTAAGGCGCTGTCCAGATTCTGGCCGTCCCAAGGCAAATGCAGTACGCAGTAAGGCCGGATCCAGCTCGGCATCCTGACGCCCAAACCAGCGCGGCTCAGTCACTTCGGCACCGTAGTGTTCGGCCAACGCCATGACATCCGCATCCGGCTCGGCGAGGGCTGCTGCCAATGCCTCGGCATCCTCACGCATGCGCTCAACAAGCTGGTTCTCAGCCAGTTCGGCGGCGATCTGGTCACGGACCGCTTCTAGCGCTAGCGGAGTACTTGCCTGGTGGTCTTTAATCCGCAACACAACGACCCGACTGTCACCCAAATCGATCAGGTCACTGTTACGACGCTCCACCAAAACCTCGTCGGAGAATGCCGCCTGGCGGAATTGCGAATAACGAGCAATGCCAGTGCCTTCAAATCGATCAAACCAGTCAGTCGATTGTATCGTCAGCCCCATTGTCTCGGCAGCGGGGACCAAGCTGTCAGGGTTTTCATAGGCCAAATTGGCCAGTGTCTCTGCTAAGTCGTAAAACTGCCCTTCCGCCTCACGACGCTGCAGATCGGCAATCAACTCTTCTCGCACCTCGGCCAAAGGTGGGATAACGCCCGATTCCTTGCGATCGAGACGAATTAGGTGAAAACCAAACTGAGTGCGGACCGGCTCACTGAGCTGGCCCTCCTCCAGCGCAAACAGCGCCTCCTCGAAGGGCTGCACCATCATACCCGGCTTAACTTCACCAAGTTCACCGCCGGCATCGCGGGAACCGGGATCATCTGACAGTTCGCGGGCAACGTCGGCAAAGGACTCTCCAGCCTCGATGCGTGAACGGGCGTACAGAATCTTCTCCCGTGCCGCCTCGACCTGCTCAACATCTGGCTGAGCCGGCAGGCTGACCAAGATATGGCTGGCCCAATAACGAGTCTGTTCGGCATGACGGCGCTGATAGTCCTCGTAAGCCCGCTCCAACATGAGTTCATCCACATCCATGTTGATGGATATCGTTTCCGGAGAAAGCTCCAGATATTCCACCTTCACGCGCTCGGGCTGAAAGTAGCGATCGGCATGCTGCTCATAGTGAGCGGCAATCTGCTCATCACTCACCGGTTCCATGCGCTCGGCGTAGGCGGCACGCGATAACTTAACTAGACTCACTTCCCGCTGCTGATCGCGCAGGCGCACGAACTGATCTACTGCGCGATCGACGCCTACCGCCGAATTCAGGATAGAGGCATTAAGCTGCTCGGTGGCTATATCGCGACGCAACTGCTCCTCGAACCCGGCGATGGTCATGCCCTGCATCCGCAGCATCGTCTCGTAACGGGAACGGCTAAACTGACCATTTTCCTTGAATGCATCGATGGACTCGATAACGTTAGCTAGCAGTTGATCAGGAACGCGGTAGCCCGCCTCCCGGGTGTAGCTGGCCAAGACGGTTTCCGCAATCATTCGATCAAGGACCTGCTTGCGAAGATTCAGGCTTTCGAGCATGTCCGCGGAAGCCGAGCCACCCAGTAACTCAATCACCTGCTGACGCTGCGCAGCATAGGCCTGGTCAAACTGTCGGGCACTGATCTCCGCTCCATTGACAATTGCGACGGGCTCCTCGCGGCCACCAGAAAAGTATTCACCAACACCCCAGAGAACGAACGGAATACTGATCAGCCCTACGATCACATAGGCAATCCAGCCGCGGATCTTGTCGCGGATATCCATTAACATGATCGGTCAATACTCCTACGTCATAAAACTAAACGCCAACACTCCGCGTACGCACGTGCCAGGAGGATTCTTAGATCAATGGTAAATAGTAACAGCAAAATCCCGATTTGCCGCCCTTCGAGGCACATTTGTATCGAGGCAAGCTCGCGGCTACTAGCAACAAAAAAAGGGACACGTTGGTCCCTTTTATCAGCAAACTTCGGCATACTACCCCTAATTCCGGATCAGCCGGAAACCAAACGAATCCGCCGAATTAGTTAACGGCGTCTTTTAGGCGCTTACCGGCTTTGAAAGAAGGTAGCTTAGAAGCCGGAATATTGATGGTTTCGCCAGTACGCGGGTTACGACCGGTACGCGCTTCACGCTCGCGCACCAAGAAGGTACCAAAGCCAACCAGGGTAACTTGGTCGTTGTTCTTCAGCGCAGAAGTCACGGCATCGATAAAGCCGTCCAGAGCCTTGCCAGCATCAGCCTTGGAGATGCCCGCAGAGGCGGCCATGGCGTCGATCAACTCGGACTTGTTCATGCTAAGCAATCCTTTATTTTGGTTTAAGAGGAATCGACCGCTCCGATTACATCCTTCGGCGCTTGCCTTAATGCACTGGATGCACTGGGCGGTAACATCGCTAGAAAAGGCAAGCCGGATGACTTGCCCTGTTAACTTCTTATTACTGTTTTAATTTATACAAGTTATACAAGTGTCCCAGACGACTGTCAACAAATCAAAGCGCATCAGAGCACGGTTTTTATCCATTTTCTCAACCGGTTTTTGCCAGCATGCAGCAAATCAATGCGCGACCGTGCCCGACTTGCGACTGCGCTTCTTGCTCGCTGGCACTGTGACCAGCTCCTGCTCGCTCTCACCCTGCTCTGCTAGTGGCTTAGGTCTTCTGGCTAGAGCTAGCTCCAACACCTCTTCAATCCACTTAACCGGATGGATCTGCAGCGACTCCCTCACCTGGGCGGGAATGTCCGCCAGATCCTTGCGATTGCCCTCGGGGATAATGCAAAGCTCGATACCACCGCGCTGGGCCGCCAGCAGCTTCTCTTTGAGCCCACCTACCGGCAACACTTCGCCGCGCAGAGTGATCTCACCCGTCATGGCAACAGTCGCCTTGACCGGGATACCCGTCAGCGAGGATACCAGCGCAGTACACATGGCAATACCAGCACTTGGACCATCCTTAGGCGTGGCCCCCTCGGGCACGTGGATATGAACATCTTTTTTCTCATAGAAATCCGGGCTGATACCAAGACTCTGGGCACGGGCGCGCACCACGGTGAGGGCTGCCTGGATGGATTCTTGCATGACCTCGCCGAGCTTGCCGGTGTACTTAAGATTGCCCTTGCCAGGCATCGCCACCGCCTCAATAGTCAAGAGGTCACCGCCGACCTCCGTCCAGGCCAGGCCGGTCACCTGCCCAACCTGGTCAGGATGCTCAACTTTGCCATAGTCAAAGCGCCGCACACCCAGGTATTTTTCGACATTCTTGTCGGTTATCTCGATCGTCTTGACAGCTTTTTTCTGCTTGCTTGCACTTGTCTTAGGCTGTTCAAGCAGGATCTCGCGCACCACTTTTCGGCAGATCTTAGACACTTCACGTTCTAAGTTTCGTACCCCTGCTTCGCGGGTGTAATGTCGCACGATTTCCTTGATCGCCGACTGATCGATACGTATTTCGCCTTCCTTCAGGCCATTGAACTTCATCTGCTTGGGTATCAGATACCGGGAGGCGATATTGATCTTCTCATCCTCGGTATAGCCGGCAATGCGGATAACTTCCATGCGGTCGAGCAGAGGGCCGGGAATATTCAAGCTGTTGGCAGTACAAATGAACATTACCTCAGACAAGTCGATATCAACTTCCATGTAATGATCGTTAAAAGCGCGATTCTGCTCAGGGTCCAATACTTCCAATAACGCCGCAGCTGGATCCCCGCGGAAGTCGGAGCTCATCTTGTCGACCTCGTCGAGCAGAATCAGCGGATTTTTGGTGCCAACCTTATTGAGCGTCTGGATAATGCGGCCCGGCAAGGCGCCAACATAGGTACGACGGTGACCGCGGATCTCGGCGTCATCACGCACACCACCCAGAGCAATCCGCCCGAACTTACGATTGGTCGCCTTGGCAATCGACTGCCCCAGCGAGGTCTTGCCAACGCCCGGGGGACCTACCAGGCAAAGAATCGGACCATGCATCTTGCGCACGCGCTGTTGCACCGCCAAATACTCAAGGATCCGCTCCTTGACTTCCTCCAGACCATAGTGGTCGGCCTCAAGAATCGCTTCGGCCCTCGGCAGGTCGTTCCGAATCTTCGTGCGCTTCTTCCAGGGTACGCCCACCATCCAATCTAGATAGTTACGCACCACTGTGGCCTCGGCCGACATCGGCGACATCATGCGCAGCTTATTCAGCTCGCTCATGGCTTTGTCCAGCGCTTCCTTGGGCATACCGGATTCCTTGATCTTGCGCTCCAGCTGGTTAAGATCGGAACCACCTTCTTCCAAGTCGCCCAGTTCCTTCTGGATCGCCTTCATTTGCTCATTGAGGTAGTACTCGCGCTGGGATTTCTCCATCTGCTGTTTGACACGCCCACGGATGCGCTTCTCAACCTGCAGGATGTCGACCTCGCTTTCGATCAGCACCATCAGATGCTCGACTCGCTCGCGTACATCGGACATCTCCAGGATGCGCTGTTTCTCTTCCAGTTTCAGCGACATATGTGCCGCAATCGTATCTGCCAAGCGGGAGATATCATCGATACCCGCCAGCGAGGTCAGCACTTCCGGTGGAATCTTTTTATTAAGTTTGACGTAACTCTCAAATTGGTTAAGCAAAGTGCGGGCAAGTACTTCCAACTCACGCTCGTCGATATCCAGCAGCTCCTCCACTTCGGTGATATTGGCCATCAGCAGACCGTTGACGTCATGCACCTGGGAGGCACGCACGCGCTGCCCGCCCTCCACCAGCACCTTGATCGTACCGTCGGGTAGCTTAAGCAATTGCAAAATGGACGATAGAGTACCGACCTCGTACAGATCATTGGGGCCCGGATTATCTTGCTCAGCCTGCTTCTGAGCAATCAACAAGATCTGCTTATTGCCCTTGACCGCCTCATCCAGCGCAGCGATCGATTTCTCTCGCCCCACGAACAGGGGAATCACCATGTGCGGATAGACCACCACGTCCCGCAAGGGAAGTACCGGCACCACCTGAGGTGAGCCCGCGATTACTTCGGATTTCGTATCTTCAATAGCCATGTGATTGCCTCATCAGCGCGGAATCGTATCTCGCACTGATATAGGGATTTTTTCAAAGTTTGCAAGCCAACCCAAGATGATTGGTGGGCAGCGATGCTGCCCCTGCCGATCACTCGGATACGGCCTTCTTGGTTTCCGGGGCATCGTAGACACGATAAGGTACCGCCTCACCACGGATCACGGCGGCATCAACCACCACCTTGCTGACATTTTGTTCGGAGGGCACTTCGTACATGGTGTCCAACAACACATGCTCGACAATTGTCCGCAAGCCTCGCGCGCCCGTCTTGCGCTTGATCGCCTGGCGCGCAATCTCGCGCAGCGCATCTTCGCGAAATTCAAGATCGACACCCTCCATTTCGAACAGGCGGATGTACTGCTTGATCAGCGCATTTTTCGGCTTGGTGAGGACCTGTACCAGTGCGTCCTCATCAAGCTCGGAGAGAGTCACAATCACTGGCAACCGACCGATGAACTCAGGAATCAGGCCGTAACGCACCAGGTCCTCAGATTCAATCTGGGCGTAGAGCTCGTCTAAGCCGCGCTTATCATCCTGTGACTTCACTTCGGCTGAAAAACCGATACCGCCCTTTTCTGTGCGCTGGCGGATAATTCGATCCAAGCCATCAAAGGCGCCGCCACAGATGAACAGGATGTTGGAGGTGTCGATCTGCAGGAATTCCTGCTGTGGATGCTTGCGTCCACCAGCTGGCGGTACGGAAGCTACAGTTCCTTCAATCAGTTTAAGCAGGGCCTGTTGCACACCTTCACCGGAAACATCACGCGTAATAGATGGGTTCTCGGCCTTTCGAGAGATCTTGTCGATCTCATCGATATAAACGATGCCGCGCTGTGCCTTCTCGACATCGTAATCACATGTTTGTAGCAGCTTCTGAAGAATGTTCTCAACATCCTCACCCACATAGCCCGCTTCGGTCAGAGTGGTTGCGTCAGCTATGGTAAAGGGGACGTTAAGCAGCCGCGCAAGTGTCTGGGCCAAAAGGGTCTTACCCGAGCCGGTTGGACCGATCAACAGGATGTTGGATTTGGAGAGTTCCACATCCTTAGTCTTCTCAACACCACGCTCACCAAACAGGTTCAAGCGCTTGTAATGATTATAGACCGCGACTGCCAGAGCTTTCTTAGCGCTTTCTTGGCCGATTACGTACTCATCCAGCACCTGAACCAGCTCGCGCGGCGTAGGTAGCTTGGTGATCGCCGGCTCATGGCTGGACTGCATTTCTTCACGAAGAATGTCGTTGCAAAGCTCCACGCACTCGTCGCAGATATATACTGAAGGACCCGCAATCAGCTTGCGCACCTCGTCCTGGCTCTTGCCGCAGAACGAGCAATAAAGCAATTTTTCACGGGATTTATTATTTTGTTTGGCCATGTGTACTTACACTTGAGTGAAAAAATTTAATTTGGTTGGAAGATGCCCGGTTTATCGATTGGATTCAAGCCCTAAGACCATGCTTTTTCACTGGACTATAGATAAAAACAAGGCGGCTTTTAAGACCGGACCAGCCAAGTTGGCACTCGACATGCCCTAGTCTAAAAGCCGCCAATAAAGCAACACAAGATCGGAGTCAAGCCTTCTGGCGCCGTTCCAATACCTGATCGATCAGTCCGTATTCCACCGCCTCGGCCGCCGAGAGAAACTTATCACGATCGGTGTCTTTCTCTATCACGTCAACAGGCTGACCAGTGTGCAGGGACAGAAGCTCGTTTAGGCGATGACGCAGCTTGATAATTTCCTCAGCGTGGATCTTGATATCCGATGCTTGCCCCTGGAACCCGCCCAGTGGCTGGTGAATCATTATACGGGAATTCGGTAACGCATAGCGTTTCCCCGCAGCGCCACCGGCCAGCAGGAAAGCCCCCATGGAAGCCGCTTGACCGATACACAGTGTGCTAACATCCGGCTTGATAAACTGCATTGTGTCGTAAATCGACATACCCGCCGTGACGACGCCACCCGGCGAGTTGATATATAGATGAATATCTTTGTCAGGGTTTTCCGATTCGAGGAACAGCAGCTGGGCAACCACTAGGTTAGCCATGTGGTCCTCGATCGGCCCCACAATAAAGATCACCCGTTCCTTCAACAGGCGCGAATAGATATCGTACGCCCGCTCGCCACGAGCGCTTTGCTCGACGACCATTGGCACTAGTGTCGCCAGCTCGGGAGGCATCGCGGCGTGGGATACAAATGCGCTCATGGAGTCCCCTTGCGATTGATAAGCTGCTTATGCGGCAGCGGAGGCAGATGGATTCATGACGTCCTTAAAGCTCATAGGCTTGTCAGTGACCTTGGCCTTCTCGATCACATAGTCAACGACCTGATCTTCAATCACCACAGTACGGGCATTCATCATCAGTTCCTCGCTAGCCTTGTAGTGGCGCTTTACCTGCTCCGGCTCGTCGTAGACGGCCGCGATATCATCGATAAATGCTTCCAGGCGTTCCTCGTCCAGGCGGATATCTGCAGACTTGACTAGTTCAGCCACGATCAGACCCAGGCGCACGCGCCGCTCAGCCTCGTCCTTGAATAGAGAAGGATCGATGGTATTCGTATTACCCTGACCACGCATCTGCTGAACGAAGTTATCACGAATGCGACGGGACTCTTCCTCTACTAGCGCATTCGGCAGATCCACTTCGGTCACCTTGGCAAGGCCTTCCATTACAGCATTCTTAACCTGACGACGAATCGCTCGCCTGAGCTCGCGCTCCATGTTCTTCTTCACCTCCTCGCGCAGTGCATCGACGGTATCGACATTGAAGCTCTTAGCGAACTCATCGTCGACTTCCGGCAGGATCCGCTCGGAAACGTCGGTGACCTTGACAGTGAATACAGCGGTTTTACCCCTCAGGTTCTCGATGTGGTAATCCTCGGGGAAAGTCACCTCGATTTCGCGCTCCTCATCGGCCTTCACACCCATTAAGCCCTTCTCGAAATCCTTAAGTATCCGGCCTTCGCCAAGCACCACCAGCATGCCTTCGCCTTTGCCGCCATCGAATGACTCACCGTCTAGACGACCTTCGAAATCTACCGTCACGCGGTCGCCCTCCTTTGCTTCGCGCTGGACTGGTTTCCACTCGGCACGCTGCTTGCGCAGGGTCTCGATCATCTCGTCGATATCAGCATCAGTCACTACTGCAACCGGACGCTCGATCTCGATTTTAGATAGATCGCCAATTTCGAACTCGGGATATACTTCAACCGCTGCAACGAAAGTCAGATCCTTGCCCGGCTCATTCTGCAAAGATTCGATCTGGGGACTGCCTGCCGGACGCAGATTTTGCTCTTTTACAGCCTGGCCGTAACTACGCCCCAGAACTTCACTGACGACTTCTTCACGAATCTGTGCTAGGAAGCGCTGCCGCACGATTGGCATGGGTGCCTTGCCGGGACGGAAGCCGTTTAGGCGGACACGACGACCCATGTCTTTCAGCCGACGCTCGACTTCACTGTCAATTTCGGCCGCTGGCACGGCAATGGACAACCGGCGTACCAGTCCTTCAGCTGCTTCCACATTCACCTGCATGGGATCAAAACCTCGTTCAGTAAAACTGGGGGGTACGTGGCCTAGAAGCCACGATGAGTGAATTTGGTGCGAAAGGAGAGATTCGAACTCTCACGCCTTGCGGCGCTGGAACCTAAATCCAGTGCGTCTACCAATTCCGCCACTTTCGCTTGAAACTTAAGAAGTTTGGCATGAAATTATACAGAAAAATACGCCTATAGCCAATATTCAGCTATAGCTAATGATCCTTTTCGCGCCCGGACACACCAAACTCAGAACGGAAGCCCGGGTATCTTGCCCTTCAGGCTGCGCATTAGCTTCGACATGCCGCCACCAGAAAACTTCTTCATCATATCACGCATGTCGCGGTGCTGCTTTAATAACCGGTTGACGTCCTGCACCTTTACCCCCGAACCGGCGGCAATCCGGCGCTTGCGCGATCCTTTAATGATATCAGGATGGCGACGCTCATAGGGTGTCATCGAGTTGATAATCGCCATCATTCGGCGAATTTCTTTGTCATTGACCTGCGACTTCACCCGGTCGGAGATCTTGCCCATGCCCGGCAGTTTATCGATCAGACTATTGATACCTCCGAGGTTCTGCATCTGCTCGAGCTGCTCGAGCATATCCTCCAAGGTAAATGCCTTTCCGGCCTTGACCTTCGCGGCCAACGCCCGCGCCTTATTCTGATCTACACTCCGCTGGGCCGCTTCGACCAGCGATACCACATCGCCCATGTCGAGAATGCGCGAGGCAACCCGTTCGGGATGAAACGGCTCCAGCGCATGGAGCTTCTCGCCGCTACCGAGAAACTTGATCGGCTTGCCGGTCACCTGGCGCACTGACAGCGCCGCACCACCACGCGCGTCACCATCGGTCTTGGTGAGGATCACGCCAGTCAATGGCAGTGCATCATTAAATGCCTTGGCGGTATTGGCCGCATCCTGACCCGTCATACTGTCGACCACGAACAAGGTCTCAACCGGATTGACCGCCTCATGGATCCGACGCACCTCATCCATCATGTCATCATCGATATGCATCCGGCCGGCGGTATCGACGATCAGCACATCGTAAAAACGCCTACGGGCTTCCTTAAGCGCCGCCTCGGCAATCGCGACAGGGTTCTGGTCAGCACTGGAGGGGAAGAAATCCACGCCGACCTGAGCAGCCACTGTTTCAAGCTGCTTGATCGCCGCTGGACGGTAAACGTCAGCACTGACCACCAGGACCTTCTTCTGCTGCTCCTTGAGGTAGCGCGCCAACTTGCCAGCGGTGGTAGTCTTACCAGCACCTTGCAGGCCAGCGAGCAGCACCACCGCCGGCGGCTGGGTGGATAGGTTCAGCTGCTCATTGTGATCGCCCATCATCACGACCAGCTCGTCATGAACGATCTTGACCAGCACCTGCCCCGGCGACAGGCTCTTGAGTACTTCCTGCCCCAGCGCCCGCTCGCGCACTCTAGCGATAAAATCGCGCACCACTGGCAAAGCCACATCGGCCTCCAGCAACGCCATCCGGATCTCCCGCAGCGAATCCTTGATATTGTCCTCGGTCAGGCGACCCTGGCCTCGCAAGTTGTCTAGAACTGAGGAAAGACGGCGGGACAGATTGTCAAACACGACGGCTCACTCCAGTGCGTCATCCAAAAAATCAGGATCGGATAATAACAGGTTTGGTCGACGCGCCGAGCGGAAACGCACCTTAGAAAACGAAAAATCCTCCGACAACATTATCGTCTACAGAGAATTCTTGATCTGAAGCCGGACAAATCACACCCGATACTTATTACCGACTCAAGCCGCGACCAACCCCAAAGCACCAGCCATTTATCCATCGGAGAGACGATGACAGCTCTGCAACTGTCAAAAACGTACCGCAAACCAAAAACAAAAAAGCCCACACCAGGTGGGCTTTTTCTGAAATATGGGGTGACCGATGGGACTCGAACCCACGACAACCGGAATCACAATCCGGGACTCTACCAACTGAGCTACGGTCACCATTGAGGTGTTTTGGCGCGCCCGGCAGGACTCGAACCTGCAACCCTCGGCTTAGAAGGCCGATGCTCTATCCAGTTGAGCTACAGGCGCAGGGTCGTCAAACGGGCGCAAGGTCGTCGAACCTAATGGTCGGAGTGGAGGGATTTGAACCCCCGACCACCTGGTCCCAAACCAGGTGCGCTACCAGACTGCGCTACACTCCGCGGCTGGATTGCCACCGCCAAAGCGGTTGAATGAGGTGTGAATAATAAAAATCACAACGTAGGCTGTCAACAAAATTACCAATTGGGCCATTAGCGACCTGCCCTGACTAAGCCTCCTAAGCCACGCTGCTCCAGCGCATCATTCAGCAAGGCCCGTACCTCGGCTGGATCCTCGCAACGCAATGCTTTATTCAGTAACTGCTGGGCTTCAGCATAACTAAAGCTACGGATTACCCATTTGATGCGTGGCAAGCTGCCTGCACTCATCGACAAGGAATGAATGCCCATCCCTAGTAGCAACAATGCCCCCATCGGGTCACCCGCCAGCTCCCCGCACACGCTGACAGGCTTGTTCTGTCTGGTTGCACCTGCCACTATCTCGCGGATCGCAGCGATCACCGACGGATGGAGCGCGTCATAAAGACTTGCGACCCGCTCGTTGTTACGGTCTACAGCCAGTAGGTACTGGGTCAGGTCATTGGTACCGATAGAGACGAAATCCACTCGCCGCGCGATAGCATCCATCTGATAGACAACGGAGGGCACCTCGATCATCACCCCCACCGCCGGCCAACTGACCGGCTGGCCCTCCTCGACCAGTTCATTAAATGCCTGCCTAAGATAGTAAAGCGCATCGTCCAGCTCATGCACTGCACTGATCATCGGCAGCAGAATACTGAGATTGCCGCGCCCGACGCCGGCGCGCAGCATGGCCCGCAGCTGAGTCAGGAAGATTTCGGGGTGATCCAGCATCAGCCGAATACCCCGCCAACCAAGAAATGGATTTTCTTCGTTGATTGGGAAGTAGGACAGCGGCTTGTCACCGCCTACGTCCAAGGTACGCAGGACCACCGGATAGGGCTCGAAGGTCTGCAATGCCTCCTTGTAGATCCGCGTCTGCTCTTCCTCGCTAGGGAACTGCTTGCGAATCTGGAATGGAACCTCGGTGCGGTACAGGCCGATGCCCTCGGCCCCCACTTGCAAAGACGGCGCCATGTCCGAGAGCAAGCCGATATTAACCAGCAGCGAGACTCGCACTCCGTCTGGGGTCTCGGCGGGAACATGCTTGAGTTCCGCCAGCTCCGCCGACAGCTCCGCCTCTTCCCGAGCCAGTCGCATGAGCTCGTCACGCAAGGCGCCGCCTGGACGAATCACTACCAGCCCGCGATAGCCATCGACCACGACCTCTTGCTGATCAATGCGCGAAATGGGAAGATCGCTGGCGCCCATTACCGCTGGCACACCCAACGCCCGCGCGAGAATCGCCAGGTGGGAAGAACCCGAACCACGGGTGGAGACAATGCCCGCAAGCTGTTCTGTTGGCACTTCCGCCAGGTGGGAGACGGACAGATCCTGCCCGACCAAAATAATCCGCTCGGGAAACGCGCGCTGGCCGTTCTCGTCCATCCCTAGCTTGCTGAATATCCTTAAACCCAGATCCCTGATGTCCTGGGCCCGCTCGCGCAGGTAGGTATCGTTCATTTGATCGAATATCGCCGCATGTTCCTTGACGGTATCGCGTAGCGCGGCCGGCGCCCAGCTCCCGCCTCGAATCCGCTGCTCAATCGCCTCGATAAACGAGCCACCATCCAGCATTAGGATGAAGGCATCAAATAGCATGTCCTCGTCACCAGCGGCAGAAATCCGGGAGAAATCAGACTTAAGCTGACGAAACTCCTCCTGCACGAGCGCCACTGCATCGCGAAAGCGTTGCAACTCAACTTCGGGATCCTCCACCGATCGATCGGGTATATCCTCAAGCGAGGTCCCTTCGAGCATGACCACCGCCGTACCAAAAGCAATGCCAGGTGAACCAGGCAACCCCTGCGCAATATGAGCAGAATCGAAGACCTGGTCGCCCTGCCGCAGTCGATTCAACTCACCACTAGCCTGCGCATAACGAATCGCCGAAGCCAGTTGAGCGGCCAAAGTAACCAGAAAGGACTCCTGGTCATTTGAGAAACGGCGCGCAAGTAGATCCTGAACCACCAGCACCCCCAGCATCTCGCCGCGCTGGATAATCGGTACTCCAAGGAAGGCGTGATAAGACTCCTCGCCGATGTTTTCGATAAACTTGTAGCATGGATGCTGTTGGGCATTCTCCAGGTTGATCGGCTCGGCACGGCGAGCCACCAACCCGACCAAGCCTTCGCCCATGGAGAGATACACCCGGCCAACACTATCCTGGTTTAAACCCTCGGTAGCCTGTAGAACAAGCCGACGCTCACTTTCGGGAATATCGTGACGATCGATCAGATAGACCGAACAGACCGCCACGCCGAGCTCTTCGCGCACACGACGCACGATCACGTCTAGGGCTGTCCTCAAATCCGGGGATTTGCCCACTTCGGTTACGATCTGTCTCAAGGAATCGAGCATAAATGGTCAGCCCTTACGCTGCCTACGACCGCGGTATTGCTCTGGAAGACGGCACTGCTCACCCTTAAACAATAGCGGAGCGAGCTGGCACAGCGCGCTGCGATAAACCGACCGCTTGAAGTACACCACCTCCGAAAGCACTGACCAGTAGTCCTTCCATTGCCAGTCATCAAATTCCGGTCGGGCAGACTGGTTGAAGTCAAAGGCATCCTCGGATGCCTTCAACCTTAGCAAGAACCATTTCTGCTTCTGACCAATGCACACGGGACGAGACTGCCGCCGCACCATGGCGCGCGGCAGACGATAACGCAACCACCCCCGTGTCCAGCCGATAACCTCGACATCGTCAGGCGTCAGGCCAATTTCTTCATGTAACTCCCGAAACATGGCCTCGCGGGGATGCTCATTGCGGTTAATACCTCCTTGCGGAAATTGCCAGGAATCGCGTCCAGCACGGCGCCCCCAAAAAACCTGCCCGGCATCGTTGCATAAAATAATGCCCACATTAGGGCGAAACCCGTCACGATCAATCACTTTGGTTCACAATCACATATGTAGTTAGGCGATATTTTTTCACATGCGTAAACACGCGGTAAACCGCAAAAAGTCTTACACTAAATAACCAGTCATAATTTCATGCCGGAGGATCAAGCAATCCCGCGGCTTATCAGAAAGCATACTTCCTACTAAAACCCATTTCCCAATAATGACAGATACATATGAAACTGGCGATTTTTGATCTCGATCACACCCTACTTGCCGGCGACAGTGACTATGCCTGGGGCCAGTTCTTGGCCCGTGTTGGCGCCGTGGACCGCGAAGAGTATGAAGCCCGCAACCGCGCCTTCTACGAGGATTACCTGGCTGGCACGCTGGATATCGACGCTTTCTTAAAATTTTCGCTCTCGCCACTGGCGGCCCATGACCCAGCGCAGCTCGCTGTATGGCATGAGCAGTTTATGATGGAGATGATTGATCCGATGATCACCCCCGCCTCGTTGGAACTGGTCGCCAAGCACCGCGAAAAGGGGCACACCCTGATGATCATCACCGCCACCAACGCGTTTATCACGCGTCCAATTGCCAAACGTTTCGGCATCGAGCATCTGTTGGCCACGGAGCCGGAATTCGTCAACGGGCGCTATACAGGCAACTATGTCGGCACCCCGACCTTCCAGGCCGGCAAGGTCACGGCGCTTGAGCGATGGCTACAAAATCAGCCGCAACCGCCTGAACAGACCTGGTTCTATTCCGACTCGCGCAACGACATCCCCCTACTTGAAAGGGTCGACCACCCTGTTGCTGTGGACCCCGATCCATACCTACGAGCCCATGCTGAATCTTTGGGCTGGCCAATTATCTCCCTGCGATAACCCTGACGATCACGAAGGTAACCACGGCATCGCCAGCAGGGAAGCCTTGATTAGCCTGTACTTCCCTATGGATCACTTCCCTAATGATTTACTGAAACTTTTGTCGGGCAGCTTCTCTTATTCGAGGCTCAAGTTCAACAAAAGTCACTATATATTGAGGTGCTTTCATGCAACAATCAAAACGCAAAAGCTCCCGATCCATTAGCTCAACCCACCAACCACTGCATACCATTCCATCCGTCCTACACCTGCTTGCGAGTGGCCTGTTAAGCAGTTTATTGCTGCTCGGCTCCGGGCTATCGGCCCATGCTGGCGACCAACCAGAGAACCTGCACATAGCAGGATACATTGAACGCGTCACGATTTATCCTGAAAATATCACCTTCAAAGCCTCACCTTCAAAGCCCGCATGGATACCGGCGCGACGATCTCCTCGCTGAACGCATTGAATCAGGAACGCTTCAAACGAGATGGCACTGAATGGATTCGCTTTGATGTCATTGATCCCGAGAACGAGGATCGCCGAATCACCTTGGAGCGCGAAGTCGTCCGTAACGTGCGCATCGTGCGTCACAGCGGTAATCACCAGCGTCGCGCAGTGGTTCGCATGGGCTTTTGTATTGGATCCCACTATCGCGAGGAAGAGGTCTCCCTAGTCGACCGCTCCAATTTTACCTATCAAATGCTAGTCGGCCGCAACCACATGCGTGGCGCTATCCTCGTGGATCCGTCCCGGCGTTATCTGCAGAAACCCCAGTGTCCGTAGATCGGCGACTAACCATTTCCCCGAATTCGGATTACACCGGCCCATGAAACGCCTACATCTACCGATCCTCATTTCCGTCTTGGTATTGATCGCCTTGACGCTTTTTGTCTACAAAGCGCAGGTGCTCAAATTCCCGCTACTACCGGAACAGGAGGTGGAAACCTGGACAATTGAAGCCACGGTCAAATTCACGCCGACGGGCGGGGCCGTAAAAGCCCAGCTTCTCGTGCCTCATTACACCCCGGGCTTCAGCATTCTGGATGAGAGCTTTATTTCGCGAGGCTATGGCCTGACTACCGAACTGGCCGAACCAAACCGCATTGCCACCTGGACACAGCGCCGCCCCAAGGGCACACAAACGCTCTATTACCGGCTGAGTGTCTATAGGTCTAACGATGCGCCACAAAAGACGGCCTTTCCCGGACCAGCCGATCCGCCAAAGTTCTCCGAACCGCTACAAGCCGCAGCCGACGCTCTGCTAGACGACATTCGCGCCCGCTCGGCCGACATCGACTCTTTCAGTACCCTGCTCATCCGCGAAGTCAACCGCAGCTCGCCCAATGAAAATGTGGCGGCGTTTCTCAGTCGCAGTAGCGGGGATTTGGAACGCATCCGCCTCATTATCGACCTGCTGGCGGGTGCCCGTATTCCTGCGCGAATTGTTCACGGCATCATACTATCTGATTAGGCCCGACGAACTAGCGCTATCCCTTGGCTGGAGTACCACAACTCTCGCGAATGGGTGCCGGTAAACCCCACCACGGGCGAGCGCGGCTACCCCAAAAACTTCCTGGTCTAGTGGGTGGGTGATCTACCCTCAGCGCTTTCCGTGGAGCGCGGCAATCAAGCTCACGTCGAATGGGCTGTGACGCGCAGCTATCAAGATGCTGTTAATATCGCAAGCCAGCAAACCCTGATCCACAATGCCCGCCTGCTGGACTTCTCTTTACTCAATCTACCGGTGAACACGCAGAACACCTACCGAATCCTGCTGCTGGTACCTGTCGGGGCGCTGATCATTGTGTTTCTGAGGAACATCGTTGGCATCCGCACCTTCGGCACCTTCATGCCGGTGCTGATTGCCTTGTCATTTCGTGAGACTGAACTTATAGGGGGACTTGTATTGTTCACACTGATCGTCTCGCTCGGTCTCGCCATTCGCTTCTATCTTGAACACCTCAAGCTGCTGCTAGTACCAAGGCTAGCGGCGGTAGTCATCATCGTGGTAGGACTAATGGCCATGTTGTCGGTACTCAGCTATAACCTCGGCTTAGATGTCGGCTTGGCAATCACCCTCTTTCCAATGGTCATTCTGGCAATGACCATCGAACGGATGTCGATTGTCTGGGAAGAACATGGTCCCGCCGACTCTATTCGCCAGGGATTCGGCAGTCTGGTGGTGGCCGCCGCCAGCTACGGAGTGATGATTAACCCCTACGTGGAACACCTGTTCTTTATGTTCCCGGAACTGATCCTAATCGTCCTCGCTCTCACGCTGCTGATGGGACGCTATACTGGCTACCGCCTGACCGAACTGATCCGCTTCCGTGCGTTTGCAAAGCGCTGACCCATGAGTTGGTTCGTCACACCCAAACGTTTGCGAGAACTGGGCATCATCGGCATAAACACCCGTAACGGCCTGTATATTGGCCTCCGAAATCCGCGCAGCCGCTATCCGCTAGTGGATGACAAGCTTCGAACAAAGAAGCTAGCCCAAGAGGCAGGCCTGGCTGTTCCAGAGCTGTATGGAGTCATCCGTACTCACCACGACATCCGGCAACTCAACCAGATACTCGATGGTCACCGTGCCTTTGTCGTCAAACCCGCACGCGGCAGCGGCGGCGATGGCATCGTCGTCATCGAGGATCGGCTCGACAAGGACCTATTCCGGCGCGCCAGTGGGCGCACCTTAGCTCTGGAGGCGCTTGAGCACCATATTACCAACATTCTCAGCGGCGCCTATTCCTTAGCCGGCCAGCCTGATGTGGCGATGATCGAACAATACGTGCAGTTCACTGACCAATTCAAGGACATCAGCTACCAGGGTGTACCGGATATCCGCATTATTGTCTACCGTGGCTACCCCACCATGGCCATGGTACGGCTACCTACCCAGCAGTCGGACGGCAAAGCAAACTTGCATCAGGGTGCCATCGGCGCCGGTATCGACCTTAAGACAGGCAAGACAACTGGCGGCGTTTGGCTGAACCAGCCAATCAAGGAGCACCCAGATACCGGAAACACGATTGTCGGGCATACGATCCCGCATTGGGAGGAGCTACTTCGGCTAGCTGCCGGCTGCTATGAACTCACTGAACTGGGCTATTTGGGGGTAGATATTGTTCTGGATCGCAACCGCGGCCCCCTGATTCTCGAGCTGAACGCCCGCCCGGGACTCGCCATCCAGATTGCCAACCACAAGGGCTTGGGCAATCGGCTCTTACGCATTGATGCATTAGCCGACAATCACCCAGAAGCCACCCCCAACGAACGCATCGCCCAGTTTTTGGCAACCGAGCAAGACTGACCCAACCGACAGACAGGCGCAGCCAGAACTCAAATGTGTCTACTGGGGCTGACTCAAATTCACAGCCAGCTCGCAGCCTTCAACTTGGTGGAATATAGCCGATTCAGGCTTCAGAATTCAGACGCGGCCGGCTCCGGCGTTCACGGTCTCCGACGGGTTCTTCCATAATCATCCGGCGCATCTCCGACTCGTCACGAGCGCGGCGCAATAACCAGGCGGCAGTGAACCCCAGCAGCGCTGAGACACTCAATCCGACCAGACCAAATAGATAAATGAACTGTCGCCTTTTCTGCTTACCCTGAAGATCGCCCAGCAAGGCATGCAGGACCTCTTCCCCAAACAACTGCACTTCGC
>Ga0209836_100067_pt1 | contig 19671 bp, 28 predicted proteins | sample ElbSprsedimmetaG_FD_184147 | JGI IMG/M metagenome (GOLD analysis project Ga0209836, IMG submission 184147) | Hot spring sediment bacterial and archeal communities from California, USA to study Microbial Dark Matter (Phase II) - Elbow Spring... ... | reverse complement strand
TATAGGGGCAGAATAGTGACGCCGGAGAACCGGTTTTCAGGTCATCCCGCCTACGATATGCCGGTAAAGCCCGGAGATAAGGTGCTGGTGAACCTAGAGAAGCATCCCAACGGAAGCCTGGAAGTGTTCATTACCGACTATGTGAGGCAGGATCATATCTTTTGGCTTTTGGCGATATTTATTCTTTCCTTGATTTCGGTGGGCGGCTTCAAGGGCCTTAAAGCCGTTTTCACTTTGACCGTAACCGTGGTGATCATCTTTAAATGTCTCTTGCCCCTGATGCTAAAGGGCTACAATCCCATCCCCATGACCATTGCGGCAGCTTTTTTTATAGCCGTGGTCACCCTCTTTACCATCAGCGGCATCAACAAAAAGGCCCTGGCAGCAGTTATGGGTACCACCGGAGGGGTGATCCTGGCAGGACTTCTCTCTTATGTTGTGGGTTACAAGGTAAAGCTCACAGGCCTCAGCAGTGAAGAGGCGGCCATGCTGCTATTCATTCCCCAGAGGGTGAATTTTGACTTCAAGGCCCTCCTGTTCGCCGGTATACTCCTGGGGGCTCTGGGGGCAGTCATGGATGTATGCATATCCATAGCAGCTGCCATGGAGGAGGTGCACGAGAATAACCCCCATCTCAGCCGTAAGGATCTCTGGACTGCGGGTATGAACGTGGGCCGGGACGTAATGGGTACCATGATAAGCACCCTGATCCTGGCCTACACCGGAAGTTCCATACCACTGTTGCTGCTGCTGATGGCCTATGGGGTGGATTTCAGCAAAATCGTCAACCTGGATACAATCGCCACGGAAATAGTCAGGTCCCTTTCGGGGAGCATAGGCATGGTGCTCTCTGTGCCCTTGACCGCCTTGGCGGCCAGCTTTTTGTTCAAGGGTCTTGCTCTTGATTTAAAGAAATTCTATACTGAAGGTGACAATTGCTTACAGCAAGGAGAGAGGCCCATGCCCCGCTGGAAGATAAATTATCTGGTGGATCTGCTGCTTTTTTTGAATTTTATTTTGTTGGCAGTCTCTGGCTTGATCCCCTGGCTCTTCTTGCCCAAGGGTAGATACGCACCCCGGGGAGTCTCCCCTGATCTAATCTTTAGCCGTCAGGACTGGTTACAGATCCATCGCTGGTCAGCCCTAGTCTTCCTTTTCTTGGTTATAATCCACTTCTGTCTCCATTGGGATTGGATAGTCAAAATGACCAGGTGCCTTCTGTTACCGAGGGAGAAGGAGTGTCCCCGGGAATAAAGAGGAGGGAGAAAAAATGGGATATATATTTGGCCCTGTGCCTTCCCGCCGCCTGGGTTGGTCCTTGGGGGTGGATCTGGTGCCCTACAAGGTATGCTGCTACGACTGTATTTATTGCCAACTGGGCAGGACGGTGAGGAAAACCCTGGTCCGGGAGGAATATAACCCTCCAGAGGAGATTCTAAAAGAATTGAAAGAGAGGCTGGAGGAGGGTCCCCCTCCAGATTATATAACCCTTTCCGGTTCGGGCGAGCCCACCCTGAACTCCGCCCTGGGCAGGATAATAAAGGGGATAAAGGCCATCACTTCCTTGCCTTTGGCAGTTCTCACCAACGGGGCTCTGTTTTACCAGCCAGAAATCCGCCGGGAATTGGAGGGGGCAGACCTGGTGATACCTTCCCTGGATGCCGCCCGGGAAGAGACCTTCCAGAAGGTTAACCGACCTTGTCCCGGCTTGACCCTGCATATGGTCCTGGAAGGGCTGGCCAAATTCAGCCGGGAATTTACCGGGACCATATGGCTGGAGGTTATGGTGATGAAGGGTTTTAATGATGGAGAGGAAGAGGTGAAGGCTCTGGCGGAGGTTCTCCAGGATATTCCCGTGGAGAGGATCCAGCTCAACACCGTTACCCGGCCTCCAGCGGAAGGGTTTGCCCTCCCGGTGGAAAAAGAGCGCCTTCTTAAGATAGCCGAGATGCTGGGCCCCCGGGCCGAGATGATAGAGACTTTTGCGGGCGAGACCCGGGAGATGGCCGGGGGTAAGGAGATCATAAAGGAAATAAGGGAGCTGCTGAAAAGGAGGCCCTGTACCCTGGAAGAGATATGTCTCCTCTTGGGGCTAAAAGAGCCCGAGGCCAGCAAGTATTTGGGCATAATGGCAGAAGAAGGGGAAGTGATGCCTGTGCATGTGGAGGATAGGGTCTATTATAAATTCACCGGCAGCGTTTGAGGGGAGGAGGTGGCTTGGGAACTGTCATCGGCGTTAATATGAGCCCCCAGAGGGGTTCCAAGGTCAATGTGGGCCGGGCCTATTTAAAGCCGGGGTACGGCATAGAGGGGGACGTTCATGGGGGCAGCCCCCGGCCGGTGAGCCTGTTTTTCGCTGAGAGGGCCAGGGAGATAGCCGCTGCCTATGGGATAGATTTTTCTCCCGGGATTTTTGCCGAAAACCTCACGGTGGAAGGATTGCCTCAGGAGGGGATAAAAGAGGGAACCCGGCTGAAAGCGGGGGAGGCAGTGCTCCAGGTGATAGCCATAGGCAAGAAGGAGAAAGCCTCATCCCCTGGCCCCTTCCCAGCACCGCTTAAGAGTGGAGGTGTTTTTTGCCAGGTGCTGGAGGGAGGATGGGTCAAAGAGGGGGACAGCATAGAGATACTCCCTTAAAATACCTCGGGGGGATAGCTGATGGAGGTAATAGTCCTGGTGGATAACACGGTGAACCGCAGGGGGCTTATAGCCGAACATGGTCTTTCCCTGCTGGTCAGGTGGGGGGAAGGAGGGGTCCTCTTCGATACTGGTTCGGGCACAGCCCTCTTTCAAAATATTTTAAACATGGGCCTGGATCCCCGGGAGATCAAAGGGGTGGCCCTAAGCCACGGCCACTATGATCATGTGGGCGGCTTGAAGAGGCTTCTGGAGCTGTGCGGACCCCTGCCCGTCTTCGCCCATCCCTCCATATTTTTGAGGCCAAATACTATAGAAAGGACGATAAAGAGAGATACGTAGGTATTCCCTGGGACAGGGAAGAGCTAGAGAGGAGCGGGGCTCTATTTCACCTGGACGAGGGGCCCCAAGAGGTAGCGCCGGGCATCTGGTTGACAGGGGCCATCGAGAGGAGACATGAGCAGGAGGGGCCAGGTCCTGAATTTCAGGCCCTAATAGGGGGTATACCGGCAAGATCGCCTCTGGGATGACCAGTCCCTGGTGCTGGAAACCCCCCATGGGTTGGTGGTCCTGCTGGGCTGCGCCCATGCGGGTATTATAAGCATTCTGGACCATATACAGGGCCTTACGGGGAAATCCAATATTCTTGCCATTATAGGGGGAACCCATCTGGTGGCCGCTGCCCCGGAAAGGCTGGCCTGGACCATAGGGGAGTTAAAGCGTTTTCCTTTTAAAATCTTAGCCCCAGGGCACTGTACCGGCTTTTTGGCCAGCGTGCATCTTTATCAGGCTTTTCCTGATAAATTTATCTTGAACGAAGTGGGGAATCGCTATTGTTTTGGTTGAACTGTAGGAGGTGTGAAGATGAAGATCTTGCAGGACATTATAAGTAGCCTGAAGGGAGATGCGCCGGTCAAAGAGGTGAGGATAGGTCCCTTTTGGACCGGGGTATGGAGCCGATACTGCGGCCTTTCCTCTACCCTTTTGCCCCCCGGCCATCATGGGGAAAGCTATCCGGTAAGGGAAGCCGGCTTCCTCACAGAGAAGAGCGCCAGGGAGCTATGCCCCTACGTTTTTTCCCCCAGCCCTCTGGAGGCCTCTGTGGGGATGGCGGCCATAAATTCTCTGTTGGAGATAGATGAGGGGGAGCTCCAGGAGATCAATGCCGAAGATATCATAGCTGAACATGGAAGAAACAGAAATGTGGTGATAGTGGGGCATTTTCCCTTTGTGGAAAGAATAAGAAATATAGCCCAAAATCTATGGGTCCTAGAAAAAAATCCCCAGGCCGGAGATCTGCCTGCCGAGGCAGCCGAAGAGGTTATACCCCAGGCAGATGTGGTGGCCATCACCGGCACTGCCCTTATTAACGGTACCCTGGAGGGGCTTCTGCAATTATGTTCCCAGAAAAGCCTGGTGATGGTCCTGGGGCCCACCACCCCCCTCAGCCCTGTTCTCTTTGACCACGGGGTGCATGTGGTCTCGGGCACCCGGGTGACGGATCCCGAATGGGTGCTGAAGGCCATTTCCCAGGGGGTAGTTTTTAAGCAATTGAAGGGAAGGGGAGTAAGGCTTTTAACTATGTCCCGTATCTGAAAATTTTTATTGACAAGGCGGATTAAATGAGATAAAATGAAAATGAACAGATGACCATAACTCTTCAGGAGGAACAGTTTAAATGTACGGGGAACGGGTGCTGGACCACTTTTTAAATCCCAGGAATGCAGGGATCATTCCCGACGCTGACGGTGTGGGACAGGTGGGGGATCCCCGATGTGGCGATTATCTCCGCATCTTTATAAAGGTCAAGGATAACAGGATAGAGGACATAAAATTTCAGGTTTTCGGCTGTCCTGCGGCCATCGCCACCAGCAGCATGCTGACGGAAATGGCTAAAGGGAAAACCCTGGAAGAAGCCCTTGCCATAACCGATGAAGATGTGGCTGGGGCTTTGGGTGGTCTGCCCGATTTTAAGCTCCACTGTTCCAATTTGGGGGCCACTGCCCTCCATAAAGCTGTAAAGGATTATCTCAGGAGAAAGGGGGATGGAGGCTGATGGCTGAGGTGCAGAAGCTTACAGAACGGAAGCTGCGGGAGAGCGATCGCCGTATGACCCCCCAGCGCCAGGCTGTTTTAAAAGCGCTGGTTGACCTTTCCGATGAACACCCCACCGCTGAAGAGGTGTATCAGGTAGCTCGCCAGTATTGCTCCACCGTGGGGATGGCCACAGTATATCGCTCCCTGGAGCTTTTTGTCCAGATGGGTATCATAAACAAAGCTCCCACCTTGGACGGAACCACCAAGTACGAGCTGAGCAAGGAGCCCCACGATCACTTCGTATGCCTTAAATGCGGTCGCACCTATGAGGTAAATGTGGGGGAAAAGCCCAAGGAGAATGAGGAACTGGCCAAAGAGGGATTTAAAGTTTTAAACGTCTCCACAGTGTATTTCGGCTATTGCTCCGACTGCCTTTCAGAGAAGTAAGCTGGACGATTTTGAAGCAGGTGTATGAGCCTGCTTTTTTCTATATATTGACAAAAGGATCCCGATATTTTATATTCATATGCAAATGCAAATATTTTGCAGGAGGTGCTCTCCATGAGGTGGAAGATGGGGGCCTTGCTGCTCCTGGTGGGAATTTTAACTTTGGCAATGGTGGCTTGCCGGCCCAAGGGTCAGGTGCCTGGCGAGGGCTTAAAGGTGTACACCACCTTTTACCCCCTCTACGATTTTACTGCCAAGATAGTGGGCGACAAGGGGACGGTGATCAACCTCCAGCCGGTGGGAGTAGGGCCCCACGATTATGAGCCTTCTCCCCAGCAGATGCAGATAGCTGCCATCCATGATTCCAAACTGTTCGTCTTTCTGGGGGAGCCCATGGACCCATGGGCCAAGAAGATAGAAGGGCAGCTGCAGGTCAAGAGAGTCAAGACAGTAGAAGTGGGAAAGGGCCTGATAGAGAATAACGATCCCCATATCTGGACCGATCCTGTATTGGCCCAGGAGATGGCCAGGCGCATCTATGAAGGTGTGGTGCAGGCGGATCCTGCCAACAGGGATTATTATACGGAGAACTATAAACGGTTGGAATCCAGGTTGAAGGAGCTGGACCAAAAATATCGCTCCGTCTTGTCCCAGGCCAAGAGAAAGGAGATTGTCACCAATCATGCGGCTTTCGGTTATCTGGCCCGCCGCTATGGATTAGAGCAAATTCCCATAACCGGCATTTCCCCTCAGCAAGAGCCTTCTCCCCAGAAGATGGCGGAATTGATAGAGCTGATAAAAAGCCGGGGCATAAAATATATCTTTATGGAAACCTTAGCCAGCCCCAAGCTGGCCGAAACCCTGGCCAGGGAGACAGGAGCAGAGGTTTTGGTGCTGAATCCCATAGGGGGGTTGACCCAGAAAGAGATGGATGCCGGGGAAGATTATTTTTCCCTCATGGAAAAGAACTTGGAATCCCTTAAAAAGGCCCTGCTCTAAGGGCCTTTCCGCTGTGGGGGGGTATGCTGGTGGATAAAATCGAAGTGGCCCGGATGGAAGGGGTTTATTTTTCTTACAACGGGAGGCCGGTACTGGAAGGGGTCTCCCTCAAGGTTATGGAGGGGGATTTCCTGGCCCTTATAGGACCCAACGGCTCGGGAAAATCCACCCTTTTGAAGCTCATGCTGGGCTTGCTGAAGCCCCTTCAAGGTAGGATATGGTTGTTCGGCCAGAATTTAGATAGCTTTAGACGATGGGACATGGTGGGTTACTTGCCTCAACATGCCGCCGCCGCCTTCAATCCCGCTTTTCCCGCCACCGTGGAAGAGGTGGTGGCTTCGGGTTATTACAAGGGCTGGGGTAGCCTCTGGCGACAGGAGGTAAAAGAGGCGGTGTTCTGGGCCCTGGAGCTGGTGGGCATCAGGGATCTGGCTTATCGCCGCATAGGAGAGCTTTCCGGCGGCCAGAGGCAGAAGGCTTTTTTAGCCCGCGCCCTGGCGAAGAGGCCTAGGGCGTTGTTTTTGGACGAACCCACCACCGGCATCGACGTTTCTTCCAAGGAGGAGTTTTTTCGGTTGCTGGAAAAGTTAAATAGGGAGCAGGGTCTAACCATAGTGGTGGTTACCCACGATATAGGGGAGGCCTTTTCAAGGGCTAAAAAGATAGGGTGCGTTCGCAATCAAGGGGTCTACATCCACGAGGACATCACAGAGGTGGATCAGGAACATATAGCCGAGGTCTTGGGATACAGCCTCAGGAGGAGGTGCTGAATGGGCCTTTCTTATATTTTGAGCTTTCCCTTCATGCAACGGGCTTTTCTGGCGGGGGTGATCACCGCCTTTTTAGCCGCCACCCTAGGGCTCTTCATGGTTTTACGACGCCTGTCCCTAATAGGAGATACCTTGTCCCATGCCACCTTGGCCGGGGTGGCGGCCGGCATGTTCTTCGGTTTTTACCCTTTTTATGGAGCCATAGCCGCCGCTGCCCTGGCCGCCCTCATAATAGAGGGGATACGCCGCTTTTTCCCTCGCTATGCGGAAATATCCCTGGCCATAGTCATGTCCACCTTTGTGGCCCTGGCGGTGGTGATGATCAGCCTGAAGAAGGCCTTTAACGCCGATCTCTTCTCTTTTCTGTTTGGGAGCTTGATAGCCGTGGCCCCCCAGGACGTGGTGGTGATGGGGATGGCTGGGTTGGTTGTATTGGGTTCAACCCTTCTTTTCTTTCAGGAGTTCTTTTCCATATCCTTCGATGAGGAGGCGGCCAGGCTGGCGGGTATGCCGGTAGATTCTTTGAACATCTATCTCACCTTGCTTACCGCCGTTACGGTAGCCCTGGCGGTAAGGATTGTGGGCACCCTCTTGGTAGCTGCCCTGATGGTGCTTCCTCCGGCGGTGGGCTTGCAGTTGGGCAATAGCTTTAAAGGGGCTCTGGCCTTCAGCGTGGCCACCGCCCTCTTCGCCGTGGTGGTGGGGCTCTACCTCTCTTTTATTTTCGATTTGGCCCCCGGAGGCACCATAGTGCTCCTGTGCGCCTTTATTTTATCGATAGTCTTGGGGATAAAGGGGGTGAAAGGCACATGGAAATAAAGGAAATTTTCAGGGACAAGGGTTTGCGCCTAACCCTCCAGAGGCGAGCCATCCTGGAGGCCCTCCAGGGGCAGGGATTTAAGACCGCCCTGGAACTCTTCCAGGAGGTGAACCGCCTCCATCCCGGAATAAATTTCTCTACCCTTTACCGTAATCTGGAATTATTTGTCCAGACGGGTCTTATATGTCGGCTGAAAGGACCAGAGGGGGCCCTTTACGGGTTGCGCCGGATTTCCAAGCACCACCATCATGCTGTCTGTAAAATGTGCGGGGCTGCTTATCCCCTCTCCCGCTGTCCTTTGGAGGACATGGGCGAGGAGCTGCAGAGGCTGGGTTTTACCGTAACCGAGCACTGCTTTGAGGTATACGGCATCTGCGAGAATTGCCGGGACCACATGGAAGAGGTCTCCCGTTGCTAGAAAATGCTATGAGGCATTTTCATGCAGAACAAGAAGATTTTCGGCAAACATCTCGAAGAGTTATAAAAACTCAAAAGAAGGTCTCATGAAAAGGGCTTAGCCGGCGCTGCTCCTTCTGGTGCTGGTACCTCTCCTCCTGACCGGATGTGGAGCTAAGAGGGGATCTGCGCCTGCCCTGAGGTATGTATTGGGGGCAGATCCGGAGACCTTCGATCCGGCCCTGATGACCGGTAGGCCCGAAGGCACCATAGCCAACGCCATCTTCGAAGGTCTGACCCGATACGATCCCCAGGGCAAAATAGCTCCCGGAATAGCTGTTCGTTGGGAGGTATCCCCGGACGGGAAGACCTACACCTTTTATCTGCGGGAGGCCAAGTGGTCAGACGGCACCCCGGTGACGGCTCACGATTTCAAGTTCACCTGGTTGAGGGTGCTGGATCCCAAGACCGGGGCCAAGTACGCCTACCAGCTCTATTACATCAAGGGGGCTAAGGCCTATAATAGCGGAGAGGGTAAAGCAGAAGAAGTGGGCATAAAAGTGATAGATGACCGCACCCTCCAGGTGGAGCTGGAGGCTCCTGCGCCTCAATTTTTGGGCCTTACCGCCTTTGAAACCCTCTTCCCGGTGAACCGGAAAGGGGTGGAGGCTAACCCCAACTTCAAAGCTGAAGGGGATCTCAAAATAATCGGCAATGGCCCCTTCGTCCTGGAGAGCTACCAACCCAAACAGAAAATAGTACTAAAAAAAGAACCCCCATTACTGGGACGCCGCTAATGTCAAGCTGGAGAGCATGGAGTGGTATCTCATAGAGGATTACAAAACCGCCCTCACCATGTTCGAAAATGGAGAGGTGGACCTGGTGACGGGCACCATACCCACTGAGGACATCCCTCGGCTGAAAAAAGAGGGAAAGCTCAAGACCTATCCCGAGCTGAGCACCTATTTCTAATGTCACCAAAAAGCCCCTGGACGATCCCAGGGTGAGGAGGGCTCTGGCCCTGGCCGTCGACCGCCAGGCCATAATAGACACCATCCTGCAGGCGGGGCAAAAGCCTGCCTATGCCTTGGTCCCTTACGGGATGGTTCAGCCCGATGGCAAAGACTTTCGGGAGGTCGGGGGCAATTATTTCGCTGAAAATTTAGCGGAAGCCCAGAGGTTGCTGGCTGAGGCCGGATACCCTGAAGGCAAGGGCTTTCCCACACTGACCCTCTTTTACAATACCAGTGAAGGCCACAAAAAATCGCCGAGGCCATTCAGCAGATGTGGAAGAAGAATTTGGGCATAGAGGTGGGCCTCACCAATCAGGAGTGGCAGGTATATCTCAAAGATGATGGATAAGCTCCAGTTTGACGTATGCCGTGCGGGGTGGGCTGCCGACTATGCCGATTCCATGACCTTCCTGGATATGTTCGTGACCGGGGGAGGTAACAACCAGACCGGCTGGGGCAACAAGGAATACGATTCCCTGATAGAGCAAGCCAACAAGGAGCCGGATCCCGCCAAGAGGGTGGAGATCATGCACCGGGCAGAAAAGCCCTTAATGGAAGAGATGCCCATTATCCCGATATATTTCTACACCACGTCGGTTCTCATGGCCCCCCGGGTGGAAGGGGTGGTCATACCGCCCTTTGGGGTCCAGGCGGAATTCAAATGGGCCAGCCTTAAAAAATAGGGGGGCTTGAGCCCCTCTTTCCTTGTAAGGGGGGTGTACATTGGGACGCTACCTGGCCCTGCGGCTTCTGTACAACCTCTTTGCTCTTTTTCTCATAATAACCTTTACCTTTTTTCTCATGCACGCCGTCCCCGGCGGGCCCTTTGCCAGCGAAAAACAGCTACCGGAGTCGGTGTTGAGAAACCTGGAGGAAAAATTCCATCTCAACGATCCCCTGTGGCTTCAGTATGTGAAATACCTGGGGCAGGTACTGAGGGGGGATCTGGGCCCTTCTTAATAAATATGAAAACCGCACGGTGAACGAATTCATAATCAGGGGATTTCCCGTATCCGCCACCCTGGGGGCAATGGCCGTCTCCTTGAGCCTGGCCGTGGGTATAACCTTAGGGGTGATTTCCGCCTTGAACCAGAACCGGTGGCCAGATTACCTGGCCGCCAGGGTGGCGGTGCTGGGGTTTTCGGTGCCCAGCTTTATCTTGGCCTCTCTGCTTATGTATCTTTTAGCCTATAAGATCAAGCTCTTTCCCACGGCCATGTGGGGCACCCCCGCCCATGTGGTCTTACCCTCCCTAGCCCTGGCGGCCCTCCCCACCGCTTTCATCTCCAGGGTCGTCCGATCCAACATGATAGAGGTTTTGCAGCAGGACTATATAAGGACGGCCAGGGCTAAAGGTCTGCCCGAAAGTTCAGTTATTTTCAAGCACGCTTTAAAAAACGCCATCCTTCCCGTGGTCACCTATTTGGGCCCTTTGATCGCCGGTATTTTCACCGGGAGTTTTGTAATAGAGAAGATCTTCGCCATCCCGGGCTTGGGTCGGGACTTCGTCACCGCCATCTACAACCGGGACTATGGCCTGATCCTGGGGCTGACCATATTCTATGCTGCCTTCCTCATGCTCATGAACCTTCTGGTGGACCTGTCCTATACCCTGGTGGATCCCAGGATCAAGCTGACCAGAAAGGAGGTCTAGGCTTGATCTCTAGGGGGGAATTGTGGCAACCCTTGAGTAAGCCCCCGGAGGCTCCAGAGGTCATGGCCCATTCCCGGACCACCTACTGGGGAGATGTGTGGAGGAATTTCCGGCAGCATCGGCTGGCCCTATGGGGTTTGGCGATAATCGCCCTCTTAATCTTCATGGCCTTAATAGGGCCCTACCTGTCGGGCCATACCTATGAGGAGCAAAATTACCAGATGGCCAACATGCCTCCCTGCAAGGAATTCTGGTTTGGGACCGATGCCTTGGGCAGGGACCTTTTTACCCGGGTATGGTATGGGGCCCGGATCTCCCTGGCCGTGGGCTTCCTCACCGCCGGGGTGGTGTTCCTGATCGGAGTCCCCTACGGGGCCATCTCCGGCTATCTGGGAGCGTGACGGACGAGGTGATGATGCGGCTGGTGGAGATCTTGGGCAGTGTGCCTTTCCTTCTATGGGTTATTCTGCTCATGGTGATCCTGGAACCGGGGCTTAAGACCATTTTTATAGCCCTGGGGGCCGTTTACTGGCTCCCCATGGCCCGCCTGGTGCGGGGACAGGTGCTATCCCTGAAAGAGCAGGAATATGTGATGGCGGCCCAGGTACTGGGGGCCAGCCCGGCGAGGATTTTATTTCGCCATATAATTCCCAACACCATGGGCCCCATAATAGTCGCTCTAACCCTCATGATCCCTGAGGCCATCTTCACCGAGGCTTGGCTGAGCTTCTTGGGCTTAGGGGTGTCAGCCCCCATGGCCAGCTGGGGGAGTTTGGCCAGCGACGGGGTGACGGCCATAACCTCTTATCCCTGGCAACTCTTTTTCCCGGCCTTCTTTATCTGCCTAACCATGTTGGCCTTCAATTTTGTGGGGGACGGGCTTAGGGACGCCCTGGATCCCCGTACCAGGGGAAGGAGGGCTTAGAATGTCCCTTATCGGCGAGATCCAGGCGGTGAGGGGGTCAGCTTGAGCCTGGAGGAGGGTGAGGTTTTGGGTTTGGTGGGCGAGTCAGGTTGCGGCAAGTCCATGACCGCCCAGGCCATACTCCGGCTGATCCCTTCTCCTCCCGGGAAAATACTGGGGGGCAACATATATTTCCGGGGAGAAGACCTTCTGCAGAAAGATCTCCAGGAGATGAGGAAGATAAGGGGAAAGCACATTGCCATGATCTTTCAAGACCCCATGACTACTTCCTTGAACCCCACCCTCACCATCGGCAACCAGATCATGGAGGTTTTAACCCTCCATGAAGGCCTGAAGTGCAGGGAGGCCAGGGAAAAGGCGTTGGATCTTTTAAAAAAAGTGGAAATAAACCAGCCGGAACGTAGGCTCAAACAGTATCCCCACGAGCTTTCTGGAGGCATGCGCCAGAGGGTTCTGATAGCCATGGCCATAGCCTGTAACCCCCAGATCCTGATAGCAGATGAGCCCACCACCGCCCTGGACGTTACGGTTCAGGCTCAGATTTTGGATCTGCTGGGGGAATTGCAGGAACAGGGCCGGATGGCCGTAATCCTGATAACCCATGATCTGGGCATCGTGGCCGGTTTCTGTCACCGGGTGGCGGTTATGTATGCGGGGCAGGTGGTGGAGGAGGCCCCCACCGAAGAGATGTTCTACAACCCCCGGCATCCCTACACCCGGGGCCTCTTGGATTCCCTACCCCGGATCAACGACCGGTCCTCGGGGGCCCTTTCCTGTATCCCGGGACAGCCTCCCGATCTATCCGCACCGCCTCCAGGATGCGCCTTTTGGCCCCGCTGTTCCCGGGCCATGAATATTTGCGCCCTAGAAGAGCCTCCTTATATAAATGTAGGAGAGAACCATAGGGTAAAGTGCTGGCTGGAAGCCAAAGGGGAAAGAAGCGCATGAAGCATTCAGAGGAGATCATCAGGCTGGAAAGGGTAAAAAAGTATTTCTCCATGGGCCGGGGGAAATGACTAAAGGCCGTGGATGGGGTGAACCTGTCCTTTTACTGGGGGGGAGACCCTGGGGTCGGTGGGGGAGTCGGGTTGCGGCAAGACCACTTTGGGGCGCCTCATAGTGGGACTCTACCAGCCCACCGAAGGAACTTTAAGTTTCTGGAAAAAGGAGGTAAAGGCCCTGGATTCCAAGGCCCGGAAAGATCTGCGCCGCCGGGTGCAGATGGTGTTCCAGGACCCCTATGCCTCTCTGAATCCCCGAATGACCGTGGACGAGATCCTAAGGGAACCCCTGGAGATCCACGGCGTTTGCCCAGGGAGGGAAAGGGAGGAGAGGGTTAAAGAGATTTTGGATCTGGTGGGGTTGCAGAGGGAACACCTGAATCGTTTCCCCCATGAGCTTTCCGGAGGCCAGAGGCAGAGGGTGGGGATCGCCCGGGCCCTGATCCTGCGCCCGGAATTCGTGGTCCTGGACGAATCCACCTCAGCCCTGGACGTCTCCATAAGGGCCCAGATCATAAATCTCCTGGAAGAATTGCGTGAGCGTCTGGGTTTGTCTTATCTCTTTATCTCCCACGACCTGGCCACAGTCAGATACCTGAGCACCAGGCTGGCCATCATGTATTTGGGGAAAATAGTAGAAATAGGGGATAGCTGGAATATCTACCGCCGGCCCCTCCACCCTTATACCCGGGCCCTCCTGTCAGCCCTGCCCCTCCCCGACCCCGTAAGGGAAAGGCAAAGGGAGCGCTTGATAATCCGGGGAGAACCGCCCAGTCCTCTGGACCCCCCTCCTGGATGCCCTTTTGTGAGCCGGTGTCCTTATGCTTTAGAGATCTGCCGCCGGGAACCTCCGCCTTTAGAGGAGAGGCATCCTGGACACCAGGTGGCCTGTTTCAGAACTGATATTTAAGGGAATACTAGGCGGAAGAAAAATTCTTTTCTGGTTATTGACAAATGACCAAAACACGTCTATATATTTATAGGGATGAAAAAATCGGCTGGGAGGTGAAAGTATGCCCAGGGGTGATCGTACAGGTCCGTGGGGATTGGGGCCAGGCACTGGCCGGCGGGCTGGCTATTGCTTCGGCTTCCCTGTACCCGGATTTTTGAATCCCCTCTTCGGTTGGGGGAGAGGATGGGGAAGGGGCTGGTGGGGTAGAGGCAGGGGCTGGCGCTGGCGCTGGTGGGCTGGCGGCTTCCTGCCGTGGGGAGCAGGCTTTTTTCCCCCCTACTGGGGAGCGCCTTTTCCAGGCGCGGTCCCGCCGGCCCAGGAGGTAGAGCTCTTGAAGCAGCAGGCCGCCCTTCTGGAAGAAGAGCTGCAAGCCATAAGGGAAGAGATTAAGGAGCTGCAGAAAGAGGAAAAAGGGGAAAAGGAAGAGGACCTCTAGGTAAAGCCGGCTACAGCCGGCTTTATTTTTTAGCTAAAAATAATTGACATAAGGTCGAAATAGCTCTATAATCTAACCAAGATTATCATTATCAAAGGAGAGGAAAAACATATGAAAATAGCTGTCACTGCCCAGGGTGGAGATCTCAAGTCCCCTGTAGATCCCAGGTTTGGCCGGAGCAGCTACTTGGTGATCTTCGACGATGAGACCCAATCCTTTGAAGCCCTGGAGAATCCAGGGCAAAGCGTCCACGGGGGGGCGGGTATAACCGCAGCCCAGGAGCTGATCAACCGTGGGGTAAAGGTGCTGCTCACGGGAAATGTGGGCCCCAATGCTTACTATGTCTTACAGGAAGCGGGGATAGAGGTCTATGGGGTTTCCGCCCCCACTGTGGAGGAAGCCATAGAGGAATGGCGCCAGGGTAAGGCCCAGCCCCTAAATTCTCCCTCCACCGGCTCCCATCACGGTATGGGGGGCAGGGGTTGCATGGGTCCCGGCCCCGGGAGAGGAAGGGGGTAAACCGATGAAGATAGTGGTGGCCATGGAGGATAACAGGGTAGCGGCCCATTTTGGCCGCTGCCCCCATTACGCCCTTTTTACCGTGGAAGGGGAGGAGATCAGGGAAAAAGAGGTTGTGCCCAATCCGGGACATCAGCCAGGTTTTCTCCCCAAATACCTGGCAGGGCTGGGGGTTAAGTGTGTGATAACCGGCGGCATAGGGGCCAGGGCCGCCAGTTTATTCCAAGAGCAAGGAATTCAGGTTATAAGCGGGGTATCCGGACCGGTGGAGGAGGTTATAAGGGCCTACTTAAGGGGAGAACTTAAGGATAGGGGAGAGATATGCCGTCATCAACACAGAGATTAGGGGTGCTTAAAAGTGCTGATAAGCGTGGCCAGCGGTAAAGGAGGTACGGGGAAGACCACCGTGGTTACCAACCTGGCTCTGGCTCTGGCGGGAGATTACAAGGTCCAGGTGCTGGACTGCGATGTGGAGGAGCCCAACCTGCACCTGTTTTTACGGCCCAAGGTCTATGCCACAGAAGAGGTGACCCTGCCGGTACCGGAGGTGGATGGGGAGAAGTGTATTCTCTGCGGTGCCTGTAGCGACTTCTGCGCCTATAATGCCCTAGCCCTGGCGAGAGAGAAAATAATCCTTTTTCCTGAACTGTGCAACGGTTGCAGAGGTTGCACCATGGTCTGTCCGGTGGGGGCTATTCAAGAACGCCCTCACCGGATAGGGGTTTTGCACCGGGGCAAGGCTGGGGAAATAGATTTTGTAAGTGGAAGGCTGGACGTGGGCAAGCCCCTGGCCCCTCCGGTGATAAAGGCGGTGAAGGAGCAGGATCAAGGCAAGGGGATAAGGCTGGTGGACGCCCCCCCTGGAACCTCCTGTTCCATGATAGAGGCGGTGAGGGATACCCAGTTCTGCCTTCTGGTCACCGAACCCACCCCCTTTGGCCTACATGATTTAAAGCTGGCGGTGGGGGTGGCCAGGATCCTGGGGATCCCCTTTGGGGTGGTCGTCAACAAGTCCACCTTGGGGTATACCCAGGTGGAAGATTACTGCCGCGAGGAGGGCATCCCCATCCTTTTGAAGATACCCTTCCAGCGGCATTATGCGGCCCTCTATGCTCGGGGAGGGGCTCTGGTGAGCGAATATCCTGAATGGGAGAGGGCTTTCAGGGAGGTTTTCTTAAAGATAGAAAGGCTGGTAAGGGAAAATGCAAGAACTGCTAGTGGTTAGCGGCAAAGGGGGGACAGGCAAGACCAGCTTGGCGGCCTCCCTCGCCGTCCTGGCGGATAATAAAGTTACAGTGGACTGCGATGTGGAAGCCGCCGATCTTCATTTGTTGTTGAACCCCGAAGTGGAGCAGCAGGAGCCCTTTTATGGGCTGGAGAAGGCGGTAATCCTTCCGGAAAAATGCATCGGCTGCGGCCGCTGTGCCCAAGTGTGCCGTTTTGACGCCATCTTCCCCTCCGAGTCAGGGGGGGTCTATCAGGTGGCCCCCCTCTCCTGTGAAGGCTGTAAAGTCTGCACCCTGGTGTGCCCGGCGGAGGCCATAAAGCTTCAGCCTCCGGTGGCCGGATACTGGTACGTTTCCCGAACCCATTACGGACCTCTGGTGCACGCCCAGCTGGGCATAGGAGAGGCCAATTCCGGGAAACTGGTTATGAAGATAAAACAGGTGGCCCGGGAGGTGGCCCGGGAAGAGGGGTACCCTCTGATCCTCATGGACGGGCCTCCGGGAATAGGTTGCCCGGTGACAGCCGCCATGACCGGTTCCACTTTGGCCCTGGCTGTGACGGAGCCCACCGTGGCGGGAGTCCATGATCTGGAGAGATTGGTCAGGTTGGCCCGCCATTTTAAAGTACCCTTAGGGGTGGTGATAAACAAATATGATCTCTGCCTGGAGATGGCTCAAGCCCTGGAAGATTACTGCCGGAGAGAGGGTATAGAGGTCTGGGGCAAGATCCCCTTTGATCCCAAGGCGGCAGAGGCGGTGGTGCAGGGAGTCCCCCTGGTTTCTTACTCTCCAGGACCAGCGGCTGAAGCCATCGGGAGTATATGGGAAAGGGTGGCCGATAAACTGGCCACCTCCCAATAGTATAACCAACAATTATGGCAAACTTAAAGGTAACGGGCCGGAGGCGCAGAAAATAAGATAGAGATATAAAAAACACCAGAGGAGAGAACAGATGATCTACCTGAACAATGCCGCCACCTCCTGGCCCAAGCCCCCAGAGGTTTACGAGACCGCCGACAAGGTGCTCCGGGGATTGAGCGGCGGCGCCGGACGGGGAGAGGGGGCCCTGGACGTGGGCCGGGTCGTCTTTGAGGCCCGGGAGAGGATAGCCTCTTTTTTCGGGATCCGGGAGTCGGAAAAACTTATCTTTACCTGTAACGCCACCGTAGGCATAAATATGGTCCTGTACGGTTTGCTGGCCCCAGGGGATCACGTGGTGCTGAGCAGTATGGAGCACAATGCAGTGGCCCGCCTCCTCTATGCCCTAAAACACCGTAAAGGCATAGAGTATACCGTGGTGCCCTGTGCCCCTGACGGCACCCTGGATCCCCTGGAGGTGGAGAGGGCCTTGACCCCCAGCACTAAGCTTATCTGCCTGGTCCATGCCTCCAACGTGAGCGGCACCATCATGCCCATAGAGGCGGTGGGGGAGATAGCCAGCAAGCACGGTATAGAGTTTTTGGTGGATGCGGCCCAGACCGCTGGCGAAATCCCCATAGATGTAGAGGCCTGCCACCTCACCCTCATGGCCATAACTGGCCACAAGGCCCTGATGGGGCCTCCGGGTGTAGGTGCCCTTTACATTAAAAATCCGGAGAAAATAACACCCCTCATCTGCGGTGGTACCGGCAGCCGGTCCGAGGAGTTGGCCCAGCCCGATTTCGTCCCCGACAAATTCGAAAGCGGCACCCTCAACACCCCCGGCATAGCAGCCCTGGCCGCTGGAGTAAAATTTATTCAAAAATTTATTCAAGAAAAAGAAATAAGAAACGTGCGGCAACGGGTTCAAACCCTGACCCAGAGGCTTATCCAGGGTCTTTTAAAGTATCCAGAGGTGATCGTCTACGGCCCTTTGGATCCGGATAAGAGGACACCTGCCGTCTCCATAAATATCCAGGGCATTTCTCCTGGAGAAGCGGCGGCTTGGCTGGCAGAAAAATACGGCATAGCCACTCGACCAGGTTTACACTGCGCTCCCCTGGCCCATGCCACCCTGGGAACGCTGTCCACAGGCACCCTCCGTCTTAGCCCGGGATACTTCAATACAGAAGAAGAGATAGATACAGCCCTTTATGCTATAGGGGAGATGATAGGGGTGCTGAGGCGTGGACAACGGCTCTAAAATCCTTTTAACCTTCCCTTCCACCCACTATGCCCTAAAGGCAGAGGGGGTAGTAAGGGCCCATGGCTTGAAGGGCCGCCTCATCCCCATGCCCAGGGATATAAGCTCCTTGTGCGGACTGGCTCTGGAGCTGGACCCGGAAGAAGGGGATCGGGGGGTGAGCCTTCTCCTGGCCTCGGGGGTGAGGTTGGAAAAGAAGGTGAAGATAGTAAAACAGGAAGGCTGCGTGATCTGGGTAGAAGTCCTGGAGGAGTACATGTGAAAGCCCCTTAACGGGGCTTTTTGCTTTTTAAATGCTTTTTCTGACAAGCACCTTCCCCCTTTACCCCATCATAATCTAATAGGGAATTGCCCTTAACCAAGCTTTTGAGGGGGAGGCAAAATGCCAACCACAAGTTTCCAAGAAAAATTGCTGGCCTTGAGCGCCTTAAAGCCGGGAGAAAGGGGGAGGATAGCTTTTCTCCATTACGGGGGAGGCCTTAGGCAGAGGCTTTTAGATCTGGGTTTCCTGCCCGAGACCGAGGTGACGGCCCTGTGGCGCAGCCCCAGCGGCGATCCCCAGGCATATCTTGTCCGGGGAACTGTCATCGCCTTGAGGCGGGAAGAGGGGGCCCAGATAATAGTGAAACAGAAGGGGGAGGAGGGGGACCTTGAAGCGGCTCAGACCTTTCCCCGTTAGGGGTAACCTGTTGGTGGCCTTGGCGGGAAATCCCAATGGAGGAAAGAGCACTTTATTGAGGCAGCATACAGGCAACTGGCCGGGGAAAACCGTTGCCCTGGCTTGGGGTGAATTTTTCTACCAGGGATATCGGGTGAACTTGGTGGATCTGCCGGGAACCTATTCCCTCTGGGCTTGCCTTCCGGAGGAAGAAGTGGCCCGGGACTTCATCTTTTCCCAAAAGGCCCAGGCCCTGGTGATAGTTGCGGATGCTACATGCCTGGAGAGATCCCTCAATTTGGTGTTTCAGATAGGGGAAGTCACTTCCAGATCGATTTTATGTTTGAACTGCATGGATGAAGCTCGGCGTCGGGGGCTGATCATAGACGAAGAAGGCCTATCCCGGGAATTGGAAATACCGGTGGTACCCACCGTGGCCCTGACGGGTGAAGGCCTGGAAGCCCTCAAGAAGGCTATTGTGGAGGTGGCCACGGGGAGGCTTAAACCTTGCCCCCAGAAGGTCTATTATGGCGAAGAGGTGGAAGAGATCCTCAGCAGGGCCAGCTCCCGCTGGGAGGGACTTAAGGCTCTTATGGGGGGATGCCCATGGAGGGGATAGGCAGCAGACATTATCAGGACAGGATAATGGCTGCCCTCTATCAGCGGGCAAAAACCGTGGCCTCCCGCTATGTGCGCACCGGTGCCGGAGAGCACCCCCTGACTTTAAAGCTGGATGCCCTTTTGACTTCTAAAAGATGGGGGTATCCCCTCATGCTCCTGTTGCTGGTACTGGTGTTCTGGATTACCCTGGTGGGGGCAGATTATCCCTCAGGTCTTCTAGCCCTCTTTTTTTCCTGGGCCGAAAATTCCCTGGGGCATTTGTTGCAGATGGGAGGCCTGCCTTCTGAGCTCCAGGACTTCTTGATCTCGGGCGTGTTCAGAACAGCCGCCTGGGTAGTGGCGGTTATGCTGCCCCCCATGGCCATATTCTTTCCCCTTTTTACTTTCTTAGAGGATTTAGGGTATTTACCCCGGGTGGCCTTCAACCTGGACAAATTT
>Ga0209836_100065_pt1 | contig 20127 bp, 18 predicted proteins | sample ElbSprsedimmetaG_FD_184147 | JGI IMG/M metagenome (GOLD analysis project Ga0209836, IMG submission 184147) | Hot spring sediment bacterial and archeal communities from California, USA to study Microbial Dark Matter (Phase II) - Elbow Spring... ... | reverse complement strand
CCTTTTGGCGTGGTGCTGATTGATGAGGGCAGCGAGGTTGGCGGGGAGGTGACTCCCCATAAGGTGGGTACCACGGCGCGGATCGTTGATAGCGACATGCGCTCGGACGGTTTGCTGGGGATCTTTACGCAGGGTGAGCAGCGATTTGTTATCAAAAGCTGTCGTAGTCAGAAAAATGGCTTGCATGTCGGCAAAGTCCGATTGCTGGAGGGCAAGCCTCACATCAAGCATGCCATGACGCATTACCGGCAGCTGCTCACGCGCTTGATCGATAATGATCCGGCCCGTTTTCCGGCCCATGCCCGTCGGATGGATGACCCGGTTTGGGTTATTTATCGGCTTTCTGAATGCCTGCCGATTAAGCTTCGGGAGCGTCAGCGTATTCTTGAGGCACAGAGCTTGGACTCCGGCCTGAGCATCATTGATGAAGCGCTTGAACGACTGGGGCTGATGCCGGTTTAAGACTAAATCCCCTAGTAGTTCGGTTGTGTATTTCTTTCCTCGGCTGCTATGCTGAAAAAAGTATTATCCGGAGGAAAGAATGAATACTGCTGAAAAAGCTCCACGCTCGACCATCCTGGTACCGGTCTTTGCGCCGGCCATTTTGATCATTGCCCTGATGGTCATCGGCACTATCAGCAATCCTGAGTTGGCCGGGGTGGCATTCTCGAGCACGCTAACGTGGATCACGGATACCTTCGGTTGGTTCTATATGCTGGCTGTGGCCGTGTTCCTGTTGTTTATCGTCATTGTGGCCCTGTCCCGTTACGGAGACATCAAACTTGGGCCAGACCACGCCACTCCTCAGTACAGTTTCCCTGCCTGGTTCGCGATGTTGTTTTCAGCGGGCTACGGCATTGCATTGCTATTCTTCGGTGTGGCCGAGCCGGTGTTGCACTATGCATCTCCTCCCTATGGGGAGGCCGAGACGGTCGAGACTGCCCGTGAGGCCATGCGGATCGCTTTTTTTCATTGGGGTTTTCATATTTGGGGTATTTATGGGTTAGTCGGTCTGGTGCTGGCTTACTTTGCATTCCGCCATGGCCTGCCCTTGTCGATGCGTTCGGCACTGTATCCGCTGATCGGCGAGCGCATTCATGGCCCTATCGGTCACATCGTGGACCTGTTTGCGGTGCTGGGTACGTTGTTTGGTATCGCAACCACCTTGGGCTTGTCGGTCGCCCAGCTTAATGCTGGTCTCAATTACCTCTGGCCAGCCATTCCGGTCGGCACCACCGTGCAGGTGATCGCAATCGCATTAATCACGGCCCTAGCGATCTTCTCTGTTTTGGCGGGTCTGGACAAAGGCGTCAAACGTTTGTCCCAACTTAACATGGTGCTGGTTATCGCCATCATGCTGTTCGTGTTCCTGGTGGGGCCGACGCTGTTCCTGCTCGAGGGGTTTGTCGAGATCACGGGCATGTATCTAAGCGGGATCGTTGAAAGAACCTTCAGTCTTGAGGCTTACGAAGGCACTGGCTGGATTGCCAACTGGACACTGTTTATCTTCGGTTGGACGATCGCGTGGGCACCCTTCGTGGGCCTTTTTATCGCCCGGATAAGCCGTGGTCGTACGATCCGTCAGTTTGTGCTCGGCGTCCTGTTGGTGCCGACGGTGTTCACTTTTATGTGGTTCAGCGTTTTTGGAGGTACGGCACTCAACCTGATTCTGGTCGAGGGGTATACCACTTTGGTCAACGAGGTGCAGGCGGATCACGCGATTGCGTTGTTCAAGCTGTATGAAAACTTACCTTGGACGGTGGTCACCTCATTCCTGAGCATTGTGCTGATCGTGACCTTCTTCGTAACCTCCTCAGATTCAGGCTCCCTGGTGATCGATGCCTTGTCCTCCAAGCCCGGCCTGCCGACGCCTGCCTGGCAGCGTGTTTTCTGGGCCAGTACCGAGGGGGTCATTGCGGCTGTGCTGTTGGTTGCCGGTGGGCTATCGGCCCTTCAGGCTGCCTCGATCACCTCGGCCCTGCCGTTCGCCATTGTCATGTTGATCGCGGTGGTAGGTATGTGGCGTGCGCTGCAGATCGAGGGGTACCGCGAAGTCAGTCTGCAACACCACATGAATGCTTCGCGGCATTATAGCCCGGACGGAAGTGGTGCATGGCGGCAGCGCCTGGGTAATTTGCTGAATTTCCCGGGGCGCGAAGAGGTAGAGAAGTTTATCCTTGAAGATGTCTACCGAAGCATGATAAAGGTCCAGGCGCAGTTAAAAGATGAGGGCTGGCCGGCTAAGCTTGATCGAGATGAAGAAAACTGTCGTGTCCGGCTCTTGGTCGCTAAGCCGGGACAGGTGGATTTCATTTACGAGATCCGTCTGCGTGCCTATGAAATGCCTTCGTTCGCCTATCCCGAGCAACCCCGGCCTGGCGAGGAACAGCGGCATTATTACCGTGCCGAGGTGTTCTTGTGTCGCGGAGGGCGGGGGTATGACATCTACGGTTATGACGAGGCATACATTATTAGCGATATCCTCGACCAGTTCGAGAAGTACATGCACTTCCTGCATACTTCACCCGGTGTGCTGCCTTGGCAGATGGATGCCCATGACGAGGATCTGGAGAAAAAGACCCCTTGATCTGATTTGGCGGTTGCTTTGAGTCTGTACGAGCGGGCAGGTTATACTGCCCGCTCATTCATTTTTGGGGCACGTTATGCCATTGGTCAATGTAACCGCTAAAAACCTAGAATCGCTGATTACGGGTAACGAAATCGTTATTCTGGATTTCTGGGCACCCTGGTGCGGGCCTTGTCAGTCTTTTGCGCCTATCTTCGAGAAAGCGGCAGAAACACACCCGGATATCGTATTTGGAAAGATCAATACGGAGGAAGAGCCGGCACTGGCCGGTCACTTCCAGATCCGCTCAATTCCGACTTTGATTGTGTTCCGTGATCAGATCATGCTAATGAACCAGGCCGGTGCCCTGCCAGGGCAGGCTTTCGAAGAGCTGATCAGCAAGGTCCGCGAGCTGGACATGGATGACGTACGTCGCCAGATCGCCGAGGCTGAAGCCCAACAGCAAGGCGGCTGACCTCAATCCTGCCCGACCGTCCAAACGGGCCTGTGTATCAGGCCCGTTGCTGTGTTCGGTCGATTTTTATGACCATTTCCTTGGCACGACGTCCAGAAAGAGAACTCATGTTTGGCGTAGTTAGTCAGATGGCGGTCATGATTCTGGGCGGTGTGCTTTGGCGAGCCGTTTCCCTCGGGGGCTGGGACGCGGACCGGGCCCGTACCGCCCTGACTACGCTCGTATACTATCTGTTTTTACCGGCGCTGGTGCTCTCGGTGCTGTGGCGAGCACCACTGGGGATGGACTCAGTACGCCTGGCCATTGCCGCCGCTATTGGCGTATTGGGTGGCATGCTGGCAATGTACCTGTGGGGGCGGCTGGCTAAGCTGTCGCGGCCGCAGTTCGGTGCCTTGTTGCTGGCGGCTAGTTTCCCCAATGCCACCTATCTAGGCCTGCCGGTGTTGGAGTCGCTGTTTGGCGATGAAGGCCGGGCGATCGCGGTGCAATACGACTTCTTCGCCTGCACACCATTGCTGCTAAGTGTCGGCATCCTGTTGGCCGCTCGCTACGGTGATCGAGGCGAGGTTAGCAATCCCTTTAAGGCCCTCGTAAAGGTGCCGGCATTATGGGCAGCGGTGGCAGCGGTACTCCTCAATGTCATGGCGGTGCCTTATCCAGATTGGCTGGGTGGGGTATTGGATCGCATGGCGGCCGGCGTAGTGCCGATCATGCTAGTTGCTTTGGGAATGAGCCTCCGTCTAGATGCGCTCAAGCCGAGGGCGTTAGTTACTGTCTCGCCGGCGATTATGATTCAACTCTTACTGATGCCGCTACTGGTCTGGGTTACGGCTGCCACCCTAGGCTTGGCCGAGATCAAGCTGATAGGCACTGTGCTGGAGGCGGCGATGCCGGTGATGGTATTGGGGCTGGTACTTTGTGATCGTTACGGCCTAGACACCACGCTGTATGCGACCACGGCGACAGCTTCCACCTTGCTTGCGTTGCTGACCCTGCCGATCTGGTATGGTTTGCTTATCTGATTTTTGAATCTCGTTTACGTCCGCGATGCGATGACGGCCGGAATGAAATCTCATGTCGGGAATAATGTGGCAAGAAAATCGCAAAGGATATGGCGGCAAAATTGGAAATACTGACTGCTTAGGCAAGAGAGAGGTAAAACAGCAGAAGAGGGCGCGGGACGATATGCATAAAGAAGGGGAGCTGGCTAACGCCATCCACTATGAAATCGGGCTGAATGCACCTCAACATCGGTTGATTACTGTTCGCCTGCATCTGCCCGCCTCAGCCGAACCCTACCGACTGTCAATGCCGGCCTGGATTCCCGGCAGCTATATGATCCGTGACTTTGCCCGTCACGTAGTTAGTTTCGAGCCAAGAAGCGCGGATGGTCGTCGCCATCCCTGGACGCTATGGGACAAGCAGACCTGGCAGCTGCCGCCTTCAGCACAGCCGCTGGTTATCGACTATCAAGTCTACGCGAATGACCTGTCGGTGCGGGGTGCGCACTTCGACACTACCCATGCGTTCTTCAACGGTACCAGCCTGTTCCTACGTTGGGAGGGGCAAGAGGATCGACCGCATACAGTTAGGCTAAATCGTCCGCAGTTAGCCGAACAGCATACTTGGCGGGTGGCTACCGGAATGACTCCGGTCCAGATTGATCCGGCCGGGTTTGGGCTTTACCGAGCCGATGATTACGAAACGCTCATTGATCATCCCTTCGAAGTTGGGCATTTCCAGCTGATGGAGTTCGAAGTGATGGGCGTGCCGCATCGGATGGTTTTTACCGGTGCCCATCCGGATACGGACTTTGCCCGCATTGCCCGCGATACCGCAAGCATTTGCGAAGAGCAGATTCGGTTTTTCGGAGGGACAGCCCCTTTTGCCAATTATCTTTTCTTGGTGACGGTAGAGGCCGACGGCTATGGCGGGTTGGAGCACCTGAACAGCACTGCACTGATTTGTCGACGAGAGAGCCTGCCTCGGGTCGGCGAGGCGGACTTGAGCGACGACTACTTGCAGTTTCTGGGGTTATGCTCGCATGAATACTTTCACAGCTGGAACGGCAAGCGGATCCGCCCGGCGGCCTTTATGGGTTTGCCGCTGGCCTCCGAGGCCTATTCGCGGTTGCTATGGGTCTTCGAGGGCTTTACTAGCTACTACGATGACCTGTTTCTGTTGCGAGCAGGGCTAGTTGATCCAGCCCGTTACCTGACGCTGCTGGCTGATAATCTCAATCGTGTCTATCGTGGGACCGGTCACCAGAAGCAATCGCTGGCCGACGCCAGCTTTCACGCCTGGACGCGCTTCTATAAGCAGGATGAAAACGCTGTTAATGCCATCGTTAGCTATTACACCAAAGGGGCGATGGTGGCCTTATTAATCGACCTGACCTTGCGTCGCACCGGGCGAGCCTCGCTGGATGATCTAATGCAGCGTCTTTGGCAGGACTACGGCCTGACAGGGCAGGGGTTGCCCGAGGGTGAGGTGATCGAGCACCTGGCCGAGGAGCTTGCCGGCCAGTCTTTGAAGGCGTTTTTCGATTTAGCACTGCGCTCCACCGAGCCGTTGCCAGTCGAGACGATGCTGGCCGATTTCGGTGTCAAGGTCGATTGGAGACCTGAGTCAGAGGGAATCGATATCGGTGCAGTGTTTCAGACCGATCTTCGCGGCGAGGCCAGGGTATCGCTGGTTTATGAGAATCGTCCTGCGGCCCGGGCTGGTCTGTGCCACGATGATATCGTGATCGCAGTCGATGGCTACCGGGTTGATGGTGCTAACATTTTGCAGCGTCTAAGGCGCTATCGCTCCGGAAGCCGCGTCAGACTCACGGTTTTCCGGCGTCAGCGCTTACTAGAACTGGAACTCGTACCAGCGCCGCCGCCGACTAATCAGTTGTCCTTGACGTTGGCCGAGTCGGTCTCCGAAGCGGTGCTGCGGCGCCGTCAGGCCTGGCTTAGGGGCCCTGCCGCTTAATGTCAGTGACATGGATCAAGTTGGTATTCCTATAGGGAGCGATGGGGGCTATGTGTATAATCTCCAGCCCGTCGCTCTCCTATGGTGAGAGCAGGTAATGGAATGGGATCGCTTGGTCGCGGGGGTTTCCCGCTGGACGGGCCGACATGGGTTCCAGTTGTATGCCCTGAGCGAGGCGGATTCCTCTAATACGTTTCTGCTGGAGCGCCCTGAGTTGATGGCGCAACCGGCTATTTGTCTGGTTTATGCCCAAACAGCAGGACGTGGTACTAGAGGGCGATCTTGGCATGCAGAACCGGGGCGTAGCCTGACCTTTTCCGTATCGCTGCCGATGGTCAGGTCGGACAGTCTAGCCGGACTGACCCCAGCCCTGGGGGTTGCGTTGGTGGAGATACTGGCACGGGTCGGCTTGGGCGGCGTGGGGCTCAAATGGCCCAATGACCTATTGCTTAAGGGGCGCAAGCTAGGGGGCATATTGGTAGAAACACGGACACGCGGTAACCAGTTGGCACTGGTGGTCGGGGTTGGAGTGAATCTTGATCATCCGCGTGCCCCCGGTTTGGGGCGTAAACTCGCGGCCCTATCCGATCTGCGGGATTTGAGTGAGTCGCAGCAAGCATTGGTTGCTGCCTTGCTGGTGCGCACCGTAGCGCGGTTTCTGGTTGGCTGGCCAGAGAATCGCTCGTCCCGGCTGGCCAGATGGGCCAAGCATGATGTGTTTTTGCACCGGTCCGTTTGCCTAATTCGGGAAGGGGAGCCGGTCGGCCAAGGTATTTCGGCGGGCATCGATGAGAATGGCCGCCTGCAAATTCAGACTCGTAGTGGCATCAAGCGATTTGTAGCCGGTGAGGTGACAGCGAGATTCGAGGATTGAAGTTATATGTCGATGCCGGTAACTCCCGGTTAAAACTGCGGATGGGCCCTCAGGGCACCGTCCATGTCATTGATTGGTCAGTGATGACCGCGGCTGAATTGGATGCCGAGTTGGAGGCAGTACTGGCAGGCGAGGGCAAGCCCGCCACCGTGGTGTTTTGCGCCGCGGTGCCCGAGGCGCGCCAGGCCATGCTGCATCAGTGCCTCGCACGACGTTATCCCAAGGCCCGAATGCAGTGGCTCAAGGTTTATAAGCGCAGAGCCGGCGTGCGACCTGCTTACGCTGACACCGGCAGCTTCGGGGTGGATCGTTATGCCGCTTTAGTTGGCGCCAAAGGCAAGTACCCTAATACGCCGGTGATTATTATCGATCTGGGTACAGCAATCACCATCGACGCGATGGACGGTAGTGGTCAGCATCTGGGTGGGCTGATCATGCCGGGTTTAGGTAGCCTGCGGGATAGCCTGTATGAAAAGGCGCCGCATCTTCGCAACCTGCCGGTATCGCAGGAGCATCAGTTGCCCAAGACCGCGTTGATGCCGACCAATACGAGTGATGCGATCGAGGTCGGCATACACGTCATGCTAACAGCCAGCATCGAGCGGATCGTTAGTGACCTCTGCGCAGAGCTGCCTGCGTCGCCGCAGATTATCCTTTGCGGTGGAGATGCTGAACGTATGGCCAAGCTGTTTGCTTTTGAAGCGCACATAGAGCCCGAGTTGGTGCTCGATGGCATGTTAGTGCTGTCGCGCCTCTGAGGCTGGGTCAGCGTCGGCGTTCGTCGGGGAAACCGCCCGGGAAACGCCCGGACAGCCCGGTGTTGATGCCTTGTTGTTTGTATGTCGGCGGATAAAGGCGGTCTCCGATCCATCCTGGGGAACCGGCCTCAAAGCGCAGATCTGTGTTGCCGATGCGACCACGAGCGTCAAAAGACCATCGGGTGGAGGTAGTGTAGGGGTACCGGTAATCGAGGCGGGGGTACCCTGGCCATGCTGGGTAGACTGGGACGATCACCGGCACCTGTTCGATCATGGTGATTGGCTTCTCCCGTTGTGTGAGGGCTGCCTCGGCGCGGACTCGTGCCTCCTCCACTCTTTGTGCCCGATAGTTTTCGGCCAAACGCTGTATGCTTTCCAGATTCTCTCGTGCACCAGAGCCCTGTCCGGCCGCTTCGATGTGGATGCGAGAGGCGTCCGGACCGCAAGGCTGGTCGCTGAAAATGACACGACCTTGCTCATCCAGGCAGCGAAAGACGTCCATCGCCAACAGCCATGATGGCATGATTAGCAAGGGAACCAGCAGGCATTGGATAAGTCGCATTCGTGACCCTGAGTAAAGGTGATCTCATATGGAGTATGGCATAGTTGGCTGGAGTTAGTTCCTCGCCGCTGCAAGACCGGAAGGAATTCAGCATGCGGTCGTACCAGGTGTATCATCGTGTCCTAAATTCTAATTGACGGATTCCATGTTTCGACCGTTCGAGCTATTTATCGGCCTGCGCTATACCGGTGCCAAGCGGCGCAATCATTTCATTTCCTTTATTACGGCCATCTCGGTGATGGGGATTATGCTGGGGGTAACCGCCCTGATCGTGGTGATCTCCGTTATGAACGGCTTTCAGGACGAATTGCGCAAGCGCATCCTCGGCATGACCGCTCATGCTACCATCAGTCAGTACGGCGAGCAGCTGCACGACTGGCAAGCGGTGGCTGATCAGGTCAAGGGCATACCGCGAGTGCTGGCATCGGCACCTTATATCCAAGCCGAAGCAATGCTTGTGGCGCAGGCGGCTGTATCCGGGGCGCTGGTGCGTGGCGTGCTGCCAGAAACTGAGGATCAGGTAACCGATATCCGCAAGCACATCGTGCAAGGCTCCTTTGACGACCTCAAGGCGGGTAGCTATGGCATCGTGCTGGGGCGTGAATTGGCCGATAGTCTTGGCGTCGGGGTGGGCGACTCGCTAATGCTGATCACTTCCAACGTTGCGGTCACGCCGGTGGGTGCGCTGCTGCGCGAACGCAAGTTCACGGTGGTCGGAGTGTTTCAGGTTGGCATGTTCGAGTATGACCGTGGCACTGCCTTTATTGAACTGACCGATGCGCAGCGGTTATTCCGCATGGGCGACAAGGTCAGTGGCCTGCGCCTCAAATTGGACGATATGTTCGCCGCACCCTGGATCGTGCGCGATGTGACGGCGCGACTCGGGGGCGAGTACTGGGTCTTAGACTGGACTCGCCGTCATGCCAACTTCTTCCGGGCGGTGCAGACCGAGCGAACGGTGATGTTTGTCATCCTCTCGCTGATTGTGGCAGTGGCGGCTTTTAATATCGTCTCCACCCTGGTGATGGTAGTGACCGACAAGCAGGCCGACATCGCCATCCTGCGCACCCTCGGAGCCAGCCCGGCCAGCATTATGGGCGTGTTTATTGTACAGGGCACCCTGATCGGCGTGATTGGTACCCTGGTCGGTATCACTTTCGGAGTGATCTTGGCACTGAATGTCGAATCTATCGTGCCCTGGATCGAGAATCTGCTCGGTAGGCAGTTTATGCCGGCCGATGTGTATTACATCAGCGAACTGCCATCCCGGTTGGAGTGGCTGGATGTGGCCAAGATTGGGGGCATGTCCTTTGGTTTGTCTTTGCTGGCGACGCTCTATCCAGCCTGGCGAGCTTCCCGTACCCAGCCGGCAGAGGCGCTGCGCTATGAGTAACATAGTCATTGAATGCAAGGCGGTCACCCGTCGCTTTCGGGAAGGCCGACTGGATATTGAGGTGCTGCGGGGCGTCGATCTTGCGGTGTACGAGGGCGACACGCTGGCTATTGTCGGCGCCTCCGGTGCTGGCAAGTCCAGCCTGCTACACCTAATGGGCGGGTTAGATAAACCAAGCAGCGGTGAGATCTGGCTGGATGGCCAGCTGCTGTCTGCCATGGGAGAGGCCGCCCGTGGCCGGCTGCGCAATCAGAAGCTGGGGTTTGTCTACCAGTTTCACCATCTGCTGCCGGAGTTCAATGCGGTGGAGAACGTGGCCATGCCACTGCTCATTCGCCGTTTGCGGCCAGCCAAGGCCGAAGCCCAGGCGCGGCAGATGTTGCAGATGGTCGGATTGGGCGAGCGACTGACCCATCGCCCTGGCGAGCTGTCGGGCGGCGAGCGCCAACGGGTGGCGATCGCTCGGGCGCTGGTTACTAAGCCAGCGTGTGTGCTGGCGGATGAGCCCACCGGTAATCTCGACTCCAAAACCGCCGATGCGGTGTTCGATTTAATGATGCGCCTCAATCGGGAATTGGGCACGGCCTTTGTGGTGGTCACCCACGATCTGAGCCTGGCCGCCAAGATGCAGCGTCAGCTCCGCATGCAGGATGGCTTGATTGTCGAGGAAGGACCAACGATTTGATATTCAGCTATTGCGTTGCCTGGTATAGGCAGCCAGTATCGTCAGCCATTTACGTCGGTCAGCAACCATGTCAGTCAGGCTGGCATGCATTAGCTTCTGTTGCTGGGTGTTTTGCAGAGTGATTGGCTGGCCAGAGTTGGTCGGTATGTAGGATCGGGCGGGTTGGTCAGGCCTGCCAGCGGCGGAGTAGCCGTTCAAGCGGGGCGCGGTCCTTGACTGGGTACCAGAGGGCGAAAAGGCTAGTTTCTATACTTTGCAGTCCATTATTGATCCCCTGTTAGAGCTAGCGGTATTTGTCTGAGCGCTCGGAAGGTGGGTCGATTAGTACCAGGGTTCGGTACGCGATCGTCGGCCAAGTAACGCTGTACCGTATTAGGCGGGCTATCGTCGTAATACAATCGGTGGACAGCTTCCTGTGCCTAGCCGGTCTTGTGCCTGGCATTCGAGCCGAGGTCGTCACAGCCGCGTTCTGCATGGGCATTCAGCAACAAAGGCTTGTCCTTCTGCTGAAGGCGGTGAAGCAGGCTAAAACAGTTTATGCTTGGGCCTATCCGCATGGTTGCCTGCCCGCAAGGCGGGTCGGTAGTTTAAGAAACTTAAATTACCGGCCAGTGTCGGGATGGTTATGCAGCCAAGGTTGCTGGGTAAGGAAATCCAGCAAGTCGTGTATATGACGTAGCCGGCAGGTCCGCATCTGCTTAAAGGGGGATGGCGTGAATTTTGAACATCAGCCGCATGTGACAGTGGCACTGCTCTCGGATACGCATGGGGTGCTGGATGAGCAGGTGCGGTCCATTGTCAATGACTGCGATGTGGTGGTTCATGCCGGTGACATCCTCGACCCAGATGTATTGCGGGCATTGCAGCCCAGAACCGGGCATGTGATAGCGGTGCGGGGCAACAATGATACGGCCTCCCAGTGGCCCCCCAACACGACTAACCTGCTGGAACAATTGCCCGAAAGCGCGGTGCTCCGGCTGCCAGGCGGAGTGCTGGCTGTAGAGCACGGTCACCGGGTGTTGCCCGCCAGTGATCGTCATGAAAAACTGCGCGTCCGGCATCCGGGTGCACGACTGGTGGTGTATGGGCATACGCACATGCTGGTGGTGGATCAGTCCGAACCCATCTGGGTGGTCAACCCCGGTGCAGCCGGGCGGGTTCGCACCTTTGGTGGCCCTTCCTGCCTTGTGCTAAGCGCATCCATCGATTATTGGCATATCGAACCTTACCGTTTCGTTAAAAGATAAGCTCAATCCAGTTCCAGACACTTCGGTGACCATGGCAAAGATTCTTGGAGTGGGCATTGCGACCCTCGATATCATCAATCATGTGGATGGCTATCCACCGGAGGACAGTGAGGTCCGCGCTGTGGCGCAGACAATCCGGCGCGGTGGCAATGTCGCCAACACGCTGGCGGTGCTGGCTCAGTTTAATCATCAGTGTTATTTCGCCGGCACCCTGAGCGCAGATCCGGACGGGCGGCGCATCGAGAAAGATCTACGTGAGCGGGGCATCGACCTATCCGCGGCGTACTGGGTCGCCCAAGGACATGCGCCCACCTCCTACATCCTGTTGAACCGCCAGAACGGCTCCCGGAGCATCGTTCATTACCGCGACTTGCCAGAGTATAGCCTGGAGTCATTTATGGGCTTGTCTCAATCCCTGTCCGAGTTTGATTGGCTGCACTTCGAGGCACGCAATTGCGACGAGCTCAATGGCATGCTGGCGCTAGCACGCAGTACGGTGATTGACCAGCCTATTTCCTTGGAGGTTGAGAAAGAGCGCCCGGGTCTTGACCGGTTGTTGGGTTATCCTGACCTGATTTTCTTCTCACGTCCGTTCGCCAGGGGGCGGGGATTCGAGGAGCCGGAGTCCTTCCTGCGGGCGGCTCGCGAATGGGCGCCACAGGCAATCTTAGTGGTGACCTGGGGCGACCAGGGGGCAAGCCTGCTGATTGGTGACCGGTTCATTTCGGAGGCGGCCCACCCGGTCAGCAAGGTATTGGATACCATTGGGGCAGGTGATACTTTTATCGCCGGTTTTATTCATGAGCGGGTTAGCGGTCGCACTCTTGAGGAGGCGTTAGTCCAAGGCTGCCGGTTGGCGGAACGCAAGATCGCTCGCGATGGTTTCGATGGTCTGGTTGCCGAGCCAGTTGTCTAACCCGTTGGCCGGAGCCGCTCCTGATCACATTATCCGAACCGCTGGATCAGAGGGCGGCCAGCTTTAAGATCAAAGACATTTTAGGGCCGCGCTCGGTGTTGCTGACCAAACGTGCTTGGTCAGGTTCATGCTTATGAAAATGTCTGTCCGCACATCGGCACTGAGTTAAACTGGCCGCCAGACAACTTCCTCGATGCCGATGACTAATATGTACTTTTTGCGGTGCACGGTGCCTTGTTCCGTATCGAGGACGGGCGGTTTTCCCATGGTGTTTGTGCGCTGGTGATGCGCTTAAACTGGTGGCGTGCGCATTGGGGGGTAGCAAGGTCTTTTTTGTAAACAACTTGGAGAAATGATCATGTCTATTCAAAAAATGATTGAGGAAGCGCTCATTAATCGCTTCACGCCGTCACATATAGAGGTTGAGAACGAAAGCCATATGCATGCGAGCGGAAAGGGTAGTGAAAGCCATTTTCGCTGTGTGATCGTGTCGGCGTCCTTTGAGGGGCAGTCGTTACTCACCCGTCATCGTGCGGTTTATGACGCCTTATCGGAGTCCATGGTACGGGGAGTACATGCGTTGGCTATCCATGCCTATACGCCGAACGAATGGGCCTTGCGGGGAGTGGCACCGGCATCACCGGCCTGCGGCGGACGTCGTTAAGCTTAGTGGCGATGGCCGCGGGAATCGGTCTTATATTGCCACCCCGCAGGGCATAGCTGACCTTGATGGTGCGAATTTGTTAGAATCAGCAGCTCATTTTTAATAGTTGAGACTTGTTACCATGAATTATTTTCGACCTGCCGTGCTTTCCGCCGTGGTCCTGCTGGCGGCGCAGCCGGCGCTGGCCGAAGACAAGGGCGTGTGGTCCGGCGAGATTGAGGCCGGTGTAGCCATCAAGACCGGCAACACTAAATCCACCGATGCTCAGGTCAAGCTGCGCGCTGGGTTTAGCCAAGAGTTCTGGAGCCATCGTTTACGTCTGGAGGCGTTGCGCCAAACTGAGTCTGGCGACAAGACGGCTGAAAGTTACCTGGGGCAGTTTCAATCCAACTATACATTCAGCGAGCATGATTATGTGTTTGGTGTAGCCCGGGGTGAGCGCGATAAGTTCAGCGGGTATGACTATCAGACTAGCTTTGCCTTGGGTTACGGGCGTCACCTTTGGGTTTCTGAGCTTGGCACTTTCGACGTCGAGATCGGCCCCGGTGTGCGTCGGTCAAAGCTCGATACCGGCGAGAAAGAAACTGAGGTGATCGGTCGACTGTTTGCCGACCTAAAGGTGAATATCTCGTCAAATGCCAAGTTCGGCCAGGAGGTCACCGTGCTCACCGGTAGCGACAATACGGAGATCGAGTCAATTACCGCATTGACCACTGGGCTGACCGATGCACTGGCGTTGAGATTGTCTTTTACTGTCAAGCACAACACTAGCGTTCCGGCTGATACTAAAAAGACGGATACGCATACTTCAGCCAGTGTGGTTTACCAATTTTGAGCAAGGTGTAGCTTTCAAATTTTATATGTGGAGAGTCAGGAGTGAAGGTGGCGTATCCTGTTGATTGATCATTTATTGATCACATCAAATCACAACACACAAAGGATGGATATGCCATGACTGATTCTGCTTTCAATGCCGTGCACAGCCAGATACCGGTGCCTTCGATCTGCTGCATGAACTACTGCACAAGGGGCCAAGACCAAAGGGCTCTCAGCTACCACCGTGGCCGCTGTCGATGGTTCCCGCATACGCATCCCCAAACTGGGCTGGGTGATGAGGCGTTGGCTTTGCTGGCAAAATCATGTCGGCCACGCTCTCTCGCGAGACTGATCGCTGGTTTGTCAGCAGTAAGATGTGCTCGAACTGCGGGCACCAGCTAGACACCTTGCCACTGTCGGTGCGCGAGTGGACTTGCCCCGCCTATGGCGCGACCCATGACCGTGATCTGAATGCAGCAATCAATCTGAAGAATATGGCCGCAAGTTCCACGGTGTCAGCCTGTGGAGAGGCAGGCGCGGGTCTTGGGCGCAAGCTCAAGACGAAACCGGCCTCTGTGAAGCAGGAAGTCAGCTTCAAAGCTGTTTAATCAGGTTTGAATAGGTATAACGGAACGGTTCATAGTGCGCAACAAAAAAGACCTGGCCTTGCGGCACAGGTCTTCCATGTTGTTGGTGGGCCCAGCAGGACTTGAACCTGCGACCTACCGATTATGAGTCGGCTGCTCTAACCAACTGAGCTATAGGCCCTTTTTTGAGTTTGCCTTGGCAAGCCAAGGGTTTGAAGTTAACTATTCTAACGCTTTCTTTAGGCTTCGACTATCGATTATGAGTCCCTTGTTTTAAACCTCAAGCTGCAGGCTTGCAATGTGATTAGCTATTGGTTTCGTTATCGATGAAGCTGCGTAGACGCTCTGATCTTGACGGATGACGCAGCTTCCGCAAGGCCTTAGCCTCAATTTGGCGAATTCGCTCGCGAGTGACGTCGAACTGCTTGCCGACTTCTTCCAGAGTATGGTCAGTATTCATGTCAATACCAAAACGCATACGCAATACCTTGGCTTCGCGTGGTGACAGTGTTGCCAGGATCTCACGCGTGGCTTCTGCCAAGCTAGCGTTAGTGGCCGCATCGAGTGGTGAGATCACAGAAGTATCTTCGATGAAATCGCCCAAGCTGGAGTCGTCGTCCTCGCCGATAGGGGTTTCCATCGAAATCGGTTCCTTGGCGATCCTGAGGACCTTGCGCACCTTGTCTTCCGGCATCTCCATCCGCTCGGCCAGTTCCTCGGGAGTGGGTTCCCGACCCATCTCCTGTAGCATTTGACGGCTGACGCGGTTGAGCTTGTTGATGGTTTCGATCATGTGTACCGGAATACGAATGGTGCGGGCTTGGTCCGCAATCGAGCGGGTGATGGCCTGCCGAATCCACCAGGTCGCGTAGGTCGAAAACTTGTAGCCGCGGCGGTATTCGAACTTGTCCACTGCCTTCATCAGGCCGATGTTGCCTTCTTGGATCAGGTCCAGGAACTGCAGGCCACGGTTGGTGTACTTTTTGGCGATGGAGATGACAAGGCGTAGGTTCGCCTCGATCATCTCTTTTTTCGCGCGGCGGGCCTTGGCTTCACCCAGGGTGACTTCGCGGTTGACTTTCTTGATATCCTGAATGCATAGACCGCAGTCCCGCTCGATATTGCTCAGGCGCTTCTGCAGGCGCTCAATTTCCGGGCGCTCCGCAGCCATTTTCTCGCCCAGGGCTTTTTCCGCCTTGTCCAGCCAGTCGCTGCTGGTTTCATTCCCCGGGAACTCATTAATGAACTGCTCGCGTTCCATGCCGCCACGGTTAACGGCTGCGTTTAATATTTGGCGTTCGAGCTGTCGAATGCGATTGACTGTTGCTTTCACCTGCTCGACCAGTCGTTCATTGAGGTTCGGATTGAGCTTAAGTTCAGCCAATCGGTTGGCCAGCTCTTCCTGTACGTCCTCGCCCTTGGCACGACGGTCGGCTAGTTCCTTCAGGGCGTTGATGCGGGCACGTACTTCTTCGGGATCAATACTGTTGTCATTGGTCTCTTCAGTAATGTCCTCGTCTTCGTTCTCGTCTTCGTCTTCGTCTTCGTCTTCGTCGTCAATGTCGTCCTTCTTGCCCTTGCTGGCAGCGATGGGAGGCTCGCTTTCATTTTCTGGGATGCTGTCATCCTCTATCGGCTCGTTAAAGCCGATCACGACGTCATGCAGGCGAATTTCGCCGTCTTCGATGCGTTGATATTCCCTGAACAGGGTCTGCAAGGTGGGCGGGAAGGCAGCCATCGCAAGCGTGACTTCGCGCTGGCCTTCTTCAATGCGCTTGGCGATTTCAATTTCGCCCTGACGGGTTAGTAATTCTACTGAGCCCATCTCTCGCATGTACATGCGCACCGGGTCGGTCGTGCCGCCAAATTCGGCATCAACAGAGGAGGCGAGGACAGCCACAGCTTCTTCGGTGGCATCGTCATCGCTGCCCACTCGGCTATCGTCAGAGAGGACAAGCTCGTCCCCGTCCGGTGGAGTCTCATAGACAGAAATGCCCATGTCATTGATCATGCCGATGATGTCTTCGATCTGGTCGGCATCGACTAGGCTTTCCGGCAGATGATCGTTGATCTCCGCGTAGGTCAGGTACCCCTGTTCCTTTCCGCGGGCGATGAGTTGTTTGAGGCTTGTTTGCTGGTCTTCGTGCATAGACTCTGGGGGAAGACGGTTAAAAAATGGAACCCAACATTATAATCGAGATAAGTGAAAAATTCATCCGATAACGTGATTTTGGGCAATTAGTCATCAGTAAGGCTAATAGATTTTCCACGTTTTTTTTCAAAATTAGCCAGTTGCCTTACCCGCTTGATTTTTTCAGACTGGGTCCGTTGGTGTTGTACGGCCCGTTTGAGGGCGTCTTCAAGCATAGCGGCTGCCTGCTCTGGATCGTCCAGTCCGGGAATCTTTAGGGACTTCAGTCTGGTGCGGCGCTGGGCATCTGGTATCTGCCTTAGAGCTTCTTCTGACAGTCCTTTCGCGAAATAGTTGCGTACAGGTTCGAGAAAAGCAGTATCATTGCTGCTAGTGAGTGTTGGTTCGAGATCGGCTTGCGCGGCCAGGTCCGGATGTTTCAGCCAGACGGCGCAGATCAGATCCAACGCATCGGCAACAGGGCGGGGTAGAGGCTTGCGCAGGTTTCTTGATGCTGTTGGCCGTGATGGCGGGCGGCCGGTCAGGCCGATGTGATTGTTTAGGCGTTGGGTGAGCAGGGTCCGAATGGTGCCGGTTGGCAGCTTGCGGATCAGGGCCCGGCCCCGTTCGGCTAGCCGGGCGAGACTGGGCGCATCTGTCCCTGGGTGTTCTTCTGCCAGCGATCGCAGAAAATAGCTATCCAAGCTCAGGCCCTGCTCGATGACATAGTCCTCGAAGCCGATTTTGCCGTGCTTTTGGACAAAGGAATCGGGGTCCTCGCCCGCAGGTAAAAATACGAAGCGGATATCGCGGCCATCATGCAACAGGGGTAGGCTTACCTCTAGCGCACGCCAAGCGGCCTTGCGACCCGCCTTGTCTCCATCAAAGCAAAACACCAGCGTTGAACTGATTCGGTACAGCAACTGGATCTGGGCTGCGGTGATGGCTGTGCCTAGTGTAGCTACTACATTGGTGATGCCCGCTTGCGCCAGCATGATGACATCCATGTAGCCTTCTACGACAATCAGTTGCGGTGGCCGGGCATCGGCTTGCCGCGCCTCGTATATGCCATAAACGCCTTGTCCTTTTTGATAAACCGGTGTTTCCGGGCTGTTAAGGTACTTCGGTTCTCCCGGCCCTAGCAGTCGGCCGCCAAAACCGAGTACTCGGCCACGGCGATCGCGGATCGGAAAGATGATCCGGTTACGGAAGCGGTCATAGCACTCGCCATCATCCCGCTGAATCACAAGACCGGCTCGGATCAGTAAATCGATTACCTCGGGGCTGCTACCCAAGTGTTGAAGCAGTCGGTTGCCGCTGCTGGCATAGCCGAGCTGAAACAGGCGCGCGCTGCTGGCCTTAATGCCTCGTTGCTTGAGATAATGGACTGCCTCGCGGTTGCCGACCAGCTCCTGTGCATAGAAGGCGGCTGCCTTGCTGAGAATGTCGTAAATGGGGGTGTTTGGGTCTGGGCGATCGGTATTATCATCCCGTGGCATGGCTAAACCGGCTTGCTGCGCCAGTTCCGCGACAGCGGCGCGAAAGTCCATGCGTTCGTATTCCATCAGGAAGGTCAGTGCTGACCCATGCGCCCCACAGCCAAAGCAATGGTAGAACTGCTTGGCGGGGGAGACGTAAAACGAGGGCGTCTTTTCTTCATGGAACGGGCAACAAGCGACGAACTCACGGCCTTTTTTCTTAAGCGGCACACGTTTACCAATCACTTCGACGATGTCAGTGCGTGCCAGTACTTCGTCAATAAAATGCTCGGGAATCCGTGCCATGGTGTTCGCCCTCGAAGGGTATTAATGATACCGGCCAGTTGCGCTTGAGGAATCAATCAAAAAACTCGTCCCGCCGGGGCTTATTGGCTTGCCCGTCGTGCGGTTAAGCCCAAAACCCCATTTTTTGCGCCGCGATCACACCGGCGGAGAAACAACAACAGGCTTGGGGGCACGCTTGCACAGGGCTTTACTTGATCATGACATCCCGAATGTCACCAATAGCGCGCGGGTAGGGTTTGCCTTCCTGGAGAGAGGGCGGCAGGTTTTGCACCTCGCGACGGGCAAACTCGCTGGAGGCGAAATCACCCCAAGTAATGGTGTAAAGCATTGTGTCGCCCGGCTTTTGGCGGAAGATGCGCACATCAGAGCGAGACAAGCCATGTTGCTGTAAGAATCGCTCGACAGCCTTTTCATCACCAAAGGCAGCTAGCTGGAGCACATGTCGGGTCCGGGGGGTGGACTGGAACCAGTTTGCGTCGGCGATCAGGCTGTGTTCGCTATCCGAGGCAGGCTCGGTGCGCGCGGGCGTTGTCGCAGCTGGCGGTTCCGCTGTTGGAACCCGTTCAGCGACCGGTGTCGCGACAGCTTCGGCTGTGGATTCTGCCTCGGGCATTGTCTCTGGTTCGGGGACTGTTTCAACGACCGGTTCCAGTTTGGTGGTGGCAATAGCTGACTTGTCGATATGCGTCGATTTTTCTGCCAGTGTGGATTCGGGCGGTGGCGGGAGTGTGGCTGCAGGTGGGGATTCGATTGCAACCGCTTTTGGCGGTTGGCTTGGAGGCGTCGAGGGCGCTAGAGTCTCTGTGCTTTCCCGAACATCTAGCGCGATTTGAGTGCTATTTGTGGCTGGGCCTGTGTTGTTTTCAGTGCGATCGAAGGAAAGCAGGACAAAGCCAATAGCCGTGACGGCAGACACAACCACGGCGGCGATAATCAGTGTGCGACGCGATAGCTGGCGCGGTGAGTTGAGCAAGCTGGCTAAGGTGAGCTGATCAGCCCTTGCCGTTGTTGGTTCGTCCCCGACCGTGTGTACTGCCGAGCCGGCGGCTGATGCGGCTGTTGCACGATCAGCAAGCTCGACAGGATGAATTTGCAGCTTTGCCTTAATCAAGCCGTGGTGCGCCTGCACACGTGGCAGTAAGCTGGTATCGCCACTAAGGATCAGCCGCAGGTTTCGAGGGGCGATTTGCTCAATCACGATCCAGTCTTCCAGCAATTGGTCGAGCGTCTCGTCGCTCCAAAGATGTACGTCCTCGAGCACCAGAACGGCGCGCTGCCCGACAGCCAGCGCTGTGATCAGCGCTTTGGCAAACTGCTCGGCCGACTCAATGCCAGGCGAGAGCTGCAGTGCTTCGATCTGAGCCTGTCGCACCTGCTTGAGTGTAAGATCCTTGCGCACCTGCAAGGTGGTCACCAGGACGTCTTTCGGCATGTAATGGTTGATCAACTTGATAAAGGCACGCCGCTGTGGGATGGTGTCACCCTGTATGACGATCAAGCGATCGCCGTACTTGACTATTTGGGTGATCAGCTCAGCTTGCTTTGGATGTGTGCTAAGGCTGATGTTCATGACGAGGATGAACCTCCGTGTAGAATTGGATGGTTTCGTTGATCAGCTCTTCTGGAACATTATCGACCAGCACGGCCGATCCCAATTCACGCATTAGTACAAGTCGCAGAGTGCCGTTAA
>Ga0209836_100064_pt1 | contig 20145 bp, 19 predicted proteins | sample ElbSprsedimmetaG_FD_184147 | JGI IMG/M metagenome (GOLD analysis project Ga0209836, IMG submission 184147) | Hot spring sediment bacterial and archeal communities from California, USA to study Microbial Dark Matter (Phase II) - Elbow Spring... ... | reverse complement strand
AAGTTTGTAGCCTACCTACGAGGGATTGAAACTCTCGCGTCTTGGTGAGGCAAAAGAGTGGAGTTTGGATGCGTTTGTAGCCTACCTACGAGGGATTGAAACATATATCCCAACCCTCGTGCTATTGCCATCTTATCTTCCTGTTTGTAGCCTACCTACGAGGGATTGAAACTTTCCAGGAGCAACTGCTGCTAAACCGGCTCTTGGGTTTGTAGCCTACCTACGAGGGATTGAAACCCCTACACGTAACTCAAGGGCCCCGTGCCCTCAGCTACGTTTGTAGCCTACCTACGAGGGATTGAAACACTTAAGGTATCTTATGTAATACAAAAGGGGGCAGAACTTCTGCCCCCGATTTTAAGGAGGGTTAAACTTGAGCAGGAAAAGCGAAGATTATGATTGTGGTCATAATAGGCGGAGGGCCAGCAGGGCTGACCGCAGGCATATACGCTGGCAGGGCCTGGCTGAAAACCATCATACTGGAGAAAACCCTCCCCGGAGGGCTGGTGACCTCCACCAGCGAGATAGAGAATTACCCTAGATTCCCCGATTCCGTAGGGGGTCCCCAGCTCATGAAGCTGTTCGAGCAGCAGGCCAAAAAATTCGGGGTGAAAATCCAGCTGGCAGAGGTAAAAGAGGTGGATTTCAGCGGAGACCCTAAAATTAGTGAAAACCCTCCGCACCGATTACCGGGCTAAGACCGTCATAATAGCCACAGGGAGCAAACCCCGGGTTACAGGGGCTAAAGGGGAAGAGGATTTTCTCTACGGCCGGGGGATTTCCTTCTGCGCCACCTGCGATGCCGCCTTCTATACGGACCTGGACGTGTTGGTGGTGGGCAGTGGGGACGCCGCCATAGAAGAAGCCATATTCTTATCCAAATTTGCCAACAAGGTGTATATATCGGTAATCCATGACGAGGGCATCATGGATGCCAGCAAAATCGCCCAAGAAAGGGCCTTGCAGAACCCGAAGCTCCACTTTATATGGAACGCCATGGTGGACGAGTTTGTGGGCGACGGGAAAGGCTTGAATAAGGTGATGCTCAGGAATCTCAAAACAGGGGAAAAGATTCCAGTGGAGGTTCAAGGATGTTTCCTCTTTTTTATAGGATATATACCCAATACCGACATCTTCCAGGGCATCCTGAGATTAAGCGACCGGGGATATATCCTGACGAATGAAAATATGGAAACCAACATACCCGGGGTCTTCGCCGCAGGAGATGTGCGGGAAAAGACCTTAAGGCAGGTTTCCACTGCAGTGGGAGACGGAGCCATAGCTGCCTTTATGGCGGAACGCTATATAGCGGAAACCGAATACTTCAACCGGGAGTTTAAAGAAACCAGAGGACCCCAGGTGGTGTGCTGTTATGACCCTACCAACGCCAAAAGCAGAGAAATCCTATCGGCTTTAGAATCCCTGTTGAGCCAATACCCTTCCATAAAGCTCAGCAAAATAGATGTATATAAAAACAAAAACATGGCCCTCCGCTTGGGCTTGAGCGGAGAGCCCTGCCTGGGCCTGATGCGAGACGGAGAAGTAAAAGCAGTAATCGGCCTGGAAGAATTATCGCCAGAAAACTTGAAAGAAAAACTTTCTCCCTTGATGTGAGGAAAAACCCCCGGAAAGGGGGTTTTTCCTCAATCCTTCACGCTCTTCACCAGATGGCGGGGGGAGTCTATGGGGCATCCCCTGGTCAGGGCGGTGTAATAGGCCAAAAGCTGAAGGGGTACCACCGCCACCGGGGGGGCCAGCAGGGAAGGCACAGGAGGTATATAGACCACCTCGTGGGCGTAGTCCCGCGCCTCCCCGTTACCTTCCTGGGTCACCGCCAGAACCCAAGCCCCCCGGTCCCTGAGCTCCTTGAGCTGGTTTTTTACGATAGGCCAAAGGTCCTCCTGGGTAGCCAAGACCACCACCGGCGTGCCCTCCTCTATGAGGGCCATGGGCCCATGCCGGAATTCTCCAGCCGCGCAGCCTTCCCCGTGAACATAGGCGGTCTCCTTCATCTTCAAGGCCCCCTCCAGGGCCACGGGATAATCCAAACCTCTGCCTATGAAGAAGATGTGCTCCTTGGAGGCCATCTTCTCCCCCAGGGACCGAACCTGTTGGCCCAAATCCAGGGCCGCCTCCATCCAGGTGGGCAGAGAACCCAATGTCCAGGCCATCTCCTCCAGTTCCTTTCCTGTAGCTCCCCTCTTCTCCCCCAAGTAGAGGAGCAGCAGGTAGAGGGCAGCCAGCTGGGAGGTATAGGCTTTGGTGGAAGCTATGGCCCTTTCTTCCCCTGCCCTGATCACCAGCACATAGTCCGCCTTTCGGGCCAAAGTGCTGTCGGGATTGTTGGTGATGGCCAGTACAGGGCAGCCTACCCGCTGGGCCTTCTCCACCCCTCCCAGGGTATCTCCTGTCTCTCCTGACTGGCTTATAGCCAGGGCCAAGGTATGGGGATTTAATACAGGCTGGCGGTAACGAAACTCCGAGGCTATATCGTCCTCCAAAGGTATGCCCAGAAACCTCTCCACCAGGTATCTGGCCACCATCCCCGCATGGCGGGAAGTGCCACAAGCTATGAGGGCTATCTTTTCCAGGTTTAAGACCTCTTCCTCAGCCCAGGAAAGCTCCTCTAAAAATACCCGCCCCTTTTCCCAGCGGCCCGCCAGGGTGTCCCTCAGGCTCTGGGGCTGCTGGTATATCTCCTGAAGCATGAAATGGGGGTAATCCCTGTTTTCCATAATAGAGTCCTCCCCTTATGAGACTTGAAGGGAAATCTCTCGGGCCACCTTCTCAAGCTCTGTCACTATTTGCTTCAGCTCCCCTTCGTCAGGCCCTTCGGCCATAATGCGCACCAGCGGTTCGGTGCCCGAAGGCCTCACCAAGACCCGGCCCCTTCCCTCCAAGAGCTTCTGGGCCTGGACCACGGCCTCCTGGAAAGCCGGGGAATCCATCAAGGCCTTTTTATCTGCTGCCGGGACATTGACCAATATCTGGGGGAGCCGGATCATCCGGGACGCCAGCTGGGAAAGGGGCTTGCCGGTTTCCAGCACCACCTGGCACAATTGCAATCCGGTTATGAGTCCGTCTCCGGTGGTATTGTGTTCCAGCAGTATTATATGGCCTGATTGTTCTCCCCCCATGACGGCTCCCTGGCGCAGCATCTCCTCCAGGACATAGCGATCCCCCACCTTGGTCTGGAACACCTGCAAACCCGCTTCCCGAAGGACCTGATGCAACCCCCAGTTGCTCATCACCGTAACCACCACCTTGCCTCCGGGCAGCCCCCCCCTCTCCTGCCGATAAAGGGCTAAAACCGCCATGATGGCGTCTCCGTCCACTACCTGGCCTTTTTCATCCATAGCTATCACCCTATCTCCGTCCCCATCGAAGGCCAGGCCCAGATGGGCTTGCCTCTTAACCACCTCCCTTTGCAACGCCTCAGGACAGGTGGAACCGCAATTGACGTTGATCCTGCTGCCGTCGGGTTCCGCGTGGAGGCAATGGACCTCCGCCCCTAGGCGGCGGAAAACCTCGGGAGCCAGATAATAATTGGCCCCATAGGCGCAGTCGAGCACCACCCTTAGACCCTTGAGCCTTTGGGACAGGCTTAAAACATGGGAAATGTAGATCTCCTTCAGTTCCTCCCCCTCTTTGAGGCTCCCCAGTCGGGCACCCGTAGGCCTGGGAAGGGGGTCCTCGGAAGCCAAAACCAGCTTTTCTATTTCCTCTTCCAGCTCATCGGGAAGTTTATACCCGGAAGAGCTGAAAAACTTTATACCATTGTCTTCCACGGGATTATGGGAGGCGGATATCATCACCCCGGCGCTGGCCCCCAATTCCCTGGTGAGCCAGGCTACTGCAGGGGTAGAGACGATACCCAGCTTCAGTACTTCTCCCCCCACGGAGAGCACCCCTGCCACCAGAGCGGCTTCCAGCATATCCCCGGAAACCCTGGTGTCTTTTCCCACCACCAGCAGGGGGCGCTCACTGTTGCAGGCTAAAACCGCAGCCCCTGCCCTTCCCAACTTCAAAGCCAGTTCGGGCGTAAGGGTGCTGTTGGCTACCCCTCTCACCCCGTCGGTACCGAACAGAATGCCCATGGCTCTCCCTTCCTCGATAAAAGTTATTTTTTGCCTATTTCCACCACCACTTTGGGGCGGGGAAACTCGCTCACCTGTAACCCAGGGGGGATCTCCAGGCTGGACTCCTGAATCACGGTCTTGCTGGCCCCTTCGATGGAGATGGGAGACGTGGGGATGAAATCTATGGGAGCTAAAACTTCGTAAGGAGCGAACACCTCCACCGTGCTGGGGTGCACCACTACCCGGAGGACAGCGTATCCGGGAGCGGGCTGGCCCACTATCTGGGGCTTTATGATGATCACCTTGCTGGGCATATCCCTTACGATGGGGATGAACACCTCGACGGCTGAAGGATACACCGAAACCAGGTCAGCCCCGTATCCTTCCCGGCCTGCCACCCTCACCGGCAACTGAGCTGAAAAGTTACCTGTGGCCTGGTCAATCTTGGCCTCCACATAAACCCGGGTTATGTTCTTCAAAGCTCCTCCCGGTCCCTTTACCAAAACCTGGGAAGGCTTGAGGAAAGGGACCAAAAGCCTGTATCCGCTGGCCGGGGTCCCTATCAGGCTTACCTCCACCGGCATCTGGATCTCTTCCACCCTCTCCACCCTGACGGCCACCTGGGGAGGATTGATGGAGATCACCCTCACTCCTTCTGGGGCCTCCACCCGCACAGGAAAAGTATTATCACCTACCTGGGCCCCTTGCAAGTTTATCACCGCTCGAAAATCCCGGGATTGAAGGGCTCCCAGCAGCTCCTTGGGACCCTCAACCCTTATCTGCACCTCCCCGGGCTTCTCAGCCATTACCAGCCCCTCTGACAGGTTTTCCACCTCTATGGGGATGCGAAAAATCCGCTCTCCCAGGGGGTTCTGGGCATAGGCCACATAAAGCCACAGGCCCATGGCTATGGCCAGGGATAAAAGTTTATAAGGCCAATCCCTTTTGAAATTCTCCCACATCCTTAAAACCTCCAAGGCCACAAGGTGTTATTGTAACCCCCTGGGGGCAACAGGAGATTTTCCAGAAGATCCTTCAAGGTCTTTTCCTCCAGGAAACGGGTCAGCTTGCCCCCTTCAGCCACCGAAATGGTCCCGGTCTCCTCGGAAACCACCACCACCACCGCATCGGAGATTTCGCTCAGACCCAGGGCAGCCCTGTGCCTGGTACCCAGCCGCTTGCTCAGATAGGGGCTTTCGGACAAGGGGAGAAAACATCCCGCGGCCACCACCCTATCTCCCCTTATGATGGCCGCGCCGTCATGGAAGGGGGTGAGAGGAGTAAACAGGTTTATCAAGAGTTCGGCCGAGACCAAGGCGTCCAGCCTTAGGCCAGTTTCGATATAGTCGTTGAGCCCGATCTCCCGTTCGATGACGATAAGGGCCCCCACCTTCTTCCGGGAGAGGCTGACCGCGGCCTTGACCACCTCGTTGATGAGCCGCTCCATATCCTCAGCACCTAAAACCTTTAAAGGGCGGGCGAAAAATTTGCCTCGGCCCAGCTGTTCCAGGATCCGGCGGAGCTCCGGCTGAAAAACTATGGGCAGGGCCACCACGAACATGAGCTTCAGCTGGCTCAAGATCCAGCTGATGGTGTCCAGATGCAGCCACTGGGCCACCACCCAGGCCAGGAACAGGACCAGAAGGCCCTTTATCAGCTGCACCGCCCTGGTACCTTTGATCAACATAAAAAATTTATAGATCACAAAAGAGACCACTCCCACGTCCAGGGCGATGTGGAAGATATCCAGGAAATGTAAAGAAAGCAGATAGCGCCACAGGGGTGACAAAGGGGGATTGCCTCCTTGTAAATGTGATGCCAGGAAACCTTCTCCCCTTTCAATCGTCCTTTATTATATAGTAGAATAAACATCGACGGGAGGGAAAGCCCATGAAGAAAAGCCGAGTTCAATTGTCCCTGTTGTTCATAAGCCTTCTTTCCGGCCTCCTGGTTTCCTGGCAGTGGCATTCCCGCTTGGTGATGGCCCAGCAGGAAAACCATAAGCAACCGGAGCTGATATCCATAATAGAAAGTTTAGAAAAAGAGGTTGCCTCCCAAGAAAATACCATCTCGGAACTGAGAAATCAACTGGAAAACCTGCAACGACAAAAAAAGCAGGAGAAGACCAGCACCCATGAACTTCAGAAGAGGATAGAGACCCTTCTGCCTTTGGTGGGCCTGACGCCGGTAACCGGGCCGGGTGTCATAGTGACCCTGGACGACAATACTGCTGGGGCCCAGGCCGCTAAAAAATCTTCCCCTGCCAGTTATAGGCCTGAAGACTTCATCATCCACGACCGGAACATCCTCTATCTGGTAAATACCTTGAAAGCCGCCGGAGCCGAAGCCATAGCGGTCAACGGCCAGAGGCTGGTCACCTGTTCCAGCATCCGCTGTGTAGGCACGGTTATCCTGGTGAATTCCAGCCGCTTAGCCCCCCCTTACGAAATTCAGGCCATAGGAAATCCTGAAGCGCTGGAAGCGGCGGTCCAGAGTTCCATAGATTTTACCTTATTGAAGAACCGGGGCTTTCCCGTAAAGGTGACCAAGAGCAACAATCTGACACTGCCCGCTTACAAGGGCAGCCTTCCCGCAGAACATATGCGGAGAATCTAGGAGGAGATGGCTTTGAACAACAAGATCATGCTGGCCCTGACCCTGGTCCTGTTCATCTTGGGCTTATTGCTGTCCTTACAGTTCCGCACCCAGAAGCTCCTGGCCAGCTCGTTGGAGGCCCAGAAAACCGAAGATCTGGTGATCATGTGGAGGAATCTGAACGACAAACGCAATCAGCTCCAGGAGGAGATAGCCAAACTGCAGCAGCAGCTCTCCGTGGTGGCCCAGGAGGCCGAAGCCTCCCCGGAAGCTGAAAGGGCCATGGAAAAAGAGCTGGGCCGGCTGGAGATGAACCTGGGGGTGGTGCCGGTCAAGGGACCGGGGATAACCGTCACCATAACCGGAGAAGCTCCCCTTCTGGCTGAAGACCTGGTGGATATCATAAACGAGCTGTGGGCCTCAGGAGCTGAAGCCGTGGCTGTAAACGAACATCGGATAAATTTTTATTCTTCTATAGGCCGAAGGGAGGAGGGCAACAGGCTCTACCTCACGGTGAATCAGCAGAAACTCCTTTACCCGGTAGTCATCAAGGCCATCGGCGATCCCCACACCCTGGAGAAGGGCCTGACCTTTACCGGAGGCGTGCTGGACAATCTGGCCAACCTATTCAATATACACCCGGTAATAAAAAAGGAGGAGAGCCTGCAGCTCCCCGCCGCTTCCCCTCCCCGATGGCAGTACGCCTCCCCAGCTAAGTAGAGCGGGCAGGGGATTCTATCCCCTTGGCCTCCAGCCAGAGGGCATAATCTATGCTGTCCAGCAGGGCTTCCCAGCTGGCCTCTATTATATTGGTGGAAACCCCCACGGTATGCCAGGAGCGGGTGCCGTCCCGGGTTTCTATGAGGACCCTGACTTTGGCTCCAGTGCCGTCTTTGCCGTCCAGCACCCTCACCTTGTAGTCTGTAAGGCGTATATTTTTTATCACCGGGAAGGATCCTTCCAAGGCCTTTCTCAAGGCGTTGTCCATGGCATTCACCGGGCCGTTGCCCTCGGCCGCGGTGTGGATGACCTCCTTACCCACCCTGAGCTTGACTATGGCCTCAGCGTAGGCTCGGTCCCCCGGCCTCTTCTCCACCAGGGTCTTGACATACTCTATCTCAAAAGGACGGCGGTACAGACCCAGCTTACGGCGTAAAAAGAGCTCCAGGGAGGCCTCAGCCCCTTCAAAGTGATAGCCCTGATACTCCATCTCTTTTATCCTGGCTATTAAGTCCCTCTCCTCCTCCGGGGTGAGCCGGAGCTCCAAATCTTTGGCCTTATAACGGAGATTGCTCACCCCGGCCTGCTCTGAGACCAAAACCCGTCTCTCGTTTCCCACCCAGGAAGGATCTATGTGCTCGTAAGTCCGGGGATCTTTTAGCACCGCGCTCACGTGAACCCCGCCCTTGTGGGCGAAGGCGCTGTAACCCACATAGGGCTGATTGTTTGCCGGCACCATGTTGGCTATCTCATAAACCGTGCGGGAAATGGAGGTGAGCATCTTGAGGTGGCCGGGAGGCAGGCAGGTGTAACCCATTTTCAGTTCCAGGTTAGGTATGACCGAACATAAATTGGCATTGCCGCAACGCTCGCCAAAACCGTTTATGGTGCCCTGCACCTGAAGGCACCCCGCCTCCACCGCAGCCAGGCTATTGGCCACCGCCAGCTCACCGTCGTTATGGGCGTGGATTCCCAAGGGGACATCCACCTTTCGCTTTACCTCTTCCACCGCAGCCCGTATTTCCTGGGGCAGGCTACCGCCGTTGGTGTCGCACAGCACTATCCAATCTGCCCCTGCCTGGGCAGCCGCCTTCAAGGTTTCAAGGGCATAGCCGGGATTGGCCTTAAACCCATCGAAGAAGTGCTCAGCGTCGTATATCACCTCCAGGCCCACCCCTTTTAAAAAAGCCACCGACTCCCTTATCATGTTCAAATTTTCCTCCAAGGTGGTGTTCAGGGCCCTTTCCACATGTAGATCCCATGTCTTCCCAAAAATGGTAGCCACCTTAACTCCCGACTGCAAGATGGCCTGAAGGTTTTCGTCCTCCTCCGGCCTCACCCCGGCCTTCCTGGTCCGACCAAAGGCCGCAAGTCTAGCCGTTTTGAATTTCATCTTGGAGCCTTTCAAAAAGAACTCCATATCCTTGGGGTTGGCCCAGGGCCATCCCCCTTCCACATAATCCACCCCCAGGTGGTCCAGCAGTTCGGCAACCCTCAGCTTATCCTCCACAGAAAGGCTGATGCCCTCTCCCTGGCATCCGTCCCGGAGGGTGGTATCATAAATGAAAATTTTTTTTAAACCCATATCCTATCCAACTCCTCCCTCACCAGCTCCCCCATCTTCCTGGTGCCCACCACTGTGGTGCCGGGAGCAGCGATATCAGGGGTACGGTAGCCCTTATCCAGGACCCTCAATACCGCCTCTTCCACCACCTCGCCAGCCCTCTCCATACCAAAGGAGTATCTCAGCATCATGGCGGCGGAAAGGATGGTGGCCAGGGGATTGGCTTTATCCTGGCCAGCTATATCCGGCGCAGAGCCATGGATGGGCTCATAGAGGGCGGTTTTGCCCCCCAGGCTGGCAGAGGGCAGCATCCCTATGGAGCCGCTCAGGACCGCTGCCAGATCGCTCAAGATATCGCCAAAGGTGTTCTCTGTAACCAGGACGTCGAAGTGGGCCGGCCTCCTCACCAGTTGCATGGCGCAGTTGTCCACGTACATATGTTCCACTTCCACTTCAGGGTAGAGGGTTTTCAATTCCTCCACCGTTTCCCGCCAGAGGCGGGAACTTACCAGCACATTGGCCTTATCCACGCTGGTGAGCCGCCGGCGCCTCCCCCTGGCCACCTTGAAGGCCAGATGGACTATGCGTTCTATCTCTTCTTTGGTGTAGAGCATGGTGTCATAAGCCCTCTCCCCTGAAGGGGTCTTCTCCCTCTTCTGGGGCCCGAAATAGAGGCCCCCGGTCAATTCCCTCACTATCACAAAATCGGTGCCCGCCACCACCTCCCTCTTGAGGGGGGAAGCGTCTATCAAGGCGTCGTAAACCCGGACCGGACGCAGATTGGCGTAAAGCCCCAGTTGCTTGCGCAAGGGCAGCAGAGCGGCAGTTTCTGGCCTTTGCTCATGGGGCAGATTATCCCATTGAGGCCCCCCTATGGATCCCAGGAGCACCGCATGGCTCTCCAGGCAGAGCTGAAGGGTTTCAGGGGGCAGGGCCTGGCCACAGGCGTCTATGGCTGCCCCCCCTACCAGGGCCTCTTGAAAGAGGAATTTTATCCCTGATTTTTGGGATACCAGTTCCAACACTTTTACCGCTTCTGGCACTATTTCCGGGCCTATACCGTCCCCAGGAAGGACAGCTATCTTATACATGCTCTCCCTTCACCTTCTTTGCTACATAGGATAAAAGTCCTCCGGCGTCGATGATCTCCTGCATGAAAGGGGGAACAGGGGTGAATTTGTAGCTCTCCCCCTTGGTGAGATTATATATTATCCCTTCTTCCGGGCGAATTTCCACCTCATCTCCCGGAGAGATGCCCTGGGCTGCCTCAGGGGATTCGAAGATGGGGAGCCCGATGTTGATGGCGTTTCGGTAGAATATACGGGCAAAGGAAGAGGCTATCACTGCCCCTATGCCGGCAGCCTTTATAGCCAAAGGGGCGTGCTCCCGGGAACTGCCGCAACCGAAATTTTTCCCCGCCACTATTATGTCCCCTGGCTGTACCCGGGAAGGGAAGGCGGGATCGGCGTCCTCCATCACATGGCGGGCCAGTTCCTTGGGGTCGAAAGTATTCAAGTAGCGGGCAGGAATTATGGCATCGGTATCTACGTCATTGCCGAAGATATGACATCTTCCTCTTATTCTCATTCTCTATCCCCAATCCTTAAATTGATTTTTATAGAACCTCTTCAGGAGTAGCTATACGGCCTTTTATAGCGCTGGCAGCAGCCACTGCCGGACCTGCCAGATAGACCTCGCTTTCAGGATGTCCCATGCGGCCTACGAAGTTCCTGTTGGTGGTGGCCACAGCCCGTTCCCCCCGGGCCAGTATGCCCATATGGCCTCCCAGGCAAGGGCCACAGGTGGGGGTGGACACCGCTGCCCCCGCTTCCAGGAATATCTCCAGCAGCCCCTCTTTTAGGGCTTGGGCATAAACCTTCTGGGAACAGGGTATGATTATGAGCCTCACTTCCCGATGGACCCTCTTGCCCCGGAGTATCTGGGCAGCTATCCTGAGATCTTCTATGCGCCCGTTGGTGCAGCTGCCGATGACCACCTGATCTATTTTTATCTCCCCTATCTCCCGGACGCTCCGGGCGTTCCCCGGTGAATAGGGAAAGGCCACCTGGGGTTCCACCCGGGAGGCGTCTATGTCGATGATCTGGGCGTAGCGGGCATCGGGATCGCTGGCAAAAACCCTATAGCTACGCTTTAACCTGCCGGAGATGTACTCCAGGGTTTTCTGGTCCACAGGGAAGATGCCGTTCTTGGCGCCAGCCTCTATGGCCATATTGGCCATGGTGAAACGCCCGTCCATGGAAAGCTGCCCCAGGGTCTCACCGGTGAACTCCATGGCCATGTAGCGGGCCCCGTCCACCCCTATAAGCCCTATGGTATAGAGGATGAGGTCCTTCCCCCCTACCCAAGGTTGCAGCTGGCCTCGATAGCGGAGGAGGAGGGTGGAGGGCACCTTAAACCAGCACTCCCCGGTGGCCATGGCCGCTGCCAGGTCGGTGGAGCCCACCCCGGTGGCGAAGGCCCCCAGGGCGCCATAGGTGCAGGTGTGGGAATCGGCCCCTATCACCAGATCACCTGGCCCCACCAGGCCCTCTTCCGGCAGCAGGCAGTGTTCCACCCCCATCCTGCCTATTTCAAAATAATAGGGAAGATCCTGCTCCCGGGCAAATTCCCTTAAGATCTTCACCTGTTCCGCTGATTTTATATCCTTAGCAGGGGTGAAATGGTCAGGGACCAGGGCTATCCTTTCCCTGTCGAACACCTTCTTTAGGCCCAGCTTTCTGAATTCTTCTATGGCAAGGGGGCCGGTTATATCGTTGGCCAAAGCCATGTCTATCCTGGCATTGATGAGCTGCCCTGGCTCCACCCTGGAAAGCCCCGCATGATGGGCCAGGATCTTTTCCGTCATGGTCATGCCCATTGATCAGTCGCCTCCTGTGGAGAGTTCCTGGGCCGAATCCCTCTCATCTGGGGGAACCAGCTCCATCTCGTACACCAGCTTGTTTATGGCGTTGAGGTAAGCCCGGGCGCTGGCCTCCATCACGTCCACGCTTATACCCCGGCCTATGAAGACCTTGCCGCCGTACTCCACCTTCACCGTAACTTCTCCCACCGCGTCCTTGCCCCCGGTCACAGCTCCCACGTGATAGGATTGCAGCACCACCGGTATTCCCGTCACTTTGTCTATGGCCTTGAATACCGCATCCACAGGGCCTTTACCGCAGGCAGCCTCTTCCTTTAAAAGGCCGTTTATCCTGATGCCCACCGTGGCTGTGGGCACTATGCGATTGCCGGTGAATATATGGAGATAGTCCAGCGCGAACTTCTCCGGCACCTGTTTCACTTCGTGCTCCACTATAGCTTCCAGGTCCCGATCGGTGATCTCCTTTTTGCGATCTGCCAGTTCTTTGAATCTATGGAATGCTTTGTCCAGTTCAGCCTCGCTGAGCTTGAATCCCAGTTCCTCCAGGCGTTTCTTCAAGGCATGGCGTCCAGAATGCTTGCCCAGAACTATATTGCTCTGGACCAGACCTATGACCGCAGGGTTGATGATCTCATAGGTGCTCCTCTCCTTTAACACCCCATCCTGGTGGATGCCCGATTCGTGGAGAAAGGCGTTCTTGCCCACTATAGCCTTGTTATATTGAACCGGCATGCCCGTTAACCTCTCCACCAGCCTGCTGGTGCGGTAGATCTCCTCGGTGACTATATTGGTATAGCAGCCATAGTAATCCTTCCTGGTATAGAGGACCATGACCAGCTCTTCCAGGGGGGTATTGCCAGCCCTCTCCCCGATGCCGTTTACGGTGGCCTCCACCTGCTCAGCCCCGTTTTCTATGGCCGCCAGGGAATTGGCCAGGGCCAGACCCAGGTCATTGTGGCAGTGAACGCTCAGCCGGACTTTTTCTATACCCGCAACCCGCTCCCGAAGGGTGGCTATAAAGCGCCCGAACTCTCCCGGCGTGGCGTATCCCACCGTATCCGGTACGTTGACCACTGTAGCTCCTGCCCCTATGGCCACCTCCAATACCCGGCACAGGAAATCCATATCGCTGCGGAAGGCGTCCTCAGGGGAAAACTCCACGTCGGAGCAGTATTTTTTCGCCCGAGCTACTCCCCAGGCTACAGCTTCCAGGACCTCTTCCCTGGTCATCCTCAGCTTATGCTTTAAATGGATATCCGAAGTGGCGATGAATACGTGGATGCGGGGGCTTTCCGCCTCCTTCAGGGCCTCCCAGGCCCTGTCTATATCCCGCTCCTTGATCCTGGCCAAACCGGCGATCACCGGCCCCCTGATCTCCCGGGCAATAGCCCTGACCGCTTCGAAGTCCCCGGGAGAAGCTATGGGGAAACCCGCCTCTATCACGTCTACCCTCAGGCGGGCCAGCTGCCGGGCTATCTCCAGCTTCTCCTCCACGTTGAGGCTGACCCCTGGGGATTGCTCCCCATCCCTCAAGGTGGTGTCGAAAACGTATATCCTCCTCAAGGTTCCTCAGCCTTCCTTCCTAGAAGGGTACTTTGATTATTGTATTTACATTGTATCAAAAACAGCTCCTGGCTGACAAAAGCTTTGATCAGGGCTGCCACGCCCTCTTCCCCCTCAACTCCAGCCTCCTGGGACAGAAGCAGCACCTTGAGGGGAAGGCCCAGCTGGCGGGCCATCTTTAGAATATCCTGTCTACAGCCCCCTTGGGTCAAAACCCAGATCTGGCGGGAGCGGGCGGCCAGAGCTGCCCCTAGCGCTGCGGGGAAGGCGAAACCGGTAAGGGCATATCCTGCGGGCAGAAGGCATCCGCGGGGCTCGGTGTAGCCGTAATGGAGGGCAGCAGAAAGGATCTCCCCTTCAGCCACCAGGACAGCCTTTCCCCTGGTTATTTCCCCTAAGCGTTCCACCAACCAGGGAAGGCCCTGGTCATAAGTCAGCGGGCAATTGTTACGCCAATGCTTTATCCTCTCCCTCCAAGGGGAAAAGGAGAAGGCCTCGGACCTCTTGGCCACCAGCTCCAAAAGGGGCCTCCAGCTCCCCAAAGATATGACCTGCCCTTCTCCCTTCTGGCCTGGAGGGAGGAGGGGGATCAGGTCCGCCCCCGGGGGCAGGAGGGCTTTAACCTCCCTCCAGATTTTTGGATTTCCTCCCCATACGAAAAGGGCTTCACTCTCTTCCAAAGCCTTGAGGGCACAGGGGTGACCCCAGGGGCCTACTAGACCCAAGTAAAGGGGATGGTCTTCAGGGAAAACCCCCAGCCCCGGTAGGGTGCTGAGCACAGGGATCCCCAGCGCTTCCGCCCCTAACCTGAAAAGACGGGCCTCCTCCCTGTCCCCTATCCCTTCAGCCACCAGCAAGAGGGGCCGTTGGAGATCCTCTATAATCTTCAATAGATCAAACGGGGGGGAATCCCTCGGCGGTACCTTGGGTCTCCGGCGTATCCCCTTTAGATGCTCCAGGACGGCCTGCAATTCCGGCTCCCTTTTAAAATACACGCAGGCAGGGCCAGGGCGGCCCTCCATGGAAGCCCTGTGGGCCTCCTGAAGAAGGGAGGACAGAGATACACGCCCTTCCCAGGAGAACTGGGCTTTAGCCGGCATCTCTTCCTTTTGCGAGGGCAGGAAACATATAATGCCTATGCCCCAGTCTAAAGCCCAAAGGAGCCCCCGGCGGAGGGCGGTGAGGGGGCCTTCCGGTGAGATCCAGCAAACCCCAGGGGAGCTCCCCACCCAGGCATAGGCGCAGGCGGCGTAAAGGGCCTCCTGGGGTTGAGGGAATTTTATCACCCCAGGGGTACAGGCACCCTTCAGCTCCCCTCCCCCGAAGATATACAACTTCTATCCCTCTCCCTTGCTCCCCCTAAGGAGGGCCACCTTGCCTGTGCGTACCACCTCTTTGATACCGAAAGGCCTTAAAGCATTTTGCAGGGCTTCAATTTTATCGCTGTCTCCGGTGGCCTCTATGATCAGGCTGTTGCGGGCTATATCCACTATGCGGGCTCGGAAGATATCCGCTATCTGGATTATCTCGCTGCGCTGAGCAGGCTCAGCCTTCACCTTTATGAGAATCAGCTCCCTGCCCACATGGGGTTCTTCAGTGATATCGCTAACCTTTATCACTTCTATAAGCTTATGGAGCTGTTTGGTGACCTGCTCCGCCACCTGCTCTTCCACATCCACCACTATGGTCATCCGGGATATGGAATCGTTTTCCGTACGGCCCACCGCCAGGCTATCGATGTTATAACCCCTCCGCCTGAAGAGGCTGGCCACCCGGGCTAAAACCCCGGGACGGTTTTCCACCAGAACGGATAAGGTCCTCTTCATGATCCTTCGCCCCTTGTAAGCATCTTGCTGATGGCCTGTCCCGGCGGTACCATGGGCAGGACGTTTTCTTCCGGCTCCACTAAAAAATCCAGGAGAAAAGGGCCGTCGGCGGATAGGGCCTCTTCCAGAGCAGGCACCACCTCTTCAGGGGTAAAGACCTGTCTGCCCGGAATCCCGTAGGCCTCTGCCACCTTGGAGAAATTGGGATTGACCAGCTGGGTATAGGCGTACCTCCTCTCGTAAAAGAGCTCCTGCCACTGCCTCACCATGCCCAGGAAACCGTTGTTTATTATCAGGATCTTTACCGGTAAACGGTAGTGGCTCAGGGTAGCCAGCTCTTGGATATTCATCTGGAAGCTTCCGTCCCCCGAAATGAGGACCACCGTCTTACCCGGCCTGGCCATGGCTGCCCCTATGGCCGCGGGTAAGCCAAACCCCATGGTACCCAGGCCTCCAGAGGTCAGGAAGGAGCGGGGCTCCTCCACCCGGTAGTATTGGGCCGCCCACATCTGGTGCTGCCCCACATCGGTGGCCACTATGGCCTTTCCCCCGGTCAGCTGATTCAACTGCTCTATCACGTACTGGGGCTTCAAACCCTTTTTCTCATAACCCAGAGGATAATCCTCCTGCCACTTTTCTATGATCTCCCTCCAGAGGGGGCGTTCCTTTTTGCTGGAACCCAGCTCAGCTAAGAGGGCTTCCAGGGCCTCCCGGGCGTCCGCCACGATGGGTATGTGGGGGTTTATGATTTTGCCTATTTCTGCCGCGTCTATATCTATGTGGATTATTTTAGCCTTAGGAGCAAAGGTGTCCACTTTGCCCGTGGCCCTGTCATCAAAACGCACCCCCACTCCGATCAAGAGGTCCGCCTCGCTCACCGCATAGTTGGCTGCCACCGTACCGTGCATACCCACCATGCCCACAAAGAGGGGGTGGTTTTCGGGAAATCCGCCCTTGCCCATGAGGCTTATGACCACCGGTATGTCTTGCAATTCCGCCAGTTCCCTCACCTTTTCGTGGGCTCCGGAGGCGATAACCCCGCCGCCTATAAATAAAAGGGGCCTTTCGCTTTCCAATATGGCAGCCGCTGCCTGGGCCACCTGAAGGGGATGGGGGGCTATCTTAGACCGGTAACCCCGCAGCCGCAGTTTGGGAGGATACTGGAACGCCGTTCTCTGGGTGGTTATATCCCTGGGAATATCTATGAGTACAGGACCGGGACGCCCGGTGGTGGCCACATAGAAGGCCTCACGGATGACGGGAGCCAAATCCTTTACGTGGGTTACTAAATAATTGGCCTTGGTGATGGGCATGGTTATTCCCGTGATGTCGGCCTCCTGGAAGGCGTCCTTGCCTATCAGGCCGGTGGGCACCTGCCCGGTTATGGCCACCAGGGGCACGGAATCCATATAGGCCGTGGCGATACCTGTAACCAGGTTAGTGGCCCCTGGACCCGAGGTGGCTATGCATACCCCGGCTTTGCCACTGGCCCTGGCGTATCCATCGGCCGCATGGGCTGCTCCCTGTTCATGCCGGGTCAAGATATGTCTGATGGGGGAGACGGCCAGTTCGTGATATAAGGGCAAAACCGCTCCCCCGGGGATGCCGAAGACCACTTCCACCCCTTCGGCCTGTAAGGCCTTGACTATTATCTCGGCTCCTGTTATTTTTTCCCTTTCCATATTACCCCCAACTTGTGACCACCCCTTCCCACTGAAGGACTGCTCCTTGGGCAGCGGATCCCACCATCTTGGCGTAACGGGCCAGGTAACCGGTGGAGACCTTAGGGGGTGGCGCCTGCCACCTGGCCCTTCTCCCCTTCAGCTCTTCCTCGCTCACCAGCAGTTCCAGGGAACCTGAGGCAATGTCTATCTGGATAAGGTCCCCCTCCTCCACCAGGGCTATGGGACCTCCGACGGCGGCTTCAGGGGAAACATGGCCTATGGCTGCCCCCCTGGTGGCCCCGGAAAAACGGCCATCGGTCAACAGGGCCACGGTGCCATCCAAACCCATGCCCGCCAGGGCGGCAGTGGGGCTCAGCATCTCGGGCATGCCCGGACCCCCCTTAGGCCCCTCGTAGCGGATGACCACCACGTCCTGGGGCCGGATGAGGTTGTCCATGATAGCCCTAAAAGCCTCCTCTTCGCTATTGAAAACCCGGGCAGGCCCCCGGTGGCGCATCATTTCCGGTAACACTGCTCCTTTTTTCACCACTGCTCCCTGGGGGGCCAGATTGCCATACAGAACAGCCAATCCCCCATCGGGCTGATAGGGGTTATCCACGGTCCTGATCACATCCCGGCGCTGGATCTGGGCTTTTCTTACCACTTCCTCCACAGGCCCCCTAACAGTTAGGGCCGCTCCCTCTAAAAGGCCAGCCCGGAGGAGCTCCCCCATCACCGCGGGTATGCCTCCGGCTTCATCCAGATCCTCGATATGCTGGCTGCTGGCTGGGCTCAGCTTCACCAGCTGGGGGGTCCTCTGGCTTATACGGTGAAAGTCTTTAAGGCTCAAGGGCACCCCCGCCTCATGGGCTATGGCCAAAAGATGGAGGCAAGTATTGGTGGAACCTCCCAAGGCCATGTCCAGGGCGATGGCGTTATAAAAGGCAGCTTCCGTGAGGATATCCCGGGGCCTTATACCCTTTTTCCAAACCTCCATCACCAGATATCCAGCCTCTTTAGCCAGACGTATCCTGGCGGCGCTCACCGCCGGGAGAGTTCCGTTGCCAGGCAAGGCCAGTCCCAGGGCTTCTGCTAAACAATTCATGGTATTGGCGGTGAACATTCCAGAACAGGATCCGCAACCAGGACAGGCCGAATCTTCTAGGACCTTTAATTCTTCCTCTCCCATCTGGCCCGCCTGGACCGCCCCCACCCCTTCGAATACTGTGCTCAGGGAGACCGGCCGCCCCCGGTACCTCCCCGCCAGCATAGGTCCCCCGCTTATCAACACCGCAGGGAGGTTGAGCCGGGCAGCCGCCATCAGCATCCCCGGGACTATCTTGTCGCAGTTGGGAATGAAAACCAGGGCGTCAAAGGGGTGAGCCTGAGCCATCACCTCTATGCTGTCGGCGATGATTTCCCGGCTGGCCAGGGAGTATTTCATCCCCAGGTGGTTCATAGCTAAGCCATCACAAACCCCGATGACGGGGAACTCCAGGGGAGTACCTCCCGCCATCCTCACCCCAGCCTTAACCGCCTCGGCCACTTGATTTAGATGTATATGCCCCGGTACTACCTCGCTGTAAGCATTGACTATACCCACCAGGGGGCGCTCTATCTCCCTGTCGGTGAGGCCTAAGGCCTTCAAAAGGGAACGGTGGGGAGCTCTGGCCAATCCCTTTTTCATAATATGGCTTCTCATTAAAAGATGGCCTCCCCTTCCCTCTGGGTAAGTTCCCGATATCGGGCCATGAGCCGCTGGGTTATCGATCCCGGAACCCCTTCTCCTATTACCCGGCCGTCCAGCTTCACCACCGGTATAACTTCTGCCGCAGTGCCGGTCAAAAAGCACTCGTCCGCCACATAGATATCATGCCGGGTAAAGACCTTTTCATAAGCGGGGATACCCATATCTCTGGCTATTTCCAGAACCGTGTTCCTGGTGATCCCCTCCAGGATGCCCACGTATGAAGGGGGGGTCAATAGCTGGCCGTTCTTTACTATAAAGATATTATCTCCTGTGGCTTCAGTCACATAGCCCTCCCTGTTGAGGAAAAGGCCCTCCGGCGCCCCGGCCCGGGCAGCCTCTATCTTGGCCAGCACGTTGTTCAGATAGTTGAGGGATTTGATCCTGGGATCCAGGGCATCGGGGGAATTGCGGCGGGTAGCTACGGTTACCAGTTCTAAACCCTTCTCGTAGAGTTCGGGGGGATAGAGTTCAATGCCAGCTGCTATGCAGAATATCGAAGGCCGAGGACACTTCCGGGGATCCAGCCCCAGATCCCCTCTCCCCCGGGTTACCACCAGGCGGATATAGGCATCCCGGAGGTTGTTCTTCCTGCAGGTCTCCAGCACTATCTGGGCCATCTCCCCCTTGGGGATGCCCGGATCCAAGGCGATGGCGCGAGCCGATTCGTACAGCCGGTCTATATGCTCCTTTAATTTAAAAACCCTGCCATTATAGGCCCTTATGCCTTCAAAGACCCCGTCCCCGTAGAGGAGGCCGTGATCGAACACCGAAATCTTGGCTTCTTCTTCGGGGAGGTAACGGCCATCCAGATAGATGATGAGTCCCAAGCTGCTCCCCCCTATGATCTCCTCATGATTTGCATTACAGTATAAATAACCCCTGGGGCAGTGTCAAGGACTTTTACAAAAAAATAAAGGGGCGCCCCCTTTTGCGCAAACCGCCAGCAACCCATGGACGAATATCCCGGTGGCTTCCTCTTCCTCCACCGGCACCGATGTCCACAAGTGTCACTTCCCGCGGAACCCGCGGCAGGGCCGCCCAAAGCTCGGCTTTCCCTTGGAGAAGCGCCCAGAGGGAACCGCTCCGCTGAATCTTTTGACTATCAACCCCGGCAGACCCCGCAAGAACCGCAGTTCCCGCTGCAGCTGCCTCCGCTGCCTTTACCGCAATAGAGAAAACCTGTAAACAGCTGTTGCACCTCTCCCCCGCACTGGGGGCAGCGGACCAGTTCCCTATCTTTGATGGCCACCCTCTGGCTGAACCTATGGCCGCAGGTCTTGCACTTAAAATCATACGTGGGCATATACCATGACCTCCCAGTAAAGAAGATCCCCTTACGGGGATCCTGTTTCAATTTTGCTACCAGGTACTATCAGGTGCTGGCAGCCTGGTAGCAAAGCAGGCCTGGAGTTTACGCTCTCCGAGAGGCCGGACACTTGTCCTCCCGGCCGGGGAGGAAGGACAGGGCCTGTGCTTCTGGAGCCCCGCCCGAAACAGTGACCC
>Ga0209836_100063_pt1 | contig 20420 bp, 24 predicted proteins | sample ElbSprsedimmetaG_FD_184147 | JGI IMG/M metagenome (GOLD analysis project Ga0209836, IMG submission 184147) | Hot spring sediment bacterial and archeal communities from California, USA to study Microbial Dark Matter (Phase II) - Elbow Spring... ... | reverse complement strand
TCCATGGTCAGGCCAGGGCGGGCCAGCAGCAGGTTTTCCCTTAAGATGGCGTGGAAAAAGTAAATGCGCTGGGGAACCACTGCAAAATACTCCCGAACCCTCTCCGGGTCCACCTCCTTGATCTCGCAGCTCCCGAGCAAAATGTGGCCTTCCTGATAATCCCAAAACCGCATCAGCAAATTGATAAAGGTGCTCTTCCCTGCTCCAGAAGGCCCCACTATGGCCATCTTCTTTCCCAGGGGCAGATCCAGGCTTACGCCCTCCAGCACCCAGGGACCGGAAGGCAGGTAACGGAAAAAGAACATTTTCCGCCTCCAGATGGCTGTTCTGGGGAAGACAAAGAGATGGGGAAGACTGGGGGGATCCTTCTGTTATCTTCTCGATATTTTTTGCCGCCTCCTGGCTTTCCCGATAATAGCCGGACAAGAGGAGCAGCGGGGAAAGCACCTCAAAGGCAGCCCATACCATCAAGGGCAGAGCTGCTAGGGCTGCCCCCTGGACAGAAAGGAGGGCACAGAGGAGAAAAATGCCGAAGAAGAACCTGGCAGCCAGATCAGCCGTCACCTCAGAAAATTTCTCCCTGGTCCGGCTCCTGAGGTTGAAGGCGGCCATCTGCCTCTGGGCTAAACGTATCTTTTCCCGCCAGCGGTCTGCCAGGTTAAAAGCGGTTATCTCCCGGAGGAGCTCCACCATCTCGGTAACGGTTTCCGTATAAAGGGTTCTGGCCCCTCCCCCAGACCTTTGGGCCCTTTCCAGGTAATAGAACAAAAGGGGCAGGACTCCTCCCAAGAAGGAAAACCCGCTATAAAAGACAAGGATAGAAAAGGGGAATAAAACCACAGAAATACGGCTAAAACCAAGAGCACGGCCAGGGCCTCCCAGAGGGGCATCCATACCCTGAGATATATATTTTCTAAAACTTCCACTTCCCGGAGAAGCCTGTCGAGGAAGCCACCGCTGGTATAGGGAAGCAGGACGGCGGGAGCCAGAGGCTCCAGCCGATTGTAGAACCAGGCCCTGAGGGAAGACAGAAATCTGAATACCGTATTGTGGGCCCAGTAACGCTCCCCATAACGAAAAATGCCCCGCATCACTCCAAAAAAGCGCACCGCCACTGTGGCCAGCATCAGATCTCCAAAGGGGGGCTGCAAGGCAGCTGTGGCTATAAGCCAGGCCGCGGTCCCGATGAGGCCAACATTGAATAGCACCCGCCAGGAAACCCAGGCCTGTGGCCACCCCTAAAGGGGCAAGGTAGGCAAAAAGTATATAGGTTCCGGGCTCCCCTCATGTTCTCCCCCCATAGGCTTCCAGGTAGGGTCTGAGCAGGGGGCTTCCCTGCAATTCCCGGGGATTTCCCCCTCCCCAAATCCTCCCCCGCTGGAGGACATAAACCCTATCCACATGGGGTAGGATATTCAAGTGGTGGGTGATGATCAGGACGGTTTTCAGGGGATCCATGAGGTCTAGGGCCTGGAAAAAGGCCTCTTCGCCCTTCCGGTCCAGATGGGCGGTGGCTTCGTCCGAAATCCACAACCAACCTGGCCGTAAAAAACATCTGGCCAGGGCTATAAGCTGGACCTGGCCTCCGCTCAAAGGGTAACCCCCTGGGCCCACTTCGGTGGAGTATCCCTGGGGCAGGTGCTGTATCAATTCCTTTATCCCCAAGAGCTTCAATATATCGTCCCTTCTCTGTCCTGGTCTAAGGCCGGCCAGAAGGTTATCCTCCACTGTACCCCGCCACAACAGCGGGTTTGAGATAATTTGTGACGGTCCTCCACTCCGGCCCTGAATAGACCTTCAGGGGTTTATCACCTATCCATATCTCCTCCGACTGGGGATCGGCGAATCTAAGCAGCAGGTAAGCCAGGGTGCTCTTACCCGCTCCGTTGGGGCCTATCAGAGCCACCTTTTCTCCTGGGTGAAGATCTAAATCCACCCCCTCCAGGACCGCTTCCTTGCCATAGGAAAAGGTGACCCCCGGAAGGCGATGGGTTCAGGATGGGTGGGGACGGGAAATCCCTGTCTGAGGAGGCAGACCCAGAAAGCCCCTAACCTCCTGGGCTGCGGCCCGGCCTGCCAAACGCACATGGTAACGGCTGCTCAAAACCTTGATATAGAGGTAGTATTCCGGAGCTAAGAGGATGAAGAAAAAGGCGAAGAAAAAATCCAGATTCCCGGCCAGCAATCTTAAACTCAGGATTACCGCGATCATGGCGATGCCCAAGGTGGTTATGAGTTCCAATACCAGGGAGGATAAAAAGGCCACCTTCAGGACCTCCATGGTGGCTATGCGGAAATCCTCGCCCACCCTCCAGATTTTAATCCCATGCTCCCGGCTACGGCCGAACATCTTTAAGGTGGCCATGCCCTCCAACAGATCCAGGAGATAATCGTTCATACGGCCCAAGAGGTTCCACCTCTCCTGGGCTCTCCCGTCAGCCCAGCGGCCTATCAGGGACAGGAGAAAGACGCCGGCTCCTGTGGATAGGGAGAACACCAGAAAGACCACAGGGTAGAGCAACAGGGAGGATATGAGGATGACGCCGGAGAGGGAGGAGGCAGTGATCAGCAGGGGGAAGTAATTGCGGAAATACTCGCCCACCGCCTCCACCTTTTCCAGCAAAATGGCCACCTTGTCTCCTGCCTTCTTCTCCCAGGCCTTTAAGGGACCCAATCTTATCACCCGCTCGGCGATATCCCGGCGCAAACCCTCCTCCAGATGAAAGGCAAAATTCAGGGCCGCCCTCTCCCGGAGCCAGCTTATCCTCCCCCTCAGGGCAAATATTGTAAAGAGCAGGGCAAGCCCTGGGGATACCTCCTCCAGGCCAGCCCCCCTGAGATGGGCTCTGTCTATTATCCAGGCCAAACAGGAGCTCTGGCTCAAGGCCATGAGCCCGGCCAGAGCTCCTGAACAGGCCGTCAGGCATAGGAGACTCTTTAAATCCTTCCTGGAAACAAGATCCAGCACTTCCCTATCCAACATGGACTAATACACCAATTCTTCCTCCTTGGCCTTTAGGCGCTCCCGGAAAATCCAGTAGGACCATCCCTGATAGAGCAGGACGATGGGCACAAAGGTTACCGCCACGGTGGTCATAACCTTGAGGGTATAGGGATTGGAGGCGGCATTGTAGATGGTCAGGTTCCATTGGGGATTGAGGCTGGATATCATGACGTTGGGGAATAGCCCGCTGAAAATCCTGGCTGTCAAAAAGAGGATGCCCAATCCCCCCGAGATGAGAGCCCAGCCGCAACGGTGCTTCCATAAGAATCCATAACTGCCTGCCAGGGCTGCCAGCATCAGCAGGAAAAAGGCCAACGATAATGGCTTAGAACCTATGCCCAGCCTTATGCTCCAGAGGAAGAAGACCAGGAGCAACAGCCAAGCTGTGGGCAGGTATATCCTGGCCACCCCTTTAGCCCGTTCCACCAGATCGCCCTCCACCCTCAAGGTCAAGAACAGGGATCCGTGGGCGATGAAGAGGGTCAAAAAGACCAATCCCCCCAGCAGGGTGTAAGGAGAGAGCAGGTCAAAGAAAGTGCCCACGAAATTCATACGCTCGTCTATGGGCACCCCCTTCAGGAGATTGGCGAAGGCCACCCCCCACAGGAAGGAAGGGATGAGGCTGCCCAGGGAGAGGGACCAGTCCCAGAAACAGCGCCCCCCAGGCCTTTCATCCATGTTCCGGAATTCCATGGCCACGGCCCTCATTATTAAGGATATCAGGATGGGGAACAGGGCCAGGTAGAAACCGCTGAAAAGGGTGGCGTACCAGTTGGAGAAAGCGGCAAACATGGCGCCGCCGGCGGTGATGAGCCAGACCTCGTTGGCATCCCAGAAGGGGCCAAAGGTGTTGATCATGACCCTGCGCTCCAGGTCATTTTTACCCAAAAAGGGCACCAGTATACCTACCCCCAGATCAAAACCCTCCAGGAAAAAGTAGCCGGCGAACAGCACCCCTATGAGGATAAACCATATCGCATTTAATACCACAGGGAAGCACCCCCTTCACCTTTAGGTGCGGTTACAGGTACCTCTCGGGCGAAACGGGCCAAAAGCCACGCGTCCACCCCCGCCAGGATACCCAATACCAGGGTAAACCCTACAAGGGTTATCAGGAGCTGGCCGCTGGTGACGCATGGCGATAGGGCCTCTTCTATGCGCTGCAGGCCATAAACTATCCAGGGCTGGCGCTCCACCTCCGCCATTATCCACCCACAGGTGTTGGCTATATAGGGTACAGGTATAGTGTAGAGGAGGGCCTTCAGCACTCCAGGGCTGGACTCCAACTTACCTTTCCGCTCCAGATAGTAGGCATAAAGTACCAGGAAGAGCATCCAGAAGCCTGCGGCCACCATGATCCGGAAGGACCAGAAGGTAAGGGCCACCGGGGGTACATGGTAGCCGGGACCGAATCTGGCTTCCATTTCCCGCTGAATATCCTTTATACCCTTCACCTCGGCGCTGAAGGAATTATGGGCCAAAAAGCTCTCCAGTGCGGGAATGGCCAACACCATGCTGTTTTTCTCCTGCTGCTGGTCAATCCAGGCCACCAGGTTAAGGGGGCATAGGAAGCCGTCTCCCACTGGGCATTGGCGGCAGCTATTTTCATGGGCTGCACCTGGGTCATATGCAACCCCGATATGTGCCCTGTTATTATCACCAAAACGGTGGCCAAGAGGCCGGTGATGATGCCGAGCCGCATGGAGGGACGGAATATCTCAGGATGGCTGCCCCTGAGCATGTGATAGGCGCTGATACCCATGATGAAAAAGGCGGAGGTCGCCAGGCCGGCCAGCACGGTATAGGGGAACTGGTTGAATATATTGGGATTGGTGACAAGGGCCAGGAAATCTACCATTTCCGCCCTGCCCCCCCGGAGGACATATCCCACCGGCTCCTGCATGAAGGAGTTGGCGATCAATATCCACAGGGCCGACAGGTTGGAGGCGAAGGCCACCAGCCAAATGGCCAACAGGTGCAATCCCTTGGATAAGCGATCCCATCCGAACACCCACACCCCTAAAAAGGTTGACTCCAGGAAGAATGCCAGCAGGGCCTCGATGGCCAATGGGTCGCCGAAGATGTCCCCTACGAAACAAGAATATTCTGACCAATTCATGCCGAAATGGAATTCCTGCAATATCCCTGTGACCAACTCCCAAGACGAAATTTATAGCAAAAAGCTTACCCCAGAACTGGGCCATGACCTTATAGTTCTCGTCGCCGGTGCGGACATATATGGTCTCCATGAGGGCCACCAGGATGGAAAGGCCCAGAGTAAGGGGCACAAAGAAGAAGTGATAGATGGCCGTTATGGCGAATTACCCTCGGGCCAGGCTTAAAGTGAGGGGGTCGAACATGGGCATCCCTCCTTTTTTCCTGCTGGTTCGAAAAAAATTTTTAAAATCAAAGCCCTATTTGGAACGGGTCTTGGATAAAACTCTTATGCTAAAATTAAATTGATAAAAATATAAGGAGTGAAGCCCATGTTATGGCCCCTCCTTTACATTTTAATCTTCCTGCCCATGTTGATGGCCCATCTTTTTTTTCACGCGGCCGTATTTTCCTTTTCCAGGTTGGGCCTCACCCCCAAAGGGGCTTTCCTGCTGTTCACCCTATCAGTGCTGGGCAGCGCCATCAATATCCCGGTATACAAGCAGAGGCTCCCCTCCCGCCATCCCGACTATCTGGCCGTCCATCCCTTTTATTTTTTCTATTACCCGCCCAAGGTGAACTACCAGGTCATCTGTGTAAATGTGGGAGGGGCGGTGATACCGGTGCTCTTCTCCCTGCACCTTTTGGCTACCCGCGCCGATCTCATCCCCTCCCTTTTGGGCATAGCCGTGGTGACCGCCATTTCTAAAGCCCTAGCCCGCATAGTCCCGGGGGTGGGGATAGCCATGCCCGCCTTTGTGTCCCCCATAGCGGCAGCCCTGGTGGCCCTCCTGTTGGCACCCCATAACCCTGCCCCGGTGGCCTACGTCTCTGGAGTGCTGGGCACCTTTCTGGGGGCAGATATTTTAAACCTCCCCAGGATCAAACAGCTGGAAGCCCAAGTGGTGAGCATCGGCGGGGCTGGAATATTCGACGGCATCTTCCTGGTGGGACTGGTGGCTGCCCTCTTGAGCTAGAGCATCAACCGGGCAGGCAGATGTACTGCCCCACCTGCAGGTTATAGAGGGGTCCACATGGGGGTTTAACCGGAGCAGCTCCTCCACCGTGGTGCCCACAGCCTGGGCGATGCTGTAAAGGGTATCCCCAGGAGCCACTTCCCAGTATATCCCCGAGGGACAGGGAGGTTCAGGGGGGAGGCAGATATATTGGCCCACCTGGAGATTATAGGAGTCCACCCCTGGATTTAAACGTAAAAGTTCGTCCACGGTGGTGCCTACCCGCAAGGCTATATAATAAAGGGTATCCCCTGGCCGGATGCGCCAATAACGGCCAGAAGGGCAAGGCGGTTTTACTATGCCCACGCATATCCCTCCTCCAGCGATCTCTCTTTCAGTTTATGCGTGGGCGGAAAAAATGTTATATTTTATCCAGATTGAACCGCCGATGGAGGGCTTTTATGGCCTTTTCCAAAAGCTCCTCGTCGATGATGCAGGAAACCTTTATCTCTGAAGTGCTGATCATATGGATATTTATTCCCTCTTCGGCCAGGCAGGCGAACATCTCCGCCGCCACCCCAGGATGGGAGATCATCCCGGCCCCTACGATTGATACCTTGGCCACGTCATCCCTAAAGGTAACTCCGGTGGCCCCTATCTCCCGGGCCACCCTTTCGGTGACGGCTACGGCCTGCTTTAAATCTGGCCGGGCCACGGTAAAGGCTATATCGTTTATACCGTCCCTCATAGCGCTCTGGATGATCATATCTACGTTGATATTCTCCGCTGCCAGGGCTTTAAAGATGGCCTTGGCTATGCCGGGGCGATCAGGCACGTGGTGAACCACTATTTGGGCCACATTTTTATCTCCAGCCACCCCGGTGACCACCATCTTCTTCTCCATCTGGCTCACCTCTTTTACCATAGTTCCCGGCGCCTCCGTAAAGCTGGAACGCACTACCAAGGGCACATTGTAGATTTTGGCCAGCTCCACCGCCCGGGGATGCAGCACCTTGCTGCCCAGGCAGGCCAGCTCCAGCATTTCGTCATAGGAAATGGCCTCCAATTTCCTGGCTTCAGGGACAATGCGGGGATCGGTGGTATACACCCCTTCCACGTCGGTGTAGATCTCGCAGAGATCGGCCTTTAAAGCCGCGGCTATGGCCACCGCCGTGGTATCGGATCCCCCCCTCCCCAGGGTGGTTATCTCCCGGAAGGCGTCCATCCCTTGGAAACCCGCCACTATGACTATTTTCCCCTGCTCCAATTCCTGGAGAAGGCGGCTGCAATCGATCTTCAGGATGCTGGCCTTGGTGTGGACGCTGTCGGTGAGGATGCCCACCTGGGGTCCGGTGAGGGAGATGGCCGGTTCCCCCAATTCCTGTATGGCCATGGCCAGGAGGGCGATGGATATCTGTTCGCCCGTGGCCATGAGCATATCCAGCTCCCTGGGGGAAGGGTTAGGGGTTATCTGGTAAGCCATCTCGATGAGCCTGTCGGTCATATCTCCAGGGGCCGATACCACCGCCACCACCTGATGGCCTGCCCTCTTGGTATTGACCACCCTGCCGGCCACGTTCTTTATCCTCTCCGGCCCGTCCATGGAACTACCCCCATATTTCTGCACTATGAGCGCCATAGAGATTCCTCCTAGAATATTTCAGGCTATTCCAAAATAGCAGCCCCTTCAGGAGAGGGGCGTAAAATCTTGATGCTGGCCGTTATCCCCTGCCTGATAAAGGCGCGGGCCATGGCTTCGCCCACTTGGGGAAGGGGGACGTGGCACAGGGCCACCAGGGTGGGCCCTGAGCCGCTGAGGGCTACCCCCAGAGCCCCTGCTTCCTTGGCCGCAGCTATGGCCTCCTCAGCCCCGGGTATGAGCTGCAGCCGGTAAGGCTGATGTAACCTGTCCTCCATCATCTGGCCCATAAGTTTCAAGTCCCCCTCCCAGGAGGCAGCCAGCATCAAGGCCAGGCGATTTAGATTAAAAACCGCATCCTTAAAGGGAACCTGCAGAGGAAGTATGGACCTGGCCTCTTGGGTAGAGAGGCGGAAATGGGGGATAACAGCTATCAGATGGAGCCCCTGGGGTAGGGGTAGCCGGCGCCAGCAAACCTTATTTTCTATTACAGCCACTGCCACCAGGCCACCAATAAAGGCTGGGGTGGTGTTGTCAGGATGCCCTTCCAGCTCCGCCGCCAACATTATGAGATCCTCAAGGGGGCGGGGATCATCCAGGAGGGCGTTAGCCCCCACAAGGGCACCCACCAGGGCAGCAGCGCTGGACCCCAGTCCCCTGGCTATGGGTATGCGATTTAACAGGCGTATGTAAAACCTGGGGGATTTGCCCTCTACCCGCCGGAAGAGCTCTACGGCCGCCCGATAAGCCATATTGCTCTCATCCAGGGGCAGCAGATCCCGCCCTTCCCCTTCTATCTCTATATGGGCCCGGGAGGCCAGCTCCACCTCCACTTCGTTGTAGAGATCCAGAGCCAAGCCCAGGGTATCAAAACCAGGCCCCAGATTGGCGGTGGTGGCAGGTACCCTGACTCTAGGCATACACCCATCCCCTAGCTTAAAATGGCTTCTAAAATTTTTTCTTCTTCCGGGGGAAGGGAAAGGGGGGCCGCCCCTTTAATAGCTATGTCGGGATCCTTGAGACCATGACCGGTGAGCACGCACACCACCCTTTCCCCCTGGGAGAAGAAACCCCTGGCCGCCAGCTTTATCACCCCGGCCAGGGAGGCGGCGGAGGCAGGTTCGGCGAAAATGCCCTCGGCGGTGGCCAGCAATCTCTGGGCCTCCAGGATCTCCTGGTCGCTCACCGCGTCGATGAGCCCCTCTGATTCCCGGGAGGCGTTGATTGCACCCTGCCAGTTGGCGGGGTTGCCTATCCTTATGGCCGTGGCCACTGTCTCGGGATGGGGCACCACCTCTCCCTTCACTATGGGAGCTGCCCCTTCCGCCTGGAAACCCAGCATTTTGGGGAGGCGACGGCAACGGCCTGCCTGGTGGTACTCTTTGAATCCCCTCCAGTAGGCGGTTATGTTGCCCGCATTGCCTACAGGTATGGCCAAGCAATCAGGGGCCTCCCCCAATACGTCGCAGATCTCGAAGGCAGCCGTCTTCTGGCCTTCCAGCCTGTAGGGGTTTATGGAATTGACGAGGGTTATGGGATACTTGGCGGTTATGCTTTTCACCAGATTCAAGGCCACGTCGAAATTGGCCTTTACCCCTATAACCTGGGCTCCGTAAAACAGGGCTTGGGCCAATTTACCCAAGGCTATGTTGCCCTCAGGTATCAGCACTGCACACTTGAGGCCGCAACGGGCCGCATAGGCAGCCGCCGAGGCCGAGGTATTGCCTGTGGAGGCGCACATGACCGCCCGGGATCCCCCCTCCAGGGCCTTGGCTATGGCCATCACCATGCCCCTATCCTTGAAGGAGCCGGTGGGGTTTAACCCTTCGTATTTAAAGTATAGATCCAACCCCAATTCCTTTCCCAGCTTGTGGGAGGGGATAAGGGGGGTATTGCCTTCCTTCAAGGTGATCAGAGGGGTCTGGGGGGTGAGGGGAAGGAAGTCCCGGTAGGCTTTTAGAATACCCGGCCACTCCAAGATCAATCCCCCCTTTCCTCTACCCGCAGGAGGCAGCTTATGGCCTTCACCACCGGAAGGTGGTGCAGAAGCTTTAAAGCCCTCCGCATATTCTCTTCCCGGGCCAGGTGGGTTACGAAGACCAATTCGGCAAATTCCCCCACCAGCCTCTTCTGGATCACCGAAGCCAGGCTCACCTTATGTTCTCCGAAAACCCTGGCTATCTGGGCCAAAACCCCGGGGCGGTCTTCTGCCAGGAGCCTTAAGTAGTAGCTGGTCTCCACTTCCTCCATGGGTTTTATCCCTTTACGGTAAAAGCAGGTGCACAAGATGCGGCCCCGGATACCCTGTTTGTAATTTATAGCCGCCTCCATCACGTCCCCCACCACCGCGCTGGCAGTGGGCAGGGAACCTGCTCCCCGGCCGTAGAACATCAGCTCTCCCGCCGCATCCCCCACCACGAAGACGGCGTTAAATTCGTCGTGGACATTGGCTAAAGGATGGCTGAAGGGTATGAGGGCGGGATGCACCCTCGCCTCTATCCTGTCTCCCCAATCTTTGGCAATGGCCAACAGCTTGACCGCATACCCCAATTCAGCAGCATAGAGTATATCCTGGGGAGCGACGTTCTTTATCCCCTCCCGGTAGACCTGGGGGTAGGTCACCCGGGAGTTGAAAGCCACGGAAGCCAAAATGGCCAGCTTCCGGGCAGCATCGTCCCCCTCTATGTCAGCCGAAGGGTCGGCTTCCGCATAGCCCAACCTCTGGGCTTCTTGCAAGGCTTCCTGGAATTCCCTGCCCTCCCGGCTCATCTTGGTGAGAATATAATTAGTAGTTCCGTTCACTATGCCTATTACCTCTTTGAACCTGTTGGCAGCCAGGCATACCTTGAGGGGGCGGATTATGGGGATGCCTCCTCCTACGCTGGCTTCAAAGAAGAGGTCCCCTCCCCCTTCCCGGGCGGCCTGGAACAGCTCTTCCCCATACAGGGCCAGGAGATCCTTGTTGGCGGTGACCACGCTCTTTCCCCTTCTTAGGGCTTTTAACACGTATTCCCGGGCAGGACTTGTCCCCCCCATCACCTCCACCACTATGGGCAGCTGGGGGTTGTCCAGTAGATCATCCGGATTTGAGGTTAAAAGGCTGGGATCCACCTCCACCGCCCTGGGCTTTTGGGGATCCCTCACCAGAATTTTGCTTATCTCCAAGGGGAACCCCAGTTTCCTGGCAATAAGGCTACCGTTATCCTCAAGCAGGCGCACCACGCCGCTGCCCACCGTGCCAAGTCCCATGAGGCCGATCTTCACGCTTTCCACCCTATCACTCTCCCCATACGAACTCAATTTTACCCCATCGGGTTGTTCTTTAGCAATACACTCCCTTCAGCCTATAAAAACAAAAAGCCGGTTGTCCCGGCTAGATGATTATGCATATCAAACCCCCGCCTCCATCGTTCACTATGCGCTCCACCACTTCCTTCAGCTTCATCTGGGCGCTTTCCGGCATGCGGTAGAGCTTGCTCTGGATGCCCTCCCGGACCAGTTCGCTCAAAGGCTTGCCGAATATATTGGTCTGCCAGATCTTTTGGGGGTTATCGCTGAACTCTTCCATGATGTAGTTGATCAGGTCTTCACACTGCCTCTCCGTGCCTATCAGGGGGGTGATCTCGGTGGTGATATCTGCCCGGATAAAATGATAGGAAGGGGCTGTGGCCCGCAGCCTCACTCCTGAACGGCCCCCTGTTTTATCAGCTCCGGCTCCGCCAATTCCATTTTCTCTTCTGTGGGGATCACTACTCCATAGCCGGTGGTGCGCACTTCCTGGATCCCATAGGCGATCTTATCCCATTCCCTTTTTATCGAGGCCAATTCCCTCAGCCACCTCAGCACCTCGTGATTTCCTCATAACCTCCAGTCCGCTGACTTCCCGCAGGATGGAATAGAAGAGCTCTTCCTTCAGGGCCAGATCGATGGTGGCCGTACCGGTACCCAGGTCCATATCCTTCAAAGAGGCCCGGTGGACTATATCGTACTCGTTGAGCTTGGGTATGGCTTCGTTGATTTCCCTGAGGCGACGGATTTCCCCTATAGCCCCCCGCACGCATTCCTCCAGCTGTTTCCGCAGCCAGTGATCCCTGGGCAGCTCCTCCACTCAGCGGGGCAGATTCACGTTGACTTCAGCCACCGGGAATTCATACAGGGCTTCCTCCAAAATGTGGAGTATATCCTCCTCCGCCAGGTTGCGGCAGTCCACAGGCAGCACCGGGACGTCATAGGTGGACTCCAATTCCCCGGCCAGGATGGCCGTCTCCTCAGCCCAAGGGTGCACCGAGTTCAAGAGGACCACAAAGGGCTTTCCCAGTTCCTCGAGTTCCCAGATAACCCTCTCTTCAGCGTCCACGTAGTTTTCCCTGGGGATGTCGGTTATGCTGCCGTCAGTGGTGACCACTATCCCTATGGTGGCGTGATCGGTTATGACCTTGCGGGTACCTATCTCCGCCGCCTCCTGGAAGGGTACCAGTTCTTCAAACCAGGGCGTCCTCACCATCCTGGGACCGGTACCGTCCTCATAGCCTAAAGCTCCCGGTACAGTGTAGCCCACGCTGTCCACCAGCCGTACCCGGGCCTTGAGGCCTTCCCGGATGGTTATTTCCACCGCCTCTTTGGGGATAAATTTGGGTTCGGTGGTCATTATCATCCTGCCGGCCCCGCTCTGGGGCAGTTCGTCCCGGGCCCTATCCCTCTCGTTGGGGTTCTTTATATTGGGAAGCACCAGTTTCTCCATAAACTGGGTGATGAAAGTGGACTTCCCGGTTCGCACAGGTCCCACTACTCCTAGGTAGATATCTCCCCCGGTACGTTCGGTTATGTCCTTGAAGATATCTCGCTTATCCACCCCTTACTCCCTCCCCAAGGCTTTATAGAAATCAAAGGGCTCCTGACACGTTTTAACATTACATCTATATGTTGGGCTCAAAAAAATATTACCCGGCCGATTTTTATAAATCCAACCCTTAACCAATTATGCCCGAGGGAGGAAGAAAAGAACGGTTTTCTACCAGACCCCTGGCTCCATCTCGTGAGTGCGGGGCCTGCCCATGAGATCGGCCACGCTCTTTGCCGGGGCTTTGCCCCCATAGAGCACCTGATAGACCTCTTCGGTTATGGGCATGCGCACCCCATACCTATGGGCTAGAGACCTGGCCGCCACAGTTGTCCTTATGCCCTCTATCACCATGCGGGTGCTGGAGATCACCTCCTCAAGGGACCTGCCCTGGCCCAAAAGGATGCCCGCCCTGCGGTTGCGGCTATAACGGCTGGTGCAGGTTACGATCAGGTCCCCTATACCGCTTAGCCCGGCAAAGGTCGTGGCCCTGGCCCCCATGGCCACCCCCAAACGGGCCATCTCCGCTATTCCCCGGGTCATCAAAGCAGCCCGGGCGTTATCCCCCAAGCCCAGACCCTCTGCTATACCGGTGGCCAGGGCGATGACGTTTTTCAAGGCCCCCCCCAATTCCACCCCAATAACGTCAGAACTGGTGTACACCCGAAAACTGGCTTCCATAAATATATCCTGGACATGCTCCGCATCTTTTAAGTTTTCAGAGGCTGTCACCACGGTGGTGGGTAGCCCCCTGGCCACCTCTTCGGCATGGCTGGGCCCGGAAAGGACTGCTATCCTCTTCCATCCCTCCTCCTGCAAGACCTGGGACAATCTCTTTAGGCTTTCCACTTCCAGCCCTTTGGCCGTGTTCACCAGGAGGATATCGCCGGGTAAAGCCTGCTTCAATCTCCTTCCCAGCTCCCTCACCGCCTGGGAAGGGACGCTTAAGACCACCACCTGGCACCCCCTCACCGCTTCTTCCAAATCCGAAGTGGGGGTGACCTGGGGTGGGATATGGATCTGGGGCAGATAATAGGAATTCTGCCGGGTTTCCTTTATCTCCTCTTCCAGTTCCCTTCTTCTACACCATAGCGTGGTCCTTAAGCCCTTGCGGGCCAAAACCAGGGCCAGGGCTGTACCCCAGCTCCCCGCTCCCACCACGGCTATCTTCATTAAAGCCGCTCCCCCAGGCGGTGTTCTGTACCTGCCCGGAGCCTCTTTATGTTGGGGTAATGCCTCCACATGATTATAACGGCCGCTATTATACCGTAGAGAACATAGGGGGGTTGGCCGGTGAAGATCAAAAGCCAAGGGGCAAGGAAGGCGGCAGTTATAGACCCCAGGGAAACGTAACGGGAAAGGAGGACCACCAGAAGCCATATCAGCAAAAGCACCAGTAAAATTTTAGGCGCCATGATGAGCACCGCTCCCGCAGCGGTGGCCACCCCCTTTCCCCCTTGAAATCCCAAGAAGATGGACCAGTTATGGCCCACCAGGGCAGCCAAGCCAGCGCCTGCCGCTAACCAGGGGCAACCGTATTTTAGGCCCAGCCATGCCGGCAGGACCCCTTTCCATATGTCCACCGCCAATACCAGAAAACCGGGAAGGGGGCCCAAAGTCCTCAGCACATTGGTGGCGCCCACATTGCCGCTTCCCCTCCTCCTGATATCCACGCCGTAGAAATACCAGCTGATCACATGGGCGGTGGGGAAAGACCCCAAAAGGTACGCCAGCAGCAGCAAAAAAAACCACATGTTCAAACCTCCTTTTGTTGTTATCTCTCCCGGAAGATAAGGCGCAAGGGGGTCCCTTCAAAACCGAAGTATTGCCGCAGAAAATTTTCTAAATAGCGCCGGTAGGAGATATGGATATCTTCCGGGCGGTTGGTAAAAAAAAGAAAGGTGGGAGGACGCGTCTTGACCTGAGTGGCGTAAAAAATCCTCACCTCTTTGCCGCTCAGGGAAGGGGGAGGGGTTAAGGCCACCGCCTCCTGCACCACCCTGTTCAGCAAGCCGGTGGAGATCCACCTGCCGTGTTGATCCCCCACTTCCAGCACTGTGGGCAAAACCCTGTTCACCCTCTGGCCCGTGAGGGCGGAGATGAAGAGTATAGGGGCATAGTGGAGGAAATAGAGTTCGTGCCTTATGGCTTCTTCATAGCGCTGGGCTGTGTGGGCGTCCTTTTCCACCAGATCCCACTTGTTCACCAGGATTACCGACCCCTTGCCCCTTTCATGGGCAAAACCTGCTATCTTTTTATCCTGCTCCGTAACCCCCTCCACCCCGTCCAACACCAGGAGGACCACGTCTGATCTTTCAATGGCCTTCAGGGCCCTCTTCACGCTGTAGTATTCCAGGGGTTCCTTCACCCGGCTTTTGCGTCTTATGCCTGCCGTGTCTATAAAGAGGAGGGGTTGTCCTTTGTAATATATGGGCGTATCCACCGCATCCCGGGTGGTTCCGGGTACAGGGGTGACTATGAGCCGGTCTTCCCCCAAAAGGCGGTTTACCAGAGAGGACTTCCCCACATTGGGGCGTCCCACAACGGCTATTTTCAATACGGGCTCCGGTTTGCCTTCCCCTTCCCTTTCCTCCGGCAGCAGTTCTAGGATCTTGTCCAGGAGATCGCCTGTATTTAGGCCGTGAAGGGCGGAGACGGGAAAAAGATCCCCCAATCCCAGGGAATAAAACTCAGCGCCAGAAAAACTGGAAAAATCGTCCACCTTGTTGACCACCAGTATTACCGGTTTGTTCTGGCGCCTCACCATCTTGGCCATCTCCTCGTCTTCTGGAAGCAAGCCCTCCTTTTGATCCACCACCATCAGTATGAGGTCAGCCTCCTGGAGGGCCTGTTCTACCTGCCGCTTAACCTGCCGGGTTATGACGTCCCCCTGCGTGCCCATCCATCCGCCGGTATCCACCAAGGTAAAGGTGCGGCCTCGCCATTCCACCTCCCCATAGATCCTATCCCGGGTAACCCCCGGCTCGTCGTCGATAATGGAGATCCTCCCCCCCACCAGCCGGTTGAAGAGGGTGGACTTGCCCACATTGGGGCGCCCCACAATGGCCACCAGAGGTCTTCTCACCGTTTACCTCCATTCTGCTTTCTACGCTTCAATTATCCGATATCCGCCTTTATCCGTCAAGGAGGGCCAAGTTAAAAAGCAGGAGCTGGCTCCTGCTTTTTACTCCCCTTCATTTTTTTGCTCTTCCCCTTCTGGGGATCGATCCTCCCGCCTTGGCAGAGGCTTTCGGCCCTGAAGTCCCCAGATATCCCCCCATTCCACCGTGGTGAAATGCCTCAGCCTTTCCCAGGCCTTATCCCAGCCGCCGCTGGCTATCAGGAGATAAATACCTCCTCCCAGCAGCAGAGCCAGCAGGATGTAAAATATCCCCTTCCAGTCCGCCTTGGTGCTGGGTGTCTGGGCAGCCGCGGGTTGAACCGGGATCCCCAGAACAGGGGGGACGACATCGGCGAAGAGGGCGATGCCCCTCTGGGCCTCTTCCAAAGTGTTGGTGTAAGTGCCCACCTCTAAAAGGGCGGACCGAGGGCATAGATCCTGGTTATAATCCCCAGCCCCCAAGAAGATACCTTTAATCAGCCCGGGGTGGCGGGAATCGGCCTCGGCCTTTAACCTTTTGGCAAAATCTAGATTAGACTGCATATTCTGGTTCTCCCTGCCTACCACAAACCGTAAAGAAGTCACCTTCTGGCTATGGATGGTGCGCTCATAGAAGACAGGGTCAGGGACCCCATCCCGGTGAATATCGAATAGGGCCGCAGCTCCTTTTTTCAGCAGCTCTACTGCAGTACGCCGGGAACGGCGGTAAGCGGCATCGTCATGGGGGGCATGGGAGGTGAGATCGTGATGCACGGTCAGCCCCATGCCCCGCAGGCGCTGGGCTAAGGTCTCCCCCACCTGGAGCACCCCCCTCTTCCAGGGATGCTCTCCGTGCCCTGGGAAGGCACATAGGATTCATCATCATGGGAATGGTAAATACCTACGGTCTGGCTTCTGCCCGCCTGTACAGCCCTCTCCCTTATCGATAAAGTCAAGGGAAGGGGGGAGGTTCCAGGCCCACCTCCCGGCAGATGGCCCGGTTTCCTTCTATTTTCATGACCCGGTACCTGCGGTTGTCGGAGGAGATGAATTCATCGCCTATATACACTTTGCGGGCCATCATGTCCAGGACGTTACCCTGCTCATCCACAAGTACAGAATAGGGACCTTCGGTATGCTGCTTTACCCCTATAAATTTCCAGGAATAGCTGGAAACATGCTTCCTGGCCCACCAGTGGTATGCCAGGGTTGATCCCATAAGCCCGAGAACCAGAAGGGCCAAAAACCAGAGCCCCACCCAATTGATATCCTTTCTCTGTCTACCCATCGGAGCCTTTGTCCTCCTTTCCCCCTAGAAAGGGCTTAAGGGGAGCTTTTAAATTTTTTAAAAGGGAAGGGGATCGTCCCTCCCCTCCCGGGCCGCCCTGTAGCCTTTCCCTGGTCTCCCCTATGACCTCCGCCAGGGCCACGGCCAGCACCGGGGCTATAAAGGTTATGTCTACTACCCCTGCTCCCCCGAAGGCCACTCTTCCCCTTATCCCCTAGGTCAAGTAGTACACCAGATCCGCCAGGTCCAAAAGCAATACCCCCAGAATAGCTCCCACAAAGGCTGCCCTCCGGGAACGTCCCACCCCATAGGCAACCAGGGCTGCTATCAAAGGGTAATAGAAAAGGGGATCTCCAACAGATTCAAGCCGGTCACGTGTCAGGCCTCCCGGCCCCGGGTCAGCAAAGTGAGGCCGAAAAGGACTGCGGCGGTGGCTATACCGCTGAGAATAGCCCTCCAGATCTCCCAGGCGGTACCTGCCCGGTAGAGGATATATACGGCTAAACCTAAGGGCAGAAGGGCGCCCCCCACATTTAGGGAGGAGACCACCCTCCCCGAGCTCAAGGGGATATTGATAAAACTGCCCAATATCATGGCCCCCAAGAGGAGGGCAGCCTTATCGCTTAGATAGAGCCTATCCAGGACCCTATGGGCTAGGCCAAAATAGATCAGCAGAAACACTGCCACCACCAGAAAGACTCCCAAGGTATACCCCATCATGATCCTTCACCTCCTGGGTTTAGATTTTCCCAGGAAGATGGGGTTTATACCATGAAAGGCGGCCTTGCGGCCGCCTTTGGCTTTGTCTTAAAGCTTCTCCTTGGTCTCTTCTAAAAGATCCCCGAAGAGTTCCCCCAGGGTGACTGTGGCCCCTGAATTCGTCTCTTCTTCCTCCTCCCTCCTGGCGGGCTGACGGTTTTCCCTCTTGCTTTTCTCCTTTAAGGCCTGCCTCAAGCTCAAGCTCATGCGCTGGGCCTCCGGGTCAACCCCCAGCACCTTTACGGGGATCACGTCTCCAGGCTGCACCACCTCTTCGCACCTTTCCACGTGGCGGTCGGCCAGCTGGGATATGTGGATCAGCCCCTCTATACCCGGCTCCACTTCCACGAAAACCCCGAAGGGAGCCAGGCGCAGCACCTTGCCCTGGACTATGGAACCTACCGGATAGCGTTCTGCTGCCGTGTCCCAAGGATTGGGGAGGAGCTGTTTCCTGCCCAGGGATATCCTGCCTTCTTCTCGATTTACGTCCAGGACCACCACTTCTATTTCCTGGTTTTCCTCCAGGGCTTCGCCCGGGTGATCGATCCGGCCCCAGGATATCTCCGAGATGTGGAGGAGGCCGTCAACCCCTCCTAGATCCACAAAAGCCCCGAAATTGGTCAATCTCCTCACTATGCCCTTGCGCACCTGGCCTTTTTCCAAGCTGGCCCAGGTGGCTTCCCTCTGTCTGGCCAGATCCTCCTCCAGCACCGCCCTGTGGGATAGGATTACCTTGTTTTTGCTGCGGTCCAGTTCCACCACCTTGAGGCGGAGGGTTTTCCCCACATAGGGGCTCAGGTCGGGGACATAGCTCATTTCCAGAAGGGAGGCAGGTACAAACCCCCTCACCCCCACATCCACCAGGAGGCCGCCTTTTACCACTTCTATTACCTCTCCCTGCACTTCTGTGCCGTTGGCCAGGGCTTCTTCTAATTTATTCCAGGCCTCTATCCTGTCGGCCCGGCGTTTGGAAAGGATCGGCCTCCCCTCTTCGTCCTCTGGCCTCAGCACCATGACCTGTATAGTATCCCCCACCGAGACTACTTCCCGGGGGTCGGTTATTTTTCTATGGCTGAGCTCTTCTAGAGGTATCACCCCTTCCCCCTTGCCGCCTATATCCACCAGAACCTCGTTATCGGTTATCTGCACCACTACTCCGCTCAAAATTTTTCCCCGCCGCAACCTGGGTAAGGGGTGAGACTCAATTCCCCCGTCGGAGGAGGTTGGGGCCTCAACCTCGGCGGAAACCAGGGCAGAAGCCTGCTCTTCTTCTCCCTCTTGATGGATATCCTTCTTTTCCTGTTCAGACAACATTACCACTACCTCCTCGATAATCCACGCTGGGGTCGAGGCGCCAGCAGTTATCCCGACCCTCCGGGTATTTTTAAACCAACAACTCTGCAGTTCCCCTGCAGTTTCGATATGATAAGTGGGGGTACCGGTACTGCGGCAGATCTCCACCAAGTGTCTGGTATTGGCGCTCTCCCTGCCCCCCACCACCACCATCACATCCACCTGAAGGGCCAGCTCTAAAGCCGCCTTCTGCCTTTGGTGGGTAGTGCGGCAGAGGGTATTGTATACCCTCAATTCCCCGCTCTCTTCCTTCAAGATGGCGGCTATCTCCTCCAGCTTCTCTTCCGGCTGGGTGGTCTGGGAAATCAGGGCCCGTTTGGGGCGGTGGGGGAGGGACAGGGCTTCTTCCCGGGAGGACACCACTACGCCCTTATCCCTGGCCCACCCTTTCAATCCCTGAACCTCGGGATGGGAGGGATCTCCGAAGATGACCACTTCGTACCCCTTGGCAGCCAGAGTGCTGGCCAGCCGCTGGGCCCTGGCCACGTAAGGGCAGGTGGCGTCTATGATCTTTAGGCCCAATTCCCGGGCCCGGGCCAGCACCTCCGGAGGCGCACCGTGGGAGCGGATGATTACCCGGCCATGGCGCACCTCCTCCAGGGAGGCTACGGGGTATATGCCCTCCCGGGCCAGCTGTTCCACCACCTGGGGATTGTGAATGAGCTTGCCCAGGGTGGCTACAGGCTTGGGGGCTTCCCGGGCAATTTTCACTGCCCTTTCCACTCCAAAGCAGAACCCCGCATGGGGGGCCACTATGACTTCCACTGGTGATCTGCCTCTCCCAGAGATCCTTCTTATCCCCCTGGTATATTTTTTTCGAAAAGAAGGATTAAATTCCTCCTTCAATCGCAAAAATCCTACAAGTTTAAAAGATTTTTAAGGCAGTTATGTATAAGCCGGGTAAGATCTTCCACCTGCTGGGGGGTGACGGGATTAGCGGGTCCCACCTGAAGGGGATCGCCGAAAATCACTTCTATGCGTCCCTTAAGCCATCTGTTGGTATTTTTGACCGCCACGGGCAGGATGGTGGCCCCGATCTTCAGGGCTAAAGAAGCGGCCCCAGGCTGCAAGGGGCCCAGCTCTCCCGTCTTGGAGCGGGTCCCCTCGGGGAAGATCCCCAGAACCTCTCCCCGGCGTAAAATCTCCAGGGCCGTTTTTAGGGCCAGGCGATCGCTCTTTTCCCTGCGCACGGGAAAGGCGTGGAGCTTTTTTATGATCCAGCCCAAGAAGGGGACGTGGAAGAGCTCCTCCTTGGCCATGAAATGGACCCTCCTGGGACAGGCAACCCCCACCACCACAGGATCCAGGTAGGACATATGGTTGGCCA
>Ga0209836_100062_pt1 | contig 20445 bp, 16 predicted proteins | sample ElbSprsedimmetaG_FD_184147 | JGI IMG/M metagenome (GOLD analysis project Ga0209836, IMG submission 184147) | Hot spring sediment bacterial and archeal communities from California, USA to study Microbial Dark Matter (Phase II) - Elbow Spring... ... | reverse complement strand
AGTCCTTGGGCGGAGGAGTACACGCATCCGGCGTTCTCTCCATAGGCAGTGTGGGAGGGCGTGCCGTATATCCTCGGGAGTCGTCGGGGATAGTCCTCGACGGGGGTGCTCCGATGGTATAATGTGGGGGTCGGGCCGAACGAAGCGCGGCGGGAGACGCTGCCCGCGTGGCCGCCGAGGCGTCCGAAGGGTCCACCGGGTGGTCGGTAAAGCAGCGGAGGTCGCGGGGTTTCCGGGAGGGAGGGAGTCGCGGGCATGGCGCGCAAGAAAGCTCGTCCGTCCTGGGTCCGTGAAGTGCGCCTAGACATCTTGGCGCTCTTTACGATTGCCGTTGGCGTAGTCGCCTTGAGCGGGAGTTGGGGTGCCGTGGGGCGCGCGCTTCGCTTCGTCTTTCGGAGCCTGGCGGGGGCTTGGGGCTTTGTCCTGCCGCTCTTTTTGATCGGGACAGGCCTTTTCGTCCTCGTCTACCGGCGGCGTCCGCACCTCCTTCACCCCAGGTTCGTCGGCGGGCTTTTCCTCTTTCTCTCCCTCCTCCTCTTTTCTCACCTGGAGATCCTCCGCGACTTGCGTGAGGAAGGCGGCCTCAAGCTGGCCATCCTCACCGCGACGTGGAAGCGCCTTCTTCTCGACGCCCAAGGGGAGACGGTGGCGATCGGCGGCGGCATGGTCGGTGCGGCGCTTGCCACCTTGTTCGTCTACCTCTTCGGCGGCGTGGGGGCCTACCTCATGGACGGCCTTCTCTTCCTCGCTGGACTCCTTCTTCTCTTGGGTACTTCCCTCCGCAAGGTCTGGAGCTCGCTGCGCGAAGGGGCGGTGCGGGCGGGCGCATTCCTTGCGCGCCTCACCCGGGGTCTGGCGCTCCGCCTCGGGGGAGCTGCACGACTCGTCCGCGCGGGCTTTCGGCGCGGAAGTTCTGCGGGTGCGGGCGAGGAGTTGTCTTTCGCAGGAGAGCCCGACTCCATGGGAGAGCGTTCGCTTCGCGAAGACGTCCCTTCGACGGCCGAAGGCGTCTATTTCGGCCGCGCGGGAGACGAGGAGCATCTTGGAGCCGAGGCATCTTCTTCGTCCGAGACAAAGGACCTTCGGGAACCCTCCGCGGAAGAAGGGGGCGACCTCCAGACTTCGAAGCCCCTCCCGGGAAGCGGTGCAGGCGGAGGTTCGGCCGTAGCCGTCGGAGTGGAATCCGCCGCCCGCGGCGGAGGGCGCACCGCTTCCTTTTCCGAAGTTCCCTCTGCCGAGGGCGAAGAGTTCGAACTCCCCCTCGAGTTTTCCGAAGGTCCCGAACCCCTTCGCTACCGCCTCCCGTCCTTTTCCCTCCTCGAACGCCCCGTTCCCCGCACTTCGCGGCGAAAGGAGCGGCCCGAGGCAAAGTCGGAGAAGCTCCTCCGTACGCTCGAAAGCTTCAACGTTCAGGTGCGCCTCGTGGGGATCCTCGAAGGTCCTACGGTCACGCGTTTTGAGCTCCAACCGGAAGCGGGGGTAAAGGTAAGCCGCGTCTTGAGCCTCACCGACGACATCGCCCTCGCCCTTGCCGCCCGCGACATTCGTATCGAAGCCCCGGTTCCGGGGAAGTCCGTGATCGGCGTCGAGGTCCCCAACGACGAGGTGCAGGTCGTGAGCTTGCGGGAGGTCTTGGAAAGCCGTGTGTTCCAAGACTCTTCCTCCCTCCTCACCCTCGCCCTCGGAAAGAGCATCAGCGGCGAGGTCGTCGTGGCCGACCTGGCCGCCATGCCCCACCTCCTCATCGCTGGGGCGACAGGGAGCGGGAAGAGCGTAAGCCTCAACGCCATGATCCTCTCCATCCTCTACAAGGCGCGACCGGACGAGGTGAAGTTCCTCCTCGTCGACCCCAAGATGGTTGAGCTTTCCGTGTACAACGGGATTCCGCACCTCCTCGCACCCGTGGTCACGGACGCAAAGAAAGCCTCCCTCCTCCTTCGGCGGGTCGTCGAGGAGATGGAGCGCCGCTACGAGGCGTTTGCCGAGGTGGGCGCCCGCGACCTCGACCGCTACAACGCCCTCGTCATGCGCGGAGCGGTTCGGGGAGAGCCTAAGCCCAAGGTGGTCGTCGTCATCGACGAGCTCGCGGACCTCATGATGGTCGCTCCTGCGGAAGTCGAAGCGTCGATCGCCCGTATCGCCCAAAAGGCGCGCGCGGCGGGGATACACCTCATCGTCGCTACCCAGAGGCCTTCGGTGGACGTGATCACCGGGCTCATCAAGGCGAACATCCCCTCGCGCATCGCCTTTGCCGTCTCTTCACACGTGGATTCGCGGACGATCCTCGACATGGGCGGGGCAGAAAAGCTCGTCGGCCGCGGCGACATGCTCTTTCTGCCCGTTGGCGCCTCCAAGCCGCTTCGCCTTCAGGGGTGCTACGTCTCCGACCGCGAGGTAGAGGAAGTGGTCCGCTTCGTCCGCGCCCAGCTCACCCCCGTCTACGACGAATCCTTGCGTTCGGTCGAAGAGGACGCCGACGAACCGGAAGTGGAGGACGAACTCTTCGAACCTGCCGTTCGCCTCGTCCTCGAGACAAAGCAGGCTTCCGTCTCGCTCCTTCAGCGGCGCTTCGCCATTGGCTACTCCCGTGCTGCCCGCCTCATCGACATCATGGAGCGCAAGGGAATTGTGGGACCCTACGAAGGGAGCCGGCCGCGCAAGGTTCTCGTAGACGACTACGACTTCGGGCGCAAGAGCTCGCGGGGGAAGGTGCCTGCGGAAGGGGACGAAATTTCGTTCGGGCCTTGAGCTGCTTCGCCCTCGCGTTTGGCGCTCGGGAGCTGAGAAGGGGTGGGCGCTTCAGGACGTCCGGGGGGAAACCGGTTACGCGGACCCCGAAGGTCGATTTACCTACAATCGTGTCAGAGGACCGAGATTCGGCATGGCGCCTCCCTACGCGCAAGAGCCGTGTACACACACGCACAAGTGGGTCACAACATGATCGGGGTGCATCGAACAGATGAGGGAAAAGGTTGCATTGAAAATCCAAACGGGGGTGGCGACATGAAGGGACATCCGAAGTTCCTCCGTGTGCCGACGTTTCGCCGCGTGGGGGCATTTGCGTTGGCCCTCGTTTTGGCCTTGGGCCTACTGGCCGGATGCGCCAAGGGTTCTGCGCCGGCGCCGGGAGCGGGGGAGCACAAGGACTTCCGCGTGGGCATGATTACGGACATCGGCGGCGTGAACGACAACTCCTTCAACCAGGGGGCGTGGGAAGGGCTCCAGCGTTTCGGAAAGGACACCGGTGCTACGGTGAAGTACGTGGAGTCTAAGAGCGACGCCGACTACGTCCCCAACCTGCAGCAGTTCGTCCAGGGCGGGTATTCGCTCATTTGGGGCATCGGCTACATGATGGCGGATGCCGTGCGCGACGTAGCCTCCAAGAACCCGGCGATTAAGTTCGGGATCATCGACGGCGAGGTACAGGGCCTCGACAACGTGACCTCCGTGACGTTTGCCGAGCAGGAGGGTGCCTTTCTCGTCGGCGTCGTCGCCGGGCTCGTGACCAAGACGGGCAAGGTGGGCTTCGTCGGAGGGATGGACATTCCCGTGATTAAGCGCTTCGAAGCCGGGTTCAAGGCTGGCGTGCGGGCGGCCAACCCCAACGCCCAGGTGCTCGTGGCGTACACGGGGAACTTCAACCGCCCCGACGATGGAAAGAGCGCGGCGGCTTCCCTGTACGACAAAGGCGCGGACATCGTCTTTCACGCCGCGGGTCAGACGGGCGACGGCGTCTTCAGCGAGGCGAAGGACCGGCGCAAGGCGGGGCAGGAAGTTTGGGTGATCGGGGTGGACCGCGACCAGCGCGACCTCGGCCCCGAGGTTACGCTCACCTCCATGCTCAAGCGGGTAGACGTGGCCATCTACGACGTCTCCAAGTCCGTGATGGAGGGGAAGTTCACCCCCGGGATCGTCACCTTGGGCCTCAAGGAAGACGCCGTTGGTCTTCCCAAGGACAACCCGCACGTACCTCAGGACGTCTTGCAAAAGGTACAGGAGTTCAAGGAAAAGATCGTGGGGGACGAGATCGTCGTCCCGACGACGCCGGAATACTGAGCGCGGAAGGCGGGTGGGGTGTCTCCGCCCTGCCCGCCTTTTCCGGCTTTCGTTAGCGGATCCCTGTATGCCCAAGAGCCGACGTACGCGCGCATGCGGTCGTTCTTAGCGTCGCCTGCGGATCCCCGCGTGTCGTGGGGCGACCCGCGGTGGGGAGGAGGATGTCGTGGAGAATCGAGAAACCGCGGGAGAACCTCTCGTGGAGCTTCGAGGGATTACGAAGCGCTTCGGCGACCTCGTGGCTAACGACGCTGTGGATCTGTCTCTCTATCCTGGGGAGATCCTCGCCCTCTTGGGGGAAAACGGCGCCGGCAAGACAACGCTCATGAACGTCCTCTACGGTCTCTATCGTCCCGACGACGGGGAGATCCGCGTGCGCGGGCGGGTCGTCCGTCTGGACGGACCGGACGTCGCGATTCGCCTGGGCATCGGCATGGTGCACCAGCACTTTCAGCTCGTGGACGCCTTCACCGTGTTGGAAAACGTCGTGCTCGGCCGTGAGCCGAGCGCGCGCGGGTGGTTCGACCGGCGCAGAGCCGAAAGGGAGCTCAAAGACCTCATGGAACGCTACGGCCTCACCGTCGACCTCCACGTCCGCGCCGCCGATCTGCCCGTGGGGCTTCTCCAGCGCGTGGAGATCCTCAAGGTTCTCTACCGCGGAGCGGAGGTGCTCATCTTCGACGAGCCGACGGCGGTGCTCACGCCCCAGGAGGCGGACGCGCTCCTCGACATCTTTGCCCGCCTCGTACGGGAGGGAAAGGGGATCGTCTTCATCACGCATAAGCTGCGGGAGGTGCTTGCGGCAGCCGACCGCATCGTCGTCCTCCGCCGCGGGCGCGTGGTCGGCCGGTACCGCCGAGGAGAGGTCACGGAGCGGGAACTCGCGCGCGCCATGGTAGGGGAAAAGGCGGAGGCAGAATTCGTCCTGCGGGCGGAAGCCGCGGTTGAGCCGTCTTCGGAGGTGCAGGTTGCCGGGGAAGCGCCGGAGAAGACCGCTCGCGGGCAGGCGGAAGTAATGGCGAAAGAGGGCGAACGGGCGCCCGAACTCGAGGTGGCGGACGTACGGGACGTACGCCGAGGGAAGTCGGCCCTCGCCGGGGTGAGTTTTGCCGTACGTCCTGGGGAAATTTACGGAATCGCCGGGGTGGCGGGAAACGGACAGGAAGCCCTCGTAGAGGCCCTCCTCGGTCTACGGCGGGTAGCGGGGGCGATTCGCCTCGCGGGCGAGGACGTCACCTCCCTTCCGCCGCGGGCGCGCCTTGACCGTGGGCTCGGCGTTGTCCCCGAAGATCGCCACCGGCACGGACTCGTCCTCGACTTCACCCTATGGGAAAATCTCATCTTGAACCGCTTTCACGAAGAGCGGTTTCAGCGTGCCGGGTTTCTCCGCGTGGGGGAAGCCGTGCGCTACGCCCGTGACGCGCTTGCCAAGAACGAGGTGGTTCCCGAAAATCCGTTCGCCCGGGCGCGCAGCCTTTCCGGAGGGAACCAGCAAAAGCTCATCCTCGCCCGGGAATTCGGCCGTCGCCTTCGGGTGCTCGTCGCGGCGCAGCCGACGCGCGGTTTGGACGTAGGGGCGATCGCCTACGTGCACCGTCGCCTGCGCGAACTTGCCGCCCAAGGCGTCGCCGTGCTCCTCATTTCCTACGAGCTCGACGAAATCCTCGCCCTCGCCCACCGCTTTGGCGTGCTCTACGAAGGGCGCATCGTGGGGGAGTTCACGCCCGCGACGGCGGACCGGGAGGCCGTTGGTCTGCTCATGGCCGGCCGGCGGAAAGCCGCGACGACCGAGGGGGTGGCGGGTGGTGCGTGAGTTCTTCGTCTCCCTTATCGCCTTGTTCTTGGGCCTTCTCGTCGGCGCGGCGGTCATGCTCTTCGGGGGATACAACCCACTCGAAGCCTACCGGGCGCTTTTTTGGTCGGTACTCACGAGCCCGTACCAGCTCGGAGAGATGCTCCGGGAATCCACTCCCCTTCTCCTTACAGGGATTTCCGTCGCCCTCGCGTATCGTGCGGGTCTCTTCAACATCGGGGCCGCGGGGCAGATGTACCTCGGGGGGGTGGCCGCCGCCTGGGTCGGGATTGCCTGGGAGCTTCCGCCTGTGCTCCACGCCGGCCTTGCCGTGACGACGGCCGCCCTCGCCGGCGCGCTCTGGGGCGCGCTCGCCGGATACCTTAAGGCGTGGCGCGGCGTGCACGAGGTGATTTCCACGATCATGCTCAACTGGACAGCCCTCTACCTGGGGAACGGCCTCATCCGCGCGTACCTCCTCGATCCCAACCAGAGGCAGAGGAGCCACTTCGTCGCCGCCTCGGCGACACTCGACTCTCCGACGCTCGCCTCCCTCTTCGGCCAGGCGCGCCTCGGGTACGGCTTCGTCCTCGCCCTGCTCGCCCTCGTCGTCTACGCCGTCCTTCTCGAGTGGCACACGCTCGGTTTTGCCCTACGCGCCTCGGGTTTGAGCCCCGGCGCCGCCCGCTACGCGGGGATCCCGCCTGGGCGGAGCATCGTCCTCGCTATGGGCCTGGCCGGCGCCTTTGCGGGTGTGGCGGGAGCGACGGAGGTGCTCGGAGTATTCCACTACATGGGCATCGCCGCGGCCCTTCCCAACGCCGGGTTTGACGGGATCGCCGTGGCGCTCCTCGGCGGCAACACCGCGCCGGGGATCCTCCTCGCCGGGCTTTTCTTCGGCCTTTTGAACTACGGCGCGGGGAGCATGCAGTTCGTGGCCGGAGTTCCCCTCGAGGCCGTGCGCATCGTCGTCGCCGCAGTCCTCTTCTTCGTCGCCGTGCGCTACGTCTTCGAGCGTTGGGTGGGCGTGCGGCGGCCGGCCGAGTGAGCCGCGTTGCGGGTTCGGAAAGGAAGGATGCGGATGATCGAAGCTCTCGGGCAGTTTCTCGCGATCACCACGGTGTACGCCACGCCGCTCATCTGGGCGAGCCTTGGCGGCGTGTTTTCCGAGCGCTCGGGAGTCATCGGGCTCGCCCTCGAAGGGTACATGATCTTCGGCGCCTTTGCCGCCGCGAGTTCCGCCGTGGTGCTGGAGGCCTCGGGGTGGGGGGCGTGGGGCGCGTGGCCCGCGTTTTTCCTCGGGGGCCTCGCCGGGATGCTCCTCTCTCTGCTCCACGCCTACGCCTCCATTACCCTGCGCGCCGACCAGGTCGTGAGTGGGTTCGTCGTGAACTTTTTGGCCTTCGGCCTCTCCGTGTACCTGGTAAAGGTGTTCTTCCACGGAGCGGGTCAGACAGATACGCTGCGCCACGCGGTCTTTGGTCGCTGGGGGATCCCCCTCCTCGAGCGCATTCCCGTCCTCGGACCTTCCGTGTTTGCCACGTATCCGTCTACGTACCTCGCGTTTCTCGCCGTCCTCGGCGCCTACCTCCTCCTTTGGCACACGCCTTTTGGGCTACACCTCAGGGCGGCGGGAGAGAGCGCGGGAGCGGCGGCGACCGCTGGCCTTCCGGTGCAGCGCATCCGCTACATAGGCGTGCTCGTGAGCGGTTTTCTCGCGGGCCTCGGAGGAGCAACGGTGGTGCTCACGACGACGGGGAACTTTTCCCACGCGACGATTTCCGGCCAGGGGTTCATCGCCCTCGCGGCGATGATCTTCGGAAAGTGGCATCCCGTCGGCGCCTTCCTCGCGAGCCTCTTCTTCGGCATCGGTACTGGGCTCAAGAACCTCATCCAGCTCACGCCTTGGGCGCGGGACATTCCCCTGGACGCCATCCTCCTCTTCCCCTACGTCCTCACCCTTCTCGTCCTCGCGGGGTTCGTCGGCCGTGCGGAGGCCCCGCGCTCCCTCGGGCAGGCGTACGACCCGGAGGTGCGCTGAGGTGTCGGAGCGGCCGCTCCTCCTCCTCACCGGAGCGTCGGGGGCGATCGGGTCGGCGATCGCCCGTCGTCTGGCGGACCGGTGGGATTTCCTCCTCCACAGCCGCGACGTAAGCCGTATCGCCGCACTCGCCGAAGAACTCGAGGCGCGTGGGGCGCGGTCGATCCTCTGGGTCCGCGTTTTGTCCCGAACCGAAGGGCTCGCAGCGGAGCTCGCCGCGCGTCCGGAGTTTTCCTGGGTGCGGGCGTACGTACACGCCGCGGGACAACCCCTCTACCGCCTGCTTGCGGACACCACGGAAGAGGAATGGGACGCGCTTTTCCACGTACACGTTCGGAGCATCTTCCTCATCGCCCGTCGCCTCATCCCCTCCATGATCCGGCGGCGCGAAGGTCGGATGGTCTTTTTGTCCTCCGTGTGGGGGGAAAGCGGTGCTGCGGGAGAGGCCGCCTACGCTGCGGCCAAGGGCGCCGTGCACGCCCTCGTTCGCTCCCTCGCCCGAGAACTCGCCCCATCGGGTATCGCGGTGAACGGCGTTGCGCCGGGCGTCGTCCACACCCCCATGCTCGCCCCCCTCGGAGAAGAAGGAATCCGGCAGACGCTGGCGGAAATCCCCCTCGGACGAGCTGCCGTGTCAAAGGCGAGGTTTTTCCTTTGCTCTCGGGAAATCGTTCGGGGTACAATAAAGGTACGCACGAGGTGAGTTCGAGGTTTCGGAGCGTGGGGGCATGCCAGGGGACAACCGTTGGTACCTGGAGTACCACATCGCCGTAGACCGTCCCGGTCTTCTCGGGGACATTGCCTCCCTCGTGGGAGCTCTGGGGCTCAACATCCTCACGATCAGCGGGGTGGACACGCGCCGGCGCGGCCTCGTCCTCGAAGGCGGAGATGAGGCGCGCGTTGAACTTCTCGCCCACGTCTTGGACCGTATGCCCACGATCCGGGTCACGGCCCTGCGCCGTCCGACGCTGATCGACATCTTGGCGATCCGCCACGGACGCTACATCGAGCAGGACGCCGTCGACCGCAGGGTGTTTCGCTTCACGCGGGAAGAGCTCGGAATTCTCGTCAACTTTCTCGGAGAACTCATGAAGGGCGAGGGACGGCGCCTCATCGGCCTCAGGGGGGTGCCGCGGACGGGCAAGACGGAGGCTGCCGTCGCCGCAGCGGTGTACGCGGGGAAGCGCTGGGTCCTCCTCTCAGCCTCTCTCTTCGGTGACGTCCTTCGGACGGAGCTCGACGCGGCGGAACGCGCTCCGGACGTCGTGTACCTCGTAGACGCGATCCTCACTGTCTTTCGCGGCTCGTCGGCGCACCGGGAGCTCGTGCGCGAGGTGCTCCAAGGTTCCCACACCGTAGTCGTCGAACATCCCGACGTGCTCGTCGAGGAACGTTTTGCGGCGTGGGAGGACTTTCAGCTCATTCTCGAACTTAGGAACGCGCCGCACGAAGAGATCCGCTACGACGTCGCTGCCCTTGAAGAACGCTATGCCGGAGAAGGCGAGTAGGGGCGACGGGGCGGAGATCTCGCTCCGGTCCGTTTTGTACCGAAAGGCGGGGAAGTGCGGGCGAGCCTCCCGAGATAGACGTCCGACGCTCCTTAGCACACGCGGTACGGGGGCGGACCGCACGCGTGGGGGTTGTGCGCGGAGAAGAATGGGGAGGAAGAAGGTGTGCGTCGATGCCGGAACTCGGGGAGGTTATTCGTCGGGCGCGCGAAGAAAAAGGACTCAGTCTCGACGAGCTTGCGGCGATCACCAAGATCCAGCGGCGGTACCTGGAAGCCCTCGAGAATGGCCAGTACACCCGTCTGCCGGGTCCGTTTTACGCGCGGGCGTTCGTGCGTTCCGTGGCAGAGGTGCTCGGCCTCGACGCCGACGAAATTTTGGCGCGCTACGAATCGGAACTGCCGAAGCATCCCTACGCCGAGGAAGCCTACGTCCTCAAGCTTGAGAAGGCACAGCCTCGGCGGAAGTCGCGGGACGTCTTCGGTCCGTGGTTGGCGAGGGGGGTGCTCCTCCTCTTTCTCGCTCTCCTCGGGTACATCTTTTACCACTTCGTGCTGGAAAGCGGTTCGTGGTGGCCTCATTCCGCAACTTCTTCGACTTGGCCGAGCGCCCCTAAGGTGCGCGACAACCTCCCGCCGGGCCCCATCACCGAGCCCGCTCCGGATTCCGGAAATGCGGTTCCGGCACCGGTTCCGGACAAGGAAGAGCCGCCGCCGGGTCCGGAAAAGGCGGAGCTCTTGTTCGTGCGCGAGGAGGGGAAGACGTCCCTCTACGAAGTCCGGGGTACCGACGCCCTTACGCTCAACCTCTCGGCGCCCGGGGGCGACGTTTGGGTGCGCGTGCAGAAGGACGGCGAAAGGGGCGAGGTCCTCTTCGAACGCACCCTGCGCAAGGGCGAGCAAGTAGAGGTGGACACCAAGGGGGCCAAGAGCCTGTGGATCCGCCTCGGCGCTACGGCGAACGCCCGCATCGAGGTGAGCGGTGCGGAGCTCGTCCTCAAAGACAAGCCCAACGTGTACAACGTGTGGCTCCAGCTCGGAAGTTCGGGTTCGAAGGCCTCTTCGTAGGGTTTTGACAGTTGGATGCCCCCGTGGTACACTCCTCTTCAAGCCTGGAGGTCGGTGCTTTACCGCGTTGGCGTGGCAAAGGCTCTCGACGCGGGTCGGCCTGCGGGGGTACCCGGGACGAACTTCGCGCGGAATCGAGGGCGAGGGTGCGTGTCGACCAAGATTTCCTTACTCACGCTCGGATGCGACAAAAACGCCGTGGATACGGAAATCCTCGCGTACGTCTTGCGGGAGGCGGGCTACACCGTCGTCCCTCCCGAGGAAGAGGCGGACGTTCGCGTTGTAAATACGTGCGCCTTCATCCGTGAAGCCAAGGAGACGTCCCTCGCAGCGCTCTTTCGGGCGGCGCGGGAAAAGAAACGCGGGCGCCTGCGGGCGGTGATCGCCACGGGGTGCCTCGTGCAGAGGTACGGAGAGGTCCTTCGGGAGGAACTCCCGGAGGTGGACGGATTCCTCGGGACGGGGGACTTAGAGCACATTTCTGAAGCGGTGCGGCGGGCGCTCGCGGGGGAGCGCCCATTCTTTGTAAGCGCTCCCGAAAATGCGTCATACGAACACTACCGCCGCCTTCGCTCGCCCGGTCCTGTGGCGTATGTCAAGGTGGCGGAAGGGTGCCACCGGCGCTGCAGCTTTTGTGCGATCCCCCTCGTCCGCGGCGGCCTGCGCTCGCGTTCGCTTCGCTCCGTGGTGGCGGAGGTGGAGGCCCTCCTCGAAGAAGGGGCGCGCGAGGTCGTCCTCGTCGCCCAGGATCTGAGCGCCTACGGGCTCGACCTCGCCAGCCGTTCCCTCTTGCCCGACCTCATCCGGGCGTTGGCCCCCCTCTTCCGGGGACGCTGGCTTCGGCTTCTCTACCTCTACCCTTCGGGGATCACCACGGAACTCCTCGAGGCGATGGCCCGATCCTCCGGTGTTGTCCCCTACTTTGACATTTCTCTGCAGCACGTCGTCCCCGAGCTCTTGCGGCGGATGGGGCGCGATCCCCGGGCGTGGGACGCCGAAGGAATCGTTCGGCGCATCCGAGAATTTTTCCCCGACGCCGCCCTTCGGTCGTCCTTTATCGTCGGCTTTCCCGGGGAGACAGAGGAGGACTTCGCCGCCCTCTTCGAGTTCGTGGAGCGGGTGGAAATCGAGCACGTCGGGGCGTTTCCGTACTCGCCCGAGGAAGGGACGCGCGCCTTCGCCTTGCGCGAAGGGCGGGTGCTGTTAAGGGAGCGGCGACGGCGGGCGGAACTTCTCATGGAGGTCGGGCGGAAGGTCGCCGAGCGCCGGAACGGACGGCGGCTCGGCCGGGTGGTTCCCGTGCTCATCGAGCGCATCCTCCCGAACGGCGAGGCCGTAGGGCGGACGCCCTATGACGCTCCGGAGATCGACGGGCACACGGTCGTGCGCGGGTACGGTGGTCCGGCGGGGGAATTCGCCCTCGTCCGCCTCGAACACGCGTGGGAGACGGAGACTTTCGGGACCTTCGTTTCCGCGGAAGTCGCGGACGAAACGCCGCACGGACGAGCGCAAACTGGAGAGCTTTCGGCCGACATCGGATCCACGGCGGGCGGCGAAAGAGGGAGGGGGATTCGCCGGTGAACCTCGCGTGGCCGAACCGCCTCACCCTCCTCCGCCTTGGCCTTATTCCTCTGTTGTGGTGGGCCCTCGTCACTCCGGGACCGGCCGCGCGCTGGGGCTCGCTTCTCCTCTTTTCTCTCGCGGCGGCGACGGACGTGTTGGACGGCTACATCGCCCGCCGCTATGGCCCGATTACGACCTTCGGAAAGATCTTCGACCCGCTCGCGGATAAGGTGCTCGTCTCCGCGGTCTTCCTCGCCTACATCGCCCGGCAGGTCCTGCCCGCGTGGTGGTTTCTCGCCGTCCTCTTCCGCGAGTTCGCCGTGTCGGGGCTCCGCATCGTCGCCGCGGCCAACTCAGTCGTCCTCGCCGCAGATGTAGGGGGGAAGCTCAAGACGCTCCTCCAGCTCGTCGGGCTTTTCGCCCTCCTCCTCGCCGACGTACCGGACGCGGGGGCGACGTTCCCTTGGCTCGGCGCGTTCGCGTGGTGGATGCTCTACGCTTCCGTGTGGGCGGCCCTCCTCTCGGGCGCAGGGTACTTTTGGCGCACGCGGGAACTCTGGTGGAGGGAAGGAGAGAAAGAGGCGTGAGGGCGGGAATCCTCACCGTCGGGACGGAGCTCCTCGTCGGCCACGTCGTAAACACGAACGCCACGTACCTCACGGCGGCGCTCAACGAACTCGGGTTTGACGTCTACTTCCACCTCGTCGTTGGCGACAACCGGATGCGGATCCGCGAAGCGCTCTCCTTCCTCGAGGAACGGGCGGAGCTCATCGTTCTCACCGGCGGTCTAGGCCCTACGGATGACGACCTCACGCGCGACACCGTTGCCGAGCACCTCGGCCTCGCCCTCAAGGAAGACGAGGTGTGGCTGGCCAAGATCGAAGCGCGGAAGGGTTCCCGCGGTCAGACCCCCCTCCCGCGGGAAGGCCGCCAGGCCCTCCTCCTCGAAGGGGCCACACCCTTTCCCAACGAGGTGGGACTCGCCTTGGGGATGGCCGTGCGGGCCCGCGGGCGCACGTACGTCCTTTTGCCGGGGCCGCCCGGGGAGCTCGTCCCGATGTTCGAGCGCCACGTAGCCCCCTATCTGCGGGAGGCGTTTCCCGGCGGTCGCCCCCTCGTAAGCCGCTACCTCCGCTTTCTCGGCCTTGAAGAAGGGGCACTCTTCGCCCGAATCGAGGACCTCGTCCGGAAACAAGGGGATCCTACGATCGCGCCGTACACGGAGGAAGGCGAGGTAATCCTCCGCCTCGCCACCCGCGCTGCGACGCCGAAAGAGGCGCAGGAAAAACTCGCCCCCCTCGAACGCGCCGTCCTCGAACGCCTCGGGCCGTACTACTACGGGGAAGGCAAGGAGACCACCGTCGCCCGGGTGCTTTTGGACGAGCTCGTGACCCGCGGAGCGACGCTCGTCACCGCCGAGAGCTGTACGGGCGGCGAACTCGCCTCCCGTTTCGTCTCCGAGGCCGGGGTCTCCAAGGTGTACCTCGGCGGCTTCATCCCCTACGCCACCGATCGCAAGGCTGCGTGGCTTGGCCTCTCGCCCCGAAAGCTTGCCGAAGAGGGCGCGGTGAGCGCCTGGAGCGCCGTAGAACTCGCCCGCGCCGCGCGCCGCCTCGGCGGAAGCACCTACGGCCTCTCCACCACATGCGCCGCGGGTCCCGCCCCTACCGACGGGAAGCCCGTAGGCACGGCCTACGTAGGCCTGAGCGCCCCCGACGGGGATCGGGCGTACGCCCTCCGGCTCTGCGGCTCCCGGGGCCACATCCGCGTCCGGCTGGCGAAGCTCGCCCTCTTTTTCCTCCTCAAGGCGGTACGGGGAGAAGACGGCGACCCACAACTTCTTTTGAATTCGCACGGACAAGGGTGATGAGCATGTCGACGTTTCAGGACTTTGGCATTTCCGAAGCGACACTTCGGGCGCTCCAGGATATGGGATTCGAGGAACCTTCGCCGATCCAGCGCGAGGCGATCCCCGTAATCTTAGAAGGCAAGGACGTCATCGGCCAGGCGCAGACCGGCACGGGAAAGACGGCGGCCTTCGGCATTCCCATCGTGGAGACGGTAGATCCCCGCGTTCCTTACGTGCAGGCCCTCATTCTCGTCCCCACGCGCGAGCTCGCCGTTCAGGTTTCGGGGGAGATCCGGCGCATCGCGAAGTACAAGCCGCTCAAGGTTCTGCCCGTGTACGGCGGTCAGTCCATCGTGCACCAAGTCCGGGCGCTGCGCCAGGGCGTCCACGTGGTCATCGGCACTCCGGGCCGCCTCCTGGACCACCTCGAACGGAAGACGCTCGATTTGAGCCGCGTAAAGATCCTCGTACTCGATGAGGCGGACGAGATGTTGGACATGGGCTTCATCGAAGATATCGAGCGAATCCTCGAGCAGCTCCCCCGCGAGCGCCAAAACCTCCTCTTTTCCGCGACGATGCCGCCGCCGATCCTCGCCCTCACGCGACGCTACATGCGCGACCCCGTGACGATCCGCGTGAGTCGCGACGACAAACTCACCGCCCCCTCGATCACGCAAGCTTACTACAAGGTCCTGGAGCGCAACAAGCTCGAGGCTCTCGCCCGCATCCTCGACGCGGAGGAGATCGCGCAGTCGATCATCTTTTGCCGGACGAAAAAGGGCGTAGATGAGCTCACGGAAGCCTTGCAAGCGCGCGGGTATTTGGCGGACGGGATCCACGGCGACCTCTCGCAGGCGCAGCGCGAACGCGTGATGCGGGATTTTCGCGCCGGCAGGATTGAGCACCTCATCGCTACGGACGTGGCCGCCCGCGGACTCGACATCCCCAACGTGAGCCACGTGATCAACTACGACATCCCTCAAGATCCCGAAAGCTACGTTCACCGCATCGGCCGCACCGGACGCGCGGGACGAAGCGGCGTGGCGATCACCCTCGTCACCCCGCGGGAGATGAAGCAACTTCGCATGATTCAGGAGGTCACCCGCGTCCACATCGAGCCGCGCGACCTCCCTTCTGCAGGGGAAATCAACCTGCGCCGTGCAGACGCATTCCTTGGCGAGGTCGAGGAGGCAATCGCGTCGGGTGAGTTTCATCCCGTGGCCCGCGACCTCGCGGCGCGCCTCCAGGAGCGCTTTTCCGCCAATGCCCTCGTGCCCGCCCTCGTACACCTCGCCCTTCGCGAGAGCTTGGAAGAAGACGTCGCGCATGGGTACGACTTTGGCGAAACCGGTGCACAGGAAGGCATGGTTCGCTTTTTCCTCAACGTGGGCAAAAACGTCCAGCTCACGCCGAAGCGCCTCGCCGAAGAGCTGGCCAAACTCGTCGGGATTTCCGAATCGGAGATCGGACGCATCGACATCTTCGACCGCTTTTCCTTCGTCGAAGTCCCGGAAGCTGTGGCTCCGTTTGTTTACGAAGCCCTTCAGGGCGGTCGCCTCATAGGCCTGCGCATCAACGTCGAACCCGCACGCCCCCGCCAGCGCTCGTAAGGGCCGCCGCCGCAAGGTTTGGCAGACGGCCACCGGCGACCAAGGGTTTTTGCCCAACGGCGGCCGAAGACCTCGCGCACCTCGGGGGCAAACCCGACGGACCCGGGCGGGATCTTCGCACACTTGTTCTCTTTCGTCCAGAGCGGTATGATGGGAAACGAGGAAAGCTGGAGTTTTCTTCCCGCGGTCACGCATCCCCGACCTTTTGGCGACACGGTCGAACGGGGGAGCCGCAGCGATTACAGGGGGTCTAAGCTCGGCGGTGTCCCCGACCGGCGCGGACGGTGCGGGAGGGCGGCGCACGGAGGGAGAGTTCGCTGTGTCGGAACGGAAAGCGGCGTTGGAGCGCGCCATAGCGGAAATCGAACGCCAGTTTGGGAAAGGGGCGATCATGCGCCTGGGGGAGGCGCAGGTCGGGCCCATTCCCGTGGTTTCTACTGGGTCGCTCGTCTTGGACATCGCCTTGGGGGTAGGGGGGTACCCCCGAGGTCGGATTATCGAGATCTTCGGACCGGAATCGTCGGGAAAGACGACGTTTGCCCTACACGCCATCGCAGAAGTCCAGAAGCAGGGCGGGATTGCCGCCTTCATCGATGCCGAGCACGCCCTCGATCCGACGTACGCGGAGAAGCTCGGGGTGAACATCGACGAGCTCTACGTTTCCCAGCCGGACACCGGCGAGCAGGCGCTGGAGATCTGTGAGGCGCTCGTCCGAAGCGGAGAGGTGGACATCGTCGTCGTGGACTCCGTGGCCGCCCTCGTGCCCAAGGCGGAGCTCGAGGGCGAAATGGGCGACGCCCACGTAGGCCTTCAGGCCCGGCTCATGTCTCAGGCGCTGCGCAAGCTCGCCGGGGCGATCAGCAAGTCGCGGACGATCGCCATCTTCATCAACCAACTGCGGGAAAAGGTTGGGGTGATGTTCGGCAACCCGGAGACGACCCCGGGCGGTCGAGCGCTCAAGTTTTACGCGAGCATTCGCCTCGACGTGCGCCGCGTAGACGCGATCAAGCAGGGTACGGAAGTCATAGGTGCGAAGACGCGCGTCCGCGTGGTCAAAAACAAGGTCGCCCCTCCCTTCCGTACGGCGGACGTGGACATCCTCTTCGGCGAGGGGATTTCCAAAGAGGGAGAATTTCTCGACCTTGGGACGGAAATTGGCGTTGTCGTAAAGAGCGGGTCCTGGTTTGCCTACGGCGACACGCGTCTCGGGCAGGGACGCGAAAACGCCAAGCAGTTCCTCCGGGAGAACCCTTCCATTGCCCGGGAAATAGAGGCGAAAATCCGCGAGCACTACGCCTTGCACCAGCCGCCGGAACGGGTGGAGGGGGACGTCCCCGAGGGATCAGGGGAGGTTTAAATCCGTCAACACGGACGGTGTCGGGAGTCGGGGAGCGGAAGTTTCCCTTGACTCCCTTTTTTTGAACGAGGTACAATCGCAGTGAGTCCGGGTGAATCGTCTCGCGCGCGCCGGTTTAGCCGGTTTTCCAAGCGTGGATGTGTGTCCCTCCGTCACTGCGGATCGCCCTACCAACGGCCGTTCTCGCTTCACGGCAATCCGACTCGGTCCGTCCGCAAACGGAGGTGTGGAAACGTGCCCGTAAACGGAGCACTCTGTGTTTTGGTTGTTGCGTTGTCTTCGGCCCTTGCCGGGCTTGGAGGATATTTCCTTCGGAAATCGCTCGCCGATCGCGATCTCGAAAGCGCGGAAAAGCGCGCCGCGCGGATTCTCGAAGAGGCGGAACGCGAAGCGGAAGCCCTAAAGAAAGAGCGCATCCTCGAAGGGAAAGAAGAAATCCACCGAATGCGCGAGGCCGCGGAGATCGAGTTTAAGAACGAACGCGAACGCCTTCGCCGCGAAGAAGAGACCCTGGAAAGGGCACGGAAAGAGATCAGGCGACAAGAAGAGCGCATACGTGCGCAAGGAGATTCTCTAGGCAGACGCGCCGCGGAACTCAAGCGTTGGGAGCGAAGCTTGCGCGACCTCGAGGGGCGCCTGGCTGCCTGGGAGGAGGAACTCGAGCGCCTGCTCGCAGATGCAGAACGGAAGTACGCGGAAGCTCAGGCGAAACTCGTGGAGGTTTCCGGCCTAACTCCCGAGGCTGCCCGTCGGCTGGTGCTCGAGGAAGCAGAGCGGCAGGCGGAGCAGGAAGTCCTGCAGCTCCTCCGCGACGCGGAGGCGGAAGCCCGACGGGAAGCGGAACGCAAGGCACGGGAAATCCTCCTTACGGCGATCCAGCGCCTCGCCGTAGACGTGGTGACGGAGGCCACGGTTTCCGTTGTGCAACTTCCCAACGATGAAATGAAGGGGCGGATCATCGGACGGGAGGGGCGCAATATCCGCACGTTGGAAACGCTCACCGGTGTAGATCTGATCATCGACGACACACCCGAGGCGGTCGTCCTTTCCAGCTTTGACCCCATTCGCCGCGAAATCGCCAAGGTCGCACTCGAGAAGCTCGTCGCGGACGGGCGCATCCACCCTGCCCGAATCGAGGAAATGGTGGAAAAGGCGCGGGCAGAGGTGGAAGAGCGAATCCGCGAGTACGGCGAGCAGGTGGCGATGGAAGTCGGCGTCTTTGGGCTTCACCCGGACCTCATCGTGCTCCTCGGAAAGCTCCACTTTCGCACGAGTTACGGGCAAAACGTGCTCGCCCACTCCAAAGAAGTCGCCCACCTCGCGGGGCTCCTCGCGGCGGAATTGGGCGAAGATGTCCAGCTCGCGCGGCGGGCGGGACTCCTTCACGACATCGGGAAGGCGCTCGACCACGAGATGGAAGGCTCGCACGTGGAAATCGGCGTCGAGCTCGCGGTGAAGTACGGAGAGCACTCTGCCGTGGTGAACGCGATCGCCGCCCACCACGGGGATACGGAATACATCCACGTCGTCTCTGCACTCGTGGGCGTGGCCGACGCCCTGTCGGCCGCCCGTCCGGGGGCGCGTCGGGAGACGCTGGAGGCGTACCTCAAGCGCCTCGAACGCCTCGAAGGGATTGCCAATAGCTTCGAGGGCGTGGAGAAGTCGTACGCGATCCAGGCGGGGCGCGAACTCCGGATCATCGTCCAGCCTTCGCGCGTGGACGACCTCGGCGTGTACCGCCTCGCGCGGGAGATCACGGAAAAGATCCAAAACGAACTTTCCTACCCGGGGCAGATCAAGGTCACGGTGATCCGCGAAACGCGGGCCGTCGAATACGCTCGCTGACTCCGGGGCCACGAAGGCGCACGCGCGGCGAGCACGTGCGCCTTTTTCCCACTAAGAGAAAGGGTGCACGGAATGCGCGTCCTCTTTCTGGGCGACATCGTAGGCCGACCCGGCCGCCGACTCGTAGCCGCCGTACTCCCCCTCCTTCGGGCGCGTTATGCCCCGGACGTCGTGCTGGCGAACGGCGAAAACGCCGCCCACGGTAGAGGGATTACACGGGAGATCGCCTGCCAGCTCGTAGAGGCGGGGATCGACGCGATCACCCTCGGCAACCACACGTGGGACAACCGCGACGTCATCGAACTCTTTGCGGAAGGGGAGCTTCCCGTCGTGCGGCCGGCGAACTACCCGCCGGGGACTCCAGGTCCCGCCTTTTGGATCGTCGAACGCGAGGGCTTTCGCCTCGCCGTCGTCAACCTCATGGGCCGGGCGTTCATGCCCCCGATCTGCGACCCATTTCGCACGATCGACGGGATCCTCCGAGAACTCGAAGGGCGCGCCGACGCCGTCTTCGTAGACGTGCACGCCGAGGCTACGGCGGAAAAGCAGGCCCTCGCCTGGTACCTCGATGGGCGCGTCTCCGCCGTCGTGGGCACACACACCCACGTGCCTACGGCCGACGCCCGGATCTTACCCGGAGGTACGGCATACCTTACGGACGTAGGGATGACGGGGCCGCGGGACGGGATCCTCGGGATGGAGCGGGAGGGTGTCCTTCGGCGGACGCTCACCTACCTTCCCGGGCGCTTCGAAGTCGAAGAACGCGGGGGCGTCGAGATCGGCGTGTGCGCCGTGGAGATCGACGCTTCCGGACGCTCCGTGAAAATCGAGTCGGCGCGGTTCACCTGGGATTCCCTCGAGGAAGCGGAGGCCGCTGCAGAGCTCGTACCCTCGGGTGGGAGTGCGGCCGAGGCCCCCGCGCGTACAGAGCGAGAGGGCGGAGAGTAATCGCGCGCCGATAAGGCCCTGCTTTCCCCGTTGTGGGAAGGTTTCTTTGAGGGAGGGAAGCAGGATTTTTCGAAGAGACGGAGAAAGATATACAGCGAAAACCACCCAGGTACTCTTGCTCCGGAACAGCACCCATCCGAGGAGGGTTCCCTCATGGAGATCCTCAAGGTTTCCGCCAAGTCCAATCCCAACGCCGTAGCAGGAGCTTTGGCCGGCGTAATTCGGGAAAAAGGTGCCGCCGAGATTCAGGCCATCGGGGCAGGGGCGGTGAATCAGGCGGTCAAGGCGGTGGCCATCGCCCGCGGGTACGTGGCACCGAGCGGGATCGACCTCATCTGCATACCCGCGTTTACGGACGTGACGATCGACGGACAGGAGCGGACGGCGATCAAGCTCATCGTGGAGCCGCGGTGAACCTGCTGCGTCGTCCGCCGGTCCTCCCGCAAGGATGTTGTCCGCGTAGGAAAAGGCCCCTCCGCGGGCGCGCTTGCGGCGCGCCTGCGGTTTTTTGTGCCCCGGGTGGCACCGCGCCCTCTGGCAGCTCCGCCGATCTCGCCTCCTTCGGGAGGAAGACGCGGAGGTGCGCTGGGAGGAAGACGAGCTCCTCCGCTCAGGCGCCCTCGTTGACGTCGCCCACCTCCACACCCCCGCGCGGGCTCGATCATGCCGGGTGCTGGGTCCGCCTTCTCGATGAGCTCCACCGCCGCTACCCGCGGGAAACCGTGGAACGGATCACGCGGGGCAACCTCTCGCGCATCGTTTCGGCAGCGCTCGCCGGAGGAGAAGCGGCTTCTCGAGGCGGGGAAGGG
>Ga0209836_100061_pt1 | contig 20679 bp, 15 predicted proteins | sample ElbSprsedimmetaG_FD_184147 | JGI IMG/M metagenome (GOLD analysis project Ga0209836, IMG submission 184147) | Hot spring sediment bacterial and archeal communities from California, USA to study Microbial Dark Matter (Phase II) - Elbow Spring... ... | reverse complement strand
GGCTAACCCTAAGCCCACAATCAAAGCTCCAAGATACACGGCCCAATTGGGGGGCCGCGGGGGTTCCTCCTCTCCCGAACTAGCTTTCCCTGCCCCGGCCCCTAGGGGCGGAGTTTCCTCAGAAATCGGGGGTGAAAAAGGGGAAAAACGGGAAAGAAGAAACCATACGCAAACAAAAGTCAGCAGAGTGACGAGAAGATAAAAAGCATGCTTTCGAAATTTTCGCGAGATAACGAGGGCTAAAGCCGAAAGGAGAAGACCGGCGAAAAGGACGATCCGGAGAAAATCCACCATCCACTCCCCAGAGACTGGGATCCCGGGAGAGGGTGCGCCAAGTCCACCAGTATCAAAAAGTGGAAAGGAGCGGCCGCCGCGGAACTCCGTGCCCCGCAGAGCGCCACAAAGAAAGATCAAAATCAGGATGAGAAACCCTCCAAAAAGCGCGAATCTCCGGTTCCTCATCCCTTTCACAAGTCCAACTTGATATGGAGCTCCCGAAGCTGGGCCTCATCCACCTCAGCTGGCGCGCCCGTGAGAGGGCAAGCTCCAGTAGCGGTTTTCGGGAAGGCAATCACTTCTCGAATGGAATTCTCGCCGGCAAGCATCATCACCCAGCGATCGAGCCCGAAGGCGATGCCTCCGTGAGGGGGAGCCCCGTACTCCAAAGCCCGGAGGAAAAAGCCAAACCGCCGCTCGGCCTCCTCCGGGCCAATCCCAAGGATCCTGAATACCCGCTCCTGAAGGTCGCGGCGATGAATGCGGATTGAGCCGGAGGCGAGCTCCACCCCATTTAGGACCAGGTCGTAACACTTGGCCCGCACCCGAAGGGGATCGCTTTCCAAAAACGGAAGATCCTCGTCCTTGGGAGCGGTAAAGGGGTGGTGTTCGGATTCGATGCGACCATTGTCGGAGAGCTTGAAAAACGGAAAGTCCACGATCCAAGCGAAAGCCCAGCGGCCCGCGGGGATGAGGCCCCGTGCTCGGGCGACCTGAAGGCGGAGCTCGCCCAAGGCTTGGGCGACGGTTTTAGCCGGGCCAGCGGCCAAAAGCAGGAGATCCCCGGGTTGGAGATGGGCCTGGGCCGCGGCTTCCGCCAAAATTTCAGAGGGAACATGCTTGGCAAGAGGCGACCGAAGCCCATCCTCTGCTTTTATCCAAACAAGGCCGCCGAGCCCCGCCTTTTTCCCAACCTCCTCGAGCTTTGCAAGCTCAGAGCGGGAAAGCTCCGCTCCCCCGGGAACAGGAAGCCCCCGCACCACCCCACCGGCCCGCACCGCGCCCTCAAACACCTGAAAACCTGAATGGCTAAAAACCCTAGAGAGATCCACAATCTCTAAGCTAAACCGTAAATCGGGCTTGTCCGAACCATAGCGGGCCATGGCCTCCGCATAGGGAATGCGCGGGAAAGGTCTAGCAATTTCTACGCCGAGAACCTCAGAAAAAACGTGGGCCACCAACCCTTCCAAGAGGGCAAAAAGCTCTTCTGGACCTTCCAAGAAGGCCATCTCCAGGTCAAGCTGGGTGAACTCGGGCTGGCGGTCAGCCCGCAGATCTTCGTCCCGGAAACACCGCACAATTTGGAAGTACCGTTCAACCCCGGAGCAGATGAGGATTTGTTTGAAAAGCTGGGGCGACTGAGGAAGGGCGTAGAACTTGCCGGGTTCTAAGCGACTGGGAACGAGGAAGTCCCGGGCGCCCTCGGGCGTGGAGCGGGTGAGCATGGGTGTTTCCACTTCGATGAATCCCTGGGCATCGAGGTATTGGCGGATGGCCAAGCAGACTTTATGGCGCAGGCGGAGATTGCGCTGCATCCGCGGCCGACGCAGGTCCAAAAACCGATACCGCAGGCGCGTCTCTTCCGCGGCTTTTACCTCCTCGTCGGGAAGGAATGGCAAGGGTTTGGTTTTAGCCAGGACCTCCAATTTCCTTACGACCACTTCCACGGCGCCGGTAGGAAGGGCGGGGTTTGGACTTTCTCGGCGCACCACCTGGCCTATAACCCGGATCACGTCCTCGCGGCTAAGCTCCCGAGCTCTTTCGTCCCCACGGAAAACGAGCTGCACAATCCCCGAAGAATCGCGGAGGTCCACGAAGGTGAGGCTTCCGAAGTCGCGCACGGCCTGGACCCAGCCGGCTAAAGTTACCTCCCGACCCGCATCTTTTTCCCGGAGCTCGCCGCACCGCTCCCTTTTCACTTTGCCTCCTTACGAGCCCGGATCGTACGCATTCTCCCCTAAAGGGGTAGAGCTGCTGGGCAAACAGCACGATACGCGCAATATCGACAGGCCGAGTAGGATGGTTTCGGTTGGAAATCCTCACGGCGGATGCCCTCCGCCGCCTGGTGAATCGCTTCCCGGGCCCAACGTAAGGTTTTTTCTGTGGGCACAGCCCGTCCAACCACCACCTCTGGAGTCAAAAACCGAAGTTGCAGCTCCTTTGGCAGCTCCCCAAAAATTCGCTCGTAAGCCAGAGCATATATCGCCAACTGCAAAGACTCTTGCACCCGGCGATCCGCCGCCTCCATCTTGACCTCGGAGGTTTTATAATCGATGAGCACCCCCCCATCGCGATGACGATCCACGCGATCCCAATAGCCGATAACTTTGATTCCGTCCTCTTCGAAGGCGAAATACTGCTCCACAAAGGTGGGGCGGGAATTTTCTTTTTCCTCGAACTCGTAGAAATGGCGCAAGGATTCCTGGCCATGGCGGTGGAGCTCCTCCTCATGAGCTGCGGAAAGAAAACCCTCGGATTTCCAAGCCCGCTCAAAAACCGCCAGGAGTTCAGCCAAAGAAATCTCTCGCCCCTGCCTTTTGGCAAGATGGTAGCTTTGGATGGCCTGGTGTACGGCGTTCCCCAGGATTACTGTGGGATGAAGGCGAATGGGCACGTGTAAAACGTGGATGTACTTGTATTTGAGGGGACAAGTAAGCCAATCGTCCACTTGTCGGAAGGAAAGCTGGAGTGGCCCCTCGATTTTTGTGATGACTGGCGGCGTGGCGGGTTGGGCAGCGCGGCTGATCCGAAAAAGCGGAGAACTTAGGGCCGCCCGGGCCCCTAGATTCTCCTCGCCCAGCGCTTCCACCACAAACCGCGAGATCTTGGCTGGTCTTCGCCGCGGTTCCTCCCCAGGCAACCGATAATCATTGGCGGAAAGGAGAAAAAGATAGCGTTTAGCCCGGGTCATCCCCACATAAAAGAGGCGCCGTTGCTCTTCCACATGGGCTACATCCACGGGGAGATCCTTGGGAACCAAATCCTCAGGGAGGGAAAAAACTTGTCGCTGAATGCGTCCGGGAAAGAAATCCTCCACAAGGCCGGTGAGGAAGACCACGGTGAACTCCCGGCCTTTGGCCTGATGGAAGGTCATTACCTGGACCGCATCGACTCCGGGCTCAGCCTCCCCAACCATTGGGTTCCAGCCCAGTTCCCGAAGCTCATCCACGTAGCGCACAAACCACGGAACACGATCGTAACGGGCTATCTCCTCAAATCGGCGCACTACCTCCTCGAAGAACGCGGCGATGTTTTCCAGGGCTCGCTGGGATTGAAGGGACACATCTTGGGCTAATCGGCTCAAGTAACCCGTGCGCTCGACAAGAAAATGGTAGAGGACCTGGCCGGTGGGTGAGCTCCGGGCGAGCATTTCGCAGTGCCCCAAATCCGCAAAAACCTGGCGAGCTGTGCTCAGCCCCTTTGGGGACAGTTCTTCCCTTTCCACCGCTTCCGCGAGGAGTGCCCGCAACGGCCGGTGGGTGCGGTGGGAAAGGGCCGCAAGATGCGCGAGATCGGCGCTGTCCATCCGGTAAATAGGTGAGCCCAAAAGGTGATAGAGGGATTGGTCATCCCGGGGATCAGCCAGGGCCCGGAGGAAGGACATGAGGAGCTTGATCTCCTCCTGATCGAATAGACCGGCCCGGTACCCGCCAGCCAGGGTCCAGGGGACCCCGGCCTCGGAAAGCATGCGCAGGTATGGCTCAGGCCGGTAGCGGTTGCGGTAAAGCACGGCCATCTCCCCGTAGGGAATGCCCTGATCATGAAGTTCGCGGGCTTTTTCTGCCACATACGCCGCCTCTTCCATCACTGTAGGGAAGTGCCGATGCACTGGAGCCAATCCGGGCCCAAAAGGCGAGCGCAACTCTTTGGTGATGGAGTGAGGGATTTCCCCGCGGATGGATAAAGCCTCCAATCGATAGGCATTTTGCCGAATAAGCCGCACAGCACAGTCCAGGATCTTCTGCGTGGACCGGAAATTGTGGGTCAATACCACGACCTTACTTGTTGGGAAGGCCCGGAGAAAAGCGAGGAGGTTATCCCAACGCACCCCGCGGAATCCGTAAATGGCCTGATCATCATCGCCCACCACTGTCACATTTCCATGCCTGGCCAGGAGGGTGACCAAGCGCAGCTCCGCCCGGCTTGTGTCCTGAAACTCGTCGGCAAGAACGTAGGGGAAACGCTCGTGATACTCGGAAAGAAGGCTAGGATTGGCGTGGAGAAGGTCAACACATTTCAAAATCAGGTCACCAAAATCGACCACGCCTTCCTGGGAAAGGATTTCCTGATAAGCCTGATAAACCTCGGCTAATTCCCGATGCAATTCGCGCTCGTCCGGGGCAAGGTGATGCTGATGTTCTTCCCACCACCGAAGATATTCTCGGGGGGTGATGGCCCCGTCTTTAGCGCGCTGGATCAACGAAAGGAGCGGGGAAAGGAAGGAGAGGGGGCGGCGCAGGGCCCGGGGCCGGAGCTTCCGAAGGGGAAGCTCCGTAAGGTGATCAAGGAGGAGAACGCGCTGATCCCATTCATCCAAGACCTTGAAGTCCGGGGGAAGACCGGCAAGAGGCGCGTTTTCCCGGAGGATCCGTTCGCAAACGGAGTGGTAGGTGGCGACCCAGGCATCCAAAGCGGCGTAGCGGATCCATTCAAAAGCTCTGTCAAGCATTTCCTCCGCAGCTTGGTTGGAAAAGGTGAAGACCAAAAGCTGGCTTGGTCTTTTTACAAAGCCCTCGGCAATTAGATAAGCGATGCGCCTAGCGATCACCGTGGTTTTCCCGGTTCCTACCCCAGCCAAGACGAGCAGGGGACCAGGACCATGGGTCACGGCCTCGCATTGTTCCTCAGTCAAACCCTGCAAAATTTCCATCTTTAAAAGTTTACCCTGCTCCCTGGCGCGGGAAAGGGATCCCCTTTATCCTTGATGTATGCAGCCGTTTCATCTTTTTCTGCTTTTGGCGCTTTTGGGAACAGTGGTGGTAATGGGCTACCTCACCGTGACCGATTGTGCCCAAGCTGAGCTTGTGGACCTCCCGGGTAAGGTGGTGGGAAAGACAGTGAGAACGGTAGAGCGGGAACAGACAGTGGTAGTGGGTGGCTGCCGAGCCTGCCCCGGCTCCAAACCGGAAACAAAGGTGGTACGGGTGGAGGAGGAGGTCTACTACCTTATTGTGGAGCTCACCGAAAACGGGAATACTTATACCCAGCGGTTCATAGTGAGCGAGGAGGTTTACAGGAAGATAGAGCCTGGTACCGCGGTGGAGGTACGCTATTTGCGGGGAAAGCTTCGGGGAACGATGTGCACGCGGCCGGAGCTTATCTTTTCCCGGCCGTAATTTGGCGGTAAGATGGTTTTTGCTGCGCCCGTAGCTCAGTAGGACAGAGCGGCCGCTTCCTAAGCGGCAGGCCGCAGGTTCGAGTCCTGCCGGGCGCAGTTTGTTTTTTGTCCCTTTACATAAAGCCCACCATAGAGTATAAAGCCAACCATACAAAGGATGAACCATGTGGGTTCTGGTTCCAGCGCTGTTCCTGGGCTGGGCTTTGGGCGCCAACGCCGCGGCCAACGTCTGCGCCTTGGGCATCGCCGCTGGAGCCTGGCGCTACCGCACCGCTTTGCTTTTGACCGCCGTCTTCTCCGTTCTCGGCGCGTATCTGGCGGGCGGAGCCGGGATGAACACCTATGGAAACCTGGCTAGCCATGAGCTGGGCGGGGCGTTCTGCGCCACCCTTGCCGCCGGACTGATTGTGGCCGTGATGAGCTGGCGGGGCCTGCCTGTGCCCGGGCCCCAGGCCATCGTAGGAGCCATTGTCGGCGTGGCCTTAGCTGCCGGACGCCCGGTGCACTGGAATGTTTTGGGAAAAATCACCGCCTCGTGGGTGATAAACCCCATAAGTGCCTGTCTCCTCGCTTACCTTTTGAGCCGTATTCTCACACCTCTTTTTAGCCGCAAAATCTTGGGCTTGGAAGCCTTTGATCGCTTGACTCGGGTGGTTTTGGTCCTCGTTGGGCTTTGGGGAGCTTTCGCTTTAGGCGCCAACAACGTTGCGAATGTGACAGGAGTTTTTGGGGGATCTGGGTTTCTTTCGCCGGGCGCTGCGGGTCTGATTGGCGGCGCAGCTATCGCCCTAGGAGTGCTCACTTACTCCCGCCCGGTAATTGAAACAGTCGGCCGCAAGCTGACGGAGCTCGGGACCTGGCCGGCTTTGCTTGCGGTCACGGCGGAGGTCGTAGTCCTCCAAGGTTTTGCCGCAATCGGGGTCCCGGTGTCCACAGCCCAAGCGGTAGTAGGGGCAGTGGTTGGGGTCGGGTTGAGCAAGGGTGTGGAGACCGTGAACCTCCGCCAGGTCTGGAGCATTCTGGCAAGCTGGGTTCTCACTCCCACCCTTGCTGGTGGGGTGGGCTTTCTCCTTTGGCTTGGGTTTGGGCGATTTTTCGGGTGAGTTGGGTATACTTGGGCTGAAGGAGGGGTGGGCGAGCGGCCGAAACCACCTGCCTGGAGAGCAGGTGCACCCCAAAAGGGTGCCGCGGGTTCAAATCCCGCCCCCTCCGCCAGGCCCGTGCAGGGTGGGGGGTTAGCGGTCCCCTGAATCCAAAACCCGCTTTACGTGGAGCCCATGGGTTCCCCGAGAGGTGGGGTGGCGGAAGCGGCCTGGGGAGCGTGGAGGCGATGACGGCCGAGCCCCCTGCGACGCAGGCCGGTGAACCCCGCCAGGCCCGGAAGGGAGCAACGGTAAGCCGTACCCTGCGGGTGATAGGGGATCCCTTGGCCCGAGCCGGCCGCCCGGGTGCGCCCGGAGGCCCCTTCCCCGACGGGAGCCCCGCACGGGCCTCTTGATTTTTCCTGCCTGCCGTAGTACGATAAACAAGACAAAAAAGTCCGTATTCAGGGGGAACGATGCGCCTGAGCGTATCCACCAAGTACGCAATTTTGGCTCTTGAGGAGCTAGCCCGCCGGGGAGAGCCTGCCTCTGTTGCCGAGATCGCCTCCGCTTCGGACATCCCCCAGGCCTATTTGGGAAAGCTTGTTCCGCTTCTAGCCCGAGCCGGGATCCTTCGGACCCAGCGGGGCCGCGGCGGTGGGGTTTCCCTGGCCCGGCTGGCCGAGACGATCTCCTTGCGCGAGATCATCGAGACCGTGGAGGGCCCCGCAGCCCTCCAGGATTGCCCATTCGAGCTTGCCCCCTGTCCAGGAGACCCCCGTTGTCCTCTCTACCCCGTTTGGGATCCTCTGCGGGACCGAATCGTAGCGTTTCTCTCCCAAACAAGCCTGGCGGAAGTGGTGGAGCGCCTGGGCAAGGAGGAGAAAGATGAGCGAAATGTTGAGCAGCCATAGAAAAGAGGCCCTGAAAGCAATTTTGCGCCGCCTCCATGCGGGAGAAAGTCCGGAAGCCCTCCGGGAGGAGTTCCGGAAGGCTGTGGGCCAGGTCACTCCCCTCGAGATCGCCCAAATCGAGGAGGAATTGGTACGGGAAGGCGTCTCCCCTGAGGAAATTCGCAAGCTCTGCGATCTTCACCTGGCTTTGTTCCGGGAATCCTTGGAAAAAGAGGAGCCTTTGGCCCCCGAATGGCACCCCATTGGGATCCTCATGGCCGAACACCGCGAACTTTTGCGCGTTTCCGAGCATTTGAATCGCGCTGTGGCCGCAAACGATCGAGAAGAAATCGAACACATCCGCGAACATTTGCGGGACTCGGAAAAGCATTACCTCCGGGAGGAGAACGTCCTCTTTCCTGTTTTGGAAAAGCACGGGATTGTCGAGCCGCCCCGGATCATGTGGAGCGAGCACCAGGAGATCCGTGCCCTCAAAAAGGAGATTCAGACCGCGGAAGGTCCGCGCCTGAGGGAGTTGGCCGTAGCCCTGGGCGAGCTCCTGGCCACCCACTTCTTTAAGGAGAGCCGCGTTCTCTTTCCCACCGCGCTCCAGGTAGTACCGGAGGACGCCTGGCCCTCTCTGCGCTCCCAATTCGATGAGATCGGCTATTGCTGCTTCACTCCCCCGGTTCCGCCCGTCCCGGCACTCGCAGCGAAAGTCGAGGCTAAGGGGGCTTCAGCGCCCGCCGGAGCTCCTCTTCGCTTCCCCACGGGAGAACTCACGCCCGAGGAGCTTGAAGCCATCCTCAATACCCTCCCTGTGGACATCACCTTCGTGGACAAGGACGACACCGTGCGCTACTTCAACTCCCCAAAGGACCGGATTTTCGTGCGCACACCCGCCGTGCTAGGAAGGAAAGTTCAAAATTGCCACCCACCAAAGAGCCTCCCGGTGGTGGAGCGGATCCTTCGGGAATTTCGGGAGAAAAAGCGGGAGGTGGCGGAGTTCTGGATCAACTTCAAGGGAAAGTTTGTGTACATCCGGTATTTCCCCGTGTGGGGAAAGAACGGTGAATACTTGGGCACCTTGGAAGTGACCCAGGATATTACCCGAGCCCGAGAACTTTCCGGAGAAAAGCGTCTTTTGGACGAAGGAGAAACAGGATGAGCATGAAATACGAACTGGTGCCAGGTGTGTATTGGGTGGGTTCCAAGGACTGGAACCGAAAAATCTTCGACGCCCTGATTCCTCTTCCTCAAGGTACCTCTTACAACGCCTACCTCGTGGTGGGCGAAAAGGCCAAGGCCCTCATCGATACGGTGAACCCCGGGTTCGAAGAGGACCTTTGGCAAAAGCTCTCCGCGGTGGTGGATCCAACCACGTTGGCCTACGTGATCATGAACCATGCCGAGCCCGATCATGCGGGGGCTATCCCTTGGCTTCTTGCCCGCGCTCCCAAAGCCAAGGTTCTCCTTACTGAAAAGGGCCGGGAAATGGCTTTAAAGCTTTACCATCTTCCATTGGAGCGCACGGAGATCGTGCGGGACGGGGATTCCATCGATCTCGGCGGGAAAACCCTGCAATTTTTTGAGGTTCCTTTTGTACACTGGCCAGAGACGATGTTCACTTTTCTCTCTGAAGGCCGAATCCTTTTCCCATGCGACTTCTTCGGTGCCCACACGGCGAAAGGCTTTTATGCCGATGGCGTCCCGGATATCGAGGAACTCGCGAAAAGCTATTTTGGGGAGATCATGATGCCTTATCGACGGGCCGCCCAGCGGGCTTTGGCCAAAGCTCTGGAGCTTGGGCCGGCTATGATCGCTCCAAGCCACGGCCCAATTTGGCCTGACCCCACGCCGATTTTGAGCTGGTACGGAAAATGGACAGCAGGAGAAACCGAACCCAAGGTCCTCGTAGCCTACGTAAGCATGTGGGGCGCCACGGAAAAGCTCGTTCAAACCGCAGTGGACTCCCTGCAAGCTGCTGGAGTGAAAGCGACCGTGCACGACTTGGTCCGAGCCGATTTGGGGGCGCTTTGCGCAGATCTTGTGGATAGTCGCGCCCTTGTGTTTGGAGCGCCCACGGTATTAGGCGGGCTCCATCCCCTTGCCGCCTTTGTTCTAGGCCTTGTCCGAGTCCTCAAACCTCCGGTTCGGTTCGCTCTATTCTTGAGCTCCTATGGTTGGGCCGGCGGAGCAGCTCGCCAAGCTAAAGAAGCCTTGGCTTCGGTTGGCGCGGAACTTTTGGGCTTGGTGGATGTGCCCGGTCGGCCCGGACCTAAGGAACTACAAGAAGTACAAAAGCTCGCCCAAGAACTTGCGCAAAAAGTTTTGGCCTAAAGAGCAAATCCAACTGAATGGCTTCTCTGAATCCCCATCCGGTGACACGCCTTTTTCGTCTCCGCCGGGAGTGAGGAGCTTATGCGGGACCGGTGAGAAATATTTCCCCGGCTTTTCTGGCCGCACGGGCCCGTTTAAGACTCTCCTTCAACTTTGTCACAACCTTGGCGGGCTTGGCCTTGACCGGGAGGACCGCCCTAGTCCTTTTTTCTTGGCTTATGATCGGCGGGATGAACGGTTGGGATTGGGAAGAGCTCACGCGCAGGATCCGCGCGGAGGTGAGAGAACGCTATCAGGAGGGCCTTACCCGCCAAGAAGTGCCAACGTCCCTCTGGACGCCCGTCACTTTCCAGGCCTACCAGGAAGCAAAACGTCTGGAAAAAGCCCTTCTTCGGGAGTGCGCTGGCCGCACCCTTCTCGACCTTTATCCTGGCACAATCCGAAGGACTGAGTACGGTGAGGTTCTTCTGTTGCAAGAGGAGCGCGGGTTTCCTTTATTTGTGCCGGAAAAAGAGGTGGGAGAGGCCTGGGTTCTGCGGACGCTCCGGCTCCTCTACGGGGTCGGCGAGGCCACGGAGACGCGGCTTAAGCTCGCTGGCCACAGCACCCTCCGGGACCTCCTTCATCATCCCCGCTGGGCCTGGCAGGTGGAGCGGATCCTCCACGCCCTGGAGCGGCGGGACCTCCCAAGCCTTGTGAATCTCGTGGCCCGCTGGTTTCCCGTATCCCACCCCATTGCCCTGGCCCTCCTTGGGTTCGTCGAGCCTGAAAAGCTCCTTTTCCTCGACATCGAAACCCTTGGGCTTTCCACCGAGCCCCTCATCCTCATTGGTCTTGTCCGGCTCCAAGACGGCGGGGTTTTTGTGAAGCACATTGTAGTCCGGACGATCCAGGAGGAGCTTCCGGCTCTAGTGACACTGGCCGAGGAGCTCAGGGAAGCCGGGGCCCTCGTGACTTATAACGGCCGGGCGTTCGATGTGAACTTCATCGAGGCCCGGATGCGCTACTACGGCCTCCCACACCGGGTGGAGCATCCGAACTTCGATCTTCTCCCTTTTGCCCGCCGGCTCTTCCGGGAATCCCTTCCCAATTGCCGGCTGGAGACAGTAGAGAAAGTTCTTTCCGTGGAACGGGTTATCAATATCCCAAGTGCCCTAGTTCCGGAGTTTTACCTCGATTACCTCCGGGAGAAGAACGTGGGACCGTTGGTGGCTATCATCGAGCACAACCGTCAGGATCTTCTTTCTCTCGTGCTTTTGCTCAGGAAACTTTGGGAGGAGCTGGTGGTCCGTGGCCTTTGATGAACTCCTTTTGAAGCTAAAAAGTCAGGACTGGTATAACGGTCAGATCGTGGCCACTTTCACCTTGCCGGAAAAGCCCGCAATCTACGCCGAGCCCACCCGCTCTCTTCATCCGCAAGTCCTGCGCTACCTTGAGGCCCGGCGGATCCGGCTCTACAGGCACCAAGCAAAAGCCGCAGACCTAATCCTCTCTGGGGAGCACGTTTTCATCACCACACCCACGGCCTCGGGAAAAACTTTGGCCTTCAACCTTCCTGTCCTCTCCGAGCTTCTTACGGACCCGAAGGCCACGGCCCTCTACCTCTACCCTCTCAAGGCCCTCACCCAGGACCAACTCCTGAAGCTCAGGGAACTCGAGTCCGGCCTGGGTCTGTCCTTGCAACCGGAGATCTACGACGGTGACACTCCCGCCCAAAAGCGGCCTAGGATCCGGGCCCAGGCCCGCATCCTCCTCACCAACCCTTACGCTCTCCACCAGTACCTTCCCTGGCACCATAAGTGGGAGAGATTCCTTCAAAACCTCAGGTTCGTGATAATCGATGAAGCGCATCATTACCGCGGGGTTTTTGGGAGCCATGTGGCCCTCCTCATCCGGCGTCTCCGGCGGGTCCTTAGCCGCTACGGAGCCAAGCCCCAATTCATCTTGGCCTCCGCCACCATCGCCAATCCCGAAGAGCACGGGGCAAAACTCATCGGCGAGCCGGTGGCTGTAGTGCGGGAGAACGGCGCCCCGCGAGGCGAGAAAACCTTCGTCTTCTGGAACCCTTTCCTCGATCTTTCCACCTCCTGGACGGGGCAGGTCTCTTCCCTCGGGGCCTTCCTCATCGAAGAAGGCCTCCAGACCCTATGTTTTGCCACGTCGCGGCGGCTGGCCGAGGTGCTTGCCGCCCAAATCCAGGCTAAGGTCCCGGGAAAGCTGGTGATGGCCTACCGGGCCGGATACCTTCCTGAGGAGCGCCGGGCCATCGAGCAGGGAATTCGAGCAGGTGAAATTCGCGGGGTGGTTTCCACAACTGCCCTAGAACTCGGGGTGGACATCGGCAGCCTAGATGCCGTAATCCTTGGCGGTTACCCAGGCTCGATCATCTCCCTTTGGCAGCAGGCCGGCCGAGCCGGTAGAGGAACAAAACCCACGGTTGTCTTCGTTGTGGGCCAAGGCGACCCTCTGGACCAATACTTCCTCCGCCACCCTCAAGAGCTCCTTACCCGCCCCCAGGAACACGCCCTCATCAACCCCAAAAATGAACCGATCCTTCTTCGCCAGCTCCTTTGCGCAACAAGCGAGTTCCCCCTCAACATCCAGGACCTCGAGTTTTTTGGAGCTGAGGAAAATGTGGCCCAAGCACTCCACAAAACTGGCCTTGTCGCGGAAACACCGGTCGGGCTCGTGTATGCCGGCCCGGTGGCCTCTGTGGAGCTCGTAAGCCTCAATAACCTCGCGGAGCGCACGATCCGGATCGAGGTAGAAGGGGGAACCCTTGAGACCATGGACTATGACCGGGCTTTGCGCGAGGCCTACCCCGGCGCGGTCATCCTCCACCAAGGAGAGACCTATCTCGTCCGCAAGCTTGATCTTGAGGCAGGCGTGGCCCACTGCATTCGGGAAGACGTGGACTACTACACGGAACCCCTCATCCGGGAGGATGTGAGGATCCTTCGCTCTTTTGAGGAGCGGGAATTCGGCGCGCTTTTGGTGGGCCTTGGAGAGGTCCGGGTCACCCAGGAGGTTCGAGGTTTTCGTAAGCAGCGAGCCGGGGTCACCCTGGGCGTGGAGGAGCTCTCCCTTCCGCCCCTGGAGTTCGACACCGAAGGCGTGTGGTTCGCGGTGCCCAGGGAATTGGGGGGAGATCTCTGGGCTTCTTTGGCGGGAGCGCTTCATGGCGCGGAGCATGCCTTGGTGGCCATAGCCCCCCTTTACGCCATGGCCGATCGCTGGGACTTCGGCGGTGTGTCCACCCCTTTCCACCCGGACTTAGCCGGACCAGCGATTCTCGTACACGAGTCCTTCGCCGGCGGGGTGGGGCTAGCACGCAAGCTTTTCGCCATGGCCGGGGAGTGGGTCAAAGCCGCAGCTGACCTTGTGGGAACATGTCCTTGCCAGGACGGCTGCCCTTCCTGTGTGCTTTCTCCCCGCTGTGGAAACGAAAACCAACCCATGGATAAAAAAGGCGCAGCACAACTCCTCTCCGTCTTGACCAAGGCTATCGCAGAAAACCACTCCTCCTTGGCGGACGCACCAAACAAGCCGGCTTCTATGTAGCTTACCGCTTCAAAAACTGACGGGGCAAAAAATCTCGTGGATCTGGGGTCCTAAACGGGAAGAAGGGTTAAGAACCTGGCCGGCGGGGTGGATCTGGAGGAGGGAGTTTTTCTGTAAAAGCTTGGAGGAGCCGGCGCTCCTCGCGGCCAAGCCTCTTGGGGATGACCACCTTGAGCCGGACCTTGAGATCTCCAGGTCCCCGCGGCCCGGGAAGCCCCCGGCCACGCAAAACCAAAACCTCCTCGGGCTCCGTCCCCGGCGCGATCTCCACCTCCTCCTCACCTGAAAGCGCGGGAATTTTGACGCGCCCACCTAAAACCAGGGTTCCGTAGTGCACAGGGACCTCAACCCAAAGATCCCGACCCTGTCTTACGAAAAGGGGATGGGGCTGGATTTCCACGGTCACATAGAGGTCTCCGGCCGGGCCTCCCGCGATCCCCGCGTTCCCTTGCCCACGGAGGATGAGGCGAGCCCCATTCTCCACCCCGGCCGGGATTTCCAGGGTGATTTCCGAGCGCTCCCGCACGCGGCCTGTGCCTCGGCACACCAGACACGGCGATTCCGGAATCTCCCCCGCGCCCTCGCACTCCGGGCAGGTCCGCATGTTCACGAACGTTCCGAACATCGAGAACTGGCGGTACTCGATGCGGCCGGTGCCGCGGCAAGTCGGACAGGTTCTTAGGCCAGTACCCGGAGTAAGTCCGCTTCCTCGGCAATGGCGGCAAGGCTCGTAGCGGGGAATCGTGGCGCGGACGGTGGTGCCGAAGGCCGCGTCCTCAAGGGTGATGCGCACCCGGTACTCCAAATCCTCGCCGCGGCGAGCGCGCGTAACTGTGCGGGTCCTCCGGCCCTCGCCGAAAAAGAGGTTGAAGATCTCATCGAAGGCGGAGGGGCCGAAGAACTCCTCGAAGGCCTCGCGGGCGCGACGGAATCCTTCGGGCCCAAAATCCACGCTCTGCTCGGGGCCCACATGACCGAACCGGTCATATTGGGCGCGCTTCCCCGGGTCGGAGAGAACCTCGTAGGCCTCGGCGATCTTGCGGAATTTGCGCTCCGCCTCCTTTTTGTCGCCCTTGTAAACATCGGGATGGTATTGTTTGGCAAGGCGGCGGAAGGCCCGCTTAATCTCCTCTTGGGTGGCGTTCCGCGGCACGCCCAAAATCTCGTAGTAGTCCTCAGGCACAGCTGATCACCCGGATACTCCCTCTCCGGCCCGGCGGTAGAGTTCCGCGGCCACCTCGCCCGCGATCTTCTTCAGCTCCTCCATGGCCGCGCGGATGGCCCCCGCGTTATCCCCGGCTATCTTCTCCCGAAGGTTTTTGATGGCCTCTTCGATGCGGCGGCGTTTTTCGAGCTCGATTTTTTCACCCAGTTCTCCCAAGGACTTCTCCACGGCGTAGATCAGGCTGTCCGCCTGGTTTCGGGTCTCCGCGAGTTCGAGCCTTTTGCGGTCCTCTTCCGCGTGCTTTTCCGCCTCCTTGCGCATCCTCTCGATCTCCTCTGGGGTGAGGCGAGAGGTGTCCTTGATCGTGATGGAGGCGGACTTTCCCGTGGCCCGGTCCTTAGCGGTTACGTGGAGGATACCGTCGGCATCGATCTTGAAAGTCACGTCGATCTGGGGGACTCCCCGGGGAGCGGGCGGGATGCCGGAGAGGACGAACCGCCCCAAGGATTTGTTGTCCGCGGCCATCTTGCGCTCGCCCTGAACGATGTGGATCTCCACGGAGGTCTGGAAATCCTCGGCGGTGGTGAAGGTTTTTGTCCGCTCCACGGGGATGGTGGTGTTCCGCTCGATGATGGGCGTAGCAATTCCACCGAGGGTCTCGATGGAGAGGGTGAGAGGTGTGACGTCCAGGAGGACGACTTCTTTCATTTCGCCGGCGAGGATGGCAGCCTGGATGGCCGCGCCCACAGCCACAACCTCATCGGGGTTGATGTCTTTGTTGATCTTGGCCCGGCCGAATTTCTCGGCCACAAGCTCCTGGACCCTCGGGATTCTCGTGGAGCCGCCCACGAGCACCACCTGGTTGATATCTTGGGGGTTGAGTTTCGCGGCGGCCAGGGCGTTATCCACGGTCTGCATCGTGCGCAAAAGGAGGTCGTCGATCATGGCGATGAATTGGGCACGGGTGAGGGTACGCTCGAGGTGCTTGGGCCCGCGGGCATCTGCGACGATATAGGGGAGGGAAATCCGCGTCTCCAGCCGCGTGGAAAGCTCCTTCTTGGCCTGTTCGGCAGCGTCGCGTAGCCTCTGCATGGCCTGGGGATCACCGCGGAGGTCAATCCCTGTCTCCTTTTTGAACTCCTCGATGAGCCAGTCCATGATGCGGCGGTCAAAATCATCGCCGCCAAGCTGGGTATCGCCGTCGGTTGCGATGACCTGGAAAACGCCCTCGCCGATCTCGAGGATGGAGACATCGAAGGTTCCTCCGCCCAGGTCATAAACGAGGATTTTTTGTTCGCCCTCCTTATCAAGGCCATAGGCCAAAGCTGCGGCGGTGGGTTCATTGATAATGCGCAAAACCTCAAAACCTGCGATGATGCCAGCATCTTTTGTGGCCTGGCGCTGGAGGTTGTTGAAATAGGCCGGGCAGGTGATGACCGCTTTTTGGATCTTGGTGCCCAAGAGTTCCTCGGCGTCGCGCTTAAGTTTTTGGAGAATAAAGGCGGAGATCTGCTCGGGCGCGAACTCCTTCACCTGGCGATCCATCTCCACTCGGAAGCGCCAATCCGTTCCCATGCGGCGCTTTACGGAGAGAACCGTCCGGGTGGGGTTGAGGATGGCCTGGCGCTTGGCCAGTTGCCCGACGAGGATTTCCCCGTTTTCCGTGAAGGCCACAGCCGAGGGGGTGATCCGCTCGCCCTCGGCGTTGAGGAGGACCTCGGGCCTTCCGCCCCGCACAAGAGCGATACAGGAGTTCGTGGTTCCAAGATCGATGCCTACGACCTTTTCCTTCTCGCTCATTGCGCCTCACCTCCTTTGGGGCCGAGGCTGACTTTAACCTTGGCCGGCCGGAGAACCCGGCCATTCCTCAGCCAGCCCCGCTCAATTTCCGCAAGGATTTTGTTTTTTGGCTCGGAAGAATGTTCGGCTAACACAGCTTCGTGATAGAGAGGATCAAAATCCTGGCCCAAAGAGGAAATAGGGGAGCAACCCAATTTGGTTAAAGTGGCCTGGAAAAGGCCGAGCACGGCCATAAGGCCTTGGCGGAGACCCTCGAAATTTTCTTCGGCGGTGGCCCGCTCCAGGGCCTCATAGATCGGGAGGAAAATAACCACCGACTCGTCCAATGCTCTCTCCCGCCAGAGCTCCCGCTCCTTGGCCACCTCTTTTCGGTAGTTGTCGAACTCTGCGGCCAGGCGCAAAAGTTCTTCCTTTAGGCGTTTCTCCTCGGCCAAAGTCTCCTCGCTCATGCCTCACCTCCTTGCCGGAGGAGGAATTGGAGGCGACTGCCCAAATATCGCACGGCGGTGAAAGCCCGGGCGTAATCCATCCACAATGGGCCGGCTACCCCAAGAATGCCCCGGCCGGAAAAGTACGGAGCGGTGACCAACGAAAGATCCTGAAGCTCGGGGATTTGGTCTAGCCCAACGTGGGCGGCGAGGCCGGCCTGCCCGGCACGCAGCTCCTCGAGAAGGTTCAGGAAGGCCACTTCATCCCCAACAAGCTGGAGGAGTGCGTGGATTTTGTCCCAGGCCCACTCCGGCGAGCGGGCCGCAAGCTCCGAGAGGAGTTGAGGCCAGCCCTCCACGAAGATCCGGGCAATAGGCGGCGTCTCCCGGATTTCCTGAAGGAGTTGGTAAGCAAGATGGGCAGCCTTGCTTTCCCAAAGGCTAGGGGGTTGATCCCCGGCCGAGCGGCGAGCTTGAAGCCTGGTGCTGAGCCACTGCTCAGCCTCCCGGAGCTCCTCCGGCGCCAGATCGGCTGGGGCGGAGAGCAACCGCGCCTCCATAACCCCTAGCTCCGAGACCGTGGCAGCCAGGACCAAGCCCGGACGGATTTCCCGCAATACCACTCCTATCGCTTCGACATCCTCCTGGCTCGGTGGGACCACAAACCCCAAACCCCCGGTCATTCCGGAAAGCAAGAGGGCCGTGCGGCGAAAAAGTTCGGGCAAGGGCGGAAGGACTGGGGGAAGCTGGGGCTCCATGGGAAGACCGGCTTCCTTGGGCTCGGTCTCCACCATAGCCAAAAGCCAGTGGGCAAAGAACCGGAAGCCCTGAACTGTGGGGACACGGCCGGCAGAGACGTGGGGTTTGTAAAGGTACCCCTCTTCCTCCAGGGCGAGGAGCTCGTTGCGGATGGTAGCGGAGCTCAGGCGGTGGCGGTAGACCTGGACGAGCTCCTGGGAGGACACGGGCTTCCTCGTGCGGATGTAGCGGTCCACCACCTCCACCAGGATCTGAGCCCTCCGCCCCTTCATTAGCAATCACCTCCGGAAAGTGCTAACCAATGATAGGCGGAATAGACCGCATGTCAAGGATGACCTTCACCCCGCGGGCTTCCAGACCCTGTGGGGGTTCGTTCTACTCGCTCGCCGAAGATCTCTGACTGAGGCAGTGAAGAAAACTCGGGTGGGAGACCTCATCCATCACCTTTCAGAGCCACCACTAAGTCCTCCACAATGCCAGGGAGAACACCTGTCTGCCCGACGACCACGGGATTGGTCAGGTCGGCAGTGTTCAGGATGACCAGGCGCGGCCCCACGCCGACATACGCGTAGTTGCCCTGCACGGCCACGGCGTAGGTGGCGCCGCCAATCTGGCCTACCAGCTCCACGTTTCAGTGTCTGCTGGGCGAATACCACCCCTGGCCCAATCGGCAAGAACAATGTCACCAACACCAAACCGGTTAAGAAAGCAAATGGCTTTTTCGTCGGGATCCCCTCCTTCGCAAATCCATGTAGCCTCATTTTGCTCCGAGGCATCACCTCCTTGTCAACACTTGCCCGACCACCAAAAGGCACAGACTCAGCTCAGAGCGTCGAAACTGTTACCGACAGGGTTACCGATACCTCAGAACCTGGGTTGCCAATCACCCCAGGATTTTTGGAGGTTGATCCTGTGGCCCACTGTAAGGAAAGTCCTCCACACCCTGTGCCGTAAGGTGGCTAAAAGAAGGTGCTGAGCTTTGGGTCCTTCCCAACCCCGGCCAATGAGGAGTGCTATCGATTGCCTTTACCTGGTGTTGGCCCTAGAAAAACGGTCTGGCCTCAGGGGTAGCAGGGGTTATGAGCTTGTGAGCTTCGATGACGTCCACCTTTGCGCCGCCACAGCCCGTTTGGGCTCAGCCTGCGGCCTTCCGGCCGCAGCAGTGCTTGTATTTCTTCCCGGAACCGCAGGGACAGGGATCGTTGCGCCCGACCTTGCCCGGGGGAGAGGAGGCCGGCTTCTTGGAGAAAGAAGATCCTGAAGAAGGCCGGTTTGAGGAAAAACTGGCCTTGGCGGAAGCCGTGGGAGTTGGTGCGGGCGCACCTTCCACCCGGATCGCAAGCCGGGGGGAAAGGAGGACCCGCATCACCTGCTCCTCGCTCCGCAGAAGCATCTCTTGGAAGAGGCGGTGGGCCTCACGCTTGAACTCCACCAGGGGATCGGTCCCGCCGTAAGCGCGAAGGCTAATCCCCTCCCGCAGGTCATCGAGTTCTAAAAGATGCTGGCGCCAGTTTTCGTCCACGGCTCTGAGAACCACTAGCCTCGCCACCACTGGAAAATGCGGGGAAAGTCGGGTCCATTGGCGCTCCAGTTGCTCTTTGAGTGCCTCCTGCACAGTTTTAAGAAGCTCCTCCCACCGTCGGGCCCGAAGCTCCGGGACAGGATCGCAAACCTGCTCAAGTTCCCGCAAAAGCCCGGAAAGATCCTCTTCCGTTGGGGCTTTTCCTCGGGGTACGTGCCTTTCCACAAGGATTTCCCCGAATTCCTCGGCCATTCCGAGGAGGTGATCCTTTAGCTCCTGATCGTTGGGGGTCTCGCCTGCGCCGGGGAGGAGGAAGCGCTCGCGCAAAGCATAAATGGCGTCGCGTTGGCGGGCCATGATCTCGTCGTACTCCAAAAGCCTCTTTCTGATCTCGAAGTTTTGCTCCTCCACGCGCTTTTGGGCCCGGCGGATGGCCCGGGTGAGGAGCTCATGGGTAATGGCCTCGCCTTCCTTCACCCCCAGCTTCTCCATGAGGGAAGCCAGGCGCTCGCCGCCAAAAATTCGGAGGAGATCGTCCTCGAGGGAGAGGAAGAACTGGGCTTCGCCGGGATCGCCCTGGCGGCCAGCCCGGCCCGCAAGCTGATCATCGATCCTCCGGGCTTCGTGCCGCTGGCCGCCGATCACAAAAAGGCCACGTTGATAGATTTCCTGCCACTCCTCAGGGCGAAATTCTTTGCCGATCTCCTGGCACCATTTCTTGATCTGCTCCAGAACCCACCGGCCGTAAGGTGAGCGAGGATCCGCAGGCTGTACGATCTTCCTCCGCTCCCCTTCGGCCTCTTTTTTGTAGCGCTCCAAGAGCTCCTGGTATTTTTCGGGCTCCTCTTTGGGATCGACTTCCTGGCGGGCGCGGTATTCAGGGTTCCCGCCGAGGAGGATGTCTGTGCCCCGGCCGGCCATGTTGGTGGCAATGGTGATCGCGCCCACTCGCCCGGCCTGGGCCACGATCATCGCCTCCTTTTCGTGGTATTTGGCGTTGAGGACTTGATGAGGAAGACCGCGCTTCTTCAGAAGCTGGGAGAGATACTCGGAATCCTCAATGGAAGTGGTGCCAATAAGGACTGGTCGCCCTTGGCGATGGAGCTCTTCCACCTTCTGGGCCACGGCCTCAAACTTGGCCTTGCGCGTGCGGAAGATCACGTCCGGATGGTGGTAACGAATCATTGGCCGATTTGTCGGGATTTGAACTACGTCAAGCCCGTAGATCTTCTTGAGCTCCTCCTCCTCGGTCTTGGCCGTGCCGGTCATGCCTGCTAAGCCCTTGTACAGGCGGAAGTAGTGCTGGATGGTGATTTGGGCAAGAGTCTGATGCTCCCGTTGGATGGGCAGGCCTTCTTTGGCCTCGATGGCCTGGTGTAAGCCGCCGGAGTAGCGGCGATCGGGCATAAGGCGGCCGGTAAATTCGTCCACAATGATGACACGGCCATCCTTCACAATGTAGTCCCGATCGCGCTTGTAAAAGACCAAAGCCTTGAGGGCTGTCTCCAAATGATA
>Ga0209836_100059_pt1 | contig 21036 bp, 21 predicted proteins | sample ElbSprsedimmetaG_FD_184147 | JGI IMG/M metagenome (GOLD analysis project Ga0209836, IMG submission 184147) | Hot spring sediment bacterial and archeal communities from California, USA to study Microbial Dark Matter (Phase II) - Elbow Spring... ... | reverse complement strand
GTAGTGGAGGTGCCGAAGGAGGTAGAGAGGGTGGAGCGCCGTCGGCCGGCGGGAAAAGAACCGCCCTTTGGCTCGGAGGATCCGCGCCTCCCTCCGCCCATGCCCCGTCTGGGGGAAGGACACGCCGTTTTGGTCACGGGCTCCACCCACGATCCTTGGGGTTTTCGCTACACCTCGGATCCCGCGGTGCATCGGGCCCTTGTTCATCGACTTTGGGAAAAGATTTGGCTCAATAAAGAAAAACTTGCACAATTTGAGGCGGTAGGCTTGGAAAGTGCCGAGGTGGGAATTGTGGCCTATGGTTCCGCGGCGCGAAGCGCCCTTGCCGCAAGAAAACTCCTTTCTGAAAAGGCGCGGGTAGGGGTTCTCATCCTGAAAACGCTTTGGCCTCTTCCCGAAGAGCCCATTCGCGAGCTTGCCCGCGCGGCAAAGATGATCATTGTTCCCGAAATGAACCTCGGCCAACTCGTTTGGGATGTGGAAAGAATTGTTCAGGGTTCCGCCAAGGTGGTCTCCTTTTCCAAGGTGGGCGGAGGGGTTCCCGTTTATCCCGAGGAGCTCGGGCAAAAAATCCTGGAGGTTTGGGGATGAGAGCGCATCCTCTCCACAAATATTTTCGCACGCTTCCCACGGCCTTTTGCCCAGGCTGCGGAAACGGCCTTGTTGCTGGCGCTTTGTTGCGGGCAATCGCAAAAGCCGGCGTGGATTTTCAAAAGACGGTTTTTGTGAGTGGGATCGGTTGTGCTGCGTGGATTCCGAGTCCTCACTTTTTGGCGGATAGCCTTCATGTGGCCCATGGCCGGGCGATTCCCACTGCTTTAGGCGTGAAACTCCGCCGGCCCGAGCTCACCGCGATCGTGGTGGGAGGCGACGGGGACCTTGCAGGAATTGGTGGAAACCATCTTCTTCATGCAGCCCGAAGAAACGCGGATCTCTTGGTGGTCATGGTCAATAACCTCGTTTACGCCATGACCGGGGGGCAGGTGGGGCCCACGACGCCCAAGGACCTTCCCACGCCCACCACCCCCTACGGAAATCCCGAATACCCCATGGACGTGGCCCACGTGGTGGCTTCCGCGGGCGCTAACTACGTCGCGCGCTGGACCACCGCCCATCTTGGGGAACTGGAGAAAGCGTTAGTCAAAGCCCTGGGAAAGGAAGGCTTTCGGTTTGTGGAGGTGGTAAGCCAATGTCCAGCGCGAGTAGGAGGCCGGTTGGCCATGACCCCGGTTGAGGTTGTGCGGTGGCTGCGGGCCCGGGCCAAGGCCGTCGGCCGCGCTGGGCCTGAGGACATCGAGGTAGGCGAGCTCGCCGACCGGGAAAACCCTGGATTCCTCCGGGCTTTGAAGGAGGTTGGGCGTGGCTGAGGTTCGGTTGCGGCTTTCCGGGATCGGTGGGCAGGGGATTGTGTTTGCGGGGAGGCTTCTTTCCCAGGCCATGGTCGAGGCCGGGAAATACGTGAGCTTGCGCTACGCCTATGGCGCAGAGGTCATGGGAACTCCGGTGCACTCGGAGCTTGTTTTCTCCGATGCGCCCATCCTGTGCCCATTTTTCCGGAAGGCCCAGGTCGCCGTAGTCCTTCATCCGCGGGCTTTGCCCGAAGCTCTTGAGGGAATCGATACGGAGGGCCTTTTGGTTTTGGACAGCGCAATCCCTCTTGAGGGAATTCCAGCAAGGGCGAAAGTGGAGGTACGGCCGTTTGTGGCGGTCACAGCCAAAGGCCGGCCAGGAGATCCCGGGAGGCTTGCCCCTGTTGCTGCTCTTGGTTTCCTCGCCAAACTCGGGTTTTTCCCCTTAGATCCCGTTTTTTCCGTAGCAAGGGCCGGCCGCCAATCGGAGGAAAACCTTTCCGCTCTCCGCCGGGGATACGAGCTTTAGCCCAGGAGGCCTTTTTCCGCAAAGGAAAACCAGCCGGTTTTTGTGACGATCACGTGGTCCAAGACGTCTATGCCCAAAATCTTGCCGGCTTCTATAAGGCGGCTGGTGAGGGAAATGTCCTCGGGGCTGGGCTCGAGCTTTCCCGAAGGGTGGTTGTGCACAAAGATAACGGCAGCGGCGCGGTCCGCGATTGCCTCGGCAAAAACTTCCCGGGGATGAACCTGGGCGGAATCCAGAAGACCCACGGTGACAACCTTCTTTCTTATGACTTCGTTAGCGCCCGTGAGCGTAAGGACCACAAAATACTCTTGTTTTCGATCCAAAAGGTCTTGCACGTAAGGAAGGACATCTTTGGGTTTGGAGATGGCGGGGCGTTTTCCTTGGAGAAAGCGGCGGGCAAGTTCAAAAGCGGCCACAATCTCGCAGGCTTTAGCCAGGCCCACGCCGGGTATTTGGGCAAATTCCTTTACGGACCAGCGAGGAAGTTCGGGACCGGCTTTTTCCAGAATGGAGCGCGCTAGATCAACAACGCTTTTTCCTTCGACCCCAGTGCGGAGGAGGATTGCCAAAAGCTCAGCGTCCGAAAGGGCCTCTGGTCCGCGTTCCATGAGCTTTTCCCTCGGCCTTTTGAACTCGGGAAGTTTTTTAATGCTTTTCCGACCCATTTAGGCCTCACTTCTCAAAACAGCTTTAGCTGATTATCACTTATTGTAAGCTTAGGCATCTTTTTTAAAGGTCTTTATTCACGGCTCTTTTACAACTCTCCACGAAAGGCTTTGCCCAAAATTGCCTGCTCCAGGCGCTTAAGTTCTGCCTCCGTCTGGGCTTGGGCTTCTTTTAAGGCCTTAATTTTCTCCTGCACCTCTTGAAGGTGCGCCACGATGCGGCGCTGCTCCTCAAGGGGTGGGAGGGGGATGAGAAGCTGTTGGATTACCCTAGCATTGATATTTTTTTGAGCAGCACCTTGCGGAATAAGTTGCCTTTGGCAGAGAGGTGCCTTCAAAACAAGCGCAGCGAATTCCGGAAAAACAATCTCTCGTAGTCTCACTCTTATGAGATAGGAAGCAAACACTGCATCGTATGGAACTTCTCTGATCAGAATTGTTGCACCAATACTACCGGACCGTGCGAACAATAAGTCTCCAGGCTTTAATTTGTATCTCTCGAATGCTTTTGCTTCAATCTTGCAATAAGGAACACTATTCCAGTCAATCTCTCCTGAAGTTATATCAGTAATGCGTACAAACTTAGGACCAATTGGTTCAGATAAAGCAGAACTGGTATATCCATATTGCGGTTTTTCTGCCACCTCCCCCAACCGCACCCACCGCCAGCCTTCGGGAAGGTCGGAGCCTGGGCGGGGGAAGGTGTGGGCGAGGGCGGATTGCCATAGGCGCTCGACATCCTTTTGGGCTTCCTGCCGCAACCGACGCGCCTCCCGCACCCGCCCCATCAAGGCTTCCACTTTCGCCACGATGCGCTTTTGCTCTTCAAGGGGCGGGAGGGGGATGACGAAAGTTCTAAGCATCGCGGTGTTAATACCAGCTTGGCCAACCCACTTGTTGCAACGCTCGGCGAAAAACCCTCGGTACCACATTGCCCGCAAGGCTAGCGCGACCCATGCGCCTTGGGCCTGCTCTGGTCGTGTTCGGAGAAGAGTAATGTGATTCGAAAAGGCGGCTTGAAGCGGTTGTGTCACGAGCGCAGTTTTACCTACAAGTTCCACGCTGTTCGTGTTGTTGAAGAGAACGTCACCTGGCTGGAGCGTCCTGCGCCCCGCCGGGCACAAATCCGAGGGAACGAGGAAGCGTTGAGAGAGGTCTAGGGCCCCGTCCTCGCCGATGTTGTAGGGCCGCAAGTGCAAGAGGTCCCCATCAGGCGCCCCTTTTTTACGGAAGGCGAAGCCGGTCTCGATGACCAGGCATATATCCCCCAACCTCACCCACCGCCATCCTTTGGGGAGTTTGTAGGGTCCTTCGGTCATCGGCTCTCTCCTTCCAGATAAGCTCGGACTTCGGTCAGAAATCGACGGGTGGCATGCAAAAGGTTTTCTGCTTCCTCTCTGCTCACGCTGAGGCCTACCCCATAATCACCCGTGAGGCGCACGTCGTAGGCCCGGCTCAGGATGCGACCTAACTCTGGCGAGAAAATGTCTGTCTGGATGAAGTGCTGTCCAAAGAGGCGGATGACGCCCCGATGGGAAGAAGGCTCAAGCCCCTTCTGCATCAAGGCAGCCTCCGCCATAAAGAACGCCGCGTAATAGCACCGCGAGGCGCAGGAGTCGTAGTCCCCAAGAGCCAGAAGGTGCTCGGCACTCGCCAAAAAACGCTCCGCTTTGGCAATGAAGTCTTGGATCTCCTTCATAGAGGAATTCCTTCGCGCCGGACCTGAATCATGAACGGTGAATTGTATCCTTCGTAAAAGCTCTTCGGTACCACAAGAACAGAAACCAAAAAACCTTTTTCCAGGAGGATGTCCAGGAGCACACCGTCCAGGCTGCGGCGGACTTCCCATGGGTCCAAGGCATCGTCCACAACAACGAGCACATCCACATCGGATTCAGAGGTGGCACCTCCTCGGGCGTAGGAGCCATAGAGAATCACACGCAAAGCTTTAGAGCCATACTGTTCCTTCAAGTGGGCCCATAGCTGCTCGCCTACTTTCCTAATCTCATCCATGGCTTTCACTCCTGCTATTTCCGGTCAATAGCTCGTCCAGTTCTTCCACAATGCTCATAATCTCCCGCTCTCGCTCCATAAGGCTCGCCACAATTTCCATGGGCGCGGGCAGGGCTTCGGCCTCTTTGCGGTTTGGATTGTGGGCCGTAAGGTCGTAGCCGCGGGCCTTTATCTCATCGACAGAAACAATCCACGAACGCTCAGATAAGCAAGCCTCGCGCGGGCCTCGACCTTTGCGGTAAGCGTCCCAGGCTTTGTAGAGTTCGCGAGCCTCCTTGAAGTGCTCATCCTGGATGGGGCTTCCTTTGCTGAACTTCTTATTAAGACCCTCGGGGAGCGGGAGTTCGTAATACCAGACCTCCCGGGTCGGGCCGGGCCGCCCGAAGAAGATGAGGGCAGTCTTCACATCCGAGTAGGGCGCGAAGGTGCCTGGCGGCAGGCTCACCACCGTGTGCAGGTTGAATTGCTCCAGAAGGTCCCGCTTCACCTGGGCAAAAGCCCCACCTCGAAAAAGGGTCCCCTCGGGCACTACCATGCCGCAACGGGCGCCGTCCCTGGGTTTCAGCTTTCTCATGATGTACTGAAGGAAAAGAAGCTCCGTGGCCTGCGATCTGATAGGAAAGTTGTGCTGTATGTGCTCCCCTCTATACCACCAAAAGGCGGATTCGTCATAATCACGTCGTAGCGCTCCGTAACGTAGCGAATGTTTTCCTCCAGGGTATTTCGGCGAACGATGCGAGGCGCAGCCACCCCATGGAGACCAAGCAGAGCTGGGACGGGTTTTTTCTCCTGACCATGAAAACTCTGCTCTTGAAGAATTCTGTGGTCTTCTATGGTTTGCTCATACTTACGCATGTGTAAATAAGCTTGGGCCAGAAAGCCGCAGATCCCACAGGCCGGGTCGTAGATGGTTTCTCCAATTTTGGGGTCCACAACCTCCACGATGAAACGGATGACTGGCCGCGGGGTATAGAACTCTCCGGCCAGGCGGTTTTCACTGGCCAACCGGCGGAGCAGCTCTTCATAGACCTGAGAGACAGTAAAAATGTCGTCTTGGGAGTGGAAATCGATGCCGTTGATGATTTGCAGGACCTCCTTTAGATTGTAGCCCGAGGCACACACAATCACGGTTCTTTCAGCAAAAACACCGCGGATGATCTCGCGAATTGGGTCACCACCAAGACTTTGGAGGCAAGGAATAAGGCGGCCATGGACAAAAGAAAGGAGCTCCTCTGTAGGCCAGTCCTTAGTAGCCCAATCCCGCCACCGGTAGGGCGGCTCGATGATCGGCTGATACGCACGGCGTTCAACCTTGGCCTGGGTTTCCCATTCCTCCTCCTGGGCGTCTAAAAACCGGAGGAAGAGAAGCCAGGCCAGATGTTCAATGTATTCCATAATGCTGCTACAGTTGTTGTCCCGGCGGAGGATGTCACACGCCCTCCAGATGTCCTTAACTAGCGTTTCTCTGGTCTGTGGTCGGTTCATACCGCTACTTCCTCTTTAGGGTAAATGCGCTCCTGGATTTCCTCAAGGGCTCGGGCAAGCCTTTCTGCACCACCAAACCAATTTTGAATGCGAAAAGCTCCGCCCCACTCTCGGAATGGGGAAATACTGAATACCTTGGGCTGCAATTCTTTAACTCCACTTGCCCGGTATTTTTCCAAAAGACCAAGGATTACCTGGCGTGCATCCCCGCTATAGCGCCGTAGAAAAGCCTGCTCGCGGTTCCGGAATGCCATAGCGCGCTCGCTCCTTGTGCGGATGGGAGCCCCAAAGGCAAGGTGCGCCAAAAGATCGTACGTATCAGCCTCATTTTGGCTAAGGATTTCCGCGAGAACCTCCGGATGAATGTTGGACCGGCGAAGCTCTTCTAGGAAACGCTGGCGCTTTCGGGCTTAACCCAAATCTCGCGCAAAGTCTTTCTTGAGGGTGCAGCTTGAATGATCTTTTGGCGGGCGTAATCGCGGTACTGCTCCAAGGTAAGTTGTTGCCCGGTGGATTCCACAAGGAAAATCGCTTCGTCTGCGATTTCTACAGTTAGCCCTACAACTTTGATCTTGCGCGCTCCTTTGCGTTCGGGCTTTAGGGGCACATCGATGTCCACTGGTTGATCGGCAAGGGTTTCCATCTTGAGTTCGCGGCGCACAAAACCCGGAGCGCTAACAATGAGTGTAACCGTCCCAGCTGGGAGCTTTTCAAATCGGAAAGAACCATCTTTGTCTGCGCGGATGGGGCCTTGCTGGGTGTTAGGACCCGTACGGACACTCACTCGCGCCCCCACAATTACCTGTCCTGTCTGCGCATGGAACACGCGGCCACAGAGGGAAGCAGCAAAGGGACCTTGGGGCCGTTCGGTCAGCCTTTGTCCAGGGCGATCCCACTCGTCAAAAAGCCTCGTTACTCCAGTGAAATCAATGGCCTTATCGATGCGACTTCCCCGGCCGATGATCTGCTTGAAAAGAAGAGGAGAAGAAATGGTTTTCATGAACACAATGTTTCAGCAAGGCGGCGCATCCACACCGGTGGTGAGAGGCTCCGCAGTGGTAGCCACCACCGGCGCCTTTTTGTCTGGGCTCACAAAATCCTCAAGCCATTGCCGCGCTTCAGCTCCTTCTTCGGAGACGATGGGAACAGCATAATTGTCAAGGCCGGTTTCCGGTCCAAATTCATCCTGAAGGAGTTTAGCCACAAGTCAGGCGTGTTCGATGTCCACACAGAAAACCATGGTCTTTTCCCAGATCCTGAACTTGCGCAAAAGCTGAGCCAAGTGGTTCACCATGGTTTTTGTGCGGTCCGGAAGGGTAATTTCCCGCTCGAATTGAGGGGAGTATAATACTGTTTGGGTTCCACATCTTCGGGGATAAAAACTTCCGCTCCCTGTTCGATAGCGTTTTCAAGAGGCAGTCCATCTTTGTCCACCGTCGTGCGGACGTGGTGGACCTTATAGGTAGCCAGAAACCCGTCCTCGATGCCGCGGCCTAAGCTGTACTCATAAGCAGCAGTACGGCGCTTCCCTTCTTCAGGATGATCAGGGTCAATAAAGACCTCGGGTTCTTCTTGGCAGAAGTATTCGTAGGTATCAATATTTTCGTCCTGCTTGGGTGTGGCGGTCATTCCCAGGTGGATGGCCTCTTTAAATCTCACGCCAAGTCCCCCAACCTGAGCGGTGGCACTCATCGACGATCGCCAGGTCAAAGAAATCCGGAGGAAAAAGCTCAAAAAGACGCTTTCCTTCATTATTTGGACTCCGTAGGTTTGGTAAATGCCAAAATAAAGGTCGCGCGTGAAATTCGGAGGATGCCCCTCAATTTTGAAGCGGGGTTCATTTACCCCATCCGCAAAAGGGCAAAGGTATTATAGGCTTGGTCACGAAGAACGATACGATCAGCGAGAAATAACACGCGTGCAGGCTTTCCTGGGTGTTTCCTTTGAAGCCATCCGGATTTGATCAGTTTCCACACGACTTGAAACACTACAAATGTTTTTCACGTGCCTGTCACCATGGTCAAGAGAATCCGCCGTTGTCCCCGCATGATGCGCTTTATAATTTCACGAATTGCCACTTCTTGGAAGTAGAAAGGCTTTTTCCCACAGAGGCTTTCCGGACAGTAGCCATAAAGAAGAGGGTTCTGTTGGCGTTCAGCTCCCAGCTTAAAAATATAGGCGGCACGCTCCTCTTTAACCATGTCTTGAGAGCTAATCCCTGTATTGTTTCCATCGATACCAGAGCTCCTCTGGCCGGGGAAAGTTCCCCAGTTTTCGGGTGGTGTGGGTGAAAAAGTCGTTTTCCAAAATCCTGTGCCCATTTGTAGCATAGGCAAAAGCCAACCCAAGATCCTTGGCGTACGCTTTCGCTTGCTCTAGTCCATTGCGGGGCTATTCTCCGGTTCCGCTTCTATTACGGCAATTTCAAAACCATCCGTCAGCCGCAAAAGATAGTCTACCCTGCGGGGTTTTCCGCGTCGAACTTGTTCACCCACAAGAATGATGCGCCCGGGCGTGTATTGGTGATCCCGCTGGTAAAAGAACTCCCGCGTTACCTGCTGATCCGTCCAGCCCGCAGCTTTCAGTTTTGGCTCAACCAGAACAGCTCTGGTATCAGCCTCATTCAGCCCCATTGCATAGCAAATTATCCAAAGTAGCGGAAAAAGGTCTTTTCCTGCGAGCTTTTTGAGTGTCCGCTGAAGATCACGTTTTTAGGTGCAACGCTGGATTTTTTAGTAAACTGCGCGTTCCCGGGCTATGGCGGGCCTTTTGGGGGCGGCGGGGGTTATCTTCTCGTTGGCCTTGGATATCAGGCTCGAACGCTCGGGATGCTTTAAGCCGGCAACGAACGCGCGCTCAACACCCTGGTGCACTACTTTGCCTTTCTTGGGTTTCTACTTCTGGAGCTAGCTCAAGCCACGTGCTCATCCGGAAATTTTCCGTTCATCCTCGCCGGTGGCGGTCCGCTCTTTCTTCTCGCCCTTCTTTTGGGACTTCTGCGCTTTCTTACCCTCTTTCGGGGAGCGGAGTGTCCGAAAGCCTGGCGTTTTCGGGACCCCGTTTCTTAAGCATGCCGTGAGCAGAAAGGAAGCCCTAAAGCTTGCGGCGCTTTCAGTAGGCCTTCTCGCTCTGTTGGGCGTGGCGTTCGTGCTTACGCTAGCTGAACTCCATCGGAGCCGGGATGGTTCTTGAGCCTTGACCGTGGGTAAGAGCCCCCGGTGCTTGGCGCGGAATCCTTTGATCCCAAGCATTCCGGTAGCAGAGCTTCCGCGCTTTTTTCAGCAGATCCTGCAGTATCTCAGTAGCGCTGTGGCGTCGCTGGCCCCTCTTTCTCCTTGGGGTGTTTCTTTTTGGCTCGCCTGCGTTCTTGGGCTTTCCTCCATGGAGACCAGATCCTTGTCATAATGAGCGGGACAGCCCTTGCGGTGAACGTGATGGTTCTCCCTCAGCGCTACGAATTTGACGCTGAAGAGATAGCTTCCTTGGCCCCTGTTTCTTCCCTAAGACCTTTCCCACCCTTAGCCTCTGGCAGTGGACGAAGCTGTCAAACTTGTGGAGATTCCGCCCAGGGCCGACCCGGGGACCCCGGAAGGCTCGCGCCCTTAGCGGCTTTGGGCTTCCTCGCCCGCCTTGGGTTCTTCTCCCTTCCGCCCCTTTTGCGCCAGGCAGGCGCCGGCCGCGCCGCCGAGGAAAACATCGCAGCCCTCCACCTCGGCTTCGACCTTTAGCCCTCCTCCGAGTAAAAAGGAGAACCTGGACAGCCTTTACATTCCTTTCGGTAGCGCGGACATTCCGGACAATAAGCGCCACAGGGAGCACGGTCCCCTTCGGGCGAGGAGAGCCGCGGCTCCATACGAAGGGGAAAGGCTGGCCGATCAGTGACGTAGACCGCGGCCCGCACTAATCCCAAGGTGATCTCCGGGCTTTCCGCCACCGCCTTAAGCCACCAAGCCCGCTCGTCCCCAAGGTAGAACACCCCAACCACCATCCTTCCGAAGGCCGAAAGGAAATAGACGTATGGGCAGCCGGAAAAAACCTCGGCGATCTTCTCCGCCGCGGCCTCAGTTGGGGCTTCACCCAGGAGAAGATAGCACTTTTGTGCGTCTACCGGTTCTTCCATAGCCAAAAAAGCTCCTCCAGTGCCGGCCAAAATCGCCGGGAGAAATCCCCAAAAGTTTTGGGCTCTGGTTCGTTGGGCTCCGTGATATACGGTACCCGATGCCCGCGGATCGTCAAATATCCTGCTCGTCTTCCCGATAAGTGCGGGCCATTTCCTCCTCGGGAACGGAGTGAGGAGGCCATCTCGGCGATCGCGGGCGTGGCGGTGGCGATTGCGCCACAGGGATTGTTTGTAGGAAACGAGTAACTACCCTACCCACGCCAAGGGACTGACTTGCCATTTTACGGGAAATGTGCTAAACTATCGTTGTGGTCAATCAACTGCCGGAAACAGAAGTCCTGCGCAAGCGATTGGCTCTTCTGAAAGCCGACGTTGCCAGTCTCCAGGTGGAACTGGCGCATTTGCGGACCGAGAATGCCCGTCTGCAGGCCGAGAATGCCGAGTTGCGGCGCCGCCTGGGGCTGAACAGCCAGAACAGCCACAAGCCGCCCAGCAGCGATGGGTATCGGAGGAAGCGGATCCAACCGGCTCTGCCCAAAGGGAAGAAGCCGTTGGGAGGACAGCCTGGGCATAAAGGGAAGAGCCTGCGCGCGGTTCTGATGGAGCATGAGGATGCCGTTCCGGCCCTTGCGCTGGTGGAGGGGGTGCCGTTCACCAACAACCAGGCCGAACGAGACCTGCGGCCGGCCAAGGTCAAGCAAAAAGTGGGCGGCTATTTTCGCACCGACCCCGGGGCCGCGGTATATGCCGGCTTGCAGGCAGTGATCTCCACCTGTCGCAAGCAGGAGCGCAATGTCTTTGTGACGCTGCGCAACCTCTTCGCCCATCAGCCAGTCTCCCTACGCCCAGGAGGGTAGGCAGTTACGGAAGAAAGGAGGGAATCCGATGAAAAAGCTTTTTGTTTTCCTGACCAGCCTGGCGCTGGTGACACTACCTTTGCTTGCCGGGCCGCAGGTGACGGTTGCCCAGCAATCGGCGAACGTGGAACTGGTAGGCCAGATCGGCGGCTCTACCTACGCCGTGGCCGTGCAGGGCAACTACGCTTATATCGGCGTGGGGCCGCGCCTGGTCATCCTGAACATTGCCGACCCGGCCCATCCCGCCGTCGTCGGGCAAACGGGTGTCCTGCCCGACGTTGTGGAAGGCGTGACAGTAGCAGGAGACTACGCCTACGTCGCCGCTGGGCGTGGCGGCCTGCGCATCATCGACGTGGCCGACCCCGCCCACCCCACCGTGACCGGCTTCTACAACACGCCGGGGTTTGCCTGTGGCGTGGCGGTTTCCGGGAACTACGCCTACGTCGCCGCTGGCAAAAAGGGCTTGCGCATCATCAACGTGGCCGACCCGGCCCACCCCAGCGAGGCTGGTTTCTGCAACACGCCGGGGTTTGCCTATGGCGTGGCGGTTTCCGGGAACCACGCCTACGTCGCCGCTGGCAAAAAGGGCTTGCGCATCATCAACGTGGCCGACCCGGCCCACCCCAGCGAGGCCGGTTTCTACGACATCTACGACACGCCGGGGTATGCCTATGGCGTGGCGGTTTCCGGGAACTACGCCTACGTCGCCGCTGGGGATGGGGGCCTGCGCATCATCAACGTGGCCGACCCGGCCCACCCCAGCGAGGTCGGCTTCTACGACACGCCGGGGCGGGCCTTTGGCGTGGCGGTTTCCGGGAACTACGCCTACGTCGCCGATAGCAAGCGCCTGCGCATCATCAACGTGGCCGATCCGTCGAACCCCACCGCGACCGGCTCCTGCTATACGCCGGGGTATGCCTGGGGCGTGGCGGTTTCCGGGAACTACGCCTACGTCGCCGCTGGCAGTAGGGGCTTGCGCATCATCAACGTGGCCGACCCAGCCCACCCCAGCGAGGCCGGTTTCTACGACACGCCGGGGTGGGCCGAGGGCGTGGCGGTTTCCGGGAACTACGCCTACGTCGCCGCTGGGTATAGGGGCCTGCGCATCATCAACGTGGCCGACCCAGCCCACCCCAGCGAGGCCGGCTTCTACGATACGCCGGGGTATGCCCTTGGCGTAGCGGTTTCCGGGAGCTACGCCTACGTCGCCGCTGGGGATGGGGGCTTGCGCATCATCAACGTGGCCGACCCGGCCCACCCCAGCGAGGCCGGTTTCTACGATACGCCGGGGCGGGCCTATGGCGTGGCGGTTTCCGGGAGCTACGCCTACGTCGCCGCTGGGTATAGGGGCCTGCGCATCATCAACGTGGCCGACCCGGCCCACCCCACCGAGGCCGGTTTCTACGATACGCCGGGGTGGGCCGAGGGCGTGGCGGTTTCCGGGAGCTACGCCTACGTCGCCGCTAGGGATGGGGGTCTGCGCATCATCAACGTGGCCGACCCAGTCCACCCCACCGAGGCCGGCTTCTACGACACGCCGGGGTGGGCCCGTGGCGTGGCGGTTTCCGGGAACTACGCCTACGTCGCCGCTGGTAAGAGCCTGCGCATCGTCAACGTGGCCGACCCAGCCCACCCCACCGAGGCCGGTTTCTACTACACGCTGTGGCGGGCCTTTGGCGTGGCGGTTTTCGGGAACTACGTCTACGTCGCCGCTGGGGGCCTGCGCATCATCGACGTGGCCGACCCGGCCCACCCCACCGTGACCGGTTTCTACGACACGCCGGGGCGGGCCTTTGGCGTGGCGGTTTTCGGGAACTACGTCTACGTCGCGGCTGGGGATGGTGGGCTGATCATCCTGCGCTTCTTGGAGTGAAAGGTGTATCTGCCTCTCATCCTGCGCAACCGCTGATCCACTCGCACCCAGGTCGCCGGGGGGCACGCAGCCTCGGCGGCCTACTTTTTTATTTGAACCTGATGACGCCCGTCGTCGCCTGGACGTCCGACTTTCCTGCTGCGCAACAGAGACCAGGGCGCGCGGGCTTTCCACGTGGGTAAGGGGAATAGACCGGGTGGGGTAACTACCTACCCCCGCCAAGGAACTGGCTTGCCATTTTACGGGAAATACGCTAAACCATCGCCGTGGTCAATCAACTGCCGGAAACAGAAGTCCTGCTCAAGCGATTGGCTGTTCTGAGAGCCGACGTCGCCAGTCTCCAGGTGGACCTGGCGCATTTGCGGACCGAGAACGCTCGTCTGCAAGCTGAGAATGCCCGTCTGCAGGCCGAGAATGCCGAGTTGCGGCGCCGCCTGGGGCTGAACAGCCACAAGCCACCCAGCAGCGATGGGTATCGGAGGAAGCGGATCCAACCGGCTCTGCCCAAAGGGAAGAAGCCGTTGGGAGGACAGCCTGGGCATAAAGGGAAGACCCTGCGCGCGGTTCTGATGGAGCATGAGGATGCCGTTCCGGCCTTTGCGCTGGTTGAGGGAGTGCCGTTCACCAACAACCAGGCCGAACGAGATCTGCGGCCGGCCAAGGTCGGGCAAAAAGTGAGCGGCTGTTTTCGTACCGACCACGGGGCCGCGGTATATGCCCGCTTGCAGGCGGTGATCTCCAGTCGCAAGCAGGAGCGCAATGTCTTTGTGGCGCTGCGCAACCTCTTCGCCCATCAGCCAGTCTCCCTACGCCCAGGGGGGGTAGGCAGTTACAATACAACAAACAGAGACTAACCATGGAAAGGGGGCAAGTAAGATGAAAACCGCATTACAGAGTACACTTATCGTTATCACCCTCCTGGGCCTGGTAGGTTGCGCCCGCCCGGGTGGTGGCACAGTGCTGGCCCAAAGTGTACAATCGGATAAAGAGCGAGTGACATCGCCCAACGTATCCACCTCAGACCTGGTGGAGCTGGTCAACGGGAACAGCGCATTCGCTTTTGACCTTTATCATTTCCTCAGAAAAGAAAAGGACGGCAATCTCTTTTATTCCCCGTACATCATCTCGCTGGCCCTGGCGATGACCTACGCCGGTGCTCGCGGCGAAACCGCACAACAGATGGCAGACACCCTCCACTTCACCCTCCCCCAGGACCGTCTGCATCCCGCCTTCAACAGCCTGAATCTGGAACTCGCCAGCCGAGGTGAGGGAGCCCAGGGCAAGGACAGCAAGGGTTTCCGGCTGCATATCGCCAACGCCATCTGGGGTCAACAGGGCCACAAATTCCTTCCCACATTCCTCGATACCCTGGCCGAGAACTACGGCGCTCGCCTGAGGCTTCTCGATTTCGCGGGCAACCCGGAAGCATCCCGTGTCACTATCAACGACTGGGTCAGCGACCAGACGGAGGGCAAGATAAAGAATCTGATTCCGCAGGGAGTTATTGGTGAGTGGACCCGGCTCGTGCTCACCAATGCCGTCTACTTCAACGCCGCCTGGGCCGAACCTTTCAAAGAAGACCTGACCACGGACGGCCCATTCCACCTGCTCGACGGCAGTCAGGTCACTGTACCGATGATGAGGCAAACGACATCCTTCGGTTACGCCGAGGGCGAGGGATACCAGGCGGTCGAGCTGCCATACGATGGCCGGGAACTGGCGATGGTGATCTTGCTTCCGGCGGCGGGCAAGTTTGAGGCCTTTGAGAACTCGCTGGACGCCGGAAAGGTGGAGGCTATCATTGAGAACCTGAACTACAGGAAAGTCGCCCTCACCATGCCCAAATTCGAAGTTGAGTCATATTTCAGCCTGGCGGATGCCCTGGCGGCTATGGGTATGCCGGTGGCTTTCTCAAGAGGTGCAGACTTTTCGGGGATGGACGGCACCCGCAACTTCCGCATCAGCAATGTCATACACAAAGCCTTCGTCTCCGTGGATGAGGGGGGCACCGAAGCAGCTGCGGCCACTGCCGTGGTGATGGTGCCGATAGGGATGCCGGCGCCGGCCGTTGAAGTCACCGTTGATCGCCCCTTCATCTTCCTCATCCGGGACATCGAAACCGACGCCATTTTGTTCATCGGGCGGGTCGTGAACCCGGGTTCATAGTCAAACCTCCCGCAGGCTGGGAGCCTGCGGGAGGTTTTTATCCCATCCGGCCGGTGATGTAATCCTCGGTCAGTTTCTCCTTAGGACGGGTGAAGATATGTCCGGTCGCGCCGTATTCGATCAGCTCACCCAGCCAGAAGAACCTTGTCCAATCGGAAGCGCGAGCGGCCTGTTGCATGTTGTGGGTGACGATGACGATAGTATAGTCGCGCTTTAGTTCCTGCATCAGCTCTTCGATCCGCAGTGTAGCCACGGGATCGAGAGCGCTACACGGCTCGTCCATGAGGATGACTTCCGGCTCCACGGCCAGCACGCGGGCAATACACAGTCGCTGCTGCTGGCCGCTGTTCAACTCCAGGGCGGATTGCTTCAGATTACCCCTTACCTCATCCCACAGGCCCACGCCGCGCAGGCTGCGTTCTACCCGATTATCCAGATTCGCTTTCTTGTGCAGGCCCAGCACGCGCGGGCTGAAAGCCACGTTGTCGTAAACCGACTGGGGGAACGGGTTAGGCCGCTGGAAGACCATGCCCACCCGCCGACGAATTTCCACCTCGTCTACCTGGGGCGAGTAAATATCCTCACCGTCCAGCAACACCTGCCCTTCAACGCGGGTGCCGGGTATCATCTCGTTCATCCGGTCCAGAGTGCGCAGAAAAGTAGATTTACCACAGCCGGAGGGGCCGATCAGAGCCCTGATCTGGCGTTCTTTCAGGTCAACAGTGATGCCCTTCAGGGCCCGAAACTCGCCGTAATAGAAATTGAGGTCCTTGACCTTCATCTTGACCGGGAATCCGTCGCCGACAACCTTCAGGCCGAACGAGACCTGCGGCCGGCCAAGGTCAAGCAAAAAGTGAGCGGCTGTTTTCACACCGACCACGGGGCCGCGGTATATGCCCGCTTGCAGGCGGTGATCTCCACCTGCCGCAAGCAGGAGCGCAATGTCTTTGTGACGCTGTGCAACCTCTTCGCCCATCAGCCAGTCTCCTTACTCGCAGGATGGCCCCGTCCGCTAGTCCTGCCGAAGGAAGAAGATTGAGGGCATGGGCATAGGCCTCCCGGCCACTCCAAGGGAACTCCACGACCACCGTTTCTCCTGGCCGTACCGGCTTTAAGGAAAGGTGCTGGTTCAGCTTGTGAAGGAGATAGTTTTCCCCGCACCGCCGGGAATGAAGCCCCCCGTCCCGAAAGCTCCCAAATATCGTTTTGGAAAATCGTCGAGGACCCGGAGGGCACCGAGGTGGTAGGCGCGGGCCGGGCATGCCAAGCAGATCATGCGGCTCAGGACTTCCGGCGCACAATGTACGGCGAAAGCTCCGCGAATCAGGCCCTGGCGCGGCGGCACGGCTAACGTACATAGCAAAAAGAAATGGGCGGAGGAGGACTTGAACCCCCGACTTCTCCCCCGTGAAGGGAGCGCTCTACCAGCTGAGCTATCCGCCCGCGCTTTCGCATTTTAGGCTGAGGCAGCCAGAGGCTCAACCTCCGACCTAGCTCTCTTCTAACTCCGAAAGGAGGGCGGACAGGGACTCACCCTCCTTTTTTCGGGTGATTTCCACAAGGCCAAGCTTAGTGATCCCGATGAAATCCGCGGGAACTCGGTCTTTTTTGAGCTCCTCCTTTAAGGTAGCAATGACCTTTTCCCGATCCTTTTCATTAGCCATGTCCACGAAATCCACAACGATGATGCCTGAAATTTTGCGGAGGCGGAGGATTCGGGGGATGAGGCGGGCGGCCTCGAGGTTGGTATTGAGGATGGCCGAGGCCTGGTTTTTGTGCTTTACATCGGAACCAGTGTTCACATCGATAGCAGTGAGGGCCTCCGTCTCATCCACAGTGATAAATCCCCCGCCCTTGAGCGGGATTTTCCGCTGCATAGCTTGAGCAAGCTCCTCCTCCACCCCGTAGCGGACAAAAAGCGGAATAGTCCCGCGGTAAAGCCGCACCCGTCCCTTCAGTCTTCCCAAATGGAGGTAGTCCAAAAAATCCAGGATCTCTTGGTAGACGGTTTCATCGTCCACAATGAGGGAATCCACGTCCTCTAGGAAACGGTCCCGGACGATGGAGCGCGCAAGATCCGGGGGAGAATAAAGAAGTTTAGGTGGAGAACTCTCTGCCGCGAGCTCCTGGACCCCTTTCCACAGGCCCAGGAGGTAGTTGAAATCCCGGTCAAGATCGTCGCGGGAGGCGTGGAGGGCGGCGGTGCGGGCGATGAGGCCGGCGCCCGCGGGTTTAAGCTCGCGAGCGATCTGGCGGAGCCGCCGGGCCACTGCCCGATCCTCAATGCGCCTGGAGATGCTCACCCGGTCCTCCGTGGGAAGAAAGACCCAATACCGGCCAGGAAGGCTAAGCTTGGTGGTGGCTTGAGGGTTCTTCTCGCCTACTCCTTCCCGCCGAACCTGCACGATCACGCTTTCCCCGGGCTTAAGGAGCTTTTGGATTGGGGGGATGCCTCGGCCGGGCTCGAACCCCTTGGCCTTGAGAATCCCCTCGTGGAGCTCATGAGCCGCAAGGAAAAGGGGTTTTTTCTCCCCGACCTGGACGAAGGCCGCGCCCATCCCAGGGAGAACCGTCTCCACCTTGCCCTTGTAGATGTTTCCCACTAGCGGGCGGCGATTGGGAAACTCGAAATGCACCTCCACGAGCTCCCCGTTCTCAATGATGGCCACCCGCTTTTTTGGCCCTTGGGGAGTAGCCTCAACTGTAATGAGAATGTGATTGCCCTTGATCGTGCCGACCTCCTTGCCCGTCGTGCCTAGCCTGGCACCACGAGCCGGCTTAGGTCGGCCACCTGGAGGAACAGGCGAGAAAGAGCTAAAAGAAAGCCCAAGCGGTTCTCCCGCAACTTGGGATCCTCACACATGACAAGCACATCATCGAAGTACCGATCAATTGGGGCTTTCAAACTGAGCAAGGCTTCCAGGGCCTTGGCAGGACAATGCTCAGCCATGGCCTCCTCCACGCGCTTTTTGGCCTCAAGATATGCCTGCCAAAGTTTCCGTTCCGCCTCCTCCTGGAAGAGGTCCGGATCGAAGCCTTCGATCGCGTGGCCGCGGGTGATGTTGCGCACGCGGCTGAAAGCTGTGGCTAGATCAACAAGATCTTTACGTCCAACTAGGGTTTGCAAAGCCTGGGCCCGTTCCCAGACCCCCAGGAAGTCCCCATCCATCTGGGAAAGCACAGCTTCCGCGATATCGTAAGAAATGCCCCGTTCCTCCAGGGCTGCCCGCAAGCGGTTCCATAAGAATTCCTTCACCGTCTCCGCCGGCTCGGCGCCAGGATACTCCCGGCGAACCTCCTCAATAACCCGGAAAAGATCAAGTCGGAGGCCTTTTTCCAAAATGATTCTGATTGCGGCAGTTCCCCGCCGACGCACCCCATACGGGTCGTGGGAACCAGTGGGCAGCTCGCCTACACAGATTGGACCTATCACCCCATCCAGTTTATCCGCGAGGCTAAGGGCTATACCCAGAGGCGTTTCCGGGAGTTCTTCCCCTTTCCCCCGCGGACGGACATGCTCGGCAATGGCCTCGGCCACCTCCGCCCGCTCGCCGTCCAAGCGGGCATAGATCCCGCCCATCACACCCTCAAGCTCCGGAAACTCCCGCACCATTACTGTGAGGAGATCTGCTTTGCCCAGGAGGGCCGCGCGATCCAAAAGTTCTGAGGGAAGGGAAAGCTCCCGGGCTAAAACCCCACAAATGGTGCGGATGCGCTGTACCCGATCCCATACCGTGCCCAGCCTCGCTTCATAAACGATCCCTTTGAGCTCTGGAACACGGCTTTCTAGCATTCTTCGACGGTCCTGGGCGAAAAAATCCATGGCATCACCAAGGCGGATGCCCACCACCCGCTCGTACCCTTGGCGGATGATCTCAGGATTGCCTTTTCCCTCGGCGAAGCCGAGGAAGATTTCGGCGATCCTGCCGCCGCGGGTGAAAGGCACAAACTTTCCTTCCTCCCGGAGGGCCGCCACTACCACCGGCTCGGGAAGAGCGAGAAACTCCTGAGGAATGCGGCCTACCACAGGGTTCGGCCACTCCGTCTGCCCAAGGATCATGGCCCAAAGGTCTTCGGAGAGCGCGGCCTTGGCCTGGTATTCCTCCTCCACAGCCCGAATAGCCCTCCGTAAAGTTTCCGCCCGCTCTTTTGGATCAACGATGACGTGGGCTTCCTTTAGCTTTGCCACGTATTCTTCGGGCCGGGAGAAAGTAAGAGGATGCCCGAGGAACCGGTGGCCGAAGCTCCTTCGTCCCGCGGAAACGCCGGCAAGCTCAAGGGGCACAACTTTCTCCCCAAAAAGGGCGACGACCCAGCGAATGGGCCGGAGAAAAGGCATCCCCCCGTTCCACCGCATGTACTTTGAGCACGGGATCAGCCGCACAGCCTGGGGAATAAGCTCCTTCAGGATCTCCTCTGTGGGCCGGCCTGGCCGCTTGAGGCGCAGAAACAGATACTCCTTTTCCCCAACCACCCGGCGCACCAAGTCCTCCGCGCTGGCCCCATAACGCCGAAGGAAACCGTGGGCCGCGGGGGTTAAATTGCCCTGAGGATCTAAACCAACGGATACCGCTGGGCCACGGATCTCCTCAATCGTCTCCTCCTGCTGCTCGGCTAGGTCCTCAACGAGGAGAGAAAAACGCCGGAGGGTCCAAAAGAGGTGGACTTCCCGATAGGGAAGGCGCGCCTCTTTGAGCGCGGAAAGCATGTTCTCCTTGAAACTTTGGGCGATTTCAGCCGCTTCCCTGGCGGGCAGGTCCTCAACCCCGACCTCAACCAGGAGTGCCGGCACGCACCACCTCCGCGAGGTAGGTTTCTGCGCAGGCCCGAGCTAAGGCGCGGACCCTAGCGATGTAACTTTCCCGTTCCGCAGTGGCCAGGGCCCCGCGAGCATCCAAGGTGTTGAAAAGATGGGAACAACGCAAGGTGTGGTCATAAGCCGGGTACACCAGGCCCTGGGCTAAGCATTCCCTAGCCTCGGCTTCATGGAAGTCAAACAGGGTTCGGGCGCGCTCCACCGAGACCTTCTCAAAGTGATAAATGCTGAATTGGCGCTCGCGCTCGCGGAAAATCTCCCCGTAAGTGAGCCAATCGGTCCACCGCAGCTGGAACGCCGAGTCCTCCCGCTGAAGGAAAAGGGCTATCCGCTCAAGGCCGTAGGTGAGCTCCACCGAGACCGGTACAAGGTCCACTCCCCCCATTTGCTGGAAATACGTGAACTGGGTGATCTCCATCCCATCCAGCCATATCTGCCAGCCCCCGCCCCAGGCCCCCAAAGTGGGGGATTCCCAGTCATCGTGGGCGAATTTCACGTCATGTTTCCTAAGGTTGATTCCGAGGGCTTCGAGGGAGCGGAGGTAGAGCTCCTGGATATCGGGGGGTGGGGGTTTGAGGATCACCTGGTATTGGTGGTGGAGGCCGAAGCGGATGGGATTTTCTCCGTAACGACCGTCGGCGGGCCGGCGGGAAGGCTCGACATACGCCACCCGCCAGGGCCGCGGACCCAAAACCCCAAAGAACGTTGCAGGATTAAACGTACCTGCACCCTTTTCGATGTCGTAGGGCTCTACGATGGCACAGCCCTGGTTCCGCCAAAACCGGTGCAAGGCCAGGATCAAATCCTGAAAAGTTTTCATGCACTTTTTGCGATCTCTACCACCTTGGCAAACGCCTCAGGATCCCGGATGGCCAATTCCGCGAGGACCTTGCGGTTGAGGCCCACCCCGGCTTTGCCCAATGCCCCCATGAACTGGGAGTAGTTGAGCCCATAGGGCCTCACAGCCGCACCAATTCGCACTATCCAAAGCCGCCGGAATTCCCGCTTGCGAAGCTTCCGGGAGACGAAGTGATGCCTGAGGGCCTTAAGGAGGGATTGTTTAGCGATGCGGTAGCAACTCTTCCTTTTCCCCTTATAGCCCTTGGTCATGTCCAAAATTTTTCGTCTGCGCCTTGCGTGCTTCACGCCGCCAGGAACGCGCA
>Ga0209836_100057_pt1 | contig 21732 bp, 20 predicted proteins | sample ElbSprsedimmetaG_FD_184147 | JGI IMG/M metagenome (GOLD analysis project Ga0209836, IMG submission 184147) | Hot spring sediment bacterial and archeal communities from California, USA to study Microbial Dark Matter (Phase II) - Elbow Spring... ... | reverse complement strand
CCCACCTCCCTCGTGGCGCACATGGACCTCCTCCCGGAGACGGTGGCGGCGGCTCTTCTGGGTCGTCAGCTTCAGCCCGTGCTTCGACCGTTCGTTGCGAGGGAGGCGTCGAGGCGATAGAATAAGTTCCGTAGAACGTACGGAACGTTCGGACACAGGTTCGTGAGTGTCCGGAGGAGGCAGCGGATGAGCCGAGGTTTGCGCGTAGCCGTCGTTGGCGTCACGGGAGCGGTCGGCACGGAGATGGTCCGCCAGCTCGAGATCTCTCCCCTCCCCGTGGCGGAGTTTCGACCGTTGGCCTCCGCGCGGTCTGCGGGGCGTCAGGTACAGTTTCGCGGTCAGGCGTACAAAGTGCGGGAACTCGTTTCGGAAGCTCTGGACGGTTTGGATCTTGCCTTTTTCAGCGCCGGCGGTGAGGTGAGTCGTACCTTCGTTCCCGAGGCGGTTCGCCGCGGCGCCCTCGTGATCGACAACTCTAGCGCCTTTCGCCTGGAGGACGGTGTTCCCCTCGTAGTTCCGGAGGTGAACTTTGCCGCCGCCCGCGAACACCGGGGTCTCATCGCCAATCCAAACTGCTCTACCATTCAGATGGTCGTGGCGCTCAAGCCCATTCACGAGCGCTTCGGCCTCAGGAGGATCACGGTGGCGACCTACCAGGCCGTATCAGGGGCGGGATACCGCGCCCAGCAGTCCCTCTACCGCGAGCTCGAAGCGGCGCTGCGTGGGGAGAAAATCGCGCCGGAGGTCCTTCCGGTGGCTTCGCAGCCGGTGAAGTACCCCATCGCCCTGAACGTGATCCCTCAGATCGACGTGTTCGTCGAAGAAGCTTACACGCGCGAAGAGATGAAGATGGTCCTCGAGACGCAAAAGATCTTTGCCGATCCGCACATCGAGGTCGGCGCGACTTGCGTACGTGTGCCCGTGGGCATCGGCCACAGCGAGGTCGTGTACGTGGAGACGGAAGAGGACCTTCCCTCCCTCGAAGAAATTCGCGCGATCCTGCGCGGCGGGGAAGGGATCGTCGTCCTCGACGATCCTGCGGGGGCGGTATACCCCACCCCGCGCCACGTGAGCGGGCGGCGTGAGGTGTTCGTCGGGCGGATCCGCAAGGATCTCTTTCGCCCCAACGGACTTCACCTCTTCGTCGTCGCCGACAATCTCGTCAAAGGTGCGGCGGGCAACGCCGTGCAGATCGCCGAACGCCTCTACGCCGAAGGACTGCTCCCGCAGGCGTAGGCGGGCGTATGTGCAGGTTTTTGAATGCTTTTGCGGGCGTACCTCGGGGGGATGCAGGCCGGTTCCGCTTGCTTTAAGACGTACGCCGCTTTTGCGGGAGCAAGTCGAGGGGCGGGCGAGTGGGGAAGGGAGACGCAAATGGAGATCATCGTGCAGAAGTTCGGCGGCACATCCGTACGAGACGAGAGGCTGCGCGAGCGCGTGCTTCAGCACATCGCCGAAGCGCGTCGGACGTACGACGGCGTGGTCGTCGTCGTCTCCGCCATGGGCCGGAAGGGAGAGCCCTACGCCACGGACAGCCTTCTCGACCTGCTCGAAGGCCGGGGGAAGTACCTGCCCGCGCGGGAGCGCGACCTCCTCCTCACGACGGGAGAGATCATCTCCGCCGTCGTCCTCGCCGACCTTTTGTGGCGGCAGGACATTCCTGCCGCGGTCTTTACCGGAGCGCAGGCGGGAATCGTTACGGACGCCCGTTTCGGTGAAGCGCAGATCCTCGACGTGCGTCCCGACCGCCTCCGCGCCGCCCTCGAACGTGGGCGGGTTGCCGTGGTGGCCGGTTTCCAGGGGGCTACGGAAGACGGGGAACTCACGACCCTCGGGCGCGGCGGCAGCGACATCACGGCCGTCGCCTTGGCGGCGGCCTTGGGGGCGTGTCGGCTCGACATCTTTACGGACGTAAACGGCGTGTTTACCGCCGATCCCCGGATCGTCGAGGAAGCCCGTCCGCTCAAGTACCTCACGTACGCCGAGGTGGCTAACCTGGCCCACCTGGGCGCACGCGTCCTCCACCCACGGGCGGTGGAGATCGCCATGCAGTACAACATCCCCGTGCGTGTGCGTTCGACGACGTCCGGCGACGAGGGGACGCTCATCGCCTCCCTCTCCGAACTCCGGGCACGGGCGCCGTTTCGCGAGCGCGTCGTTACGGGTATCGCTCACGTCTTCGGCGTGACGCAGATCAAGGTCGTGCGCGACACCGTAGATCCCGAACTCCAGCTCGTCGTCTTTCGCGCCATGGCCCAACACGGGATCAGCGTAGACTTCATCAATGTCTCTCCCAACTCCGTCACTTACACCGTGCGCGACGAAGAAGCGGAGCGCGCCGCGGAAATCCTCCGCGGCCTCGGCTTCGAGCCCGTCGTCACGCCCGGGTGCGCCAAGGTGTCCGTCGTGGGGGCGGGGATGGCCGGAAGGCCCGGGGTGATGTCCCGCATCGTCGAGGCCCTCGTCGGCCACGACATCCCTATCCTCCAGGCTGCGGACTCGCACACGACGATTTGGGTGCTCGTCCCCGGCGAGCGAGCACGGGACGCCATTCGCCTTTTGCACCGCCACTTCGAGCTCGAGCGCGAGTAGGGCGCTCGCGCATACGCGATAGAAAGGAGCGAACGCCGTGGAGTATCCCTTTGGACGCCTCGTCACCGCCATGATCACCCCCTTCACCGCCGATGGGGAGATCGACTGGGAGGCGGTTGACCGCCTCGTGGAGCACCTCCTCGCGCAGAGGAGCGAGGGGATCCTCGTCGCTGGGACTACGGGCGAATCTCCGACCTTGAGCGATGAGGAAAAGATCGCCCTTTTCCGCCGCGTGAAGGAACGGCTGCGCGGCCGCGGGTTTCTCCTCGCCGGTACGGGATCGAACGACACGGCCCATACCGTAGAGCTATCGCAAGCAACGGAGGAGGCGGGTGCGGACGGTTTGCTCGTCGTCACCCCCTACTACAACCGCCCGAGCCAGGAAGGCCTCTACCGCCACTTCCGCGCCGTAGCGGAATCTACGCGCCTTCCCGTCATCGTGTACAACATCCCAGGGCGTACGGGCGTATACATGGAAGTGGATACCCTCCTCCGCCTTGCCGAACTTCCCAACGTCGTCGGCGTGAAGGATTCGAGCGGGCGCCTCGCCGACCTCGCCCGCCTCGTCGCCCGTGCTCCCGCCCACTTCCGCGTCTACGGCGGCGACGACGCCATGTTCCTCCCCCTCCTCGCCATAGGCGGCTACGGGCTCATCAGCGTGGCCTCCCACCTCGTAGGCCGCGAAATCCGCAAGATGCTTGACGCCTTCCTCGAGGGCCGCGTCGTGGAGGCCGCCGCGATTCACCGCAGGTACCTCCCCCTCTTCGAAGGGCTCCTCAGCCTGTCCACCAATCCGGTGCCGCTCAAGGCCGCCCTAGCCTTGCGGAGAATCGCCTCCGAACACTTGCGCCTTCCCCTCGTCCCCCTGAACGAAGAGGGGAAGCGTCGCCTCGCTCTTCTCCTCGAAGAAGTGGGCGCGTGACGAAGGGGCACCGCCGCTTTTTTTCGAGAAAGGCGTTCGTTTGGTGCCTTCCTTGCGCGCCCTTTGCGCGGGAGGGTATAATACCTACACGTGTGCCTGGTCGGTTTTTCTTGCGCGGTTGGCGCCGTCCGGACCCAAGGCAGGAGGAACGAAGTTGTCACGCAACCAACCTAAGCTCAGCATCTTTGCGTTGGGCGGACTCGGCGAGATCGGCAAAAACATGTACGTCGTTCGCTACGGAGACGACATCGTCGTCATCGACGCAGGACTCACCTTTCCCGAAGAGAAGATGCTCGGGGTGGACGTCGTAATTCCGGACATCTCCTACCTCGAGGAGAAACGCCGCTTCGTGCGGGGAATCCTCCTCACCCACGGGCACGAAGACCACATCGGCGCGCTCCCCTACATCCTCAAAAAGCTCAACGTACCCGTGTACGGAACGCGCCTCACGCTCGGCCTCTTGGACCTCAAACTCAAGGAGGCGGGGCTCAGGGGGACGGTCAAACTGAGCGAGGTGCATCCCTCCCCCCACTTTGAGCTCCATCTAGGCGCTATCCGCGCGACATTCTTCCGCGTCACGCACAGCATCCCCGACTCCGTGGGGATCGCCCTGGAGACACCCGAAGGCGTCGTCGTGCACACGGGAGACTTCAAGTTTGACCAAACCCCCGTCGGACACCCGGCGGACTTTCAGCGCATGGCCGAGATCGGTCGGCGGGGGGTTTTGGCGCTCCTTTCGGACAGCACGAACGCCGAACGGCCGGGGTTTACGGAATCTGAGCGCTCGGTGGGCAAGAACCTCGCCAAGATCTTCGAGCTCCACCGCACCCGCATCATCGTCGCCACCTTTGCGACGAACGTGGCACGCGTGCAGCAAGTGCTCACCGCGGCCCACGCCGCAGGGCGAAAGGTCGCCCTTGCTGGACGTAGCCTAGTAAACGTTGTGAACCTCGCCCGCGAGCTTGGGTACCTCGAGGTACCGGAAGGCCTCTTCATCGAGCACGGGGATGCTGCCATGCTCCCGCCGGAAAAGGTGGTCGTCCTCCTCACGGGAAGCCAGGGAGAACCCATGAGCGCCCTTTCCCTCATGGCGCGGAGCGCCCACCGCACCTTGGAAATCCAAAAGGGAGACCTCGTGATCTTTTCCGCGACGCCGATCCCCGGAAACGAGCGCGCCGTCGCTCGGGTAGTCGACCAGCTTTACCGCCTGGGGGCGGAAGTGATCTACGGGCCAGGGTCGGAGACGGGGGTCCACGTTTCCGGGCACGGGAGTCAGGAAGAGCTCAAGCTCATGCTCAACCTCATGCGTCCCCGCTACTTTATCCCCATCCATGGTGAATTCCGCATGCTCGCCAAGCACGCCCAACTCGCCGAGGAGACGGGCATTCCGAGGGAGCGGATTTTCGTCCTGGACATCGGGGACGTCGTGGAGTTTCAAAACGGCCGGGGGAGACTCGCCGGGAGAGTTCCCGTGGGCAACGTCCTCATCGACGGCCTTGGCGTAGGGGACGTGGGGAACATCGTCCTGCGCGACCGCAAGCTCCTCTCCCAGGACGGGATCGTCGTCGTCGTCGTGACGATCGGCCGCGCCAACCGCACGATCCTCTCGGGACCGGACATCGTCACCCGCGGGTTCGTGTACATGCGCGAGTCGGAGACGCTCCTTGACGAAGCCAACCGCCTCGTGCACACCGTGCTCAGCAAGCTTCTAGAAGAAAGCGTGAGCGACTGGACGACGCTCAAAAACAACGTTCGAGATGCCCTAAGCCGCTTCCTCTACGAACGGACGCGTCGCCGTCCGGTGATTCTCCCGATCATCATGGAGGTCTGAGCGCCACCGCAGAAAGACCACCGCACACGTGCCGCGGCACACGCCGCGGTTTTTTCTTGCTCGGTTTTTTTCTCACCCGAGGCCGTTGGTGTTCGTGCCTTGTCCTCGGCGCCGCCACGAGAGCTTACGGAGACAGGAGGTCCTCAAGTGCGACTTCGAGGGTGGGAAAACGAAACGCATATCCGCGAGCAAGGGCTTCTTCCGGAAAAACGCGGTTGCCTCCAATGAAAAGATCGCCCATTTCGCCAAGGGCGAGCTGGATCGCAAAGGTTGGTACGGGGAGCCAATACGGCCTCTTAAGTCGTGCCGCAATGGTACGGCTGATTTCGTCCATTGTGGCCGGGTGAGGGGCGGTGATGTGGAGCGGGCCTCTTACGCTTTCGTCCTCCATGGCGAGGCGGATGAGGCCGACGACGTCTGCGATATGGACCCACGAAATCCACGCCCGCCCGCCGGCGATCGGTCCACCGAGGAACAGGCGATGCGGAAGGACGAGACGAGGGAAAGCCCCTCCTTCCTTGGCAAAGACGACGCCAAAGCGGGCAAAAACGGTGCGCATCTCCAGAGTTTCGGCTTCTCTTGCCGCTGCCTCCCAACGGCGGGTTACGGCAGTAAGGAATTCGATCCCACGCTTCTGGAGGACGGCTTCGATGGGAGCCGTTTCGACGTCTGAGGGAACGGGAAGCCTTGCTTCGACGGCCGAAGCGCTGATGAAAACGCGAGGTCGCGCTTCGATAGGTAGACATTCTATAATTTCGAGAAGTTCGGTAGTCGTCCGAAGTCGACTTTCAAGAATTTTCCTCTTATAGCTTGGATTCCATCGACCGGCAATCGGGGTTCCGGATAGGTTGACGACGACGTCGAGGGGTACGTGGCGTTTGAGTTCGTCTATCGTGCTGGCGTTACCCGTAAGCCAAGGGATCAGGATCGGGCCACGGCGAAGGGCGCTTGATTCCTGAAAAGTGAAGTCTGTAGATTCAGATGAAGAGTCCACTTGTTTGGTTTCTGGCAGGCGAACGACCGTTTCCCGACCGAAAAGGTGCGGGTTTCGCGTAAGCCATAAGACGGTATGGCCGTCTGTCAAAAGGGAGCGGGTGAGGTGGCGACCGATGAGTCCGCTTCCCCCAGCGATGACGATGCGCATTTCTATCCTACCTTCTTTTTTTTACTTTTTCTTTAGTGTAGCATGGGTCCCATGAGTTGTCATGGGGCTTTGTACCTTCGTTGGAACAAGGTTTGGGGTTTCGAGGGAAAAAGGAAAATGCTCAAAGGATTTAAGGAATTCGTGATACGGGGAAACGTGATGGAATTTGCGGTGGCAGTGGTGGTCGGACCTCCTCGTTGCCGCGGCCGTTTCCAACATCGTGGTTGTCTCCATGAACGAAAATTCCAAGCGGCGGGCAAGAGAATCGGAGGTAAAAACTTCGGCGGAGCCTTCCGAAGAGGTCAAGCTTCTCAGGGAAATTCTCGCGGAACTCAGGAAGTCTTGATCCCTCTGTTTGGTCTTTGCGGCGGCTGAGGAAACCTTGATAGGCAGGGGCCGTTGTGCTATCGTAAGTTTAGAGATGAAAATTATATTCATTTTAAGGAGGGACTCCCTATGGAAACGCGCAACGTACTGCCTGCAGACGTTCGGCGGGAACTCGCCGCCGCCCTTCAGCCGATCCTCGCTGAGGCGATCGACCTCGAACGGCAGGCCAAGCAGGCGCACTGGAACGTCAAGGGACCCGGGTTCTACGGGCGGCACAAGCTGTTCGACGAACTTCATGAGCTTGCGGAGGACTGGATCGACCTCGTCGCCGAACGCATCGCCCAGCTCGGACACCTCACGGAGGGAACGCTCCAGCGTGCGGCCGAACTCACGCGTCTCCCGGTGTTCCCCCTTGGGCTTACGTCCGAGCGGGACAACCTCGAGCAGCTCGCCAAGGCGCTCTCCGCCTTCACGGCACACACGCGCGAGGTCCTAAAGAAATCCGAAGAACTCGGTGATCCGATCGCGGCGGACATCCTCACGGAGGTCACCCGCGGCGCCGAAAAGTATCTGTGGTTTGTCGAGGCGCACCTTGGCTGAGGTCGGGGCCATGTCTCTCCGGACGGCCTAAGCTTGGGCGATTCGCGCGGCGCCCTCGGCATTGCCAACGGTCGACCCGGCGCCTCAGGGTGACGGGAGAACCGAACGCGTCTCTGTCGGCCCCGTCGTTTCGGGAACCTCTGCAGTACGGATGAGCGGTACGGGTATGCGCAACCGACCGCGTGCCACGGGCCCCTTCCCATCCGGAAAGGGGCCCTCTGTGCGGTGCGGGGGGATCTTTTGGCGCGGCTCGTGGTATCATGGGGGTGAGTTTTCGATTCGAACTCGTGGAGTTTTTCGGTGTCGAACCCAACCCGCGCGTATCCACCGTGCACAAAAGGCGGTGGCAAAGTGGGGGTCCACGACGTGGCTCTTTGCCGTCCTCACCGCCCAAGACGTAGAAGCGATCTATCGTCTGGCGGCGATGCCGCTCGAGTAAACTGAGAAGGAGGGGGTGCTTCGGGATGGGCGAAGATCCGATCCGTCACCCACTCCGGAGTGTTCTGCGACGGGCAAGTGCTTCGCGCGGGCGGGGATCCGCCGAATGCCGTCGGAGGTGAGGGACGTGGCGGGCTTTCCCGAAGATTTCCTCTGGGGTATGGCCACCTCGGCGTACCAGATCGAAGGCGCGGTAGCGGAGGATGGGCGTGGGCCTTCCATCTGGGACATCTTCGTCCACATCCCCGGTAAGATTGCCGACGGCACCGTCGGCGACGTGGCCTGCGACCACTACCACCGTTGGGAAGAGGACGTAAACCTTCTCGCCGAGCTCGGGGTGCGCGCCTACCGCTTTTCCGTCTCCTGGCCGCGCGTCTTGCCGGAGGGCAAGGGAGCGGTCAACGAGCGAGGACTCGATTTTTACCGCCGCCTCGTCGAGGCGCTCCACGCCCGCGGGATCGCGCCCGTCGTCACGTTGTATCACTGGGATCTCCCCTTTGCTCTCTACGAAAAGGGAGGATGGGCGGAACGGGATACGGCGAAGTACTTTGCCGAATACGCCCACCTCCTCTTTCGCCGCCTCGAGGGCGTCCCGTACTGGATCACCTTGAACGAACCGTTCGTCGCCACGGTTTTGGGTTACGTCACCGGCGAACACGCCCCCGGTGAACAGGATCCGCACAAGGCCTTGCGCGTCGCCCACCACTTCCTCTTGGGCCACGCGCTCGCGGTTCAGGCCTTTCGCGATGAGCACCTCCCGGGCTCCAAGATCGGGATTACGAACCTCATGACGCGCGTGCTTCCCGCGGGCGAAGACCGAGAGGTCGTAGAGTTTGCCCACGCCTTCGAACGCCTGCACAACGGGCTCTTCGTCGATCCCCTCTTCACTGGGCACTACCCGCGCGAAGCGCTCTTCGCCATTGCCCGTATTCTCTGGGGAGAGGAGGGCGCTCGGGACGGCGATCTCGAAGCCTACTTCTACGCCCAGCTCGATCTCCCTTTGGAGGACCTCGAATCCTTCCGTCAGCCCGTAGACTTTCTCGGCGTGAACTACTACTCGCCGACCCGCGTCGCCTTCAATCCAGAGAGCCCCTTTGGGGGCCTCGAGTTTCTCCCGCCCGCAGGAGAGCCCACGGCCATGGGTTGGGAGGTGTACCCCGAGGGCCTTACGGAGGTCCTTCTCGACGTCCACAGTCGGTATCCGGGAGTTCCCATCTTGGTTACGGAAAACGGCGCCGCCTACGAAGACGCGCTCGAGGTGCTCCCCGACGGCACAAAGCGCGTTGTCGACGAAGCGCGGGCGAACTACATCCGCACCCACGTAGAGGCCGTCCGACGAGCGATCGAACGAGGAGCGGACGTGCGTGGGTACTTCGTCTGGTCCCTCCTCGACAACTTCGAGTGGGGCCACGGCCTCTCTAAACGCTTCGGCCTCGTGTATGTGGATTACGCGACGCTCGAGCGCATCCCGAAAGCGAGCTATTTTGCCTACCGGAAGATCGTGGAGAAGAGCGGCAGGTGACGCCTTTGGCCTCTTTGGCCGAGGAAAGCTCTCGCCATGCAACTAGACAATTGGACAATCGGCGGACTAAGATCGATTCGAGAGGAGGAGGTGAGGTGTCCGGGGAGCCGGAGAAAAGCGCCGCACGTTTCGCGGATTTGCCAGCGGCTCTCGCGCCTCCCGGACCACGGCCGTGAAGAAGGGATTGAGGCGAGCCTTAGTATTTTCTTTCCTCTGGGTTTTTCTCGCGGCTGGTATAGGCCACCCCGTTTACGCAGACGCCGCCCCGGGCGACGTCGTGGTCGCCGTAGGCGCCGATCTCACCCCCGAACAGCGCGAACAGGTCCTCCGAACTTTCGGCGTCCAAGACATTCCCCAGGACAAGCTCATCGTCGTGACGAACGCGGAGGAACACGCGCTTCTCGGGAAATACCTCCCCAAAGCGGTGATCGGCACGCGGGCGATTTCCTCCGTCAAGGTGACACTCCTCGAACCGGGGAAAGGGCTTAACGTGCGCACGGAGGGAATTACCTACCTCACGCCCGAGCAGTACCAGAGCGCTGCGGCTACGGCTGGGGTCAAGGACGCCGAAATCTACGTCTACGCTCCCATTCCTGTGTCGGGAACCGCCGCCCTTACGGGCATCGTCAAGGCCTTTGAAGAGTTGGAGGGTAAGACCCTAGATCCTACGGCCAAGGACGTAGCGGCCGAAGAGTTCTCCACGAACTACCTCTTGAGCGAAAAGATCGGCAAGGAGCAGGCCACCGCCCTCATCCAGCGCCTCAAGGAGGAAATCGCTTCCGGCAAGCTCCGCGACCCAAAGGAAATCCAAGATGCGATCGACCGCGCAGCGCGCGATCTCGGAGTGACTCTGAGCCCCGAAGACCGGCAACGCCTCGAGGAACTCGTCCGCCACCTGCGCGAGGCCAACATCGATTGGGGAGCCCTCGCACGGGAGACGGCCAAGATCAAGCAGGAAGTGGAGAAGTTCTTCCGAGATCCGGCCACACAAAGCTTCTTGCAAAAGGTGTGGTCCTTCCTTCAGGACCTCTTTAGCCGGGTGTGGGAATGGCTTTCGCAGATTTTTGGCGAGGCATCGGAGGCCTAAGCCTCCGTTTCCCACGGGGAGCCCCTTGGCAAAGTCTTCCCGCCACACGGACGACCTCGCGCACCCGGCGTGCGAACTCGGACCACGGGGAGCCCGGGAGCAAGGGTACTCTCTTCCCGCCACCCCACTTCGGAGGGAAGTGAGGTCTTTGGCGTAAGGGAGTTCCGCTGGGCGAGATGCGTAGCAGCAGGCGAACGAAAAACCCCCTCGTTCGGATTCCCCGAACGAGGGGGTTACGTCCTTACGCATGGCTGCGGGACTAGGATTCGAACCTAGACTTCCAGATCCAGAGTCTGGCGTGCTACCATTGCACCATCCCGCAACGCGTGTGCAGATACATTATACCCCGCTCCTTGCGGGAAATGCAAGGAGGAGAAACCGTGTCGGCTTCCGCTCTCTCACTTTTGGCATCGGTCGTAGCTTTGGGGTTTGCGTTCGACGTGACGCGCCGGGCGTGGACGAAACGGCGACTGAGCGACGCCCTCTTCGCCGTTTCGCTGTACATGTTTGCCCTCGCCGCCTTCGGGGAGTTCGTCGGCGGGTCGTTCGGCTGGAGCTTTGGCACGTACAAACTGTACTACTTCACCGCTGTCGCCCTCGTCGCCTACATGGCTGCAGGCACGCTCTACGCCCGAACCTCCGGATGGGTGGCGCACGCCTTCCTCGCCTTCACCCTCCTCGCGAGCCTCGCTTTTTTCGTCGTTCTCTTAAGCGCTTCGGTTGACCCCGCCCTCGTCGGTGCGAAAGGCGCCATAGGCGGGACCTACATGCCGCGGGAAGTGCGGATGTTTAGCCCCATTCTCTCCGGAATTGGCGCTTTGGTTCTCCTCGTCTCTGCCCTCGCAAACTTTTGGCGCACGCGCCGCGTCGGGTTTCTCGCAATCTTTTTGGCGGCTCTCGTCCTCAGCGCAGCGGGTGCTCTCGCCAAATATGTGGACTTGCCCTTGGTGCTCCCCGTTTCACAGCTCGTGGGCATCGCCCTCTACTACTGGGGCGTTGTGAGCCTTTCCGTCCCTGCAAGAGATCGCTCGGAAAAGAGGCGCTTGTGACGTGGGGTTCTCAGCAGCTGAAAAAAAATATGATTGATTTATCTCTATTCCGCAAAGTGGGCCAGATGAACGGGCAGGCCGTCTTGGAGCTGAGGGACTTTGCCTTCGGCAAGCCTTCCCGGGTGGCGGCGCGCATCTCCCTTGGGCGAGGAAACCTTATCAGCATCGAGCGGGAGATCGCCTTCTCTGGCCCCATTCATACCAAGGGTTTTCTCATCCTCAGCGACATGCTGCAAAAAGAGGTGGTGGACGCGGTGCGCCAGGGCAAGGCTTTAAACGCCTAGCCCTAAAAGAGAAAGATCATGCCCCGGGATCCGCCGGAGCTTTCTTTTTGTGTATTTGCGCTTACCTGGCAGGAAGTTCCGAGATTTTGTCGAAGAGGATGGTAAGCAAAGGAGGGATCTGCCATTGGCATGGCTGATTTCCGTCAGCATCGGTCCGGTCCAGGAATTTATCGCCACTGCCCGCCGCAGCCAGGACCTCTATGCCGCAAGCCAGATCCTCTCGCAATTGGCCAAAGAAGCTGCTCGCTTTATCGCATCCCGCGTCGGGTATGATCACCTGATCTTCCCCGGGGCCACCGATGGCGACCGCCTGGAGGAAATGGCGAAGGTAGGGGTGGCCAACATCATTCTTGCGGTGGATCCGTCTTCTGAGCCGCCCGATTGGCTAGAAGACGTTGAAAAACGCCTGAAAAACTATATCCGCCAGGAAGGATCAAAACATCTTGAATCTTATAAAGCGTTTATCGACTTGCCGATGGCCCTCGATCAGATCGCCGATTTCCCCGAAATCTACTGGGCCGCGGTAGCCTTAGGTGGGCATGGCTACGCCGATGCCCGTCGGAAGGTAGCGGCGCTGCTCCAAGCCCGGAAAGCCACCCGCTTTTTCACTCAGCCGTCCTGGGCTGGCAATCGACCAAAGAGCTCCCTGGATGGCCAAAGGGAACACGTCCTAAAAGGCAACCTTAGCAGTGAAGATATCCCTCTTTGGGTAAGGCAGGCCTGGCGTTTGCGAGGCGCGGAGATCCTCTCGGGTGTGGATCTCCTGAAACGCCGCTGGCGAGGGGGTCGCTTCCAGAGTACGGTGCACATGGCGGTCCAACCCTATCTGCATAGGCTCGATGCCGACAAACGGGAGCGCTTAAAGTCCGAGCTGCAGTCCCTTATCGACCGGTATGACCTAAGGAGCGACCGCGACGTCACCGATAGGGAGGGAAAGCGGGTCAGCCTCGAAGACGAACCGAGCCTTTATTACCCCTCCACGTGGGATGAATTTTTAGACCCAAAGGATGCCCGGAAAGCCGCCGAGGAGGTGCAACAAGTCTATCGTAAGCTCAAATTGGAACTCCCATATCCCTACTATAGCATCCTCGTGGCCGACGGAGACCGCATGGGGGAAGCTTTGGACAACGTGGCGGTCCAGGGGGGAATGAAGGCCCACCAGAGGCTATCCCAGAAGCTGGTGGACTTTGCCGGTGAAGTGAAGAGTGTGGTGGAAGCCCACGGCGGGTTTCTGGTGTACTCCGGCGGCGACGATGTGATGGCCTTCCTCCCGCTGACCAGTGTCCTCGATTGCGCGGCGCAGCTGGCTGAGCTCTTCAGAAAGAAGGTGAACTTCCCCAATACAGCGGCCTCCGGAGCAGCGCCTACCGAAGGAGGGCCGGAGACGTCCCATTCGAGGGAGGGCTCATCGCCCACCCTTTCCGTAGGGGTGGCAGGGGTTCACATCATGGAACCCCTTCAGGATGCCCTGGAGCTAGCCCGCAGGGCTCTCAAAGCCGCCAAGGAGAAGGGAGGTCGCAATGCCCTTGCGGTGGTGTCGGCCCCCCGGAGCGGCAGCGAAACCATGGTCTGGGGGAGCTGGGACCGGAAGGGCCAGCCAAAGAACCTCAAGGAACGATTGAGTGACTACATCCGGCTTTACCATGAGGAGGCCATCACCGCCGGGCTCCCTTACGAGCTCCTGGATCTCAGCCTTCGCTTAAAGGACGGGGTGACGAAGGACGCCCTCTACTGGGAAGCCGTGCGCATCATCCGCCGCAAAGATATGCCCGAAGAGACCCAACGACTCCTGGAAAGCCACTTAGAGCCCATGAAGGCAGGCGATCGCGACGCTTCCTTGGTCCAGGAGCTAGCCAGGGAATTGATCGTGGCCCGATTGTTCAGCCGCAAGAGCCTGAAGGGGGTGACCCTATGAACCTGGCCATTGTTCCGCGGGACCCTCTCCTGGCCCGAGACGGGAAACCCTTTTCGTCCGCCATCCCTGGAAGCCGAGCCCGATCCCTTCCCTTTGCTACCCCTCAGATGGTGGCCGGTACCGTGCGGACGGTGTACGGGTTTACCCGGGGCTTGAGCTTTCGTCAGAATGAGTTGCAAGAAGTGCTGCAGGTGGCCATCAAAGGACCTCTTCCCTTGATCCGTAATGGGGATGAGTGGGAGTTTCTCTTTCCTGCACCTTCGGACGGCCTTCCTGTGAGGGGGTCAAAGGGCGGTTCCATCCGCATGGTACCCCTGGTACCGCGAAAGCCTTCTCAAACCGAACGGGTGAATCGGGGAGAGGACTGGCAGCCTCTCTTTCCTATGGAGGATGACCTGACGCCGGAAAAACCCCCGGCCGCTCCGTCATGGTGGCCGTCTCATATGTTCCGTTCCTGGCTCCTTGGTGAAAAGGTCCAGTGGGAGGAAGCCTCGGCCCAATTCCCGGCCCCGGCAGAGGATACCCGGGTGCATGTCATGATCGATCCCGAGACGCGGACGGCCAAGGAAGGGATGCTTTTTTCGACGCAAAGCCTGGAGTTTGTGTGGAAGGGAAAGGGTGCCTCCCTCAGCCAAGCCCGGGAGCTGGCCCTCTGGGTGGGCGTGGTGACGCCTCATGCCGTTTCCCTCGAGGGGGTTCACCCCATCGGAGGGGAGCGGCGTCTGGCTCTTTGGCAGAAAGGCCCTGAACCGTGGGACATGTCCGATGAGCTTTTGCAGATGATCCGAAAGAGCCGAGGAGCCCGGGTGATCCTTCTCACGCCGAGTTACTTCCAAGGCGGGTTTGCACCTAAGGATCAGAAACTCTACGGGGCATCTATTCGGGCAGCAGCCATAGGACGACCTCTGGTAGTATCGGGATGGGATATGGCCAAAGGCCAGCCGAAACCCTCCCGACGCCTGGTGCCGGCAGGGAGCGTCTACTTCGTGGAGTTCCCGGAAGATTGGGGTTTTGACCGAAAAGAGCGATGGGCTAAAGACATCTGGTGGCAGTGCATCGCCGACGGAGATGAACATCGCCGAAATGGCGAAGGACTGGCAGTGGTGGGGGTGTGGGAGCCGTGACGCGGAAGATTCCGGAATGGCGCGACGAATTTCAGCCTCAATGGCCTTCTCTTTACAAAGAGGTGCGGGAGTACGAGCTTCTAACCCCTCTTGTAGGCGGAGGCGCGCAACCCTTGGAGCCCGATCCCGTCACCGTGGTCCGAGCTTCCAGTATCAAGGGGCAGCTTCGCTTCTGGTGGCGGGCCATCCGGGGGTGGAAGGCTCGTGGCGATCTTCAAAAACTCAGGGATCTGGAGGAGAAGTATTTCGGAAGTGTGGGAGAGGAAGGCCGGCAAGGCCCTTCTCCTGTCGTCCTCCGGGTGATCCCTCGTTCGGAACCAAAGCCCAAGGAGGCCTGGGAGACTCGAACGAAGCCAACGGAAATCGCCCCCGGATATCTCTCCTTCCCCCTGCAGCCTCAACGGGGGGGTGTTCCCAGCGGAAAGGTTATCCTTAACGTAAAATTTGCGTTGGAGATCCAATTACGCCCCCCCAAGGGCCTTTCGTTGGAAGAACTCAAGCGAGAGGTGCACGCCGCCCTTTGGGCGTGGGAAACCTTTGGCGGAGTGGGGGCGCGAACCCGACGGGGGTTTGGGGCTGTTGTCCGCCTCCGGACGGATGGTTCTTACGCTCAAAGAACCGCTGAACAGGTGCAGGACCAGATCAAAGAGAAGCTGCGCCAGTACGTTGAGGATACCCAGTGGCCTGCCGGGGTACCCCACCTGACCCCCAACAGTCCTGTGGCAGTTGTCCAGGAGTCGTGGAAGAAAGTTGCGGAACAATACCGGCGTTTTCGACAATCCCGCGGTAGTGGTGGTAGAGGCAAAAGCCTATGGCCAGAACCGAAGACGATCCGCATGCTGAGGAAAAATCCAACCAAAACGGGCAAGTTTCCGCGGGGCCAGCTGGGTTTGCCGATTATCTTTCACTTCAAGGAAAAGGAGGATGAAGTTTACAACAGCATCCTTAAACCGAAATCTAAGGAGTACGATCGCCTCGCTAGCCCCCTCATCTTTCGGCCTATAGCTGAGGAGATGACCGTTGTGGCTGTTTTGCAGGGATCCAGAGAAGTTCCCGGTGGTGTTCAGCTGGAGTTTAACATGGACCAAACATCGGTGGACGTGGAGGTCCAGCTGGACAAAGGGGAAGCTGCGAAAATCCGTGTGCTCAACGGTCAGACCGATGTCGTACAAGCGGCCTTCGATCATCTAACCCGTCGCCATCGAGGTGGAAAGGGAGGTTACCGCCGATGAAAGATGCCCATGTGGTATTTGTCCACGCCCTCTCGCCCTTGCATGCGGGCATTGGCCAGGGGGTGGGCACGGTGGATTTGCCCATCGCACGGGAACGAGCCACGGGAATTCCCTATCTTCCGGGCAGCTCCCTCAAAGGTTCGCTCCGAGACCGTGCCAAGGAAAAGAGGTTTTCGGAGGATGTCATCAAAACTCTTTTTGGACCCGACACCAGCAGTGCCCATGAACACGCAGGGTCCCTTGTCGTGGGGGACGCCCGCCTACTCCTCTTCCCGGTGCGCAGCCTAGCAGGTGTCTTCGCCTATGGCACCAGTCCTTTCCTCCTGAAACGTTTCCAACGGGACCTCAGAGAGGCTGAAGTGGATAACGCGGGCGAGATCCCTGAAAGCATCCCCACGCCTTCCACCTTGAACGGGGCATACGCCAGTGAGGAGAGCATCCTCTTCGCCGGGGAAAAGAAGGTCTATCTAGAAGACCTGGATTTGGAGGCAGAGGCAAATGCCGCGGTGACCCAGTGGGAAGAGTTTTTTGCGAAGCGGACCCAGGCACCCGTTAAAGGACGGCTCCTCATTGTCCACGACGACCTCATGGGTTTCCTGTTGGAGACAGCGACGGAGGTTGTGGCGCGGGTGCGGATCGAAGATGAGAAGAAGACGGTAGCCCGGGGAGCTCTCTGGTATGAAGAGCATCTTCCGGCGGAAAGCCTTCTCTACACCCTTGTTCTCCTGGCGCCCGTGGCCGCCAACGGCACCGTCCAGCACGGCAAGTGGACCCAGGTTCAGGACCTTTTCTCGGGTGTCATTCAGCTGGGGGGCAAGGCTTCGGTGGGGCGGGGCCTCTGCACCCTTTACTGGGGGGTTTGAGGCGTGAAGACCAGGGAGCAGGAATGGGCCCAGAGCGCTTACGATAAGGTCCGCCATCGCCAGAAGGAGGACCGTAGCTGGAAGGATAAATACGTCAGTCAGGTGAAGGGATTTCCTCAGCTGGTGAAGACCAGCGGCCTAGCTCAAGCCATCGCGTTTGTCGACTCGCGGGGCGAAGAGCCCCAGCGCGCTTTTCTGCACGATGTGGCCGCAACGTTGGGGTATGAGAGCGTCGAAGCTCTCGAGGAACGAGCCCGCAAGGCCCCGCTTGCGGACTACATCCACCTCACTCGCCAGGTCTTGGGAGTGGCTCAGTGGTATCGCCGCTACGCCGATATCATCTTTGCCGATGAGAAAGGAGACCAAAGGGGGGTCGGCGGGTGACCACGCCCAGCACGCGGCGAGAAGTGCTAGACAGGATGGAATTTAACCCCAAAGGATCGACTCACCTCGGACTTTGGATGGATAAATACATCAAGTACACCTATAGTGGCAGGAAAAACGATACGGAGTCTAAAGGCGAGTCTAAAGGCAACCTCTTCAGAGAACTCGCCTCCCATCAGGAAAGCCCGCCGGGCTATGAGGACTTCTTTAGGCGGTATAAAGAGGCTCTATCCCAAGCGGGGGCTACCTTTGCTACCTTTGAAGTCAAGGATTCCCGCCTGGTCATCGGCCTTGGCCAGGAAGGGGTCGCGGAAACCTCCATGACATTGCACCACACCTATGGGGTGCCTGTCATCCCGGCCACCGCCATCAAGGGCCTCATGAGCCACTTTGCCGCCCAGCGCCTCGAGGGCGAAGCCTGGTTCCAAAAGATCGCGGAAGGAAAGACCCAGCGGGGGACGGCCCAAAAGGTTCTCTTCGGGGATACCGAAGAGGCGGGTTACCTCGTCATCTACGACGCGCTACCCCGTCCAGGCACTTGGAAGCTCTCCGTAGACGTCATGACTCCTCACCACCAGAAGTACTACACGGCTACACCTCCAAAACCTCCGGCTGACTGGGATTCTCCCGTGCCCGTCCCCTTCCTCACCGTCGCCAAAGGTGAGTTCCTCTTCGCCATGCGCGTTTCAGAGGGGGGTGACCCGTGGCTCCAGGTGGCCTGGGAGATCCTCAAAAAGGCCTTGGCGGAGGAGGGCATCGGAGCAAAGACTGCCAGCGGCTATGGCCGTCTGGTGTTGAAGGATGGCTCTTATCTGCCAGGTCAGCCTGCAGCGAAGGGGCCGAGCCCTGAATTACAGCGCGTCATGCAATATATCGAGCGACTGAAGCCGGCGCGTCTCCCCAGCGAGTCTCAGCAACTTTTGCGGCGGATAAAGGGCCTGCCCGAGGAAGAGCAGAAAGCCGCAGCTCAAAAAGTCCTCGAGAAGATTACCGATCACAAGCGATTTTCCCGTTATGATTGGTACAAGGAGCTTAAGGACATCGCCGAATCATAGGCTGTCACCCGCGGGATGGCCTGACCCCATTCCGCTATTTCTTTGCCCTTCTGATTGAAGTCTATTGATATGCCATCAACTGCTTACGGCCCTTCTTCCTGATGGGGAGGTGGCCTATTTTCAGGAAGGGCAGGTCCTCCCCGAAGAAAAAGTTGGCCTTACCGAAGAGGGGAAGCGGCAGGCCCGGGCGGTGGCCCAGTTCTTGAAAGATGTCCCCATGGATGGCGCCCTCCATACGGGGCTTCCCCGCACCAGGGAAACAGCGGAGATCATCCTTTCTACGAGCATCTGATCGATGAAGCAGGAAGCAATCGGGACGTTTGTCCATGAATTGTGGAATGGTTGAAGTCAACGTATGGGCGTACGCCCTCATCAGCTTGCAGACGATGAGCGGTTACTACGGCCGAGGAAACCGCGGGATTTCCCGTATGAGGGTGTCCATCGTCCGGGCGGACAGCGTTCCGGCGAAGAACGACAGGATTGCCGCCAAAGACCTCAAGGGGGTGGTCGGCGACGCCTGGTTGCCGGGGTAAGGCTTTTGGGTACGGAATGCCCTTGTTGAGGCCGGTGCGATGAGTCAGAGATCGTTTTTGCCGGGTCGCCTCGGTTTGGTTTGGCGCGAGGATCCCCTATGGATTTGGGAGACCGTCGAAGAGTGGTTTATCAGAGAGAGCGGGGCCAGTGTTGTCATGGTATGACGAGACCCAACGCAACCGGGAGAGATTTCCGCAAAGATTCTCGGGCTCCCACCCATTGACATTGTCCTCCATGACGGGTTTCCCCTTGCAAGACGGCCGAAAAAAGATGTACCTTGATGTGGAGAAGGAAGGGGGACCTGGAGAGTGATGTCATGTGACTTTGAGACCACGAAGACTTTAGGCATCTTTCGGAAGCAGCGTCGTCGGGAGTATCGAAAAAACTAATTATACCTCGGAAAAAAAATCTTGTCAAGGGTTTCCCCGCGCACGCGGGGATGGACCGACATGCAACAGTTGTACCAATTGGACCAATGTGGGGTGAAACGCGGGCGAGATATCGACCGCGTTCACATCGTCCCGCGTACCTATCGAACCTAGGATTGAAACACAAGCACATCCCGACAAAGTTGGAGTTTGCTTTACCTGCAGCCGTTGTGTTACAATTGCCGTCGACCGGACTGGTCGAACGGCACTGAGGACCACATGGCGAATGGAAGGATGTGACAGATCCAGTAGTGGTGCGGGTTTCAAGGGTTATGAGTAGCCGTCGACCCCCTAGGGTTTTTAGGCAACCGGAGGTCGACGGCAGATCAGGGCTGAAGTCGGAGGCGGGAAGCAAGGAAAATCAAGGCTTTTCGAGTTCCGATGAGGTGGGGTACCAATCGAACCATTGTGGGATTGAAACACAATGTTGGTAGGATGTATTCGAAAACTAAATCGCGTACCAATCGAACCATTGTGGGATTGAAACAAAATTTGAACTTCTTGACCGGGGCTTTCAACGCGGGTACCAATCGAACCATTGTGGGATTGAAACCAACTTGCAAAGGTAAATCCGCTGCCCATGGTACAGGGGGGTACCAATCGAACCATTGTGGGATTGAAACCTGAGCTAGGGGCCCTTCCACCATTTCGGTTGCTTCGCGCGTACCAATCGAACCATTGTGGGATTGAAACGGGTTCGAGCGGAAGAAAAAAACGCGAAAAAGCGCAGTACCAATCGAACCATTGTGGGATTGAAACTCTAACGTACGTGCTTCAGCCGCCAAAGGAGCGAAAGGTACCAATCGAACCATTGTGGGATTGAAACAGCACAGCAGCAGAACTTGCGGTAATTTTTTCGTTTTCTGGTACCAATCGAACCATTGTGGGATTGAAACCATTTTCCTCTCCTCCTCCTCGGGTTTTCTTTTCGTCTTGTACCAATCGAACCATTGTGGGATTGAAACATTAAAAAATTTTTTCCCTGATGCAAAAGAATTGCGTGTACCAATCGAACCATTGTGGGATTGAAACCATCGCTACGATAGGAAGTGGCCGGGTAAGTAATTACCCGTACCAATCGAACCATTGTGGGATTGAAACCGGCAATTAAGCCGAGGCAATTTTCTTCGCGTATGGGTACCAATCGAACCATTGTGGGATTGAAACTAAAACTGTAGTAAACCCCGCACTCTCCCGTCTTCGCGGTACCAATCGAACCATTGTGGGATTGAAACCTTCTCCCCGTGTACTAAGTCAAGGGGGGGTCGCTGGCGTACCAATCGAACCATTGTGGGATTGAAACTTTCGGTTGCTTCGCGCACTGCTTCCAGAAACGTTGTTGTACCAATCGAACCATTGTGGGATTGAAACCAACTTGTGCTTGAAACAGGAGATTTTGTACCCGCGTACCAATCGAACCATTGTGGGATTGAAACAAATATCGTAAATTCTATTCTTTGTGTGTGAAGACGTAGTACCAATCGAACCATTGTGGGATTGAAACCGTTTAACGGGATTATATGATGAACAATTTCACAAGGTACCAATCGAACCATTGTGGGATTGAAACGATTTCTATTGTGCTTACACGAGTTCTCAATTTCCCTGTACCAATCGAACCATTGTGGGATTGAAACTGAAATAAATTCTAGTTATCGATAAAAACAGCTGGTTGGTACCAATCGAACCATTGTGGGATTGAAACTCCGGATACCAACTACAACCTTCCTCTCGTGGGCGCGTACCAATCGAACCATTGTGGGATTGAAACATTATCATTGTATGCAAATTTCAGCACTTTTTCCCCAGTACCAATCGAACCATTGTGGGATTGAAACTGTTCTAAATCATCTATTTCGTTCCGCGGCAAATTGTACCAATCGAACCATTGTGGGATTGAAACGCATCATATCGCCTTCTGGTGATGTTGTTATCCGAAACGTACCAATCGAACCATTGTGGGATTGAAACTTTTTCCGGGCATGAAGGCGGCTAATATTATGCCGCTTGTACCAATCGAACCATTGTGGGATTGAAACATCATAAGACTCTTGAATATATACATCTTGCAAATATGTACCAATCGAACCATTGTGGGATTGAAACACTGGAACCCAGCAGAGAGCTATGTAGCATACAGAGTAGTACCAATCGAACCATTGTGGGATTGAAACCAGCGCCAGAACCTGAAGCCCCCTCGTCTTGAGGTAGTAGTACCAATCGAACCATTGTGGGATTGAAACTTACGTTGCGGCGGGGTTTTATTAAAAGCAATTTTTGGTACCAATCGAACCATTGTGGGATTGAAACCGCCTAATTCACGATAATAATGCATCGTGCTCTCCTGTACCAATCGAACCATTGTGGGATTGAAACTGTCTCGTCTTCGACGTCCTGTGCA
>Ga0209836_100056_pt1 | contig 21888 bp, 18 predicted proteins | sample ElbSprsedimmetaG_FD_184147 | JGI IMG/M metagenome (GOLD analysis project Ga0209836, IMG submission 184147) | Hot spring sediment bacterial and archeal communities from California, USA to study Microbial Dark Matter (Phase II) - Elbow Spring... ... | reverse complement strand
TTTTCGAGGATGTGAAAACCCCAGGATTTTTCTCGCCCCTAGGCGGCCCCGCCGAACTCCTTGGGACGAACTTGACCAGGCAAAACTCAGGCGATCCCATCGTGCAAGAAGGCGCGGTATCGGGGAATATTAAAAGGCTTATGGGCATATCCTCTGACCATCCGCTTCTTGTGATCGAGAACCTGGTTGTGGAGCGTGAGGGGAAAACGATTTTGCAGGGGGTGGATCTTGCCATAGAGGGGGGCGAGATCCACGCTATCCTTGGGGCCAACGGAACAGGGAAATCTACGCTGGCCTCCGCGATCATGGGTCTCTCCGGATACAAGCCTAAGCAGGGACGGATTCTCTTTGCCAACGAGGATATCACGGAGAAATCCGTAACGGAGCGGGCGAAATTGGGGATTACTCTAGCCTGGCAGCAGCCGGCAAGCTTCGAGGGCCTCACCGTGGGCGAATACCTGGAGGTTTCCCGGCGGGCTGGCCGGAGCTGTGCCTCCATCGAGGAGTGCTTAGCTCTTGTAGGCCTTCCCCCAAAAAGTTACCTCGACCGCACCCTGAACGATCGCCTTTCCGGCGGGGAAAGAAAAAGGGTGGAGCTCGCGGCGGTCCTGGCCATGAGCCCAAGGCTGGCTATCCTCGATGAGCCAGACTCCGGGATTGATGTCCTTTCCCTCGACGAGATCATGGAGGTAATCCGGCGCATGAACCGCGGGGGCACTACGGTCCTCCTTATCACCCATCGCGAGGAATTCGCCCGGGCGGCCCACCGCGCTTCCCACCTCTGCGGCGGCCGCATCCTCAAAACAGGAAAATGCGAAGAAGTAGTGCAGTTCTACAAAAACTTTTGCAAGGAGTGCACCCACATTAACGAACCGGAATTGGAACGGATGGAGGCAAAAAGCGATGCGCCAAACAACTGAGCGCAATTACGCCAAGGAGTTTGCCGCCTTGGCGGAGATCCTAGAAAAAACCGGCGGGAACGCCCAAGCCCTGTGGAACCCAAAGATCGCAAGCCTTGTTATTCACAAAAACCGCGTTCTGGGCCTCAATGCCCTCCCCGGACTCAAGGTAGATGTTGACCCCTTTCCCGAGGGCGTCAAAGTCCATGTGGTGGCCGAACCCTTTCTTGTTTTGGAAAACCCTGTGCATCTGTGCTTTGGGGTGCTAACGAAGGAGGGAGTGCAGCGGATCATCTCCACTTTCGAGATCGGGAAAGGGGCCCGGGTGAGCTTTCTTGCCCATTGTTCCTTCCCCAACGCCGAAAAAGTTCAGCACATCATGGAGGCCGAGGTTCGCGTGGGGGAAGTCAGCACCATGGAGTACAACGAGGTCCACTACCATGGGCCATTCGGGGGCGTGGAGGTTCTTCCCAAGGCCCAAATCCGTGTAGAAAAGGGCGGGAAATTCCTTACCGAGTTCAAGCTCGTTCAGGGGCGGGTGGGGTTCTTAGCCTTGGATTACGAGGCGCACCTTGGGCCTGAGGCGGTAGCGGAAATGATTTCCAAGGTTTACGGAAAAGGAAATGATCGTGTGCGCATCCGCGAGTCTTTGTACCTGGAAGGCCAATATGCCCGGGGGTTGATGAAAAGCCGTATTGTCCTTCAGGATCAGGCCGAGGCGGAGTTCACCGGCGAAGCCCTAGGAATCGGCCCGTATTCCCGCGGACATATCGACTGTACGGAAATCCTCCGGGGAACGCAGGCCAAGGCCGCGGCTGTGCCCAAGCTCGTGGTGGTGGATGAGCGGGCTAAACTCACCCACGAGGCAGCCATCGGCAGCATTGATCGGAAGGAATTGGAGACCCTAATGGCCCGCGGGCTCACCGAGGAAGAAGCCGTGGAAACCGTGGTCCGCGGCCTCCTCCGGTAATGGAAACCAGGAGGAAGGTGTGGGAGTAAATCTTAAGAGCTTCAAAAGGAGGGGAGGATGAGAAAGATCCTCTTGGCCTTAGCGCTTTTGGGCACTGGTTTGGTGGGCCTTTCCGCTCCCAAAATCCGGGTGAGTACCGAACTTTATGATTTCGGGGTCGTCGCGGATGGCACAGTGGTAGAGTTCACCGTCACCATCGCCAATGCCGGCGATCAAAGGCTCAGCATAACCCGGGTTTCCTACCACTGTGCCTGCGTGAGGTATGAGCTTCCTAAGCGAGACCTTAATCCTGGGGAATCCACGCTTATGAAGATTCGGTTTAACACCACTGGCTATAGCCGCTATGTGCAGCCGGTTTCACAAACGGTGACCCTTTACACGAACGACCCCGCCCGGCCACAGGTGACGATTACTGTTCGCGGAACGGTGGGGACGCTCTCGGCCTATGAAGCCCCCGCCAAAGCGCTTAGCGAGACTTTTTATCTTCTTTTGGATCTGCGCGATCCCGAAAAATACGGGCAAGGTCACCTTTTTGGCGCGGTGAATATCCCGCTTTCCGCGCTGGAAGCTTGGGCCGAAAAGCTTCCCAGGGACCGCGTGATCTACGTTTACGATGAAACCGGGGAGAAAAGCGCTCAGGCTGTGACGCTTCTTCAACGGAAGGGGTTCATGCTGGTTCGGGCCATCCGCGGAGGCCTTGTGGGCTGGTGGCAGGAGCTGGGCGATCTCTTCTTCGTCTGGGCGGAGGGGGTAACCCCGAGCGCACCCCAGGGCTCCGCTTATTCCGGAAGTTTCACGGTGACCCCTTCCCAAGTAGCTCGGGGCTATCAGGTGATCGTGGACGTACGCCGGCCAGAGGAGTTCAAGGCCGGACATCTTGCCGGGGCAGTAAACGTTCCCCTCTTCACCCAAGAGGAACTCGTCGCCTGGGCCCGGACCCTGCCTCCCCAGCGCCAAGGCTACACCATCAACCTCTGGATTGTTGACGAGGACGGAACTCGAGCCTGCTCCATCGCCGCCTACCTTAGGGACCATGGGTATCCTGAGGCCAAATGCCTCTTCGGCGGGATGGATTCCTGGAGATCCCAGTACCAAAACGAGCTTATCTGGACCGAGGAATGACGTAATGGGGCTAAGGATACGAAAGTTTTTACTTTTGGGCCTTGGTCTTTTGGGAATCGCAGGATGGGCCTGGGCTTCCTCCGTGGAGCTTCACCTCTTTTGGTCGGCTACCTGTCCTGATTGCCACGTGATGAAGGCTTTTTTGGAGGAGCTCGCTCGGGAATATTCGGACCTCAAAATTGTCGAACATGAGGTAACCTTTGAGCCCGACAATTGGCGACTCATGGTGACCTTGGCCCGGGCTTATGGCCTAAAAGAGGAGACGGTGCCCATGGTGTTCGTGGGGACTTTGGCCATTACCGGGATTGGCCGGGCCGTGGAACTCCAGATCCGCGAAGAGGTGGAGCGGTGTCTCTCCCAAGGCTGCCCCTCGCCCATGGAACGCCTCCCCGGGAAAAAAGCGCGGGTCTTAAGCCCTCTGGAGCTCGCTCTTCTTTTGGGGATCGTCGTGTTCGTGTTGTTCTTCGTAATCAAATGAACTTGTTTTTGTGTGCCCACAACTCCGCCCGGTCCCAAATGGCTGAGGGTCTCCTTCTGCACCCCTATGAGGAAAACCGAGCTTTTCGGCCAAACCTTCGACTATGTGGTCACCCTTTGCGGCAACGATGCTCCTGGATCTTGGCCGGTCTTTCCTGGCGGGAAACGCTACCTTCATCAAAAGGCGGGCCGGTAAAATTCCGGAAGGTGCGCGACGCCCTGCGCGCATGGATTGAACAAACTTTTGTGAAGGGGGGAATCCATGCGTAATGTGCTTTTGGGGATTCTTTTGGTAATGGCTAGCCTTGCGGCGCTCTCCGGAGAAGTTCTTTTCTTCTACGGCGCGGGTTGCCCCCACTGCACAGAGGTGCGGTCTTTTTTGGTCGATCTTCAAAATCAGGGGCTTTCTTTTGAGCTCAAGACCTACGAGATACATTCGCCCGAAAACTGGCAGCTTCTTTTGCGGCTCCTTTCCGTATATGGGGCCGAGGTAGGGCCTGTGCCCATGGTCTTTGTGGGTAATGTGGCCATGGTCTCCGACACTTTTTATGGTCTGGGCCCCGCACCTACCAAGTATTTCGGTCTTGCCCAGCAGATGGTTCTTGAGGAGGTGATCCGGCAGGCGCTTGCAGAGAACGCCCCTTCCCCCCTCTCCCGCCTTCCCCAAACGGCCACCACAGCCATTCTTTTCCTCCCAGCCGAAGAAACTCCGGAAGTTTCCAATTACAAATCAGTAGTTGAAAAACTTCTTTCTGAGTTCCCTGAGCTTGGGGTCCAAGTTCTGGACCCCACCACCCCCGAGGGCCGGGACAGGTTTGAAAAGCTTTTACGCCTCTACGGGGCTCGGGGCGAACCGCCGGCCCTGTTCGTAGGCGACCTCGCCCTCCTCGGAGGAAATCTCTACCTCCCCCGGCACAAGCCCATTCCTTACCCAAGCCCAGAAGGGGATCAAATCCTGAAAGAGAACGTGGCCAGGGCAGTCGCCAATAGGGCCGCATCTCCTCTTGATCGCCTGGCGCTCCGGGAAAAGCTCACCTTGGGAGCCGTGGTGGGCGGGGCAGCTCTGGATTCCATAAACCCCTGCGATTTTGCTGTTTTGGTCCTCCTTTTAGGGACACTCCTTGTGGTGGGGAAGCGGACGAAGGTGATCTGGGCAGGCCTTGCCTTCGCCGCCGGCGTGTTCGTTACCTACTACCTCACCGGCTTCGTCCTTTACTCCATTCTTGGGATCACTGTAGGAACCCGGACCTTCCGCGTTCCCTTTATTTACGCGGTCTCCTCTTTGGCCATCCTCGTCGGCCTTTGGGAAATGAAAGACCTCCTTTGGTACGGGAAAGGGGTTTCCATTGAGGTCCCGGAGCGGTGGAAGCCCTTGGTGAAAAAATTCACGTCCAGGGTGGTTTCGGTACCCGGAGCATTTGTGGCTGGGTTGATCGATGCCCTTTTCCTTGCGCCCTGCACCTCCGGGCCGTATCTCGTAATTCTAACCCTTCTTTCCCAGACCACGACCCGTACCCAAGGGGCGCTTTGGCTTCTTTTGTACAACTTCATCTTCATCCTGCCCATGATCGCGATTGCTCTCCTTGTGCACTTTGGGGTCACCACAACCGCTCGAGCAGAGCGCTGGCGCCAAGCAAAATTGGGCTGGCTTCACTTTGCCACCGGTCTTGTGATGGTAGCCTTGGGAGTAGGAATGATCGTGGGCACTACTTTAGGCTATCTCTAGCCCCAGCAAACTGGAGCTGCCACAAAGCCCGGAACAGTCCCGTTCTCGCCAAAAGCTCCTCTACCGTCCCCTCTTCCACAAGCTTTCCCTCGTGGATTACCAAGACACGGTCAGAGTTACGGATGGTGGAAAGCCTGTGGGCAATGGCAATGGTGGTCCGGCCGGCCATGAGGCGCTCCAGCGCTTCCTGCACCAATGCCTCGGTGTGCGAGTCTACGCTGGCCGTAGCTTCATCGAGGATCACCAGCTTCGGATCCGCGGCCACCGCCCGCGCCAGGGAAAGGAGCTGCCGCTCGCCCACAGAAATCCGAACCCCCCTTTCCTTAACGTCGGTCTCATAGCCCTCAGGAAGTCGAAGGATGTGGTCGTGGATTCCCACAAGTTTTGCGGCCCGCTCCGCTGCCTCTTGCCCTAAGCCACCGTTCCCCATGCAAATGTTCTCCCACACGTTCCCAGAAAAAAGGAACACATCCTGGGGGACGAGAGCCACATGCCTCCGATATTCCCCAAGATCCAGCTCCTCCAGAGGAACACCATCGATGAGGATTTGCCCTCTATTTGGACGATAAAAGCCAAGAATGAGGCTTATGATCGTAGTCTTCCCTGCTCCAGTGGGACCAACGATGGCAATCCTCTCCCCGGGCCGAACTCGAAAAGACACGCCTTTCAAAACCCAATCCTCATCGTTGTAAGCAAACCAAACATCGCGGAACTCGATCCCGCCGCGGATCTCCGGCACAGGCCTTTTCCCGGTGGGTTCTTCAGGGAGGTCCAAAAACATGAAGATTCGCTCGGCTGCGGCCATTGCCGACTGAAGCACATTGTACTCCTCGGCGAACCGCACCAAAGGCTGAAAGAAGGCGCGAACATAGCTGATGAAGGCGATGAGCCCACCTAAGGTGAATACCCCGGCTAAAACCCCGCGACCACCATACCAGATGAGGAAGGCCAGAGCTATGTTCTGCATGGCGGCAATGGCTGGCTGGAAAAGCCCAAAGGCCATGATCGTGCGGATCTGGGCCCGGAAGAATCCCCGGTTGATCTCCTGAAAGCGACGGAGGCTCCGAAGCTCTTGGCGGAAAAGCTGGATCACCGCCATCCCAGAAAGGCTTTCCGCAAGATACGCGTTAAGTTGGGCCAAAATTCTACGGGCTTCGCGGTAGGCTACCCGCACCATCCTTCTGAACAAAAAGGCCAAAACGGCGATAACTGGCGCAAACGCCAAAAGGTAAAGGGTGAGCCGGGAATTCAGACGGAACATGATGGCCAAAACCCCAAGCATCATGAAGAGGTCCCGGATCAAGTTCACCAAAGCCCAGGTATACATCTCGTTCACTGCGGCGACGTCGTTGGTGGCCCGAGTCACAAGCCTTCCCACGGGCTCTCGATCCAAAATGCTCATGGGGAGCCGCAAAAGATGGCCAAAAATCTCCCGGCGCATGTCGAACATGATGCGCTGGCCCGCGTATTGCAGGATGTAGATCTGGCCATAAACGAGTCCAAACCGCAGAAAAAGAAAGCCCAGGAAAACCAGGACCAAAAGGCCAAGCAACCGATACTGGGGCGCTCTTAGCCGCCAAACCTCGCTTCGGGGGAGCGCTTTAAGGTTTTCCTCAGAAATTGCATAGCCTTCAGGTGTGGCCAGGAAAAGGTCAGGATAGCGCAGGGCTACTTCGGACTCCGCGGAGTCCCTCGGGATCAAAAGCCAATGCCCGAGCAAAGCTCCGGTGCGTTTGTATTCCTCCAATAGATCGCTGGGGAGATCTGCCTCGCCCACAAGGTAGCGCCTCTCCCCAAGGACGACGGCCTTTGGCATAGGCGTTTCGCTTTGAATCTCCACCCAGGGAAGTACAAGCGCTTCGTCCACTGCGATCTTGATGATGTAAGGAAGAGCAAGCTCGATCACCGAGATTCCCCCGGTCAAAACGAGACCCAGCGCCAAAAGTGGCCAATAAGGCCGGGCATAACGCAAAAGCCGGCGAAGAACGCCTAAATCCAAGGCCTTCCCCAGCTGCTCTTCTTCCCATTCACCGCGAGAATGTGGACCTATCATCGGGAAAGCACCGCCTGCAGCTCACATAAGCGAGCATAAAGCCCGCCACGCCGAAGAAGCCCCGCGTGATCCCCCTCCTCCACGATCCGACCATCGGAAAGAACCACGATCCAATCACAATCGCGCACGGCGGAGATCCGGTGGGCTACTACAATAGCCGTCTTTCGCCGCAAAACTCCCCGCAAATTCTTGAGGATCTCCTCCTCCACTTGGGCATCCACGGAGGAGAGGGCGTCATCGAGGATGAGGATGGGCGGGTCCAGAAGAAGGGCCCGGGCAATACCGATCCTCTGCCGTTGGCCGCCAGAAAGGGTGAGGCCCCGCTCCCCTACCACCGTATCCAGACCAGCGGGAAAGCCTCGGATCTCCTCGGCAATTCCCGCGAGCTCCGCGGCTCGCCAAATCTCCTCTTCAGCGGCCTCGGGCCGGCCGTAAGCAATGTTCTCACGCAGGGTGGTGGAGAAAAGGAACACGTCCTGGGGAACCATGCCGATCAAACCCCGGAGTTCCACAGGGGAAAGCTCCCGCACATCGACGCCGCCCAGGAAAACCGTTCCTGGCAGGGGATCGTAAATCCTCGGGATGAGCCGAACCAGCGTGGATTTTCCTGAGCCGGTGGGGCCCACCACGCCCAGGGTCATCCCCTCTTCGATGCGCAAGTTGATCTCCCGCAGAGCGGGCTTGGCCACCCCAGGGTAAAAGAACGTGAGGTTTCGGAACTCGATGGTTTTGGAAGCCGGAAGGGGGTTAGGTTTCGGTGGGCTTTGGATCGCAGGCTCGGTGGAAAGAATCTTTTGGATGCGGGCCATGGAGGCCGCACCCCGCTGGAGCACGTTCACCACCCAGCCCAAGGCCATCATCGGCCAAACCATCATCCCAAGGTAACTTGTGAAGGCCACAAGATCGCCCAGGGCCAGCTCTCCAGCAAGAACCCCTCGCCCACCAAACCAGAGGATCAACCCCGTACCCAACCCCGCCAAAAATCCCACCGTAGGCTCGAAAACTCCTTGAATGCGCACCAAAGCCATGCTGGCCTGAACGTTGGCCAGATTCGTCTCGTGGAAGGCTCGTTCCATACCTTCTTCCCGGGCGAAGGCGCGGATCACCCGCACGCCGGAGAGGCCTTCCCGCACGCGCTCCGTAAGCTGCGAAAAAGCCTCTTGCACGCGCTGGAAGCGGCGATGCACCACTCGGCCGAATTTCAACACTACCAGCGCTAAAAACGGCAGGGGAATGAAGGCGTAGAGGGTGAGCCACGGGGAGATTCCCACCATGGCTACCAGCGAGAAGGACACGATGAAAATGGCATCGGAAAGCATGAGCACGCCCTGGCCGCAGGCAAAACGGATGGCCTCCAAGTCATTTGTGGCATGGGCCATGAGCTCACCCGTGGGGTGCTCCACATAGTAGCTTTGAGGAAGGCGAAGAAGATGGGCATACAGGCGGTCCCGCAGGTCCCGCTCGATTAGGCGGGATGTGCCAAAGATGAAGTAGCGCCAACCAAAGCGAAAAAGGAAAACGAGGACAGCAATGGCCGCAAGCCAAAGGGCATAGCGGAGAAGAGATACACCTTTGCCGGCTACAAGGTCATTTACAGCGTTGCGAAGGATGAGAGGGACGATGAGCTGGAGCCCATCTACAATGAAAAGGGCGATAACCCCAACGAGGAGCCGCCAACGCCTTTTCCAAAGCTCCTGAATGATCTCCCGCATTGGGAGAAGAATTATAACGGCTTTCGCGCTGTGCTCACCCCGGAGACCCTTTAAAAGGCGCGATTAAAACTAAGGTCTGTAAAAATGTCTTCTCAAAGGTTGCCGTTAGCGGCGAACCCGAAAGTTGAAGCCTGCTGGCTGTCAGTCCTCGTTAGTGTAGCGGCTACTGGGGCTAGTTAGCGTGATAGCTTTCCATACGGCTTTCCGCAGACCCCGGAGCCTATGCGCTCCCCATGCCTCATCTACCTGACTCCTTTCGTCCACCTCTTAACCTCCTGGGCGAGCCGCTCCAACTAATAGGTGGCGTAAAGGTGGTGAGAATCCATACCCCTTACACCCCGCGCTTCCGGGCGCTTTCTCCTTCCACGTTAAAAAGCCGAGACCTAAGTATCTCCCGTGCCTCCTTCATGAGGGCCTCTAGCAACTCCTTCAACGTGGTCTTGATCCGCTCCTCCGCATTTTTGCGATTGCCTCGCGGGTTTTGTTCGCTATAGGGACCTTCCTTCTTTCTTATCAAGTCTTTTCTGGGAAGGCTACCACGCTGCCCCTTTACACAGTTGCTGAGACACCACCAGGGCTTGTCTTATTCAGCTTGCGGCTTCGGATCGGGAGGCTTAACCAAGCACCCCATGGCTACCCCCTTACGTCTTCAAGGGCAAAACTTACGTAGAACTTTTTCCAGTTCTTCCCGGGGAATCACACGCAGGATGTGGATAGCCTCTTTGGTGACGAGGAACACCACCCGATAATCACCGAGACGCAAGCGGTAATTTTTTCGGCATAGCCCTTAAGCCTAGCGATGTCCATTCCTTCTAAAAGGGGCCAACTTTCCAGTGCTCGCAAGGCCTGAAGAACTTGGAACCGCCGGTCCTTGGGTATGCAGGCAAGGTCTTTCCGCGCTGTTTTAGTGAGAAGGACTTGGAAGGTCTTCTTGGAGGGCTTTTTCCAGAGGGAGGGTCTCGCCCGCCTTCGCCTCTTCTATGGCCTTTTCTACGGCTTTACGGAACCGGGGATGGTAAGAAAGAAGGAAGTCCTCCAGTTCTTCTTCGGTTAGGCTGTGCAGGACTGCAATGGGTTTTCCCCTTTGGGTTATGAACACAAGCTTTCCGTCCTTGACGCGCCGCAGGATCTCCGAGGTGCGGTTATGTAGCTCCCTTACATTCACAAACTCCATTTTTCCCTCTTGGTTGTCACAATTATAGCAACAAAGAGGCGGGCTAGCGGTAATAGCGGGTTTTGCCCCGCGTTTCGCACTCCAGGAGGGGACCAGGGCACAAGATCAACGGATATCCACTACTTATCTCGCCTAAAGCCGGACAAGCATGTTGGGGAAGAACTTTCACTAGGCCGGTCAGGGAACTTTCTTCGATCATCCCGGGTTTTGCCACCCACTTTATGTCCCCTCTAAAGGCAGCCGGAAGACAAAGAGGTTATCCGCTGCCCGCAAAACCCGTTCAGGAAAAACATTCGGGGTATTCGTAAGCTTGTGTTCCCAGTGTGTCTTGCCTTGGTAACGAAGACAAGCGTATCCCCTCGTTCCTTCGGCCTCTGCTCATATCACCGGGGGAGAAGCTTCTGCACTCCTTCCGAAGAAAAAGGGTCTCCCAAGCCTTTGAGGCCTCGAGAAGCAAAGTAAGGCCTCGTCGCCCCAGAAGGCGAGGAGGGTAAGCCCCCGATTTAACGGGCTTCTTTTGGCCTACAGGGAAGGGGCCTATAGAGAGGAAGGGCCTTTTCTTCGACCCCTATAGCTCACCTTTCTACTCTTCTTGGCTTCCGGGCGATCTCGAGGGAGAGAACCACCTGGGCTGAAGAAAGCCAAAGAAGCCGAAATCTCTCCCTTTCCCCTCCCTCTAACTCAGGGCTAACACAGGGAGTGCGATACGGACGGGGCTAGAGGTAAAAGGGCGGAGTTCAGGAGGAGCTGGATTGAAAAGGGAAGAAACTCAACAAAACCTTTGTTAAGTACTAAAGCCGGGTAATCATACGCTTCCACTTTTGTTCTAGCACAAAGTTATAGTTGCTTAGCTGCTAAGCTATCAGCAATTATTGTTAATTTAGGATGTAACTGAAGCACTGAGGCAGGCAATTCTGGTGTAATCGGTCCCTTTAAACTACGACTGAGAACTGCAGCTTTTTCTTCGCCACTCGCTAAAAGGAGAATTTCGCGTGCGTGCATGATAGTCTTGATACCCATAGTAATAGCGCGGGTAGGCACTTTACCTAATCCCCCAAATTTACTAGCTTCCCTTGCGCGCGTTTCTGGAGATAACCTGGCGACGTGCGTGAGGCTTTCAAACGGAGTGCCTGGTTCGTTGAAAGCGATATGGCCATTTTCCCCTATCCCCAACACGGCCAGATCAAGCCCACCATAGCTCGCTATAAGTTGTTCATAACGAGAACATTCTGTTTCTGGATCCTTTGGTGAACTTGACGGGATATGACGAGAGTCTGGTCGCAGATTTACGTGATCCCAAAAATATTTCTGCATATAACTCCGAAAGGTGTGCGGATGTTGCGGAGGTAGATCCAAGTATTCATCCAGGTTGAACACTGTAATCTGTGAAAAATCCAGCAATCCTTCTTTAAACATACGAACAAGTTCATGATATAAGCCCAAAGGAGTATTTCCAGTTGGTAAAGCGATCACTAAATTAGGTTTTGACAATATTCTTTGAGCAACAAACCGGGCAGCCAACCGCGACATTTCTTGATAATCTTCAACGATTATTATTTTCATAAACTAGGCAACCATTAAAGAAAACGTGTTTTATATAGTATAGCAAGACAGTTTATGTCCAAAAGCAATGCTCCCTAAGCTCGTAAAGGTATGGCGGGTCGGCTCCCCGCCGCTGGCAAGTAAGCTCGGCAACCTTTATAGCGAAAACCAATAGTTTTTGTAGCAGCTCGTTGTTTAAGTGTGCCACCGCACGTTTATCTAAATGATTAGTGTAATAAAGACCTGCTAACAAAGCAGCCATAAAAGCATCCCCGGCGCCTACGGTATCTACAATCGTTACACTCTTGCCAGGAATTTCAATACAGTGTTCAGCAGTATAAGCGCAAGCTCCCATGCGGCCTAAGGTTATAATAATTAATTTTGGCCCTTTACGTAACCACTGTTTTATAGCTTCTTGTGAAGCATTGGGGACAAGAAGCTGCAAATCGGCAAGGCTTAATTTCAGGACATCAATCATCGGAAGCCATTGAGCAAAATCTTGTCGATATTTTTCCAACGAAATAAATTGTGGCCGAATATTAGGATCAAAAGAAATTAATCTCTGTGAATATTCTTGTTCCATAAGCTTGATAAAAGCAGCATTGCCCGGTCCTCTCACCATAGATAAAGAACCAAAATGTAATGCCCTGACCGATGCTGGTAATTCTTTTGGCAATCTTTCTAAACTCAACTGGGTATCAGCTGTAACATCTCCATAAAAATAGAATTGTGGATTTTCCGCCGCGTCAAAGACAAAAGCTAAAGCTGTCGGATGATTCGTGCGAATCACAAAACCTGTTTCCACATGATTTGCTTCTAGATTCCGCAGTAAATGTACCCCAAATAAATCAGTGGAAATAGCGCCTAGAAAGCTCGCTGGTATACCAAGCCTGCTTAAGCCTATAGCCACATTGTAAGGGGATCCTCCGGGTTTACCCAGAAAGCTGAGTTCTCCCTGCTGTATCGGGAAAAAATCGATCAGAGCTTCACCGGCAACTAGGATCACAGCCATCGCCAACGACCTCAATAGTACATTTGCCAAGCTTTAAAGGTATCGGGTCCGATAACCCACCAACAAAGCCCTCGTCGGTATACCCAATCCACGCCAAGGCTACCCATTCCCCATTAACATCTTGTATAATTTTCCCACCATATAATGTGCCTATTTTATTTCCTAGCAGGACTTTAGGCTTAGAATATGGCCCCATAAAATTAGTACTAACCATATAAAATACACCGCTCGTTTGGATGCCTTCTTTTGACCACTCGCCTCTCGCTGAAAAAAGTAAATAATAACATTTATCATAACAAACCATTTGAGGTACCTCCATTTGAGCGAAAATTTCGGGCATTTTAACTGGCTCACAGATTTCCCAATTCAAAAGATCTCGAGAAATAGCTACAGCTATGCATCCTCTCCATTTCGGGTCGGCGCTATTTTTGCGGGCGGTGATAAAGGCATAGAACCACTCCCCATGCTGAATTATGTAAGGATCGCGCCAAGCAACTTCCTGAAAGGGTGATGTGTCCGGTGTAACTTCGTACCACCTTGGGTCTGCTTCCAGAACTGGATTTGCCGAATATTTTTCCCAATGGATTAAATCTTGAGATGTGGCTAGACCAATTCTTTCGATTTTCCCGTCCTCAGCTTTATTTGTACCAGTATAGAACATGTAAAACATGTCATCTTTTGCTATGACGCTCCCAGTCCAAATTGCTCTGTCATCCCAGGTTCCCTCAGGACCAGGGCCCAAAGCAGTCCCTATGTCTTGCCAAATTCGCAAATCCCTGGAAATGGCATGTCCAACGGTAGCTAACCCATGTCGTAACTCTGGATCAGGCAGATTCCTCGGCGCTTGCAAATAAAACAGGTGAAAGAAACCACCGTGGTAAAGAAGCCAAAAATCCCAAAGATATTTGTCGCGAGGAACGAACATGCCTCACCCCTTCAATCCTGACTGGGCCACACTGCGGATGAACCATCGTTGAAATGCAAGATACATAACCAATAGAGGAAGGGCGGTTAACAATGCGAAAGCCATGATGTTTCCCCACCGACGCGGGGGCTGCCCAAAGAAAGCGTTCATCGCTACAGAAAGTGGCCTGTATTCAGGTCCCCGTGTTACCATGATTGGCCACAGAAAGGAATTCCAATATTCCAATGACTGCAAAATGGCTACTGTCGCAATAACTGGCAACGACAGAGGCAGAGCAATCCGACGGTATATTTGAAACCAAGATGCCCCATCAATTCTCGCAGCTTCGTCAAGCTCTTTGGGCAACTTGTTAAAAAATTGATAGAACAAAAAAATGGAAAAAGGATGAGCAATAAAAGGTATAATCTGGGCTTGATAGCTATCGAACCAACCAAGTTGATTGATAACCAAAAACAAAGGCACAGCTAACCCTTCAAATGGCACTATTATCAAAGCGACAATGAGCGAAACTAGAAAACCACGCCCCCTAAACCTAAGGCGGGATAAGGCAAAGGCCGCCAAACTGTTGACAAATATTCCGCATCCTACAATGCTAACCACTATAATGCATGTATTTACAAAAAACCGTGTCCACGGGGCATCTATACCTTCCCCTTTTAGCACTGATTGATAGTTCACTAGCGAAGGCGAAGCTGGTAACAACGCCCTAGGAGTCGCCGCTTCTTTAGCTATTTGAAACTCATCACTTTTCAAAGAAACGCTTATCATTAACCAAATTGGGAAAAGAAAAATGCAAGCAAATAACCCTAAGATGCTATAGAGAAGCATGCGGGAGATCCAGTGCTTGAGCTTCATAGAGCTTCTCTTTCCTCCTTAACCAAAATTCTTTGCAAAACGGAGACCACAAGAACAGTGAGGACAAATATTACTGCCGCCGCTGAAGCATAACCAATTCTTAATTCTCGATATCCAGCTACATATATGTACCGTACCACTGTATTTGTTCCACCTCGTGGTCCACCTTGCGTTAGTACTTCTACCTGCGTGAACAGTTTGAACGCCAAAATAGTTGTAGTTACAAGCACGAAGATATGAGTATTGCGCAAGCACGGAAGAGTCACATGAATAAATTGTTGCCAAGCACTAGCACCATCAATTCTGCTCGCTTCATACAACTCCTCTGGAATACTTTGGAGGCCAGCTAAATAAATAACCATTTGAAAGCCAACCCCTTGCCATATAGAAATCAAAATAATCGTCGGCAGAGCCAAGGAAGGGGCACGCAACCAGTCATATGGTCCGGCCTTTCCAAAGGTCAATATTTTAACAAAAGTGTTAAGCAAACCCTCAGGGTAAGTTAAAACGAAATACCATGCGACACAAACTACAACCATTGGTATGACAACCGGCATGAAATAAATACCGCGGAAAACATTGCGACCCGGTATTTTTCTGTTCACCAAAGTGGCCAACAACAAACCTAGGCCTGATTGAATTGGGACTACTATTCCTGCAAAGACTGCATTGTTGCGCAATGCTTGCCAAAACGCAGGGTCTGCAAATAACCGCACATAATTATCAAGGCCCACAAATCTAGTTGGCAAAGGGCTGACAAGGCGCTTGGTAGTGAACGAAAAAATAATAGCCATGGCAAAAGGAATAATTAAGAATCCGATTAGTAAAAGTAGCGCTGGTGAAAGCATAGACCATGCTGCTAGTTCTTCTTTAACTTTTGCCGGCAGAAATTTGCGAAAGCTAGCAATCATAGGAATCACAACGGGGAGGGGCGGTTTCTCGCCCCTCCCCGATAGTCTTTACTTTCCGAATGGTGGATAACCTTCGTTTTCTTTGATGTCTTGATCGATCTTCAGCGCGGCCTTATGCAGCTCTTCATACACGTCTGCTCCGGCAATGATGTTCTGAACGGCTTCCGCGAAAGCAGAGGTAATCGTTGGGTAGCCTGGGAACACTGGTCTTGGGATAGGGATAGTTTCAAGTTGCTGAGCATAAATGTCTAACATAGCGCCTGGCTTATAGAGCGGAGACATGGCAATGGCAGACTTTCGTGCAGGGACGGCGCCGTTAGCATTGGTCAGACGCAAGATTTGTTCGGGCTGGAGCAGATATTCGATGAATTTCCAGGCAGCGTCAGGGTGCTTCGATATCGAGGTGATACCCCAAGCCCATGATCCCATGCCAGTTGCTGCGCGACAACCAGCCCCAAGCTTTGGCATTGGAATCAGTACAAGATCGTCACCAAGCCCTTCCTTATGTGGGCCGTACATCCAGTGTCCAACCCAAGCAAGAGCAGCGGTTTTCTTCCCATAAAATGCATCGTCTCCTGCTGTGGCAGGTACAACCCAGCCCTGCTTGATCCAGTACTGCAACAAAGTCATGCCTAGCACAGACGCGGCGCCATCAAGGGTTCCCTCTGCTTTCCATGTCGTTCGATCGATTAGATCACCGCCAAAAGCCTGGATAATGGGGGAGAATCCATATGTGAACCACTCTCCAACGCCATAGTTAAGTTTAAGATCAAGAGGCCACTTCACCTCGGGAAGCGCAGCTAACTGTCTCAAGGCATCCTCAAACTCGGCAAGAGTCCAAGCGTCATCAACACTTGTGGGAATTCTTACCCCAGCCTTCTCTAGATATTCTCGATTTCCCCAGATCGCCAAACCAGAGTCAAACTGCCCAAGCGCGTAGATCTTGCCATCAGGTGGGTAAGTTCCTTGAGCAATGATGGACGGCAAGAAGTCCGCAAGGAGCTCATCAGTTAAATATGGATCAAGCGGTATCAACCAACCATTCCAGACAAAGTTAGCCATGGTAGGGCCGTCAAGGTCAAGAACATCGGGCAGCTTACCGGCTAGGCCAGCAGCTCTTACCTGCGCGGTGTATTCAGCTTCGGGAATGGTAACTAGTTTAACTCTGACTTCGTTCTGTTTGGCGTTAAATTCTTCAACAAAAGCGGTAATAACAGCCAGCTCGCTCGGATGTCCCGTATGCCACCAAACCGTAATTTCAATCGGAGCTTGAGCCAGCCCCACCAAGCTCACCAAAACCACACCAAGAACGCTAAGTGTCCGCAACATACCACACCTCCTTTGGAAGATTTAGCGTATTGTTTTTTCGACTAATAAAACCTTCCTTCGGTTCTCACCCCCTTCTTTTTTAGTTTGCTGGAGGAGCTACAGAGCCGCGTGTGCGGAGCTCTGTTTCCAGCCGAACACGTGCAAGACACGCTCTGCTATCATGAGAAAGCCAATCTATAAGGATACGTGCAGCTACAACCCCCATCTTGTATGGATTTTGAGCTACGGTAGTCAGAGGTGGGCTAAAAGCCTCGGTCCATTCAAAATCGTCGAAGCCCACTACTGAGATCTCTTCTGGGCACTTCAGCCTGAGCTTATGTATCGCTTGCATGACCCCAATCGTCATAAAATTATTCGTGGCAAAAATAGCAGTCGGGCGGCCACGTTGTGACAAAAGTTGCAAACAGGCTTCCCGGGCCTCAGAAACACGTGACTCGCCGCGAATTTCGAACTGCGGGGCTGGTTCTATTCCATGTTTGCGCAAAGCGTTGCGGTACCCAGCTAGACGTTCTTGGGTGGTGGAAATGTGCGGTAATCCTAAAACAATACCTATTTTTCGATGCCCGTAAGAGATAAGATGAGATGTAGCGCAATACGCTCCTTCTTCATTTTTTGACAATACTGCCGGCACGTTGATATTTTCAATAAATCTATCAACAAAAACTATTTTCATGCCTTTATTAACTAGCTGACTAATCAAATCATGATTAGCGCCAACTGGAGCAAGAAGGACGCTGTCCATACGCCGCCTAGAAAGGAGGTCGAGATAGAGTCTTTCATTATCAGGATCCTCACTAGTATTACAAATGAGGACGCTATAACCATGCTCACGAGCAAAATCCTCAACCCCGCGCACAAGAGCAGCAAAGAATGGGTTCGTGATATCAGAAACAATGGCACCGAGTGTGAACGTATTACGTGTACGTAAAGATCGAGCTACCGCGTTCGGCTTATAGTCCAAAGCCTCAATGGCCTTATAAACACGTGCAGCGGTTTCTGGAGCTACAGGTTTAGTTTTGTTAATGACATAAGAGACTGTGGCTACGGAAACCCCAGCCAAATCCGCGACATCCCTTATAGTGGCCATGGCTAACCGTTTCACCTAATTATCTAAATACACCAATACAACCTCAGTGTCAAGGAGGCGAGTTGCCTGGTGACTCATAAACTGGGTTACCGAAAGGAAGGGGAACCGATGACCCAAGCCAGTATAGCAGAGTTGGTGGAGACCTGGCAGCCCCCGCATCTTAAGGCTAGCCGGAAGGAGAAAATCCTGATTCTGAATGAGTTCGTGGCCCTTACCGATTACTATTGCAATTTTGTCATCAGGCTTCTTAGAAATGGACGGAGGCCCAAGCATCTTGACCGGCAGGGCCGGCCACGCTTGTATACACCCGACGTAAAGGCCGCTCTTCTTGAGGTTTGGGAGGCCTGTGGACAGATCTGCTCCAAGCGCTTGGCACCTTTTCTTCCCGAGATCGTAGCCATGCTCAAGCGGGAAGGGGAGCTCAATATTCAGCGGGAAACGGAGAAACTCCTTATGCAAGTGAGCGCGGCCATCATCGACTGCCTCCTTCGTACCCACTGAACCCTGCGCAAAATTAGCCGGAGCACACTCGCGCCCAGAACCACTCCGGATTTGGGAGTTGAACCTTGTGCCCCACGGCGGGGAGAACGCCAAGGGTAGATACCTCTACACCCTGTGCACCATAAACGTGGCCACAAATTGGTGCGAGCTTTGGGGCTTTTCCAACCGCAACCAACGCGCAATAACAAAAGAGGCGGTGGACCACCTCTGCATAGGTAAGAGTCCTGTAAATGCATGAAAAGCTCGACTGAATGAGCAGTCATGTTTCTTGTGCAAGAAATCGACTAACAATGGTGAGGATAGTCGGCCCAAATCGGTTTATTTTGCTTCACCCCATTCCACGAATACGACCTAAGTCTTCAATCGAACGCGGTTTAAACTTGGCGATAGTTACCAGATGGGCATTTTTGCAGCTTCTTCGCTACGCCATCGCCGCAGAGCTCCGTTGATCTTCTCGCTGAGAAGAACCTTCTCGTTTGACGCTTGTTCTTGGGGGTTCATCGTAGCTACGATTTGCGCGTTATAACGCCGGACTTCCACTTGTGCTAAAAAATCGTTGGTCTCTCGAATCCGAAGATCCCGCTCTGGACCTTCTACTGGAATGGTAAAAAGTGCAAATTTCATCGGACTCTCCTCCAATTGCAATCATATGGGAAATTGGGGCGCCTTGAATAAAATTGGGGTCACAGAGAGATGTGGGAGATTGATGGGCGCCAGAGGTCGGGAAGCGGGACGATTGTGAGGACGGGGGTGGCACTGGCAGCCCTGTTAGGAAAACCCTTGCGCATCCATAACGTGCGGGCCAAACGGGATAATCCAGGACTCCGCCCTCAGCACCTCAAAGCCGTGGAAGCCGCGGCCACCCTCACCGAGGCCGCTCTCTCCGGGGCCTACGTGGGAAGCTCGGCTTTCACCTTTTCCCCGAAAATCGCGCCCAGAGGCGGAGAGTTCTTCTGGGATATCGGAACTGCCGGCTCCACCACCATGCTCGCCCTCACTGTTCTTCCCATCGCTGCTTTCGCCGAAAAGCCCTGTATTTTTCGCATCCGCGGCGGACTTTTCCAGGATTTCGCGCCCTCGGCCTTCCATACCCAAGAAGTGCTCCTTCCGGCCCTCCGGGAAATGGGACTTGAGGTGGAGCTCCGCATCCTCAGACCCGGTTATGTCCCCAAAGGGGGCGGGGAAATTGAACTTTGGGTAAAACCCCTTTCCGGCCCGCTGAAACCGTTGCGGCGCCTGGAATTACAGAACCCCCTTAAATTTTGGGGAATCTCTTTGGCTTCCCATCTTCGCGAGCGCAAGGTGGCCGAGCGCATGGCCCAGCGCTGCCAAGAAGAACTTTCTCAGCGTGGGATCGCCGCGGAGTTCCGCATCCTGCATGATGACACCGCGCCTCAGCCCGGTGCGGCTTTGGCCCTGTTCGCTGAGGATCAAAATAGAAGCCGACTTGGCGCAGACCAAGCCGGCGCGCCAGGAAGGCCCGCGGAGAGGATCGCGAAATTCGTAGCCCAAAGCCTCCTTGAGGACCTGCAAACCGGCGCTACCGTGGATAGACACTTGGCGGATCAGCTCATCCTCTTTTGCGCTCTAGCCAAAGACGAAAGCGCTTTCCGGATCCCTTCATTTACCGATCACGTGGAAGCGAATCTTTGGCTTGTGGAAGAGCTCCTCGGCGCGAAGTGGGAGCTTTCGGGCAATCTCCTTCGGATCCAGGGGATCGGTTATGCCCAAAGTTAAGGTTCGGGGGATTTACGCCACAGCCCTGACCCTGCTTCTTTCCCAGCGTTTTGAGATCGTGGAACCAAGCGAGATCATTCAAGCAAGGCTGAATCTCCCAGCAATTGAGGGCTCAGCGGAGGTCAACATTTACGATCGAAGCGATCGCCACGGAGCAGTAATCGAAGGGCTTCGGAGCGCTGTAGAGGAAGTGGTGGCTTTTTTGCGCGAAGCCCTGCCTTGGACTCTGTTCCTCCCCGTGGAGCTCCGGACAAAAGGTTCCTCGCCGCTGGCCAAGGCGGCCGCGCTTCTTGCCCGCTACGAAACAGAATTCACTAAGCCGGCCAAGAACTTTTTGGACCAGATTAGGGCAAAGGTTGCACCCACTTTGCCTGGACACCATCTCCTCAAAACTGTGGATTCAAACCGGGTGGACGAGGCCGAGGAAAAATATGCGGAGACGGATCTCCAAAAAGTGGCCCAAGAGCTCTGGGAAGAACTTGTAGGACCATACTACTCCCCGGGGAAAACCGTGACTTTATGGCATCTAAAGGCCGGCGAACCGGCTATCCGCCAAACCGGGGAGGTGCTGGAACGCACGGGGGAAACCATTATTTTGCGCCGGAACTTCGGGCCAGGCGGGATATACGATGGTCTTGGTCTTCCCAAGGAGCCCGGCGATTACGGATTCTTCGAGCTCCATTTAGACAAATGGTGGGGAAAGCGCCGATATTTCCGGGCTGATGGAACCTTGATCGGTGAGATTTACAACATCCATACCCCTCCGGAGCTCCTTCCCGAGGGCATACGATATCTAGATTTGGAACTGGATTTGGTGTGCGTTGGAAAAGAGATTTGCCTTATTGATGAGGAGCTCCTAGAGAAAAAGGTCAGCGAAGGTCTCATCCCCGAGGCTTTGGCCAGAAGAGCAAAAGAGGTGGCAGCTGAACTCCTCCAAACGGTTAGGTAGCCAGAAGGCCATTTTTCAGATACATTGGGATCGCGGAGGTGCAAGATGTCCCGCACGTTCAGAGTTTGGGGAACACCGACCCCAAGTTTAGAGCCCTTCCTTTCCGGGCTTACGGAGGCCCTGAAAAATAAGGGCTACATTTACTCCCCCACTACCCAAAGCCCTAATTTGGTGCTGAACTTCACGTCTATGGACAATCCCTGTCCTTATCGCCGGCGCGCTCAGGCTACCTTCGTTCTTTCAATTCTGGAAGCAAAAGAAATACCACCTCAACCAGTACAGGCCATGTATCCCTACCTCGTTCGGACCCTGGCAAACATGCTCCTTGCTTACATCCCCGGAAAAGAAGCCCATTTCTTCACCCTGGATTTGGGCCACTATAGCGAGCCCGAGGGCGAAAACTTTTTTGAGCGTGTAGTGGAACGCATTCATCCCATGGCTTCCGCTACCTTGGTCATTAAGAACCGGTTTGAGCCGGATCTGAAGCCGGAGCTCTGGGAAGGGGACGAGCTCACGCGGGAGCTGGCCGAGGCTGGAAGGATTTTGGATTCGTGGAACCTTCTTCCTGCTCCTTTTCCAATCGATAAAATCCTCCCGCCCGAGGATTTTCGGCATGTGCAGCGCCTTTATGGCATCGGCGGCCTTTCGTATGGGAACCTTTCGGCGCGGAAAGATGCGCGCCGTTTTTGGATGAGCGCCTCTGGGGTAGACAAGGGAAACCTCCGCGTAATCGGCCGCGACATCCTCCTTGTTAAGGACTACGACCCCAAGGAGAACTGTATCATTCTTTCCGTGCCTCCTAACATCACCCCGCGCCGGGTTTCCGTAGATGCCATCGAGCACTGGATGATCTACCGGGAGCACCCGGAAGTGGGGGCTATCATCCATGTCCATGCCTGGATGGACG
>Ga0209836_100055_pt1 | contig 22172 bp, 34 predicted proteins | sample ElbSprsedimmetaG_FD_184147 | JGI IMG/M metagenome (GOLD analysis project Ga0209836, IMG submission 184147) | Hot spring sediment bacterial and archeal communities from California, USA to study Microbial Dark Matter (Phase II) - Elbow Spring... ... | reverse complement strand
GATCCTGCAGCTGCCGTCCCCTTCTCTTATGTTGACGGTATCTTTCTCCAGGTCATCGTAGATAAGGCAATCGTGATCGAAGAGGGTAGCCATGTGTCCAATCCGGGAGAATGTGATTGGCATCGGTCCAGTATACCCTATAAATACCTTTTCCCGTCTCTACTTTCATGTAGATCACATTGGTCCCGGTGGAATAAGCGGTATCGACTATCTTGCTCCCTGGGGGTAGATCTTTTTATGGTTATGGAGACCTCATGGACCCCTTCTTCAGGAAAAAGCTGAGTTAAAACAGCGCAAGCCTTCCCTCCAGTTGCATTATATAAGCCCATAAGGGCTATATCCCTATCCTCCAGCCACTTAAAATAAGAGACTTTTTTCTCCTCTGTATCCACCAATCGGGTCAGCTGGCGGCCGGGCATAGAGTATATCTCCACCAGATCGTCTTTGACCACGGCCATATATTTACGGCTGGAGGAATAATAGACCCTCCCAGAGGCCACGGATTCGGGAATATTTTCATCTTTACGGATCTCAAAGGGGGCGGCGGGGGCCAACAGCACCTGTCCAAGTAGACATACACTCCCAACTGAAAGGCCAGGGTGGCCAGCAGCCAGAGAATAAGGCTCTGGGAATGACGGGAAGCTCTCTTCATCCCTTCCCCCCTACTGCACTATGAAGGCGGTGGGCACCATCCGTTCCCCTAACATACCGCAGGGTTTGTCCACCACCCTGCCCTTGTAGAACATGGTGGTGCTGGAACCGCCGTCCAGATTGGCCGCCACGTAGGCCCCTTGCTCGTAGAGTATGTTCTGGATGTCCAGGAGGGTGGCCCCCAGAGAATAACCCGGCTGTCTCCCATCCACCACCAGCATCAGTATGGTTCCATCTCGCCGCTGCCCGATGGCTGTCCGGGGGGCTATACCCCATCCCCCATCCCCCTCGGTTATGGCCTTACGCCCATTGACTATGAGGGGGGTCCGAAGGTTACGCCCTCAGAAATTTTCATCTTTTTCATCTCTTCCACCGTATATATTTGCCTGTGACCAGAACCCCGTCCTTAGTAAGGCCCACCACATCCACAGGCCCCTTGATATCTTCCCCCACCACAAAGCGCCCGTTTTTAATGACCACCCCATAGGGCAGCCTTCCCACCCCTGTGCCCTGGGGGTCATGGAACCCACCGGCATTTATGGCGGCTATGGCGTTATTGTTCAAGGCTATGGTGCTCACCGTATCCCCTTTTTCAAAGATGTCTCTGGCAGTGGCCAGCTTTACCCGGGTGGGATCAGGTACCTCCAGGAGATAACCCTGGAAACGGGCGTCCTTTACCTCCACAAACCGCAACTGGTCATCCATGATGCCTGCTGGCGAGATTGAAAGGATCCTGCCTCAGGGAGTGATAATCCTTGTCCGGGCCCAGGATAGAAGCCAATTGCTCTGGGGACAGCAGCCAGGTAATGTAATGGGGATGGCGGGAGTTTAAGATGGCCCCGATTATACTGCTGCGTACATTTTTAAAAGGCCCGTACAGTATAACCACGGGCCCGGTGAATAGGAAGAGGAGGAGGTTGAGGATTAGAAAGAAGGTCAGCCTCTTGGCCATTACCCCTAAAAACTTCACATTCGCCCCCCCTGTTAAAGCTTGGTGTAGTTCTCGGTGGTAAGCCTTTCTTTAAATCTCTCCAGATCCACCCCATTGCCCATCCATATGCGGCGGAGCTTGTAGGGATGGTCTCCCACATGGACCCATCCCGCTTCAGAGGTAAAGGCCAGGCGATAACCCATCTCTCCTAAAACTTTTAAAGTGGATTCATCATATTTCCCATAGGGGTAGGCAAAATAGCGAGGAGCCGGGCCTAAAATCTCGTCCAGCTTGTGCTGGGCCTCCTCTATCTCCTTTTTCTGCTTTTCCCTAGGAAGGCCGCCCAGGGGTGTATGGTTCTGGGTATGATTGGCCACCTTCATCCCTGCAGCTTCCATCTGTAACCATCATCGAAGGTTATCACCACCGGTTTGGGCGGCAACCCCTTCTCCCCCCTTATGTAGCCATAGAGATCCTCCAGGGAGATGGTGGTGTAATTGTGCTCGTAGAGGTAGGCCATGTGCTGTTGAAAAAGTTCCGGCGATATGACCGTATTATTGTTTTTCTCCCGCCCTATTTCATGGTACATGAGCACGGGGACCCCCGGAGGAAAACTCAAGGCCTCTTCTTTTCCCCCTGATCCTTTTTGTTCCAGGGAGATGGGGGATGCTTTTTTCTCCAAGGTCCCGCAGGCTGCTGAAAACAAGAGTAGACCTATAAAAAGAAAAGCGATTAAAATCCCCTTCCTCACCCTATCAACCCCTTATCAATTTTAAAGAAAAGGGGGATTTGCAGCAATAGCACAAAGGTAAAATTTATGTTAAATTTCCCCCGGCCCCTTCCGCAGGACCCTGGAACGGGGATCTATCCAGAGGGGCTGCAGGTATTCCCCTGCAGCCCTGGCCACCAGATGCAAATCTTCTTCAGAACCGAAATGGATCCATATCAGTGCGCCCAAACGCTGACCCAAGCTCCTAAGGAGTGACCGGGTCTCCTCCTTTTCCAGATCGGCTATAAGGCTGTCGGTACACACCACCAATCTGTCCCCAGGCCGGGCCCTTTCCTCCACGTATACCAAGGCAGGCCGGATCACCGTGCCCCCTCCCCCGCAAAGGGCGGGCAGCCGCACCAAATCCGCCCGGGAGCGGAGTATCTTATCCCCCCGCACTTCTGTATCCCAGGGAACCAGGCGGAGCTGTCCGCCCCCTGACCTTTTAATAAAAGAAAAAATTATATCCCCTATCAGGAGGAGTTCCTCCTGCCCTACTGAACCGCTTATATCGGCCAAAAACCAGAGGCTCCTGCCTCCGCAGCGGATGTTCCCGGGATAAAAGGGGTGCTTGCGGGAAGGCCGACACCAGGTCTGCCTTACAGCTCCATGCCCCAAGAAGGAAGCCAGCCTTTCCCGGAGCAGGGTCTCCCAGGGCAGGCGCAGATCGAATTGGCTCTCCAGGGTTCGGGTCAAGCCCCCCAGCTCTTCCCCCGCTGCTCGGGCTTGGGATATGGCCTCTTTAGATATATCCTGCCATACCTGGGAAGGGGAAGATGAGCCCTGAGCTTGGGCCAAGACACCCTCCCTTACCACCACTCCCCCCTGGGGAAGGGGACGACCGTGGACATCCTTCCCTTCCCCCCTGCCTGGGGAATCAGGAGAAGAGCCACCCCCTGGCGAAGCCTCGGGGGGGAGGTGTTTTACGATATAGCGGAAGAGGTCGTCCCAACCCCAATGCTCCAGATCGGGATAAGAGAACATCTGGGAAATGGGGCTGGGCAAGGCCCCTCCAAGGGCCTGGGTTAAAAATCTCCGAAAAGAGGCCCTATCCCAGACCCCTTCTAGAGGTAAGAGTTGAGCTTCAGGGATGAGGGGGGCTAGAAAACCCGCATTGACCACAAAATCCATGCACAGGTTGGCTATATACTGGAGTTTCTGGGGATCCCGGCCGCTGGCGGAGGAGACCTCCTTTACCAGGCGTTCTGCGCTCCAGGGGTGTCGGAGGAGGAGATGGGCCACCTCGTGTATTATAAGAGCCTTTAAGTCTGGCACAGCCTGGGCCTGACCTTCGGCAAAGTCCCCCCGACACCTCTCCACATGCCAGGCCACCACGGCGCACCAAAAGGCGGGATTCACATAGATATAACCATCTCGACCTGCAGCGGCACTCCCCTCCAATTCGGGAGGGGTGAGGACAATGGGGGCCTGGAGCAGGAGCCAGCGGATGAACTCAGGCTGAGCCCCTGCTAGAAGGGTGAAATATACCTCTCTGAACCGGGCGGCCAAAACCTTTAAATCCTCTCCGGCCAGCCGCCGGGCCTCCCTCTCGATGAGCTCTTTAAGCTGGCTCTTCATAACCCCACCTTTTTCTCGCTGCTGTCCAGCTTCCTCAATTCCCTGATGGCCAAAAGGCGGTAGAACTCCTCCTCGGAAAACTTGCGCCTTTGGTACCAAAACTCCTTCCTCACCAGCTCCCCCTGGGGGTTATACACCTCGATGGCAGGACCGTCCTCCCGGTGGAGCCTTCCCTGGCAGCGCCATTCCCGCCGTCGGGGTAAACCGTTCTCATAAAATTCCTCCACCGCCGGTCCCCCCTCCCGGTGCACCCGGTTTAAATGCCACCATACCCGGCTCTTTATTTTGCGGTTCTCATAGTACTCCTCTTCCACCTGGTAGCCGTCCATATGCTTTAACTCCTTCATGGTTTCCCCTCCTAGCCGTCCTTGGCCCTTTTATGAAGGGCTTGCCCCAGAGCTGCTTGCCAGTTTTCCAGGGTGTTGAAATTCCTTATAGAGGAGGCAAATTCTGACCCTACCACATCCTCCAGGGTCATCCCCAACATCTCGCCCTTTTCCAGGACCTTCAGGACACCTTCCCTCTGGTCAGCCAAGAGCCTGGCCGCCACTTCTGCCCATAGCCGGCCCTCTTCTCCTGCCCCCTCTGCCTCCCGGTAAAACTCCCTTTCCCAGAGGCGGGCGAAATAAGCCTGTACGGAAAACTGGGCCAGGCCGTTCAGGGTCCGAGCTTCCTCATGAGCCTTTCCTGCCAGACGTCTCAGGCAGTAGAGGGCCCGCTGAGAGGAGAGCCGGGGATCGCTTCCCCGCACAAAAGCGTCCATGCCCCAGAACACCGGCACCACATATTCCTTCCCGTATTCCCTAAGAAGACAGCTCAATATATGATCCAGGTTTTCTATAATAAGATCGTCCCATTCATCACCATAGTTATGTTCCTCCTCCAGGGCTGATGCCACCGTCCTGCCGGCAAGGACTCCTATGGCCCAGAGGAGGGCGGGGGAAAACTGCCCTTCTGCCTTCTCGCCCCTTAAAAAATCCAGGATTTCCTGGCGCCTAGCCCAGTAACTGGCTAAAAGCTCCCCTTCCTTAGTTCCCAACCAGGCAGTAGCCTTAAGCCGCATCTCCTCGGGGCTCAAAGTTTCTCCCCAGCCCAAGCGGAATTCCAGCTCTGCCTCCAGAAGGCATTCGCAAGAGCGGGGGGAGGTGAATTGCCTCAGCGTTTCCGGGGCTTCAGGCGTTTCAGGTTTGGAGGCCAGCTTGGCCAGATAGCCCAGGAGAAAGGGATCGGCATGGGGCCACTTCTTACGAGCGTAGTTATACCAGGCCTCAGCAGTAGGGGGGCCTACCCGGTAAACAGCCATGCGGTTTAAAAGGGGCGCTGGCAGGGGTAGAGCTACGGAGCTCTCTTCGGGCGCGTTACCGGCAGCCACTATCTTGACTTCTGGAGAGAAGACTATGCTGCCCGCCCTCTTTTCGTCTACCAGCTTATAGGCCACCCCCCTTATATCGTCGCGGTTCACATTGGTGATCTCGTCCAGAAAGACTATCCCGGGGTAAGAAGCCAGGAGGGCAGCCCATTCCATGGGGATAAACCGGGTGACCCTGCTTCCCCCCACCTGGCCTTCCCGGGGGATGCCAGAAAAATCTGAAGGTTCATGGGAGAGAAGGAGGACGTCCACAAAGAAGAAGGGCCTCTTTCCCTGGGCCTTTATCCCCTCCAGAAGGTTTTCCCTCTCTTTTTCCGGAAGCCTGCTGAACTCTCCATAGTCCAAAAAAACTTCACCCAAAAGCCGGGCTATCTCCCGGGCAGCTGCCAGAACCCCTGCGGTTTTCCCCACCCCGCTGGGCCCCAGGAACAGGGCAGGACGGGAGGGTTTCCCCAGCCTCCTGGCCGCAATATATTCCCTCACTATGGTCTCCCTCACTCCGTTGGCATCCAACACAGGCCCATCACCAGCCTTTCTGATCTCCCTCTTCATCTTAGCGCAAAATAATATTCCGGGCAAATGTCCATCCACCAATTAACAAAAAGAGGGCTCTATCCATATATTGTCAATAAGGATTTCCAAGGAGGCGAAGATTATGGAGTACATCCGCAGGGATTCCCCTGCTCCAGATTTCACCGGGGAGGCCCTTTACAAAGGCAGGCCCATAGAAATACGGCTTTCCGATTTCCGCCATATGTGGACGGTGCTTTTCTTCTACGCCAGCGATTTCACCTTTGTCTGACCCCTGGAACTGGCCGCGGTGGCGGACCGATATGCTGTTTTCCGCAGCCTCAATGCCGAAGTGTTGGGGATAAGCACCGATAGCATATACAGCCATAAAGTATTCACCCAGATCTCCCCCAGTGCCCGTAAGGTGGAATATCCCCTTGTGGCAGACCGTAACCATCATATTTCCAGGCTATATCAGGTGCTGGATGAGGAGAGGAGAATAGCCTATAGGGCCACCTTCATCATCACACCGGAACCCCAGACCATCTCCTTCTGGAACGTTTATCCCAGGGAGGTGGGCCGCAACGTGGATGAGATCGGCAGGGTGCTGGAGGGCTTACAATACTTCCAGCGCACCGGCTTAGGGATCCCCCCTTCTTGGCAGCCGGGAGAGCCGGGGATAAGGCGGGATTTCGATAAGGTGGGCACGGTATGAAAAAACCTTTCTCCTCTCCAGGAAATGGGGTTATAATAAAGCTAGACCCCCATCTCAAGGAGAGGAAAGCGATGTCGGACAGGGACGACCTTCACCGGGAAGCTGTGGCCTGGTATAACCGGGGTGTGGACTTCACCAAAGCAGGGCGCCATAAGGAAGCCCTTTACTGTTATGAGCAGGCTCTGGAGCTGGATCCCGAAATGGTGCTGGCTTGGAATAACAAGGGCTGGAGCCTGGCAGAATTGGGGCGCCACGAAGAGGCCTTGCCCTGCTTTGATAAGGTGCTGGAACTGGATCCCCAATCATATCTGGCCTGGAACAATAAAGGGCGCAGCTTGGCTGACCTGGGCCGCTATGAGGAGGCCCTCGTCTATTTCGATAAGGCCCTGGAGATAAACCCCCAGTATGTGGAAGCTTGGTACAACAAGGGTAGCGGCCTTTTGGTACTGGGCCGCTACCACGAAGCTCTGATCTGCTTTGAGGAGGCCCTAAAATACAGCCCCCGCTTTGCTCCTGCTTGGTATAACCGGGGTGTAGCCCTTTTGATGCTGGGCCAATACGAAGAAGCCCTGGAATCCTTTGAAAAGGCCCTGGAGATAAATCCCTATTATGTAAAGGCCTGGAACAACAGAGGGGGCATCCTCACCAAGCTGGGACGCTATGAAGAAGCTCTCCATTCCTTCGATAAGGCCTTAGAATTGAACCCCTTAGATGCTAAAATATGGTATAACAAGGCCCGAATTTTGGAGAAACTCGGCCGGACAGAGGAAGCCCAAAAGTGCGATGAACAGGCCCGAAAATTGAACCCAAATCTTTTCCAGTAGCTTATTTAAAGAGCCTGTCCAGGATCCTGCCCATGGCTCTGCCGGCAGCCTTTCGGGCTGCCCTCTTGGCCACCGCTTCCGGACCCTTGCTGAGGGCCTGTACATCCCCCAAAAACCTGGCCAAACCGTAGAGCCAGCTTCTGATGGAGGATACAGGATTTCTCTTCCTGGCCAATCCCTTCACCCCCTAGATTTTATAGCTCACCGCCACTATGAAGCTTCCCTCCTGGGCCGACTTCTCCATCTCCAGGGCTTCCCCCCTGGGGCCTGTAAACTCCGGGCCAAAAGACAAAACAGTGCGGGCCATTTTCTCCTTCCCCGGCAGCAGGGCCAAGAGCTCCTCCAGGGTGAAGAAACGGGCTTTCCGGAATACCGAGGAGGGGTTATGCTGGGCCTTTTCCCGGTAAAAGCGGGCCCAGGGGCTATCCTCGGCTATAGCCCCCACCACCAATCTCCCCCCTATCTTGAGCACCCTGTAGGCTTCCTCCAATGCCTTTTCAGGTTGGGGTACAAATTCCAAAAGGGTGACAGCCAGGACTTTATCGAAGCTGCAATGGGGAAAAGGCAGCCGGCGGGCGTCGGCCAGCAAAAGCTCCACCTCCAAGCCCGAAGCCCTGGCTTTCTCCCGGGCCCTTTCCAGCATGGCGGGAGATATGTCCACCGCCGTCACTTTGACTCCCCGGGCCGCCAGATCCAGGGCGTAATTGCCTGTGCCGCACCCTATCTCCAATATGCTCTCCCCCTCCCGGGACTCCAGGTAGCTGTAGACAGCCTCTTTTTCAATCCGGTCCACCAGTTCCCCCAGAGGGGTCTGATACCATTCATCGTAATGGCGGGCCTTTTCGTCGAAAAGGGAGCGCTCCTCCATCGGTTCACTCCCCTCGGGATTGCCAGCCCTCCAGAAAGATCTTCACCATGTCGATGGGCACGGGAAACACCATTATATTGCTCTTATCGCTGGCTATCTCCCTCAAGGTCTGTAAAAACCGCAGTTGCAGGGAGGCTGGCTGGGAAGAGATTACTTTGGCTGCTTCCGCCAGCTTGGCTGCCGCCTGATACTCGCCGTCTGCATGGATTATCTTGGCCCGACGCTCCCTCTCAGCCTCTGCCTGGGCGGCCATGGCTCTCTGCATGCCAGGGGGCAATTCCACGTCCCTGACCTCCACCAGGCTCACCTTGACTCCCCAGGGGGCGGTGCCTTCGTCTATGATCTGTTGTAGGCGATGGTTTATCTGATCTCTGTGGGCCAGGAGTTCATCCAGTTCTGATTGGCCTAACACGCTCCTCAAAGTGGTCTGGGCCAGCTGGGAGGTGGCCCGTACATGGTCCACCACCTTAAGCACAGCGCTGGCGGGGTCTATGACCCGGAAGTAGGCCACCGCATTAACCTTCACTGTAACGTTATCCCTGGTGATGGCCTCCTGGGTGGGAACTTCCATGGTTATGGTCCTCAAATCCACCTTCACCATGCTTTCTATAAAGGGGAGAAGGATTATGAGCCCTGGTCCCCGCACCCCCACATAACGCCCCAGCCGGAAGACTACCCCCCTTTCGTATTCCCTCACCACCTTCAGCATGGAAGGCAGGATAATTAAAAGCAAGACTATCAGGATTATCAAAGAAGTCACCTGTGATACCCCCTGATCAGTTTTTATTTTTCCTGGGCTTTACCTTTAGAAGCAGATCTTCCACTTCCACCACCACTACAGGATCTCCAGCTATAACAGGCTCTTCGCTTACGGCCTTCCATCTTTCCCCTTCTACAAACACAAATCCTTCGGGGTTGAGGGATGTTATGGCCACCCCTTTGCTCCCTATAAGCCCTTCCTTTCCCGTCACCACCCTTCTCCTCTGTCCCTTTATCACCGCGGCTATAAGGAAAATCACAAAGCCGGCCAGAAAGGCAGAGGTCCAACCTATGGTCCAGGGGCTAACCCTGAGGGAAGGCGGCTTATCGCTGAACAACATCAGCGATCCCAGGATAAAGGCTATTATCCCTCCTAAGGCCAAAACTCCGTGGGTGGTGACAAAGGCTTCTCCTGCCAGCAAGCCCAATCCCAGCAATACCAGGAGCACCCCTCCAAACTGGGCGTCCAGGCTCCCCATGGCATATAAGCCCAGCAGAAGGCTTATGCTCCCCGCTACTCCGGGGAAAATGGCCCCCGGGTGGTACAGCTCTGCCATCAGGCCTATGCCTCCTAAGGTTAGGAGGAGATAGGCTATATTGGGCTCGCTTATCTTAAATAAAAAACGCTGGAGAGGGTTCATGGGATATTTCCTTATGGGGGCTCCGGCGGTGTTGAGCTTCACCTCCCTCTTATCGGCCAGGACCACGTTCCTGTCCTGCAGTTCCCGCAGGAGATCCTCCCGGCTGCTGGCCACCAGGTCCACGAGCCTGTTTTCCAGGGCTTCGTGGTCGGTAAAGGATTTGCTTTCCAAGACCGCCTTTTCCGCCTCTTCCGGATTCCGTCCCCGCATGTGGGAGATGCTCCTCACCCAAGCAGCAGCGTCCTGGGCTACCTTTTTTTCCATGGTGGGAGACATCTCGCTCCCTCCCGCGGGCACCGGATGGGCTGCCCCTATACGGCTCCCCGGGGCCATGGCAGCCACATGGGCAGCTATGGTGATGAAGGTGCCTGCTGAGCCAGCCCAGGCCCCGGCAGGGGCCACGTATACCACAACCGGAACAGGGGAGTTGAGGATAGCGCTCACTATATCCTGGGTGGTATGATAAAGACCTCCTGGGGTGCTCAGCTCGATCAAAACGCATTGGGCCCGGTTTTCCGCCGCTTCCCTTATGCCAGCCTTTATATAATTGGCCACCACAGGGACGATGGGCCCTTCCACCCGCAGGAGATATACACTCCCCGTCTCCTGCGGCTGGGAAAAGGAGCACAAAGGGCCCAGTAGGAACAAGAGCAGAGCCCATATCAATATCTTTTTAAATTTCAAGGATACCCCACCCCAAGCCTTTTCTTCTGTACTACATTACAGGCAGTCGTCATATCTCTATCCGCATCCCTTCCTGGGCCAGTTGGGATTGGGGGAAAAGCTTCTGGGCTTCTGAAAGCAAACTTCCAGGATCGTACCAGGGCCGTATGTGGGTCAGTATCAGCCGGGAACACTGGGCCTCCTGGGCTAACCGGGCCGCTTGCCCTGCGGACATGTGCCCTGTAGCCCCCTGAATTATATCCTCTTCCCGATAGGTGGCCTCTGCCAGGAGAAGGTGGCTCCCCTTGGCGAATATGGCCACTTCCCCGAAATACTCTGTATCCCCCGTGTAAAACAGCGTCTTGGAACCGTCGCTTATGCGCATGGAAACGCCGGAGAGAGAATGGCGGGCCGGGAAAAAATTCAGCCCAAACTCTCCGATCCTGAGCTCCTCTCCCGGGGACAGGCTTCTGGCTTCCATAGCCTCCCTGTAGGTGAGGCTCTGGAATACCTCAGGAGGGTCGGGAGGGGCCCAAACCGGCAGAGGCCCCCCTATCTTGCCCTCTGCCCGGGCCTGGTCCAGGGCATAGCGGTACACCCAGAGATCGCTCATGTGATCTCCGTGGAGATGGGAGAGGATGATGGCGTCCAGCTGCCAAAAGGGGATATGTTCTTGCAGCCGGGACAAAACACCGCTGCCGCAGTCCAGAAGGATCCGGGTGCTCTGCCCCTCTATAAGATAGCCAGGGCAGGCCCCTCGGGGAGGAGGATAAGGGGAGTATCGGCCTAAGATTATTATCCTCAATTAGACGCCCCCTTTATTTTTCATCCTCTGTTGCCAAGCCCTTATAAAGTTCTCCAGAGAGCGGTCGTAGGTCTTCTCCGCTTCTGGAGGGAAGAAACAGCCCGGTATCTCCCCCCGGCTACGGTGGTAAGCCACGCACTCACAGCAGAGGCCCTTCTTTTCACAATAAGCATAGGTACAGGTGCACAGGGTGAGATTTTTCTTTCTCTGACATTCCATCTTGCAACCCCCCTAAAAATTCTGGGGGTATATATATATATTCTTCCCGCCTTTATCCTTTCCCTTCACTTAGAGCTTATGTTTGTCCAGCTTGCGGTGATAATAGTAATAGGCGTAGATGGCCCCTAAGGGGTTATGGGCCAGAACCCTGTCTTTGGCAACCAGTACGGTGACGGGAGCCTGGGAATACTTTATAAACAGGGTATCGTGCCCTACGCACAATCCCACCAGTATATTGAAATCCGTTCCCGCGGCGTTAAGCAGCTCCGCCTGGCCTATGGGATTGCACATGGGATCATGGCCTTCCTTCAGCTTCTCCTCTGGCAGCAGCCCCAGCTCCTCCTTGGGAACAGAGCCGGTCTTGCATACCACTGAATAGACTTCAAAACCGTTGTTCTCCAGAATATTGGCTATCCTCTTGGCTTCTTCCCGCAGGCCCATACAAAAGGCCAGTCCCAGCTTGCGAAACCCTGCCCGGCGGCAGAATTCCATTGTCTCCTCCAGACGGGTCCAGTTACCATAACCGGCGGCTTCTACCCGGGCAGCATTCAGGGCTATCCGGTTGACCTCTTCTTTTTGATATTCCTTTCGGGCTTTTTCATATACCTCCTCTAGGTTATAATCTCTCATGGGGCAATTTTCCGGCAAACGCCCCCGGTCGCCGGTGGTACAGGCATACACCTGACAATGGGCACAGCGCATGGTCCCTCTCCTCCTGAAGTAAAATTTCCCTCCAGTAACAGTTTATCCTTTCCTTCTCATTAAAACAAGAAGAAGCTCCAAGGGGGTGACCCTCGTGGATCGGGTTAGAGCTTATTTCCGGATCAAAGGGGACGTGCAGGGGGTGGGTTTTCGCTTCTACCTGCTGCGCCAGGCGGCAGCCCTGAAGGTGGGAGGATGGGTGAGAAATCTTTATGACGGAGACATAGAGGGGGAAGTGGAAGGGCCTCGGCACAGGGTGGAAGAATTTTTGCGATACTGCTGGGAGGGCCCCCCTCTGGCCAGGGTGGAAGACGTGGAGGTCCATTATGTGGAGCCAATAGGGGAAGAGGATTTTAAGATAAAGAGATAAAAACCCTGGGTTTTTCCAGGGCTCTTTACCTTTCAAAAAACACCCCTATGGCTATCAGGAGCAAGATGACGCCGCTTATCAGGGTGCCGAATTGGCCCACGGTAAAACCGCCTATGCGCACCTGGGCAAGCTTCAAGCCCAATTGGGCACCCAGCCAAACGCTTATAAAACTGCCGATCCCCGTGGCTGAAGCCAAGGCCCAGAGAGATACCCCTATGAGCCCGCCTCCTAGACCGCCGGTTAAGGCGTTGAGGGAGAGGGCTATCCTCAGGAGGACAGCTTTCCACCAGCTTATATCCCCGGAGGCGTCCAGATCAGCCAGCTCCGGCTCCTCCAGGATTTTGGTAAAAGTGGGCAGGCTCCCTCCCTGGCCTCAGTTCGCACCCTGCCCTTTTCCTCTCTGGGCAAGGAAAGGAGAATGATGCGCAGGCCTATTACTCCAAGGAGGAAAGCGGCAAACAGGGTCGGCAATATGCCGGGCAAAACCTGGGATAGCCATTGACCGAACAGTAGACCCGTCAAGGCGAAGAGAAAGCCGATGCCCGCTATTATGGAGTTGGCCAGAAGATTTATGCGGATGTTGCGCACCCCATAGGAGATGCTGGTCCCCAGATTATCGATGCTGGCTGAGGCTGCTATTCCCAGTATAATCCACCATCCCATCCTTTCACCCCTTTATTTTTAGTCACCGTATTCTATGCGTCTGATCTCTGCAGGGGTGCCGGCAGCCTCAGCCCCAAAATTTTACTGTTCTTCGGCAGCCGCCTCTTCGGCGGGGACAGCTTGGGCTTTAGTTACCAGTTCTTTCCAACTGCTCCTGGCCTCTTCTGCCAACCTCTGGGCCCCTTCCTTCAGGGTCAGTATCCCCTTGGTTGCCTGAACAGCCACTTTTCTAGCTTCCTTCCGGAGAGCGGGAGCTGCAGCAGTGCCTAAAACCGCCCCCGCCAATACCGCCAACCCTATAGGCCCTAAAATCCTGCTGATGGCCTTATCCCACATGGTCTTCCCCCCTTTCTTAAACATAAACTTAACATTCTTGATACAAACTTAATTTTTCGATACCATCTTAGCCTATCCTGGAGGAAATTTCGAGGCCTTTCTCTTCGATCTGAATTTATTTTTAAAGAAGCTTAATAAACAGAGACCAGAAAGGGAAGCTACGGCCAAGGGCGAATTCTAATAAATAGACAAAAAACGAAAATCTGTCTGGCTAAAAATTATAACCCAGCTTAATTAAAGATCAAACTGACAGTGGGGACAAGTGATGCATCTGAAAGGCAGGTTTAAAATCCTTCACTTCTTGCCCGGCCGTATCCGCATCTTTCTCCCAGAATTAAACCAGAATTAAAAGGGAAGCGGTGGATACCCTCTCGGCTCAAGGAGGTTGTGGAAGGCATTCCAGGGGTAAGGAAAGCGGAGGCCAACAGGTATACCGGCAGCCTTTTGATCCTCTATGACCCTGGGGTTTATACCCGGGAAGCCTTGCTACAAGAGCTTAAAGAGAAAATAGATTCCCTCCCTGAAGCCCAGGGGAGCCAATCCCTCGCCCCAAAGGAACCCCTCACTAAAGAGCTGATAGGATTGGCTTTGGGTTCCCTTCTATTTACGGGTATAGCCCTGAAGAGGCTCTGGGCTGCCCCTTCCCGCTGGGCCCGCTCCCCCCACATAACCTCCCTCTCCGCCTCTTCACCAACATTCTGGCCAGCTATCCCCTGGCCCGGCGGGCGGTGAAAAGATGGGCCCGGCGCCTGAAGGTGGACGTGGATCTGGTTTTATCTTCGCTTTCCATAGCCCCTTTGATAATGAGGGAAAGCTTGCCGGGATTGCTCCTATTGGGTGTAGGGCAGGCCCTCTCCACAGCTGAAAAGATGGCTTTACAGGAACCCCAGGTGGTTAGCAGCCCACCCGATCTGGCCAGCCCCTTCCCGGAGGTAAACGAATATGTGGAAAGGGTGACCACCTCTGCTCTGGCTCTGGGATCCGCCTACTATCTGTGGACCCGGCATCACCGGCAGGCTTTGGCAGTCACCAGTTCAGTATCACCCCGGCCCCTCTTCCTGGGGGAAACTGCCCTGGTATCCAAGGCTCTCCAGGAAATGAAGAAAAAAAGGGGTGTCCTGCCGGCACCGCCATTACTTTTTAGGGTTGGGCCAGGTGGAGGTGATGGTCTGGTGCCACGAAAATCTCTTCAAGGAAGCCAGGCCTGTAGTGGAGGAGATCTATGAATTTGATCCCCGTTATCCTTCACGGAAAATTTTGGCTATAGCCGCGGCCATGGCCAAAAGGGCCTCCCACCCCTTAAGCCTAACTCTCTTGGAAGGCCGGAAGGAAGAGGAATTTACCCTGCCTCCTCTGGGAGAAGTCAGGGAGCTGGCACCATGGACCCTGGAGGCTTCGCTGAGGGGCCAGCGGGTGATATTGGCCCCTCCTTCTAACCTGAGGAGTTTTTACCATGAACTCGAAAAAGCTGATGGGCTCATACAACAAGTGCCTGCATACAGGGTGCTGGCCCCTCCTGCTTCTGGTGGAGGGCAAGCTGGTGGGGCTCATAGCCCTGAGGGAACGGGTGGATGGGGAGAAAAAGGCCCTCCTCCCCTTTCTGCGGGAGCAGGGGGTTATCCACCATATCCTCCTAGTCTCCTCCTGCCCGGAGGAAGCCCAGATATGGGCAGAAGAATTGGGGGTAGAAGCGGTCTATGCCCCTTCCCTCAAAAGTAAGGTGCGTATAATAGAGGCTTTAAAGGAACAGGGCCACAGGGTAGGTGCAGTGGGCCAGGCGGGAGAGGAGGAGGCTCTGAGGGCCGCCCACGTGGGCTTCGCCTGGGGAAAAGGGGTCAAGGCCCCCATACAGCTGGAGAGGCCCTCGCCGGAGGTGTTCCGGGATATATTCCGCCTGTATGGAGAGGTGGAAATGCTCCACCGGCAAAATTTCCTGCTGGCCCGGGCTTTTCATGCCACAGGCATGGCCCTCACCCTGTCCGGGGCCCTCGGCCTTTCCCATACCATGGAATGGAACAATCTCCTGCGATGTGTTTTGCTGATAAACGCCAGCCGGCTTTCCTCCTGCGAAGGGGAGCGGCTTACCCCTCCTCCTAAAAGAGATCTCGCCTTCCCCAAACCGCAGGTTCCCGTCCAAGATTGGCAGGAAAGGAAACTGCAGGACCTCCTGGAAGAGCTCAAAACCCATCCGGAAAAGGGGCTCCCCCAAGAGGAGGCGGCCAAAAGGTTAAAGATTTACGGACCCAATGCCCTATGGGAACCTCCTCCCCCCACCTTCTGAGAGCGGATAAAAGAGCAGCTGAAAAATCAAATGGTCCAGCTGCTCATGGGGGCTTCCTCCCTGAACGCCCTTATGGGCAAAACAGGGGATGCCCTGAGCATATTGGCCATAGTGGGGTTGAACGCCTTTCTGGGGGCCTACCAGGAGAGCAAAGCGGATCAAGCCCTGCGGGCCTTGAGGCAGCTGGAAGTGCCCCGGGCTAGGGTTATAAGGGAGGGGCAGACGAGGGATATAGAAGCCAGCCGTCTGGTCCCAGGGGATATAATCCTGCTGGGCTCAGGGGACGGGGTCCCGGCCGATTCCAGAATCCTGGAGGGCCAGGAGGTGGAGGCAGATGAATCCTGCCTCACGGGGGAATCCCTTCCGGTTCCCAAGGAGCCAGATGCCCATGGGTGGGAAAATTGCCTTTTCATGGGCACAAGCCTTACCCGGAGCAGGGCCAAAGCCCTGGTCTGCGCCACCGGCATGGCCACCCAGATGGGACATATAGCGGCCATGCTGCAGGATAGATCCCCCAGTCCAGCCCCCTCAGACAAAGCCTCAGCACCCTGGGGCAACACCTGCTCTATATATCCCTGGGGGCCTGCGGCCTGATGATCACCTTGGGCCTCTTGAGAAGGCATGGCTTCTGGGAAATGGTGCTGGCAGGGACCAGCTTGGCCGTGGCTGCCATCCCTGAAGGGCTACCGGCCATAGCCACTGTATCCCTGGCTGCCGGGGCTCAGAGGATGGCCAAACGGGGGTAATAGGGCGCAGCATAGGGGCAGCGGAAACCCTGGGAGGGGTAAACCTGATATGCACCGACAAGACGGGGACCCTCACCAAAAACCAGATGACGGTGAGGAGCCTTTACACCCATACCTGGTGGCACTTTACGGGAGAGGGATATGAACCCGCAGGTGAAATTTACAGCCCCCAGGGGGAAAAGGGGGACGAAGACCTGGAGCTGGCCTTAAAGATAATGGCGCTGTGCAATGAAGCCCAGCTGATCCAGGATAAAGGCTCTTGGAAGATCTTGGGCGATCCCACCGAAGGGGCCCTGCTGGTGGCAGCCGCCAAGGAGGGCATATGGCAGAGGGAGGTCCAGAGATCCCATCCCCTTCGCTTCCTCATACCCTTTGAAAGCCAGCGCCGTTACATGGTGGCGGTCTGCCTTGACCCAAAGGGAGGTCCAGATTGGGTTGGGTCCTGGTGAAGGGGGCCCCAGAAGCAGTTCTGGAATCGTGCTCCTTTTACCGGGAAAGGGGAAGGGAACTGCCCCTCTCTCCGGAAAAGAGGGAGTTTTACCTGAAAAAGGCGGAGGAGATGTCGGACCGAGCCCTCAGAGTTCTGGCCCTGGCCTATAAGAGGGAGAACCGGCCTGGAAAAAATGAAGATCTTCTGACCAGGGCCCTGGTTTTGGTAGGCTTGGTGGGCATGCAGGATCCTCCCCGGCCGGAAGCCCCTCGGGTTTTAGAGAAATGCCGGAGGGCTGGATATAGAGGTGAGGATGATCACCGGGGACCATCCCCATACGGCCAGGGCCATAGCCCTGGAAGTGGGCCTTATAAGGCCTGGGGATAAAATCCTCACCGGAAAAGAGCTGGAACGCCTGCCTGAAGAGCAATGGAAAGGGCATATCCAGGACGTCAAAGTGTTTGCCCAGGTATTACCTCACCACAGGTATAAGCTGATAAATTTATTTAAAGAAATGGGCTATGTGGTGGCCATGACAGGGGACGGTATAAACGACGCCCCTGCTGTGAAAGCAGCCCACGATAGCCATGGGCAAAAGCGGGACCCATGTCACCCGGGAGGCTGCCTCCTTGATGATTACTGATGATAATCTGGCTATCCTGGTGGCAGGAATAGAAGAGGGCAGAACCACCCTGGAGAATATACGCCGGAGCCTGGGTTATCTCTTAGGCACCAACCTGGGGGAGATGGTCTTGATGTTGGGGGCCACTTTGATAGGGCTTCCCCTTCCCCTCCTCCCCCTTCAGCTCCTCTGGATCAATCTCCTGGGGAATGGGCTGCCCGCCCTGGGACTGGGCCTATTACCCCCTGATCAGGGGATAATGGAGAGGCCGCCCCTCCGCCAGGACTCCCTCTTGAACCGGGATTTTTACCGGGACGTGTTCCGGTCTGGAGTCGTGAGCGGGCTGGCTTCCCTTTTAGCCTTCTCCCAGTCTTTAAGTCTAGGAGATGTGGCTAAAGCTCGGACCCTTGCCCTGATCAATGTCACGGAGCAGCAGATTCTCTACTCCTTTGCCCATTGTCTTCCGGGACGCATGACCAGGCTTATGGTCTTGTCTGCCTTGGCTTCCGCCGGGCTTACCGGTTTGGTTATAGCCTGGCCCTGGGCCAGAAGGGTATTCCATACCGCTCCTCCTCCCTTAGGGGAACTGCTGCCCTCCCTGCCCTGGATGGTCCTGCCCCCTCTCCTGGAGATGGGAATAAGATACAGAAAAAAATAAAAAGCGGCTCTGCCACTTTTTGTTTTAAAAATTAAAAGCCTTTTCAGCTTTGGATCTCTACGCCTTCCCGCAGCTGGCTGCCCTGGCTCCAGAGGTAACGGGCAACCTGGAGGGAGAGATCCCGTATAAGGCCCTTCTGCAAGGTCAGCTTGCAGCCCTTCAGCATTTTAACCATTTTTTTCAGGGAGCGCTCCTTTTCCCCCTGGGGAGAAAGATCGAAGAATTTGGTGGCTGCTTTAGGAATCTTCAAGCCCTTTGCCGCTCTGCCCCAGATTTCCCAGGAACCGAAAAATCCCTTCCCCGCCTTTTTGGAAGCCTCAGCCCCTGCCCAAGCCAGAAGGGCGTTGCTCCTGTCCCCCCGGACTTCCCTGGGCAAGGACTCTCCCGAGAAGGGAAGGGAGAAATCCCTTTTAAACTTGAAATCCCCACCGGGAACCTGCCTGTTCAATTCCCCTTCTATCTCCCTCAAGATCAGGGACAGGGTTTCAGAGGAAAGCAGGATTTCGGGAAGTTCCCTGGGCTTGATGGTTCCTTGCCACAGCTTCAAGCACAAGCTCGCCTCATCCACAGTTTGAAAATACAGCCCTATCCGCTCTTCTATCAATTCCCTCATCTGGGCTACCCTGCAGGCCGTCGTCTTTTCCGGTTCCAAGTAGAAATCCTCTTTTGGCTGGACCAGTCCCTTGAACGCCATTTTTCTCCCCCCTTTTCCATGATTATTGTAGCTCCCCAAAGTTAAATCCGTTTTAATTCCCTATCAATTTTTTGTAAAAGATCGGCCTTGAGAGGATTAGCCCTTGTTTTTAAGGAAAAAGATAAAATAAAATAAAACACAAAAAATCGAGGAGGGTTAAAATAGGAAACAATCTTGAGGGTGAAATCTCCCGCATGGTGCGGGAAGAGGTCAGGAGATACCTGAGGAAAAAGGGTGCAAGTGCGGGGGAAAGGGAGGGGATATCAAACCGGGGAATAGACGCCAAGTCCTTCCTCCTGGGTACTGCTGCGGGATTGGCTCTGGGCGCCCTATGGCCCCAGCTCCAGCCTGCCCTGAAGGCCAGCGCCAGAAGGCTGGTTCAGGGGCTAGGGGAGATGGGCGAGCAGGTTAAAACCCTGATGGAGCAGGCCAAAGAGTTGATGGAGGATATAGTGGCAGAAGCCCAGTTTGAAAAGATGAAGGGGGAGCTGGACAAGGATACAGGAGGGGAGGGATAAAAAATGGAAAAGGAGACCGCCACTTTAGAAGACTTAAAAAGGGTTCTGGAGGAAATGGAAAAAAAGCCCTGGAAGCGGTGGATATAAGCGCCCGGCTGCGGCTTCAGGAACCCCAGGCTTGGCCTCAGGTGGCCCAGTACTGGGAAAAAGCCCTGGGCAGTTTGTGGTTTTATATAAAGGACAAGAGCAAGGAAATTAGGCAAAATCTCCTGGCGGGCATCCATTTTCCCCCCGCCGTCCGGTCAGATGAAGACCAGGGCTACCCCCTTATCCCGATCCTCTGGAGGTACTTGATGAGGGGCACTCCCAATCCCAATACGGCCACGGCCTCCCCCAGGGTCACGAAGAAAATGGAAGTCCAGTAGGGAACATGGAGGAGGTAGCCCAGGTAGGTCCCCACTATGAGGCCGTTCAATACCACAGGGGGCAGGTAGGCCCAGGGAGTAGACCTCAACAGGTAGGTCAGATAGGCAGCCAAGAGGGTGGTCAAGCTGCCCAATATGATATCCAGGGGACCCAGCCCGCCGAAGAAATTGCTCACAAGACAACCTATAAATAGCCCGGGGATGGCTTCGGGATAAATTATAGGCAAAAGGGCGAGGGCGTCGGCCACCCTCACCTGAATGTACCCGAAACTTATGGGCTTTAAAATCACAGTAGTTATGGCATACAGGGCGGCTATCATAGCCCCCCGGGCTATTCTGACAGACATCTGGATTGCCCCCTATCTAAACTTTGAAACGGTTCAGACGGTTATCCAGCCTTTTGGCCAAGGTTAGTAGCTGTTGGGAATTGGCCGCTATCTCCTGGGTAGAGGCGGACAGCTCTTCCGCCGAAGCGGAAATCTCCTCCGCTGAGGCCGAGGTCTCTTCGGAAACAGCGCTTATGCTCTGCACCTTATCCAGCACCACATCTTTAGCCTTTACCGTATTTCCCAGCTCTTTGTACGTACCCTCTATAGCCGGCCTCATGTTTTTCACCGCTTCTATTATATCCCGGAAAGCCTTAAAGGTCTCGTCCACCTTCTCCAGCTGGAGCGATACCTGCTTGTTGGTCTCCTCAGAGGTGGAGACCACCTGTTCCGTTTCCCTGGTTATGTTGCTCAGCAGGCTGCGGATCTTATCCGCCGAGGACCGGGACTCCTCCGCCAGCTTTCTGACCTCTTCCGCCACCACGGCAAAACCCCTGCCCGCTTCTCCGGCCCTGGCAGCTTCTATGGCAGCATTGAGGGCTAAAAGATTGGTCTGTTCAGCTATGCCGTTTATAACCTCCAGTATCTCCGCTGCCTGGGCCACCGATCCCTTCAGCAGGTTGAGCCTTTCCGCCACCGCTTTAAAGGCCTGGCTGGACTCCCTTATAGAGGATATGAGGCCGTCCAGCTGCCCTTTGCCCGCCTCGGCCATTTTGGAGCTATGTTCGCTGGCAGTTTTTACCCGATCCACCTGCTGGGCCACCTTCTCCAGGGCCTGGGATATATTCTCCATGAGGGTTAAGATCTCCTCCAGGTGTCCCGCCTGTTCGGTGGCGCCGGAGGCCACCTGCTGTATGGCCTTGGCCACCTCTCCTGAAGATGAAGCTATTTCCTGGGATATGGCGCTCAAATTTTCCGAACTACCTGCCAAGGTCTGGGCGTCCATCTTGAGGCCATTGAGAAGCGGCCGCAGTTTTTCTTGGATCGCCTTGACTGCCTGGGCCAGCTTGCCCGTCTCATCTCTGCTGTTAAGATATTTTTCCGGAACTTCCTGGGTGAAATCTCCCTGGGCCACCACCCCCAGAATGCCGGTGATATCCACCAAAGGTTGGCTTATATTGCGGGCCACGAAGAAGGTTATCCCCACAGCTGCCAGTATAATGACCAGGGAAATGGTTATCAGGGTGATTTTTAAACTGGAAGTGCGGGCCATCACTTCCTGGGTGGGGGCGGTAATGGCTATGGACCACCCGGTGGTCTTTACCGGGGCATAGGCCACCATTTTATCCTCACCCTGAAAGGTATACCTGGCCAGCCCCTCCTCCCCCTGGGACATCTTGTTTATAACCGTCACCAGATCCTTCAACGACGGGTCCCCTTTGGCCTTTTCTAAAATATTTTCCTGGTTTTTAACCCTCTCGAAATCCCTGTGGGCTATGGTCTTGCCCGTTTTATCCACGGCAAAGGCGTATCCCGTACGGCCGTAGGTTATGGCCCGGATTTGGTCGTTGAATTTGGATACGTCCACCAGAACCACCAAAGCCCCGTTCACCTCTTCAGTGGCATAATGGTAAACAGGGGTGGCATAGACAAAGATCAGGGAATTATCCAGGCGGCTCACATGGGTACTGGATATATAGGTCTTGCCCTTTAGAGCGGCTTGGAAATAGTCCCTGTCGGATATGTCAATGCGCTGGCCGTCGGTGAAAATGGCGTTACCGCTCTTGTCCGCCAGGCCGAACTGCTTATATCCCAGGTCCGCCACCTTTTTCTGCAAGTCCCTCAGGGATTGCATTTTTTTTCTTCCAGGGTGGTCTCCCTATCCCCCAGTTTACCCCTGAGCACAGCCCGATTGGCGGTGTTCTCCACATAGGCTATGCGGCCCTGTACTATGGCGTCCACCGTGGAGGCGGCCTGACGGGCCACCTTCAACATGCCCTCTTTGGCCTCTTCCTCCAAGGATTTTTCCGCCTGCCAGTTGCTAAAAAAGCCCAGCAGCAAGCAGGCTCCTAAAACTATCCCCCCGAAGATAAGGGTCATCTTCAAAAGCAGGCTCTCTCTTATACGGTCCATAATTGTTTAGCCCCCTCAATTTTCCCGTCTTTCTGGCACCAGGCCTGGTTTTTAATCTTTTATCGGATCCCCTGAGGAACATCTTG
>Ga0209836_100054_pt1 | contig 22248 bp, 15 predicted proteins | sample ElbSprsedimmetaG_FD_184147 | JGI IMG/M metagenome (GOLD analysis project Ga0209836, IMG submission 184147) | Hot spring sediment bacterial and archeal communities from California, USA to study Microbial Dark Matter (Phase II) - Elbow Spring... ... | reverse complement strand
AGTGGGAGACCGAGCACGCTGAGTGGCAGAAACGGGACCTGTCAGAGCAGCGCTACGTCTACTGGTGGGCAGATGGCGTCTACAGCAATGTCCGTATGGATGACCGCCTATGCCTGCTGGTGATCATTGGTGTCACCGAGCAGGGCCGCAAGGAGCTGGTGGCCGTAGAGGATGGGCGGCGCGAGTCGGAGGCCAGTTGGAAAGAGCTGCTCATGGGGCTGCGTGAGCGCGGGCTGACCACGGCTCCCAAACTGGCAATCGGCGACGGTGCCATGGGCTTCTGGGCTGCGCTGAGCAAAGTGTATCCGGAAACCGACCACCAACGTTGCTGGGTTCACAAGACGGCTAACATACTGAACAAGCTGCCGAAATCGGTGCAGCCTAAGGTCAAGGCCGACCTTCATGAGATCTGGATGGCCGAGACCCGTGAAGCAGCCCACAAAGCCTTCGATCGCACGTTACAACGCTTCGAGGCCAAGTATCCCAGAGCGATGGCGTGCTTGGCTAAGGATCGGGAAGACCTGCTGGCGTTCTATGACTACCCGGCAGAGCACTGGGTGCATATTCGTACCACCAACCCGATTGAGTCGACCTTCGCCACGGTGCGCCTGCGGAGCAAGCGGAGCCGGAGCTGCGGTTCCCGGGCAACGACCCTGGCGATGGTCTTCAAGCTGCTTCAGAGCGCTCAGAAGCGCTGGAAGCGGATCAAGGGATTCAACAAGCTGGAGCTGGTCGTGAACAACGTCAAGTTCCAGGATGGAGTGCCTTTGACCGATCAATCAGACAGGGACGCCGCCTGAACAGCCATACACAAAATTTGACTATAACTCTAGATAAAGTTCAGTTTCTGAAATGCACGGTTAATTATTTCTAAATATAACTACCTTAAATTTTTTGATTTATTCAATTCACCAAACCACGAGGCATGACATGAATTTCCTTAGAAATGCAATTTCCATCGCAATGCTGATAGCAGCATTCTTCCTGCATGGCTGCTCCAGCAACAATGATTCCAGTAAAAATCAAATTGATCAAAATCCTCAGGCAAAAAACGTGATCCTGATGATCACCGATGGCGCCAGCTGGGGGACTTGGGATATGGCTAGCTACTGGGAATACGGCGAGCGAGGCCGACAGCCCTATGACCAATTCGACATCAAACTCGGCATGATCACCCCTCCCTTGAACACTTACAACACCCCCACCTTCACTGGCATTTCCCAGGTGACCTACGACCCAGAACGGGCCTGGGACACCACCCCGGTAAATACCACAACCAATGGAAATCCAAACTACTTCGCCGGTTATGAATATCTCAAGAAGGACTACACCGACTCCGCCGCCGCCGGTACCGTGCTTGCCACGGGCCAGAAGACCTACAACAATGCCATCAACTATGATGACTTCTCTCAGCCCCTGATCTTCATCACCCAGGAGATTCACAAACAAGGCAAGGCCACCGGTGTGGTGAGCAGCGTGCCTTTCAGCCATGCCACCCCGGCGGCCTTCGGTGCCCAAAACATCAGCCGCAAAAATTACGGCGAAATCGCCACCTTTATGGTGCAAGGGAACCATTTGGATCTGATCATGGGTTGTGGCCACCCGGAATATGACTCCGACGGACAACTTAGGTCTGAACCCCGCTATGCCAACGAGACGGGTCCCGGTGGTGGCTATATCCCCCGTACCATCTGGGAAGGCCTGCGCAATGGCACCGCCGGCGGCGATCGGTCATGGCAGCTGATTGAAGACAAATCGGACTTCGAGGCACTAGCTGCCGGCACCTTGCCCCTGACAAAGTCGCGCCTGATCGGTATCCCCCGGGTCTATGACACCCTTCAGTACAATCGCACCGAAGCAGTCATGGGTACTGACGCCGCCAACCCTAGCGGCGTGGCCTTCAACCCCAACGTGCCTTCCCTGGAGACCATGACCCGGGGCGCCTTAACCTACCTGAGCCAGAATCCAAACGGCTTTTTCTTAATGGTCGAAGGCGGCGCTGTGGACTGGGCCGCCCATGCTAACGACACGGCACGGATTATTGAAGAACAGATGGATTTCAACCGCTCCGTGGCCGCCGTGGTGGAGTGGGTGGAGCAGAACAGTAGCTGGGATGAGACCCTGGTCATCGTGCTCACCGACCATGGCAATGGCATGCCAATGGGGCCGGACTCAGATGCCATCCCCTTCCAGCCCATCCAGAACAATGGTGCCGGTGTACTCCCCGGCGTGCGCTGGCATTTTGATAACCACACCAACGAAAACACCCTGATGTTCGCCCACGGCGCCGGTGCTGAATATTTCTACGACATGGTCATCGGAACGGACGCAGGCCTTCGGGATATCATCGGCTTCAACGATGGCCGCTATATCGACAATTCAGCCGTACACCGAGTGATCTCCCATGCTCTGAATCTGGAACTCACTACGCCCTGATGCCAGGGCGAAGTCACGGACAGGCCCAAGCGGATGCGGCTTTTGCCGCATCTTTTTATATCTTCACTGCTGTCCCACAAACTTTCATGCAAATACCATAGCCTGCTGAGAATTTGGTGGTTTACGTTTTGGTGGATTTGTATCGATCAATTTGAGCAGTGATCTACGCTCGAACAAATTAAGCTGAACCTGAATCCGTGGACCCGCAGGTTCAACTCACAAGTGCAACGGGTGGGTTGATTCCGAAAAATACCTAATTAGTCGGCCCTGAAAAATCCGTAACCCACTGAATTTTTTAAGTAATATAAATTTGGCCTTGATAAATTGCAAGAAAATGCGATCATGAGGGCTGTTTCCTTGCAAAAACCAACGATTTCCCATGGCCAGAATCCAGCCAGCACCCGCTGATGACTCAGCCCGCCACAGGGGAGGGCATTGGATCTCTCACGGAGGCTCAGAGGCACAAAGAGATCAACTAAACATTAATCAGACTCAAGGTCCTATGCCCTTCGTGCCGCCGTGCCTTGGTAAGACGCAACGGAATCGTGATTCGAGCGGGATCTCACTCGATTAGCTGATTGCCTTTAGCGCGAGCTTCGCTGTGCCGACGGCCGCTTCGCAGTGGCTATCGCTGCAGGCTTGCACCCTAATGCCTAGCACTCGGCTTCGAATGGCAGTCCACTGGGGATTGGCGGCGCCACCCCCGCTGGTCAGTATACGTTGTGGAGTAGGTGCGCCCAGAGCGGACAGGCGCTGGTAGCCTCGCTTTTCGATGCGCGCCATGGCTTCCAGCATGCCGTGCAGGTAGCGGCTGGCGTCTTTGGGGCGCGGAGTGAGTTTTGGCGGCAAGTTTGGGTCATTGATCGGAAAGCGTTCGCCCGGTTGTAGCAGCGGATAGTATTCCAGGCAGCTGCGCCGGCGTGGATCGATCCGGGCGCTGAGTTCGGCAAGGTCTTTACCGGGGAACAGCGCCGCCAGCACCGCGCCTCCGGTATTGGAGGCGCCGCCGACCAGAAAATGATCGCCAAAGCGGTGGCTGTAGACGCCCGATGCCGGGTCGAAGACCGCCAGCGGACTCACTAGTTTAAGTGCCAAGGTGCTGCCCAGACTGGTGATGGCATCTCCGGGCTTGTGGGCGCCGGTGGCATACACCGCTGCAATGCTGTCGGTGGTGCCGGTGACCAGCATCACAGTCTCGGGCAGACCCAGTTGGCGCGCAACCTGTGGGTAGATCGGCCCGACGACCGTGCCCGGAGGCAGCACTGAAGGACGGCGGCTTGTGGGTATCAGATCATCCAGCCAGTCGGGCCAGCGCCGGAGCACTGGATCGTAGCCGAGCTTGAGGGCATTGTTCTCGTCGCTGATAAGCGGTTCGCAGGCAAAGCCTAGCCAGCGATTGAGCAGCCAGTCGGCCTGATGGCAGGGATAGGCCGGCTCGGTAAGCAAGCCCTGGTCAGATAGCCAAAGCCATTTTGAAAGAGAGGAGCTGGCGCCGTGCGCGCCGCTTTCGGCTGGGGCTACGGCCTGTAGCCGTGCAGCTTGGGCACTGGCCCGGCGATCGTGATACATCAGGGCGGGTCCGAGTGGTTGGCCCCGAGCATCACAGGCTAGCAGAGTGCCGGAGGTGCCGTCGATGGCGATGGCTTTGAGGTGGCCTAGGTCAATTTCCTGGCCAATTGCGCTAATCAACGCATCGAGTTCCCCCGCCCAGATTGAGGGGTCCTGTTCGATTCGATCCCCTTGGACTATAGGGGCGGGTAGGGGGCGTCGCCAAAGACCTAACAAGGCGCCGCTGCCGCTAAGCAGCGCAGCCCGGATGCCTGAGGTGCCAACATCCAGGCCTAATGCAACGGCGGGACCTGCCTCCGACATGGTCGGTGCTTAAGGTAACTCGACTTTGACAGGCGGCTGCCAGCCATCCTGCCGATGCTCCGCTACGACAGTGGTGTAGATACCGCCACGGACGTTCCACTCGCCGGTTACCCGCATAAAGCGTGGATTGAGGAGCTTGACCAGATCCTCGAGGATTCGGTTGGTCATCGCTTCGTGGAAACCCCCTTCATCGCGGAATGACCACATGTACATCTTCAGCGACTTGAGTTCGACGCAGAGCTGGTCTGGCACGAAGTCAATGTAAATGGTGGCAAAGTCCGGTTGACCGGTCTTGGGGCACAGGCAGGTAAATTCCGGCACGCGTATGTGAATGGTATAGTCGCGGTTCGGATAAGGGTTTGGGAAGGTTTCCAGTTGCTTGCTGGGTTTTGAAGGCATGATCGGTTGCTCGATAAAAGTGCATCAAGGAATGTTTGACTGCGCATTATACGGTAGGCAGGAATGCGTCTGAACCGTTTGCACCTTGCTGGGTTCAAATCTTTTGTTGAACCCACCGATGTTTATTTTCCTTCCAATTTAGTTGGCATCGTCGGGCCCAACGGCTGCGGGAAGTCGAATCTAATCGATGCTATTCGCTGGGTCTTGGGGGAGTCCTCGGCTCACCAATTGCGTGGGCAGGCGCTGGAAGATGTGATCTTCTCCGGCGCCAGCGGCCGCAAGCCGGCCTCGCAGGCGACGGTGGAGCTGTTGTTCGATAACCGCGATGGGCGTATAGGTGGCGAGTACGCCCGCTATGCCGAGATCGCTGTACGCCGCGAGTTGAGCCGTGATGGTCAGTCCCGTTTCTATCTTAATAATACTCGTTGCCGCCGCAGGGATATCGCTGACTTGTTTCTGGGCACGGGCCTGGGTGCCCGCAGTTATGCCATTATTGAGCAGGGACAGGTTAATCGCATCGTCGAGGCCCGGCCCGAGGAGCTGCGGGCCTATCTGGAGGAGGCGGCTGGTATCTCCAAGTATCGTGAGCGTCGGCGTGAGACCGCCCAGCGTGTGGCCCATACGCGTGAGAATCTGGAGCGACTGACTGATTTGCGCGAGGAGCTGGGGCGTCAGCTGGCGCGGCTTGATCGGCAGGCCAAAGCAGCAAGCCGTTACCGCGAGCTCAGGAGTGAGGCTCGCGAAATCGAGGCCCGATTGCTGGCGTTGAAGCTGGCCCAGGCCAATCAGACACTGGCCAAGCGTCAGGCGGCATTGCAGCAGGCTGAATCGCGGCTGGAGTCATTGCGTTCCCGGTTGGCCGATCAGCAGCGTACGTTAACGGAGATGCGGGCCGCGGTGGCCGATCGGCAAGTCGAAGTTAATGCCCTGCAGGCCAGTGTCTATGAGCTAGGAGCAAAGCAGGCTCAAGGGCAAATGCGGCTGGCTCAATTCAAAACCGATATCGATCATGCTCTGCGTCAGCAGCAAAACAACGAGCAGGCTTTGGGGCGGCTAGCACAGCTGCAGCATGAGGCTACAGAAAATGTCGCACGGTTTATCCGAGATCTTGATGCGGTGCGTGAGCGCATTGGATTACTAGAGTGCGAGCAGGTTGAGGCCCAAGCAAGACTAGATGCAGCCGAGCTTAATATGAACGCGGTGCAGGCTAAGTGGGATGCTTTTATCGAGAAAGCCAATGAGCCGGTGCAGGCACTGGATCAACTGCAAAAGCAGCTGGCCAAGTTGGAACAGACGCTGCATCGCGATCAACAAGCAGCTGATCGTATCGATCTTGCGCGTAGCCGACATGAGCGCGAGACAGCTCAAGCGCAAGTGGCCGCTGCCGAAGAGGCCTTGCGACGCTCCCAGGCGGTACTCAAAGAGAGTGAACAGTCCGTTGATCAGGCCGAGCAGGCCCTGCATCAAGCCAAGGCGGAGCTGGCTGAGGCGGAGGAGACTTTTTCTTCTGCCCGGCGGGATTTTGAGAGCCTCACGGCTCGCCATCAGGCATTAGCCGAGGTGTTGCGGACCGAGACAAATAAAACCGATGGTTGGAGCGGACCGCGTTTAGTGGACCGACTGGCCGAGATGGGGATTGAGGATGAGTGGCTAGAGCGCCAGCTCGGGCCGGCATTGCACGGCTGGATAGTGGAAGATCTGGCGGAGCTGTTGGAGACAGCGACCTTGCCGCCGGGGCAATGGTGGGTTGAGGCTTTGAAGCATGATGGTGAACCAAGTCGGGAAGAACATCATCGCTGGGTGCAGGACTGGCTGGATTCGCGCCATCAGGCCGGCAGCCTGGCCGAGGCGTTGGCCGAGCGCCACCGGCTGGCACCGGGCCAGGCAATGGTCACCCCAGAGGGTTGGCTAATCGGGCGTCACTGGTTGCAGACGCCGGGCGAGGGGCAGCAGACTGGCATGCTGGCAAGGCGAGCGGCTCTCCGGCAGTTGGAAATTGAGTTGCCGGCAGCCGAGAAAGTCCTGCAGCAAGCTGCGGCAGACAGGGCAGCTGCCTTGGCGCGTTACCAGGAGGCCGAAGCAATTCTGCGTAGCGCGCAAAGCCAGCTTAAGCAAGCCCTGCGCGACCAGGGGCAGGCCGAGGTGGCCGTCACCCAAGCGCGAGCACTTTTACAGCGAACAGAGGTTCAGTTACGGCAGCATGAGCAGGCGCAAGCTGAGCTTGCCGCGCGTCTAGATCGCAATAAGGCTCAGTGCGGCAAGTTGCGTGCTGAGCGTGAGTATTGGCTGGAGCGCAAGCAGGCCATGTTGGATGCGCGTCAACAGCTGGAGCAGCAGCGCAGTCAGGCTCGCAAAGCTCTGGAGCAGGCACGTTCTGAACTGGAGCGGGTGCGTCGTGCCCGGCATGAGCAGGATCTGGTGTTGAATGGCCTGCAATCACGTATCGAGATGGCGCAGGCAGAAGCGGTGCGTGCCGAGCGGGAAATGCAAGATATCCGGGCCCGACAGCAGCATGTGGTAGAGCGGCTGGCGCAGCTAAAATCCGAGCAGGAACAGGCCCGCCAAGCGCAGGCCGAGATAGACGCTAGGTTACGGAGTGCTGAGGGGGCACTGGCAGCGGGTCAGCGGCAGCTGGAGGCTACGCAGGCCGCTGAGCGTGAGGCGGCCATGGCGTTGGTTGAATGCGAGCGCGAAGTCGAATTGGCTCGAAGTGACTGGGAGACCGCGCGGTTGGCGCATCAAGAGGCCGCGCTTCATCAGGAAGCGGCCTATAAGGACTATCAGGGGTGTGAGGCCGTGCTTGAAGGGTACGCACCACCCCTCGTAGAAACCGAGACCATGGCACAACTGGCCGAACGGCTTGAGGTGGTACAGCAGCAGCTGGCCCGGCTAGGATCGGTCAACTTGACCGCAATTGATGAATATAACGAGGTGGCCAAGCGCAAGCAGGGTTTGGATGCACAATATGCCGATCTGAATGAGGCGCTGGCTCAACTGGAGGCCGCCATGGCACGCATGGATCGCGAAACCCGCGCTCGTTTCCGTGAGACCTTTGATGCGGTCAACGCTCGACTCAGGTCAATATTCGCACAGCTGTTTGGTGGTGGCGAGGCAATGCTAACGCTGGATAAGAATGACGCGCTTGATGGCGGCGTGCAACTGATGGCGCGGCCACCGGGGAAGCGAATCAGTCATCTGAGTCTGTTGTCCGGTGGGGAGAAGGCTTTGACGGCGGTGGCGCTGATCTTCGCGATTTTTTCCTTGAACCCGGCGCCTTTCTGTATCCTTGATGAGCTCGACGCTCCTCTTGACGAGGCCAATGTGGGCCGGTTCTGTGCTATGGTTCGCGAAATGGCAGAGCAGGTCCAGTTTGTGTTCATTACCCACAACAAGGCCACCATGGAAAGCGCCTCGCAGCTGATTGGCGTGACCATGCGCGAGCCGGGAGTGTCACGGATCGTGTCGGTGGATCTGGACCGAGCGGTACAACTGATTGAGTCGGAAACCTAGAAAACGATGGAATATCTGCGCTGGATATTACTGGGGATTGGAGTTGTCTTGCTGGTGTTGATCTTTCTCCTCTACAGCTATCGTCGAGACGATGAGGAGCTGTCGCTCAAGGGTGGGTCGATGGTCGACCCCATTGATGCCCACATGGAAGCAGCCGAGCGCAAGGCGCGCGCGCAGCGTCAAGAACCCATGTTGGAGGAGGATTTCGGCGGTGGCGCAGAGGAACAGAACGATCGTGATCGTCAGCGCCGTCGCAAGACGATTTATGCCCCTGACCTTGATGAGGAGCCGCTGGATGGTTCTGCAGGTGACGACTCGCCGCTAATCGTTCGGCGCAGCCAAGCTGAGGATTTGGCGCCCACTAGCTCGGTTGATGAGGTCGAAGTGTCTGAAGCCTCTGTCGTCGAGCCGTCTGAGGTCGAACCTACCGTCGTTACCCTGTTCCTAGTATCCCGCGATGCGGCCGGCTTTGATGGTGCTGCCGTTCGTCAGGCCCTGCTCGATCAAGGGCTGGAGTTCGGCGACATGCAGATCTATCACTATCCAGATCCGTCTGGCGTCACATTGTTCTCCGTTATGAATGCCATGGCGCCGGGCACCTTCGACCCCAATGACGTTGCGTCCCATGCCACCCGTGGGTTAGCGATGTTTATACGGTTGCCGGCGCCGGGCCAACCGGTGCTGGTGCTTGAGAATATGATCACCGTAGCGCATCGGTTGGCCGATGTATTGTCGGCCGATATTCTCGATGACCAAAAGCAGCCGCTTAACAGCGAATCGATCGACCGTATGCGTGAGCTGGTGGTCAGCTGAGCCAAAAGAAACCGGATCCTTGCATGACAGAGAGCGACCGCGCCCGTCTCGAATCCCTGCGCGACCAGATCGAAGAGCATAATTTCCGCTATTATGTCCTGGATGCGCCAACCATTCCCGATGCCGAATACGACCGGCTGATGGCCGAGTTGCGGCGGATCGAGGCCGAGCACCCTGAGTGGGTAACGCCCGATTCGCCCAGCCAGCGGGTCGGGGCACCACCGTCCCGGCAGTTCCAGACTGTCCAGCATGCTTTGCCGATGCTGTCGTTGGACAATGCCTTCGACGAGGATGAGTTTCGCGCCTTCGACCAACGTGCGCGAGACCGCCTGGGCACGACCGATTCGATCAGCTATACCACCGAGCCCAAGTTCGATGGTCTGGCAATCTCATTGCGTTACGAGCAGGGCCGGCTAGTGCAGGCGGCTACTCGTGGCGATGGCCAGTATGGCGAGGATGTGACTGCCAATGTGCGCACCATCAGCATCATTCCTTATCGCCTTAAGGCCAACGAGGCGCCGGCGGTGTTGGAGGTACGCGGCGAAGTCATTATGACCCGTTCCGAGTTTGCCGCCCTTAATGCGCGTGCGGCGGCCGAGGGCGGCAAGACCTTCGTCAATCCCCGCAATGCGGCCGCCGGTTCGCTGCGCCAAAAGGACCCCCGCATCACCGCCGCGCGTAAGTTACATTTTTTTGCCTATGGCACCGGTCTTTGTGAGGGCGCGGCCCTGCCGGCCTCACACTATGAAACATTGCTGTGGCTGAAGGCGCTGGGCTTCCCGGTAAGCGAACTCATCGGCATAGTCCACGGTGTAGATGAGGCGGTGGCTTGGTATCGGCGCTTACTCATGCAGCGAGATGACTTGGACTTCGATATCGATGGCGCGGTTTTTAAGGTCGATGACCGTGAGCAGCAACGCATTCTCGGCTATGTGGCGCGCGCACCGCGCTGGGCGATTGCTTGGAAGTTTCCGGCCGAGGAGATGATGACCCGCCTGCTGGGTGTGGACTTCCAGGTGGGCCGCACCGGTGTGCTGACCCCCGTCGCGCGCCTAGAACCGGTCTTTGTCGGTGGCGTGACCGTTTCCAACGCCACCTTGCACAATATGGACGAGGTAGCGCGCAAGGACATCCGGATCGGCGATACCGTGATCGTGCGGCGTGCCGGCGACGTGATCCCCGAAATTGTCTCGGTGGTCGTCGATCGGCGGCCGGCCGATTCACAGCCAATTATCATGCCGGATCGGTGCCCAGAATGCGGCTCGGAGGTGGTGCGCGCCGAGGGTGAAGCGGTATTTCGCTGCTCCGGTGGCCTGTTCTGCCCGGCCCAGCGCCGTGAGACCATCAAGCATTTTGCCTCTCGTAAGGCCATGAATATTGAGGGCTTAGGTGACAAGCTCATCGAGCAACTGTTGGATCATGGCCTGATCGAGCATGTCGATGACCTGTACCGTTTGACGGTGGAGCAGATTGCCGGACTGGAGCGCATGGGTAAGAAATCGGCGCAGAATCTGGTTAAAGCACTGGAAAAATCCAAACATAGCCAGTTGGCCCGGTTTCTGTATGCGCTGGGCATTCGCGAGGTGGGCGAGCGTACCGCCGAGACTTTGGCGATGCATTTCGGTAACCTAGACTCCTTGATGGCCGCCGACGAGGCCGCCCTGATGCAAGTGCCGGATATTGGGCCAGTGGTCGCGCGCCACATCTATACCTTCTTCCGCCAGCCGCATAATCGCGAGGTCATCCAGTCACTGCTGGATGCAGGTATTCATTGGCCCGATCCGGCTCCACGACGTGATGATTTGCCGCTGGCGGGCAAGACCTATGTGCTGACCGGCACCTTAAGCAGCATGACCCGTGAGCAGGCCAAGGCGAAGCTGATGGCGCTCGGTGCCAAGGTGACCAGCAGCGTCTCCTCCAAGACCACCGCCGTCATTGCTGGTGCCAACGCCGGCTCCAAACTGGCCAAGGCCGAAAAGCTCGGAGTGCCGGTGTTGGATGAGGCAGGGTTGCTCGAGCTGCTCAAGGGAGAATGAGCTCCGTGCGCTGATCAGGCCTGTTTTTCTTAGGGTTTCGGCAATTTTTGGCCGCTGCTTCACATGCTGGTCAATGGTTTGTCATATGATGAGGCGTTAACGTTGCGTCTTCCCATAAATGTGCTGTCTGAACAAGTGTGACATATCTGATCCATGGCCCTGTCCCACAACAAGATGCTGACCTCCCTGGTAACGGGTCCTGCCCTGCCATTGCTGGTGGCAGTGGTGCTAGTGTTGCTGCTGGGGGTGTCCTTGGCGCGGCTTACCTGGCTGGTGCTAGCACCCGAGCCGGAGGTTGCTCCCGTTGCAACGGGTTCTCCCGCATTGGCAACGCGCCAAGTGGTGACCGAGTCCATTGCCGAGCAGCTTGCTCGTTTATCGCTGTTTGGTGAACTGGATGTTATCGAACCGCAGGCCGAAATTGCCGCCTCCACACTGGCGCTGGATTTGCGGGGCGTGCTGGCCGGGAGTGATCAGCACCCGGGTGTGGCGATCTTTCGTATCGGTGGTAAGGAGCGTGTCGTTCGCGTGAACGAGGCGATCCAGTCGGGCATCGTGCTGCACCGTGTCGAAGATCATCGCGTGATTATCGAGCGTAATGGGCGGTTGGAGTCGATTGACCTGCCCAAGGTGTCGCTGGCCGACCAAATAATCCAGCCGAGTAGTCGCGCTGTCAGTGCCGGGCCGTCCGCGAGTGTGAGGTCCTCGTCAATCCAGCCGAGCAGTCGCGCTGTCAGACCGTCGACTTCAGTGACGCCAGCTTCAGCAGCGCCGACTGCCAGTCAACCTGCTCTGTCCATAATCCAGGAAGTGGTTCAGCGACCAGAGAAAATTTTCGATTACATCCAGCCACAACCGGTCTTGCGTGACGGCAGATTAATGGGTTATAGGCTGGATATTCGTCCAGGTCAGCGACAGGCCTTGGCTAACTTTGGGCTTGAATCCGGCGACATCGTTATCGCGATCGAGGGGCTGCGCGTCGACAATCCCGAGGCAATCGCTGGCATTATGCCTCGTTTGCAAAATGCTTCCCGCGTTGCCGTGACTGTGCTGCGCAACGGGCAGGAAGTGCCGATTACGATTCAACTGCAGTGAACTCCATGAAAGGAACTTGCACTTTAAGACGCTTTCGACAACCCATGGCTCTGGTTTTGTCAGCTTTCCTGCTATCGGTCCCCGCGCCCTCTTTGCTGGCTGGTGACCAGGTGGTGCATAAGGATGGCCGCGTGACCCTCAATCTGAGGGATGCCGATATTGAGGCGCTGATCGAGGCGGTTTCCGCGGTGACGGGTAAGAACTTTATTGTTGATCCGCGAGTGAAGGCCCGAGTGAACATGATTGCCGCCCAGCCTATGGAGCCGGACAAGCTGTATGAAGTGTTTTTGTCCATCCTGCAGGTTCATGGCTTTGCCGCTGTCCCCTCCGGCAGTGTGATCAAGATTATTCCGGAGGCCAACGCCAAGGGAGAGGCTTCGATTGCCCGGCAGGGTCATACGCTACGGCCGGCTGATGAAATCGTTACCGAGGTGGTGACGCTTAGACATGTTGATGCTGCGCCGTTGCTGACCGTGCTAAGGCAGATCATGCCGCAGCAGGCCGCCTTGTCGGTGCATCAGGAATCCAATAGTCTGGTGATCACGGACCGGGCAGGTAATTTGGCACGCCTGAAGGACATCCTGCGCGTTGTCGACCGTCGGGATAATGACGAAATTGAGATCATCCGCCTGCGCCACGCTGCCGCGGCACAAGTACTTAAAACCCTGCAGGCGGTCAGTGGCCGGCGGGCCACTATGGCGTCTCAAGAAGCGGGTGGTGAACTACAGAAGGCGACTTTTGCCGCGGATATCCGTACCAACAGTATCTTAATTAGTGGCGACCCGTCGTACAGAGCTCGTTTGCGCTTGCTCATCGCTGATTTAGACACACCATTGGAGCGTGCCGGCAATACGCAGGTATTTCGTCTCAAGTATGCCAAAGCAGAAGACCTGGTCCCCATTCTAGAAGGCGTGCGGGTGCTCAAGGGTGTGCCGGAAGCCCAGCAAGCAGCTGATGGCAGCAGTTGGGAGCGTCAGACCGATGTGAGCATCCAGGCGGACAGTTCGCTGAATGCATTGATTATTACGGCTGCCCCGGATGTCATGCGTGAGATTGAGTCGGTGATCCAGCAGTTAGATGTGCGTCGTGCGCAAGTGCTGGTGGAGGCCATTATTGCCGAGGTCTCTGATGACTTCCGGCAGCGCCTGGGGGCACAGTTGCTCATGAGTGGTCACTCCGGCACGGTGCCTATTGGCACCTCGACCTTTGGTGGCCTGCTTGCCAGTATTGCTGAGAGTGCCGCTGCCGGTGGTGGCTCGTCGAGGGCCTTGGCATTGTCAACAGCGCGCAATCTGGGCGATGGGCTGAACTTCGGGGTTGGTAATTTCGATGGCTCTGGTGTGGATTTCGGGGTTCTCGTTTCTGCCTTGGCAGCGCACGCCGGCAATAATATCCTTTCGACTCCTAGCCTGCTGACACTCGACAATGAAGAAGCAAGTATTGTTGTCGGCCAGAATATTCCGATCGTGACGGGCTCGTTTACCGGCACTGATTCCGGAGCAGCCATTAGCAATCCGTTCCAGACCGTGGCGCGCGAAGACATTGGCATCAAGCTGCGAGTCGTGCCCACCATCAGCCCGGATGGCACGGTGCGCATGACCATCGAGCAGGAGGTCTCAAGCCTAGATCACACTGTCAGCAATCCGGCAGGGTTGGTTACCAACAAACGCAATATCACCACCAGCGTGCAAGTGGATAATGGTGATGTGGTGATTCTCGGTGGCCTAATGGACGATTCGGCCAATAACGCGATTCAGAAGGTACCTGTCTTGGGTGATATCCCGATTATCGGCAACCTGTTTTCCTATCGTGAGTCGCGTTCGGTTAAGCGTAACCTGATGGTCTTTATTCGGCCAGTAATCATCCATGGCCCTGGCGATATTCGTGCTCACACGGAGGAGCGTTACCGTACCATGCGTGACCGTCAAGAGGCCTCGTTCAACCCGCGTGGCTTTCTGGCGCGCGACGAATGGCCTATCCTGCCTGCGCCGGATCGCTTCTTACGCAACCTGCCCGATATTCGGGTTACTCCGGTGCAGTGATGCGGGAGTCCGAGATGACCGCTGCCGCGAGAGCCTTGCAGGGACTGGGTGAGCCTGATCAATGGTTGTCGGAGGCTCACCCTCGTCGGATCAGCTATAGCTTTGCTAAGCGCTATGGGGTGCTGGCTCGGCTCGGTGCGGATGGGCAAATCGAGGTCTGGCATCATCGGCCTCTGACGCCGGAAGTGCTAGGGGAGCTGCAGCGCGTGCTGGCCGGACCGTTTCGGCTCAAGAAGGTCTCCCAGGATGAGTTTGACCCGGCTTTGGCTCGCGCTTATGAAACCGGCGCAGGCGCGGCGCAGGAAATGGTGGGTGATCTGGGGGAAGAGGGGCTGGATGCACTGGCCGATCACCTCAACGAGCCCGTGGATCTGCTGGAGGCCGAGGACGAGGCCCCGATCATCCGGGTCATTAATGCTCTGCTGACGGAGGCGGTACGCGAAGGCGCTTCGGATATCCATATCGAGTCCTTCGAGAGCCGGATGGTGGTGCGCTTTCGGGTCGATGGTGTGTTGCGCGAGGTGCTAGAGCTGCCGCGTCAGGTGGCACCGCTGATCGTCTCGCGCATCAAGGTGATGGCGCGGCTGGATATTGCGGAAAAACGATTGCCGCAGGACGGTCGGATATCGCTGACCCTGGCTGGGCGTCCGGTGGATGTGCGGGTATCGACGCTGCCATCCGGTCAGGGTGAGCGCGTGGTGCTGCGACTGCTGGACAAGCAAGCGGGGCGTCTGAACCTGTCCTCGCTCGGTATGAGCGATGATATACGGACGCAGCTGACCCAATTGATCCACCGCCCGCACGGGATCCTGCTGGTCACCGGTCCGACCGGCTCGGGCAAGACCACCACCTTGTACGCCGCGCTAACCGAGATCAATAGCCGCGAGCGCAATATCCTCACGGTCGAAGATCCGATCGAATACTATTTAGATGGCATCGGCCAAACTCAGGTCAACTACAAGGTCAATATGACCTTTGCCCGCGGCCTGCGGGCCATTTTGCGACAAGATCCTGATGTGGTGATGGTCGGTGAAATCCGCGATCTGGAAACTGCGCAGATTGCGGTTCAAGCCTCACTCACCGGTCACTTGGTGTTATCCACGCTGCATACCAACTCGGCCATTGGCGCCATTACCCGATTGCGTGATATGGGCATCGAGCCATTTTTGCTGTCCTCTTCGCTGATTGGTGTACTGGCGCAGCGACTGGTGCGTCGCCTCGACCCAAAGACGCGCGAGGCCTATATACCGGACGAGGCAGAATGCAAGTTGCTAGGCTTGGACCCAGCGGCACCACCTGTTTTGTACCGTCCTAGCGCCGAGGCCGAAGGGCGCGGTTACAAGGGGCGAATGGGGATCTATGAATTGATCAAGGTGGATGCCCAGCTGCAGCGCATGATCCACAACGGTGAAGGGGAACAGGCCATGGAGGCCTATTTGCGCCCATTCACCCCCAGTCTGCGCGCCTATGGTGTCGAATGCATCAAGGCTGGGCTGACTTCCACCGAAGAAGTCCTACGCGTCACCAGTGAGGACTGATGTACCACGATTGACTTGGTTCGTGGCGCTTGGGAACGTGTATGACTCCTGTCACATAAACCCGTATAATGCGCGGTTATTAAGCTATTGCAGGTTGCTGAAAACAGGCCGGTTTCCGGCCATCCCAGAGATCGCTAAGTTGCATCGCGTGCCCGATTGGCCGTTGATGTGACTAGGCAATCTTTATTCACGCCGATTTGGAAATCTAAGCTTTGGAAATCTAAGCACTTATGTCGAGTCTAGCGCCGCGTCGTCCCGTTATTCTAATTATTATGGACGGTGTCGGGGTTAACCCCAGCCGTAAAAACAATGCCTTTGCGATGGCGAACACCCCTCGCCTGGACGAGCTGTTCGCCCACAACCCTCATACTGTTATCGAGGCATCCGGCCGTGCCTGCGGCTTGCCAGATGGTCAGATGGGTAATTCCGAGGTCGGTCACCTAACATTGGGTTGTGGTAATATCAATCGCCAGGACCTAGTGCGCATCGACGATGCGATCGCCGATGGCAGCTTCTTTGAAAACGCGGCGCTGATTCAGGCAGCATGCAAGTCCGCTCAAGCTAATGCGCCCCTGCATCTGGTCGGTCTCGTTTCCGATGGCGGTGTGCATAGCCATGTCAATCACCTGATTGCGCTAATCGAGCTGGCCCGTCAGCAGGGCGTCCGCCCATTGCTGCACATGATCACAGACGGTCGCGACACCCCGCCCAAGTGCGCCATCAACTACCTTAAGCAGGTTGAGGCCAAGTTGGAGGAAGCCGGAGGTGCCATCGCCTCGATCTCCGGGCGTTATTACGCCATGGATCGCGACCAGCGCTGGGAGCGTACCGAGAAGGCTTGGCGTGCCATTGTTAAGGGCGAGGGTGAGCGCTTTGAGACAGCCCGCGAGGCAATAGAGGCTGCCTATGCTGAGGGGCAGACTGATGAGTTCATCTCACCGCGTGTGCTTAACACCTTTGAGGCACCGCAGCCGAATGCCGGGATGGTGTTTTTTAACTTCCGCAATGACCGGCCACGGCAGTTGGCAGAAGCGCTTGGGCAGCCGCAGTTTGCAGGCTTTGATCGCGGCGACTACACGCCAGTGACCGTGACCTGCCTTACCGAATACGATCCGCGCTTCCTGTCGCCGATCGGCTTCCCGCCGGAGCGCCCCAAGATCACCCTGGCCGAGGTCATTAGCCAGGCTGGCATCAAGCAGTTCCACTGTGCTGAGACGGAAAAATACGCCCATGTCACCTTTTTCTTTAATGGGGGGCGTGAGGAGCCGTTTGCCGGCGAGGACCGCGTGATGGTGCCCTCTCCGAAGGTCGCGACTTATGATCTGTGTCCGGAAATGAGCGCGGCGGAAGTGGCGGATGCCACGATCACGGCCATCAAGAAAGGTGAGTACGGCTTTATCCTCGTCAACTTTGCCAATGGTGACATGGTCGGCCACACCGCGATCCCGGAGGCAGTGATTAAAGCGGTCGAGGTGGTGGACGAGCAGGTCGGTCGCATTGTTGATGTGGCGCGGGAGCATGGCTATTCGCTGATTATCACCGCCGATCACGGTAACTGCGACGAGATGGTCGACCCAGTGAGCGGCGAGCCGCATACCCAGCATACGGTTTACCCGGTGCCCTGCATCGTTATCGACGAACAACCATGGCGGTTGCGCACCGGTGGCGGGATCTACAATATTGCCGGCACCGTGCTGGAATTAATGGGTTTGCCGGTGCCGAAGAAGATGAAGAACTCGTTGCTGCTGGCGCCGATAAAAGCGCCAGAATAAACGTAGCGAGTAAAGCCCCGATATCGGGGCTTTTTATTTTCCGGTTTTCTGTACCGTTTGGCTTTAGTCTAGTTTGTAGTAGGTGGCGTTGAGGCATTCGGTCACTCTTGTCGGCGCGTACTTGTTAGCGGGCGTCGTCGTGCCTTGCCATGTGGCACTCTATTGCGGATGAGCAGGGTCTAAACAGCTGCAATATCAGCTCAGTTGGCAGTTATCAGCCCCATTGCCAACAGACCAAGGCCAAGAGAGGCAGAGCGGAGTAGGTTGGGTCATTGAGACGCATCTAGTTGATACGAGATGACTGGCCTTAATGAGTTTAGCCCCCGCTTCTCAGAGTTAATATAAAATTTTTGCAACCTCAATAAATGACCAAGGTGGCTACTAATGCGCGTGGTGTACGGCATTCCGCAGTGCGACAAGGTTCGCAAGGCCCGCAAGTGGCTGGACGAGCAGCAACTGGCCTATCAATTCCACGATTACAAGCAATCAGGCGTGGATGTTGCGTTGCTCAAGTCCTGGATAGATCGGTTCGGCTGGGAGCAGGTGATCAACCGGCGAGGCACTAATTGGCGGCGTCTGCCTGAAGCACAGCGTCAGGCTATGGGAGCCGAGGCGGCGTTATTGGCGGCGATCGACAATCCCAGCCTGATCAAGCGGCCAATCTTGATGGACGGTGAGCTCTGCCTATTGGGCTTTGATATTGATGCTTGGCAGGATGCGCTGTTATGAGCACCCCGACGCTGGAGCTAGCCTTCGACTTGCTATCGCGTCGTTCGATTACGCCGGAGGACGCTGGCTGCCAGGATCTGCTCATTCAGCGACTCTCCACCCTGGGGTTTGCGTGCCAGACCCTGGTGTTTGGCGAGGTGCGCAATCTCTGGGCCCGGCGCGGTAGCACAGGTCCCTTGTTTTGCTTTGCCGGCCATACCGATGTAGTGTCGCCGGGCGACGAACGTCGTTGGAGACATCCGCCGTTCACCCCGACCATCGAGGATGGTAAGCTCTATGCGCGTGGTGCGGCCGATATGAAGGGCTCGATCGCTGCTATGGTGACCGCTGTGGAGCGTTTCCTGGCCGCCAACCCGAATCATCAAGGCTCCATTGCCTTTTTGATCACTGCCGATGAAGAGGGGGCCGCTACCGATGGCACCGTCAAGGTGGTCGAATGGCTGGAGCAGCGTAATGAGAAAATCGACTATTGTCTGGTTGGCGAGCCGTCCAGTCGCGAACGGCTTTGTGACGAGTTCAAGATTGGCCGTCGGGGTTCGTTGACCGGTAATCTGATCGTGTATGGCCAGCAGGGACATGTGGCCTATCCGCATCTGGCCGACAACCCGGTGCATCGCGCCGCGCCGTTTCTGGCTGAGCTTGTGGCGATTGAATGGGATCAGGGTAATGCACATTTTCCGCCCAGCACGCTGCAGATAGCCAATATTCAGGCGGGTACTGGTGCCAGCAACGTGATTCCGGGCCAGTTGCATGTGCAGTTCAATATCCGGTTTGGGACTGAGTCCAGTGAGCAGGACATCAAGGAGCGCATCACGGCGCTACTTGCGAAGCATGGCCTGAATTACGAGATCGACTGGTCGCTTTCGGGGCAGCCTTTTCTCACCCGTCATGGTACTTTGGTTGAGGCAGTGCAAATGGCGGTACGCGACGAGCTGGGGCTGGATTGCCAGCCATCGACCGCTGGTGGTACTTCCGATGGACGGTTTATTGCGCCCACCGGAGCCGAGGTGATCGAGCTGGGGCCGCTCAATGCCACCATCCACAAAGTGGATGAGCATGTCGGTGCGGCGGACCTGGACAAGCTGTCGGCGGTTTACGAGCGAATTTTGCACAAGCTGCTCGGTTAAGGCTGATTAGCTTGCAATACATTATTTGACTTGAGTAATAGTCAAGGGTAGACTTTGCGCCCTTCGATTTGCGCTCTAAATTGTTTTTCAAGGGCTTCTAATAATGTACGCAGTGGTTGTAACTGGCGGCAAACAGTATCGCGTTGCGGAAGGTGACATACTCCGCGTTGAGCTGCTTGACGCCGAGCAAGGTTCTACCGTTTCGCTAGATCAAGTTCTGCTGGTTGCAAACGGTGACGATATCAAAGTAGGCACACCGACGGTCCCTGGCGCCAAGGTGGAGGCTGAGGTGCTCGGCCACGGTCGCGCTAAGAAGATAAAAATCATCAAGTTCCGTCGTCGCAAGCATCATCGCAAGCAGCAGGGACATCGTCAGTACTTCACTGAGTTGAAGATCACCCGTATCAGCGCCTAAGGAGAGCAGCAATGGCACATAAAAAGGCGGCGGGTTCGTCCCGCAACGGTCGCGATTCAAAAAGCAAGCGTCTTGGCGTGAAGCGCTTCGGCGGCGAGTCGGTTGTGGCTGGTAACATTCTGGTCCGTCAGCGTGGTACCAAGTTCCATGCGGGTACTAACGTGGGTGTCGGTCGTGACTACACCCTATATGCCAAGACTGATGGCAGGGTCGTCTTCGAAGTCAAAGGCCCCCATAATCGCCGCTTTGTGAGCGTGGTTAAAGCCTGAGAACGACGTTCAATTCGCGATCGGCTAAAAAAAGCCCCGCCTTGGCGGGGCTTTTTGCGTGGAGTGAGTGTGGCTTGCGTTAAGATGACGCCCTCAAAATCACGTAATGCGCTTTGGCGTGTGGAGTCAAAATGAAGTTCGTTGATGAAGTGACGATCAAGGTCAAGGCCGGCGATGGTGGCGACGGTGTCGTCAGCTTCCGGCGAGAAAAATACGTGCCCTTTGGTGGTCCCGATGGCGGTGATGGTGGTGATGGTGGCGACGTCTTAATAGTCGGAGATGCTAATCTCAACACCCTTGCCGATTTTCGTTTTCAGCGCTTTTACGAAGCCGAACGTGGTCAGAACGGCATGGGCCGAAATATGACGGGTGCACGTGGTCATGACCTGATCATTCATGTGCCGTTGGGCACGGTGGTGCATGATGTCGACACCGGCGAGGTTATTGGCGAGGTACTTTCCACCGACAAGCCTTTGATCGTAGCCAAAGGCGGCACGCATGGGTTGGGCAATGCCCGCTTTAAGAGCTCAACCAACCGCGCCCCGCGCCAGTGTACTCAAGGTACGGCGGGTGAGGAGCGCCGGTTGCGGATGGAGCTGAAATTGCTGGCCGATGTAGGCCTGCTGGGCATGCCCAATGCGGGTAAGTCGACTCTGATTCGGGCCATTTCCGCTGCCAGGCCCAAGGTGGCTGACTATCCCTTTACCACCCTGCATCCACACCTTGGTGTTGTGGCCGTGGAGCCACATCGCAGCTTTGTGGTGGCCGATATTCCCGGTCTGATCGAAGGTGCGGCCGAGGGTGCCGGCCTGGGGCACCAGTTCCTACGTCATTTGTCACGCACGCAGCTTTTACTGCATGTGCTGGATGTCGCGCCAATGGACGGGCGCGACCCGGTCGAGGATGCCCGTATCATTGTGGAGGAGTTGCGAAAATACAGTCCGGAATTAGCCGCTCGCCACCGCTGGCTGGTGTTGAACAAGATCGATGTTCTACCGGAGGCGCAGCGTGAGGCGCATTGTGCCGATATCGTCCAGCGACTGGGCTTTGAGGGGCCAGTGTTTGCTATCAGTGCCATCAGCGGTGAGGGTACCCGCGACCTCATCTTCAGGATCATGGAGTATATCGAGAGCCAGCGTGAGCAGGCCGAGCAGCGAGCTTCGGAGTGAGCGGTAGACGTAGCATGAACAAGAGAGCACGACCACAAAAGGCGCGTCGCTGGGTTATCAAAATCGGTAGCGCGATGGTAACTGCTGCAGGACGTGGACTGGATACCAATGCGATCGATGGTTGGGTGTGGCAGATCGCCCGCCTACGTGCCGAGGGGCGCGAAGTGGTGATTGTGACCTCTGGTGCCGTGGCCGAGGGGATGGCCCGGCTGGGTTGGCGCAGCCGTCCCCATGCCCTGCCGCAACTGCAGGCGGCGGCCGCAGTGGGACAGATGGGACTGGTGCAGGCCTACGAGTCGGTGCTTAAGCATTACAACATTCATTCGGCACAGATTCTACTGACGCATGAGGATCTTTCCGACCGGCAGCGTTATCTCAATGCTCGGGCCACCCTGCAGACGCTGCTGGGTCTGGGTGTGATTCCGGTGGTCAACGAGAACGACACGGTGGCCACTGATGAAATTCGCTTTGGCGACAACGACACTCTGGCAGCACTGGTGGCCAATTTGATCGAAGCGGATATGCTGGTCATTCTTACCGATCAGGAAGGCTTGTATAGCGCTGACCCGCGCAAGAATCCGGATGCTAAGCTGCTTACTGAGGTGCGGGCCGGGGATCCTGCGCTGGAAGCAATGGCCTCACCTGAGGGCGGCGCTCTGGGTCGTGGCGGCATGTATACCAAGGTTAAGGCAGCCGAGCGGGCGGCCCGTTCCGGCGCAGCGACGCTGATCGCTTCCGGTAAACAGCCGGATGTGTTGCTGCGTCTGGCCAAGGGCGAGCAGTTGGGCACGTTGTTCGTACCCGAGCGTTCCCGGATGGCAGCCCGCAAGCAATGGCTGGCCAGTCAGCTCAAGGTGGCTGGTACCCTGCAGGTGGACGAAGGGGCCGTAGAGGCGTTGGTATCCCATGGGTGTTCGTTGTTGCCGGTGGGTGTTCGTTCCGTGGAGGGTAACTTTACCCGTGGCGATCTGGTGTCGGTCCTCGGTCCTGATCGTCGTGAGATTGCCCGTGGTCTGGTTAACTACA
>Ga0209836_100053_pt1 | contig 22614 bp, 20 predicted proteins | sample ElbSprsedimmetaG_FD_184147 | JGI IMG/M metagenome (GOLD analysis project Ga0209836, IMG submission 184147) | Hot spring sediment bacterial and archeal communities from California, USA to study Microbial Dark Matter (Phase II) - Elbow Spring... ... | reverse complement strand
GTCCAATGCTTAGTCAACTAAATAGCGCGCGAATGTAAGCCGGTTCGAGCCGATCGCATTGGCTCGAACCGGCTTACATTCGCGCGCTATTTAGTTGACTAAGCATTGGACCATTAGCCAACGGCGGGACAATTTTGCAGATTGGCCGGTTTTTATCAACAAATAAGTGTATCGACAGGCTCCGTATCTGCGTTTATAAGATTGATTCTGTTGATTTTTATTCTGATCAGTGGCTGGTCAGCCCAAGCCGGGTTTACGGTGAATAGGATAACGGTGACCAGCTAGACGTCGAGACACCTAACCCGTATGGGGGCAGCGTAGTTTCCAGCCGGTGAGGTGTGTTTGCCTTCCCCAGTTCGTTTGTCCTCGATCGGCAGGGTCAGAGCCGCTATTAACGTGAATACCGTCATTGAAAGGGATACCGATGCGATCAAGGCTGTGATCGATCGCCTACTTGTTGACTGAAGGGTTGAGAGTGAAGCTTGTAAGACTGCTGTCGTACGCAACTTGGTGATGCTGGCTGCTAAAATGGCGGCTTGAAAAGCCTTTCACTAACTCACAGGATGATTCTTTAAGATGAACAAGGGCGTTCTTGCTGTTTCCGGACTGACTGCATTGCTCTTTTTAGGCGCGGTCGGTGCCCCGAAAGTATCGGGTCTGATGCTGGAGCAGCACTTCAGGGAATCCGCCGGTAGCCTGCCCGGCCTGAATGAACAGCTGCACTGGGAGGTGACTTCTTTCGAGCGTGGTTGGTTCGAATCGCGGGCCGAGTCCGTACTCACCTTCCGGCTGGACGATGAATCCCATCGTGTTTACCTTCAGCACCAAATTCAGCAAATACCTGGGCTGGATGGACGGCATGCGCGTATCTACACCACGCCAGTATCTAGCGAGTCCCTCGGTCCCCCTGTTTCCTGGTTTAACCCAACCCAAGTGCCGATCGAGATTGTCACCACCCTTATGCTCAATGGTAAGACCCGCTCGTCGATTCGCTTTGTTGGCGTGGAGGGCAGTTCTTGGGGCCAATGGAGTGGCGTAAACGGCTTTTTCGACACTGCTCCGAATGGGCGAGTGCACTTTTCGATCCACTCGCCGCTTTTTATGTTGTCAGATGAAGACAGACGACTGGAAGCCCATTCGATTAGGCTGACGGGTGAGTTGGGCGACCCCAGTGAGGCCGGCTATATTGTCGGGGATATGGTATTCGAGATAGGACGATTGCAGATTGACGAGGCCGGCAGCCCGCTGGCGGTCTTCGATGGCCTACGATTTGCCTCATCCAGCCATCGAGATGCTGAAATGATTGGTGGGACCTTTGATTTTGGTTTTGACGAGCTGGCGATTGATGGCGAGTCTTATCGTGACGGGCGGCTAAGTCTTGCTTTTGAACGCTTCGATGCTGCCGCGCTAGCGCTGATGCTTAAACTCGCTTGGGCGGATGAGCTGGGAGGACTCGCGTTGTTTACCAATACCTTGGCTCTGATTCGGCACTCGCCAGCCCTGTCACTAGAGCAGATCCAGCTGACCAGTTCGGCGGGGCGATTTGAGGGACGTGCCAAGGTTGCGCTGGACTTCACTACCCAGGCCGGTCAGGCCTTGGATCTATCCGTACTGCAAGTGGATGGCTATCTGGCCTCCAGTTTGGCACTGCTGGAGTCTCTGCTGGTGCGGGGCTTGCGGGTCCAGCTGGCTCGTGACGGGTTAGTCGAAGGTGTCGACTACCAAGATAAGCAGCTACATGAGCTGGCGCGTGAGCAGATCGCTGGGGCCATCAATATGGGGTGGTTAAAAGAGCAGGGGGATACCGTGCTGATTGATTTCGAGCTGATTGGTGGGCAGTTGCGTGTCAACGGTATGCCGTTGTCTCTGATTCAACGCTGAAATTTATCCTAAGCGTGCTGCATAAAGGCCCCGTTTATTTCCTGCCCGACCTACTTTTCGGACAAAAATATGCAACTTCAATTTCCCGCTTAGTATCAGTGGTGGTCCATGCCTGTCAATCTCACTCCTCCCGAGAATCTGCTTCCTGTCTCCGGCATTCGCTTAGGGATCGCCAAGGCCCATGTGCGCAGTCCAGACCGCAAGGACTTGATGGTCATGACTCTGCCAGCAGGTGCGACCATTGCCGGAGTATTTACTCAAAATCGCTACTGTGCCGCGCCGGTTCAGATCTGTCGTGAGGTTCTGGCCGCCGGTCAGCCAGTGCGGGCACTGGTGGTCAATACCGGCAATGCGAACGCCGGCACTGGCGAGCAAGGTTTGGCCGATGCCCGCCAGGTCTGCGAGGCAGTAGCGCGTGAGTTTGGTTGTGAACCCGGTCAGGTGTTGCCATTTTCTACCGGCGTGATTATGGAGCCTTTGCCGGTAGAGCGGATTATTGCCGGTCTGCCCCAGTGTCGGGCTAATCTGTCCGAGGATAATTGGGTCTCGGCAGCAGAGGCGATTATGACCACCGATACCGTCCCCAAGGGGCTATCGCGGCAGTTTAAGGTAGATGGTCTTTCTTACACTGTCACCGGTATTGCCAAGGGCTCGGGGATGATTCATCCGAACATGGCCACCATGCTCGCTTTTGTGGCCACTGATGCGCGAGTCGCTCAGCCGCTACTTAGCGCGCTGCTGCGCGAGGTAACCGAGGCGAGCTTTAATCGGGTTACGGTTGATGGCGATACTTCCACTAACGACTCCTTCATTCTGATTGCCGCTGGCGGTGAAGACCGTCCCTTGATCGATTCAACCGATAACAAGGCCTACCGAGCGCTACGGGAGGCGGTGATGGAGGTCAGCGTATTCCTGGCGCAGGCGCTGGCACGCGATGGCGAGGGCGCGACCAAGTTCGTCACCATCGATATCGAGGGTGGTCGGGACCGTGGCGAGTGCGTCAAGGTGGGCAAGGCGATCGCCCATTCGCCGCTAGTCAAGACTGCGCTGTTTGCCTCCGATCCCAATCTGGGCCGCCTGCTGGCGGCGATTGGCTATGCCGGTATTGACGATCTGGATGTGGGGTTGATTTCAATGTGGCTGGGTGATGTCAAGGTGGTCACCAACGGCAGCCGTGATCCGAACTATGTGGAGGCCGAGGCAGCGGCGGTGATGAAGCAGGATGAAATCACCATTCGCATCGATCTTGGGCGCGGCGTCGCGAAAGACCGGGTCTGGACCTGTGATCTTTCCTACGACTACGTCAAGATCAACGCCGAATACCGCTCCTGATGGCTATCTGCTCAGAGGAGGTGACGCGTGTCGCCATCGCCGTTATCGAGAACCAGGCCGGCGAAGTATTGCTGAGCCAACGCCCGGTCGGTAAGTTTTTGGCCGGTTACTGGGAATTTCCCGGTGGTAAGTGCGAGCCGCGAGAAACCCCTGAAGAGGCCTTGAGTCGGGAGCTGCTCGAAGAGCTCGGCATCGAAGCTATCGCGGTACAACCGCTGATTGAGATTCCTTGGACCTATCCTGAGATGTCCGTGCGTCTGAGCGTGTTTTTGGTCAGCCAGTGGCGAGGGCAGGTGGCTGCCCGCGAAGGACAAGTGCTGCGCTGGCAATCGCGGGCATCACTGGATATTGCTCAGATGCCGCCGGCCAATCGGGGTATTATTCATGCGCTGCAACTTCCTCCTTGGCTGCTGGTTACCCCAGATGTTGCCGATGATGATAAGGTGTCGCAGAGGCGATGGCTAGCGGCGTTGGATCAGTCGGTGCGGGCGTTAGCCAAACAGCAGGTCCCACTGGTACAGCTTCGCCTGCGCCCTGGAAGACCCCAGTTGCTGCTGAGGGAGGCGATCAAGCGGGTGCGCTCGGCCGGGGGTAAGGTCCTGCTTAATGGCAGCCTGGAGCAGGCGCAAGCTTTGGGGACTGATGGTATACACCTTAACCGTGCGCGCCTGGCGGAATGGGACGCTGCTAGTCGACCGACTCTGCCGCCGTCATTTCTGGTCTCTACGGTGGTTCACAATGCCGATGAGTTAGCGGCGGCCGAACGAATTCAAGCAGATATGGTGCTGATTTCGCCGGTTAAGCCGACGGCTAGTCATCCTGATGCCGCCGTGCTGGGATGGTCGGGGTTTGCCGCGTTGGCCGCCAGGGCTACCATGCCGGCCTATGCGCTGGGGGGTATGTCGTTGGCGGATCTGCATGCTGCTCGCCGTCATGGGGGGCAAGGTATTGCGGCGATTTCCGCTTTTTGGCAAAGCGACGAGTTAGATCAAGCTAGAGATTGACTTGAATAGTCAGTGATAACCCCTGTGCGTCTGCTCGAGCCGATTCGTCCGCTGGAGAAGTTTACGCTAGGGGTCTTTCACGATACTGAGCTGGCGCGCCACAGCGGCGCGGTGCATGCGAGCTTCGATATAGTCGGTACACTCATGGACGTGACCAAGATCAATTCGGCCTTAACCTTTGCCCTTGAGCAGCACGTAGATCGCGCCTGTGCCGCCATCGTGTGGTGGTGCGGAGCAGAAGGCGAGTACATCGTCACGCTGGGGCAGCCAGCGATTAACCATCCGCTTGAGTACTGGTCCGCGATGGGCTGAGCGGTTGCCCTTACCATGTACGATACGAACGCAACGATGTGGACCCAGTCGCTGTTCTGCAAGGAACACACTGATAGCGACGCGGGCTTCATCCACTGTCATGCCATGCAGGTCGAGCGAGCCGCCGATACTGTATTGCCCGCGTCGCAGCTTGCGCAGTATGCTCTGTTGCATGCCGGGACGCAGATAGGTCAATGTCTCCCCGTACTCGATATCGGTTTCGTCTAGGCCATCGCTTAGCAGACACTGGGCGAAATCCTCGTTATCGTGGAAGATGCGTGGTCGCCTTGGCTTAGGCGGGGAGGGGCGTATATCCTGCTCAGCGCCACCGACGGGTTTTACTTCGCCGACGGCAGCGCGAAACAGTTGCCGGTCTTCATCTGTGATAAACGCTGTCTTCTTGGGTTTCATGGCAATGCTAATTCTAGGTACGACCGGTCGTTGTTGGCTTGATTCACTCGCGAGATAGTTATGCTTTTTTAGACTGTTTTTGAAATAGGCGGATGAATTGACCGGGTAGAAGCGCTATATTGCCAGCATTTTTGAAAAATCCCATCCTTAGTAAGAGGCGATCAAGACATGAACATACTCGTCAGCAATGACGATGGCTATCTCTCCCCCGGGATTCAGGTGCTGGCCAATGCGCTTTCGGGCCTAGGTACAGTGACTATCGTGGCTCCGGATCGTGATCGCAGTGGTGCTAGCAATTCTTTGACCCTGACCCGGCCATTGCGGCCCCGGCAGATTTCCGAGCGAGTTTATGCGGTGGATGGGACCCCGTCGGACTGCGTGCATCTGGCCGTCACGGGGTTGCTGCCCTTTGTGCCGGATATCGTGGTCTCTGGCATTAACCATGGATCGAATCTGGGTGACGATGTGCTGTATTCCGGCACGGTAGCGGCAGCGACCGAAGGGCGCTCTCTCGGGCTGCCGGCAATCGCGGTTTCTAGCGTCAGCTTCAATCCGAAATACCTTGCCAGTGCTGCCGACTTGGTTTGTAGCTTAGTGCGGCGCTTGAAAACTCACCCCTTGCCGCCTGGCACCTTGCTCAATGTGAACGTGCCGGATCTGCCGATCAGCGAGATCAAGGGCATTAAGGCGACGCGGCTGGGACGACGCCATCCTTCCTCGCAGATTGTCCGTGATACAGACCCGCGTGGCCACGAGATTTTGTGGATTGGTGCTGCGGGAGATGCTGCGGATTGCGGCGAGGGGACGGATTTTGACGCCATCGCGAACGGATATGCGTCAGTAACGCCGGTGCAGTTTGATATGACCTGTCACGAGATGATTGGGCCAGTGCAGGATTGGTTGAAGGAATGATTAACGGTACAGCTGCTCGCAATACCTGCCTGGCTCGGGCCGGCATGATCCAACGGTTACAGAAGCAAGGCATCAATGACAAGCGCGTGCTGGCGGCGATGAACGAGATCCCGCGGGAGATTTTTGTGGATGAGGGGCTAGCGTTGCGTGCCTATGAGGACTGCGCTCTGCCCATTGGCTTTGGGCAGACGCTGTCTCAGCCTTACATCGTGGCACGCATGACGGAGGTCATATTGCGGGGTGGTCCGGTCAGGAAGGTGCTGGAAGTGGGTACCGGCTCGGGATATCAGGCGGCGGTGTTATCTAAGGTGGTGCGTGAGGTGTTTTCCATCGAACGCATTCGCTCCCTGCAGCGGCAAGCCAAGGCCCGCCATCGGGCGCTGGGGTTGCTAAACGTCCGTTACTTGCATGGTGATGGCCACAAAGGTTGGAAATCGCAGGCCCCTTTTGACGCTATTCTGGTTACGGCCGCACCGGAAAATGTGCCCCCAGCGCTCAAGGAGCAGCTGGCGATTGGTGGTCGGATGGTCTTGCCTTTGGGGCCTCAGAACGATACGCAGTACCTGACAGTGATTACTCGCAGCAAAGAGGGCTTTACGACTTCCGTGATTGGCCGGGTGGCCTTTGTGCCCATGCTGGCTGGAGAGACACAATGAGATTGTTTGGCCCGCTTTATGACAGGGTGCTGGGGTGGAGTGCTCACCCTAAGGCTAAATGGTACCTGGGCGGGCTGAGCTTTGCTGAGTCTTCGTTTTTCCCGATCCCCCCTGATGTGATGCTGGCGCCAATGACGCTGGCCAAGCCACAGCTATGGTGGCGGCTTGCCTTGCTGACTACCCTGATGTCGGTATTGGGCGGTTTACTGGGTTACCTGATCGGCTGGCTGGCGATTGACTGGATCGAGCCCCATATCCGCAAATGGGGTTATGGTGAATCCTTTGATACCGTGCAGAACTGGTTCGCTGTTTGGGGGTTCGCCGCAGTGCTGATCGCCGGGTTTTCGCCCATACCTTACAAGGTGTTTACGATCGCTGCCGGTGCGCTGAGCATGAATCCATTGTTGTTCGTGTTAGCCTCATTTTTCGGGCGGGGTGGTCGCTTCTTTCTGGTAGCGGGGCTGATTGGCATGGCGGGGCCAACACTTGAGCCGGTGCTCAGACGATATGTCGAGTGGCTTGGCTGGCTTACGGTGGTCGCATTAATCGTTGTAATCTGGCTGGTTAAGTTCTAGCTGGGAAGGCTCGATGCGCCCCGATCATCGAGTTGGTATGAATCTCCGCAGCAAAGGTGGGCTGACGATTCTGCTATTGCTGCTGCTGGTGATCTGGCTGCTCGGTGGTTGCAGTTCACCCAAGACCTTCGATAGCTGGAGAAAATCCGCTACGGCAGTGCATGTAGTGCGTCCGGGAGACACGTTGTACTCGATCGCGCGCGCCAACAATATCGATTATAGACAGCTAGCCCGTTGGAACAATATCCGTGATCCTAATCGTATCTATGTCGGGCAGCGCATACGCCTGACGCCTCCGCCGGCGGGTGGTTCGGTGGTCTCGACTGCCTCAGCATCAAGCCATCCGGCTTCGAAATCAGTATCTCCTAGCCGTCAATCAGTATCTCCTAGCCGTCAATCAGTATCTCCTAGCCGTCAATCAGTATCTCCTAGCCGTCAATCAGTATCTCCTAGCCGTCAATCAGTATCTCCTAGCCGTCAATCAGTATCTCCTAGCCGTACGTCCGTAAAGGCACTTGCTTCATCCCGTGCTTTACCCCGTCGTTCCGTGAAGCCGGCACCATCCCCATCTACTGCTAGCGAGACTGACTCAGTAGCGCCCGTTGCCTGGCAATGGCCCGCCACGGGCAAGGTACTGCGCACTTTCAATGCCGCCGACCCGTCTCGTCGTGGTATCGACATCGCCGGAAACCTGGGGGATCCGGTAATGGCTGCCGGCAGCGGTGAAGTCGTTTATGCCGGTTCTGGCCTACCTGGCTATGGCAATCTATTGATCATTAAACACAACCAACGCTACATTTCGGCCTATGCCTTTAACCAGAGCCTGCTAGTAGAGGAGGGTGCAAAGGTGACTGCTGGGCAACGGATCGCCACAATCGGCAGAGATGGCAATAAACCTCCCGCACTGCATTTTCAGATACGGATCGATGGTCAGCCCGTTGATCCCCTACGCTTCCTTCCTCCTCGATAAATTTCACCTTTGAGGCTTAACGATGTGTTGATGGGTAGTGTTTATCTAAGAACGTATAATCCAAAATCTGGTCGCATACTCGGGATCGTGATTCATGTTGAACAGACGTTCTGGCTCCGGCTTTCAAGTGGTTTTGGAGTCAGATGGCTCAGCGTCGACATCTAAGCTCCACGTACCAGATCGGGACGGTTTCATGGAGGATGAAAACATGGACATAGAAATGGACACAGAAGATGCCTGGTCACCGGCTGAAGCCCCCTTGTCCAAACTTGTCGAGCGAGAGCGATGCTCTGCTAGCGCCTCTGATGAACCGGATCCGGTGCGGCTGTATCTAAATGATATCGAGACCGAGCAGCTATTGACGGCCGAGGAAGAGGTTTATTACTCCCGTTTGGCCAAGAAAGGCGACGAGGCGGCGCGTCGCAAAATGATCGTCTGCAACCTGCGTCTGGTCGTCAAGCTGGCTCGGCGCTACATGAATCGCGGGCTGGATCTGCTGGACCTGATCGAGGAAGGCAACCTTGGTCTTATGCGTGCCGTCGAGAAGTTCGATCCGGAGCGTGGTTTTCGTTTTTCTACTTATGCGACTTGGTGGATTCGCCAGACCATCGAGCGTGGTCTGATGAATCAAGCTCGTACCGTGCGCCTGCCCGTACATGTGGTCAAGGAGGTCAATGCCTTAAATCGTGCGGCGCAACAGATTGTTCAGCAGCAGCATACTGATCCCAGTGCCGAGCAGATTGCCGAGCATCTTGAAAAGCCCGTTGACGAGGTGCTGCGCTACATGACCTACGGTGAGCATGAAACCTCGATGGACATGCCGTTGCGGAGCACTACAGACTTGTCACTGCTGGATCTATTGCCTGATGAACATAGTCTGTCGCCAGAAGATGTCTTGCAGAATAGCGACGTGATATCGGTCATCGACCAGGTGCTTGACCAATTGGATGCTAAGCAACGCGATGTGCTTATGCGCCGGTTCGGCCTGCGCGGACATGATCCGTCAACACTGGAAGACGTGGGTAATGCAATGGGTGTTACACGTGAGCGTGTTCGCCAGATCCAACTAGATGCACTCAAAAAACTGCGGCAGTTGCTGAAAAATCACGGACTATCGTTGGATATGCTACTGTCCCGCTGAATTTTTTTGGGACTCGCCGACTGATTGATGATCAGGAGTCATGTTGAGCTTTATCTAAGTAGCTGAATTTATTCAGATAGCGTTTATGTAGCTTATTGAAAGTTGCCTAATGAAAAATGCTGGTGCCTGATGCCAGTAATGACGGCCATAACCAGTAAACAGCGCGTTGTGCAGGGGAGGCGAGCGTCATGTTTGATTCACTATTGGAAGCCCGCCTCCCTGTCGTTCAGTTACGGGCCTTCTGTGCCCGGCGGATCAGGAATTCACTCATTAATGGCACTGGGCGACCGGTGGCGCCTTTCTTGTCACCAGTGACCCATGCGGTGCCGGCGATATCCAGATGCGCCCAGCGGTACTCTTTGGTGAAACGTGACAGGAAGCAGGCGGCAGTGATGGCGCCACCTTCGCGACCACCGATATTGGCCATGTCGGCAAAGTTGCTCTTGAGCAGATCCTGATACTCATCCCATAACGGCATTTGCCAAACGCGATCCATAGCCGCTTCGCCTGCTTCGATCAGCTCTTGAGCTAGATCTTGATGATTCGCGAATAATCCAGACGGTTCACGTCCCAGGGCAATGACACAGGCTCCGGTCAAGGTTGCCATATCGATCACTACCTCCGGCTTGTAGCGTTCGGCATAGGTCAGGGCATCGCAGAGGATCAGGCGACCCTCGGCATCGGTATTAAGCACCTCGATGGTCTGTCCTGACATGCTCGTGACGATGTCGCCCGGCTTGAGTGCATTACCGTCTGCCATATTCTCGACGCTAGGAATCAGCGCGACCACATTCAGTGGCAGGCGTAGCTCGGCACAGACCGCCATGATACCGATGACGGCCGCGGCACCGGACATGTCGAATTTCATCTCGTCCATACCGGCACCCGGTTTGAGAGAAATACCACCGGAGTCGAAGGTAACGCCCTTGCCGACTAACACAATGGGTGGCGTATCGGCATCAAGGCCGGTATGTTTCATGATGATGAACTTGGGCGCCTCACGACTACCCTTGGCCACCGCGAGCAGGGCGCCCATGCCAAGTTGGCTCATATGCGATTCATCCAGTACTTCAACCATCAGTGCTGGATAAGTGTCATTGAGCTTGCGAGCCTGTTCGGCAAGGTAGCTGGGGGTACAGATATTGCCGGGGCGGTTTGCCAGATCACGGGTCAGTTGCATGCCGCTGGCGATGGCCATGCCCTCTCGCAGGGCGGACTCGGCATCCAGTAATGCGTGGTGGGTGGGAATTGAGAAGACCATGCGACGCAGCGGTTGGCGGGGGGCGTCATCCTTGTCCGTCTTGAGCTCATCAAAGCGGTACAAGGCATCCTCGATGGCGATCACGCTGTGCTTGAGGGTGTCATTTAGTTCAGTGCCGCGCACATCCAATTCGGTCAAGTAGCTGACGCACTCGCTGGTGCCACGATGATCCAGTGCCTTGACCGAGGCCGCCATTGCCTTGCGCAAAGCCTTGATATCGAATTCCTGCTCCTTGCCAAGGCCTACCAGCAACACACGCTCGGCTTGGATACCTGGCACGGCGTGTAGCAATAGGCTGTCACCCAGTTCGCCGTCCATATCGCCACGGCGCACGATGGTGCTGATGAATCCGTCGCTGGCTCGGTCGATGGACTCGGCTGCTTTAGTCAGCTTGCGCGACTCAAAGATCCCGACAATCAGGCAGGCGCTATGCTCTTTTTCGGGGACGCTACTTTTGACGGAAAATTCAAGCATCTTAAGGTCCTTGCAATCAGTTCATTTTGCGAAAGTGTAGCATTTTACATTCATACAGATGGGAAAGCCCATGTGAGATACCAGAATTCGAATCTTCCCAAAGCCGTCGGGCCTCATTTACCCAGTGTCATAGAGAAGAACTCGGCTGTGATTAGACGTGCAAAATTAAAGCCTGGGCTCGCGAAATTGCCATTTATTGCCCCTTGAGTATCAAAGATCTTATTGAACAGCCGCAGCATAATTGTCGCAGCCAGTTTAGACGGGGGAGGAGCGCGGCGCGAGATATTGGGGCCGTCTAAGCTTTGCCTTACTCAGGATATGAATAGCTTTAGGGGATGTTAATCCCCTGTGTCGCTTTACCAGATAGGTGCCAGCAGCTTGCTTACCGGCAGGGTTTCGCCCGGACCCAGTCGGTCTTCGACCAGTGCGGCAAACAGTTCAGCCGTGGCAAGGGCATCGTTGAGGGCGTGGTGGGCGCGGTAGCGCGGTAGTCCGAAGCGCTGTCGCAGGCTGTCCAGCCGCAGGGCATCCTGTCGGTAAGGAAGGTGGCGTTTCTCGAAGCTTTGGCGAGCTAGGGTCATGGTGTCGATGACCGGCAGGGCCAGCTTGCCGCCCCACAGCTGCTGGCAGGCGGCTTGTAGAAAAGCCATTTCGAGGCGGGCATTGTGGGCAACCAGAATGCGATCGGTCAAGGCTGCCAGCAGGTCGCTTAAGGCCTGCGCTATCTCGATGCCATAGGCGGCTTTATCATCGGTGATGCCGTGGATGACCGCGCTTTGCTCCGGTATCTCCACGTCCGGGCGGATGATATTGTAATGCGCACTACCCAGTTCGATTTCCGGACCGTTCATCACCACCCAACCCATGCTCAGCAGCTTATCCCGCTCGGCATCTAGCCCTGTGGTTTCAAAATCAATGACCAGAAACTGCTGCCTTCGCCAGTCTGCTTGCAAGTCCGGCAGTGGCGCCTGCAGGAATGCCTTGAGCGATGATTCCGATGTTTGCCGCGCCAGGCGCTGGCGTCGCCAACGCAGTAAAGTTGCTTGTGGGAACAGTGCGGCCAGCATCAGAGGATGCTTCCGACTGCAAAATGTTGCCGGACCCACTTCTGGTGGTCCAAAATCACGCGAAAAGCATCCCGGAGATGGCCTCGCTCCAGGCTGGAGAGACGCGCCGGATTGAGGCAATTGTCGGGAGGAATGCCTTGGCGGATTTGCTTGTCTTGGTGGCGGGCGCGCAGCGTGTACAGCAGGCGCCAGGCATCCCTCAGGGCCAGTGCTGCATCCTGGGAGATCAGTCCATTTTGGGCAGCCCCCTCGAGCCGGTCTAGGGTATGCAGCTCGGTCAGGCCGCCGGTAAGGGCATGCAGACGCGCCAAGTCCGCGATCACTAATAAGCCGCTTAGCTTAAGATCAAGCCGGTGTGTCTGGGTCTGTTCATCGACAATCACCAGCTGTCTAAAAAACCCCAGTGGTGGACGGGTAATCAGCGCATTGGCGGCGAGGAAGCGCTGGAAGATGCTGTTTTGCTTGGCCAGCGGACGTGCGGTTTCCCAAACTTGTTCCAGCAGCTGCGGGTCGCCGGCCACCACGCGCATGTCGAAGAAGTTGCAGGCCAGCATCAGAGCTTTGGGATCGGGGTTGGTGATCCAGTTGTGAAAATAGCGCTTCCAGATCGAGACCGGCTGCCGCCATTGGGGGTTGCTAGCCATGACTCCGCCAGGGCAATAGCGAATCCCAGCCTCATCCAGCGCAGAGCTGACAAAGTAGGCTAATTCCTTAAACCATTCTCCGTGGTTTGCTTCATCGTAATCATCCCCCAGAATGAGGGCATGATCCTGGTCCGTGTGAGCCGTCTGTTCGCGGCGCCCTTGGCTGCCTAGTGCCGCCCAAGCCCAAGCGATGGGTGCGGGCCCCAGCTTTTGCTGACCCAGTTCCAGTAGCCGCTGGGTTAGGGCATCTGTGACCGTCACTATAGACTCGCCTAGTGCCGTGCCGTCGGCCCCCATCGCCACCAGCTGGCATTGTAGTTGCGATAACCGGCGGCCGATGCGGATCAGTTCTTCACGGGTTGTGGCGGCATGGGCGTCACGCACCAGATGTACCGTGTTGGTGCTCTGATGGCGCAACAGGTCGGAGGTAGAAATGATGCCGCATAGTCGGCGGCCTTCCATAACTGGAAGGTGATGTATATTGCGGCGCGAGAAAATGAGCGAAGCCTCGAAGGCGAGGGTATTAGGCGTCACCGTTTCCAGGTCAGTGGTCATAATGGTCGAAACCGGTTCCTGCGGCGAGCGTCCCGCAGCAAGACAACGCCGACGTAGGTCTCGGTCGGTCACCAGGCCGAGCAGCTGGTCGTGCTCGACGATCAGCAGGGCTGAGATCCCCTGTTCGCTCATAATGCTGGCGGCTTCCTGGATGGAGATATCCGGTCGGCTCGTAACCGGCGTACGGCGGATCAGCGATGAGACAGTGGTGCCCATGAGCGCACTTGTAAGACCATCGCGGGATTGTAGGTGGCGTAAGGCCTGCTGGAGGCGTTCACGATTACTGCGTTCAAAGTGCAGCGCGAACTCCGGGTACTGCTTGCCAAGACGTGTGAATGCCTCGAGCGGAAGCCGGTAGAACAGACTATCCTCGGTCAGTTGGCAGGACGGCGCCAGTGAGGCTTCGTGCTTGTAGAAATCACCTTCCGCCAGCTTGTCGATCAGCGTGCCATCATCTTTCGAGCGTAGTTCCAGCGCGCCACTGCGCAGGATCCACAATCCGTCGGACGGAGAGGGAGGGAACGTGCTGCCGCGCCGGCAATAGCGCACGGTCATTCGTTCTGGTAACCGATCCAGTGCCTCATTCGGTAGGGCAGCAAACACCGGGATTCGGCTCAAGAAATCACGAATTTCCCATAATTCGGCGGCCATGTTGTTCTCCTGCGCGGAGGCTTTTTTATGATGGTAGGACGTAGGTTGCCCGGCCGATCATAAAAAAGCCCCCGGATAGTTCCGGGGGAGCAGACCAAAGTTATCGGTCCGCAGGTTCTCTTATTCATTGGGGGATTTCAGTATGCACGCGGTATGCGCACATCTTCCACCATCTGCTGGATATGCGCCGGTGGCGGTGTGGTCGCTTTAGATACCACGTAGGCCACGACAAAGTTGAACAACGCCCCGATCGGGCCGAAAGAGCCTGGCGAGATGCCAAAGATCCAGCCATCGGGGTTGTCTGGCAGCATGTTGGTGCCGGGGATAAAGAACCAGCCCTTGTAAGTAAAGATGTACAGCAGGGTGGTGACTAGGCCCGCGATCATGCCGGCCACCGCGCCCTTGTTGTTGATGGTCTTGCTGAAGATGCCCATCATCAGAGTCGGGAACAGCGAAGCGGCGGCTAGACCAAAGGCCAGTGCCACGACCTCGGCCGCAAAGCCGGGTGGGTTAAGACCGAAGTAGCCCGCTAGCAGGATGGCCCCTACCATCGCCAGCCGGCCGGCGAGCAGTTCGCGTTTCTCTGAGATCTGTGGCATGAATACGCCTTTGAGCAGATCATGCGAGATCGCCGAGGAAATGGCCAGCAGTAGACCGGCGGCGGTTGACAGTGCTGCGGCGATACCACCAGCTGCTACCAGCGCAATCACCCAGTTGGGCAGATTGGCGATTTCCGGGTTGGCCAACACCATGATGTCGCGGTCGACAGTCATTTCGTTACCTTGCCAGCCGAATTCTTCTTCAGCCTTGGCGGCAAACTCCGGATTGCGGTCATTGTAGTATTGAATGCGGCCATCGTTGTTTTTGTCTTCGAACTTCAACAGCCCAGTGTTTTCCCAAGTGCGCATCCAATCTGGGCGATCCTCCATAGCTAGGTTGCCTTCAGCGCTGCCGACCTCACCTGGTTGTACTGTTTTGATCAGGTTGTAGATCGCCATCGCCCCCACCGCTGGAGCTGTGGTATAGAGGGCGGCCATGAATAATAGCGTCCAGCCAGCGGAACGGCGGGCATCATGCACGCGCGGTACGGTGAAGAAGCGCACGATCACATGCGGTAGGCCGGCGGTACCGATCATCAGCGCCATGGCTAGCAGGAACATGTTAAGCATGCTGCCCTTTAGCTCTGAATAGGCGGCAAAGCCCAGGTCCACCAGCACCTTGTCCAGCGCGTGCAGCAGATATTGATCGCTGCCGTCGTTCAGGGTGCCACCAAGGCCGGTTTGCGGCAGGAAGTGGCCCGTCAGCTGCAAAGAGATAAATATCGCCGGAACGGTGTAGGCAAAGATCATCACCACGTACTGGGCGATCTGGGTGTAGGTAATGCCCTTCATGCCGCCGAGTACGGCGTAGAAGAACACGATGACCATGCCCGCGAGCAGGCCGATATGGATCGGCACTTCCAGGAAGCGGGAGAAGGCAATGCCCACGCCACGCATCTGGCCGATCACGTAGGTGATCGAGATCACCAGCAGACAAATCACTGCCACAATGCGGGCTGTCTGGGAGTAGAAGCGGTCACCCACGAACTCCGGCACCGTGAACTTGCCGAACTTGCGCAGGTATGGGGCCAGCAGCAGTGCCAACAATACAAAGCCGCCGGTCCAGCCCATCACATAAGCAGAAGCATCATAACCCTGGAAGGCGATCAGACCGGCCATCGAAATAAAGGAGGCCGCCGACATCCAGTCGGCCGCCGTAGCCATGCCGTTAGCAATCGGGTGGATACCCTTGCCAGCAACGTAGAATTCGCCGGTCGAGCCTGCCCGCGCGATCCAGGCCAGTGCGATGTATAACACAAAGGTTGCACCGACCACGATATAAGTGATTGTTTTCAGATCCATGGTGCGCTCCTGTCTTACTCTTCGTGCACGTCGAATTGACGGTCAATCGTGTTCATGCGCCAGGCGTAATAGAAGATCAAGGCCACGAAGGTGAAGATTGATCCCTGTTGGGCGAACCAGAACCCGAGTGGATAGCCGCCGATACTGATATTGTTAAGCACCGGTGCCAGCAGAATCCCAAACCCGAAAGACACCACGAACCAGATCACCAAGCAGAAGGTGATCAGCCTTAGGTTGGCCTTCCAATAGGCCTCCCGGCTGTTATCGGTTTGTTGCATTTTTATACTCCCATTATTGAAAAGTCACGTCGCCTGTTCCGACGACTCGTTCTTGACTCCATGAGAAAAATCACAGCTGGTAATCCATTGCCAGCTTGGCCTGTAGCTTACGCGCTTGACGGAAGGACTCCTTAAGAATACGCCGATCCAGCTCGTTGAGCGTATCCGGGTTGACGTGGTTACTCAGCGCCTGCCCTTTGGCCCGCTGAGCCTGATGCGTACGCAGGCGCAAGAGTTGAATATATTGATAAGCCGCCACCCAGGCATCAACATCAGAGCGTTTGAGAGCGCCCTTAGCGGCGAGGGCATTCAGTCGCTCCACGGTGTTTACGGCCGGCACGCCATGAGCCAGCGCGAAAATGCGGGCCGCGTCCACGTAGGGGGTTACGCCGTTGAGTTTCAGATCCAGCGTGTTGGAATACTGGCCGCGTGTTTCGACCTTGAAATCACGGATCAGCCCTAGCGGTGGTCGTAGCCGCAGAGCGTTCTCGGCCATCTGGCGACGGAAACGGCTATTGCGGACGGTGCGATCCAACAGCCACTCGCGCAGGGATTCTGCGGCATTGGCATCGCCCTCGATAACCCGGAAATCGAAGAAAATGCTGGACTTGAGCAGATGCTCCGGGGTGCCCTGGTCGATCCAGCGGGCAAAGCGTGCCTGCCATTCCTCTGCGGTTAGGCAGCACTCGGGGTTGCTGGCCATAATATTGCCCGGGCAAAGCGTAAAGCCGCATTCGGCTAATGCCTGATTGATGCGTTTGGCCAACGGTAGCAAGCGTTGGCGCGCCTCGTCGGCGTTCATACCAGGCGGGACTTCAAACAGGATACCGTTATCTTGATCGGTCTTTAGCGTCTGCTCCTGGCGTCCCTCGCTGCCAAAAGCTAGCCAGCTGTAACGCACGCCCGGATCGCCCATTTCGGTGGTGCACAGTTCAATGATCCGGCGGGTGATCCGGTCATTGAGTAGAGTGATCATCTGTCCGATCTGCTCGGACTGGGCCCCCTGGGCGATCAGTTGGCTGACTAATTGCGGGATGTCTTGAGTGGTGTGAGCAAGGGCATCGACTGTCTCGGCTAAGTTAATGCTGCGCGACAGCTGCACCAATCCGATCCGACGGGTGGAGAACAGATCCCGCTCGGAGAGAACGCCGACCAGTTTTTGTCGCTCCACCACGCAGACATGACCAAAACCGCGTTCAGCCATCAGCATAGCGGCCTCAAAGGCATAGGCGTGACTGGAGACCGCCACCGGGTTTGGGGTCATGACTTGCTCGATGGGGGCATCGAGCGGGGTTTGTGGCAAGGCGACTCGGTCCAGCAAATCATGTAGGGTGAACAGCCCCAGTGGTCGTTGGTCGGTGTCGGTAACGATGATGCTGCCGATGCGCTGTGCCTGCATGGACCGCAAGGCGTCCCGGATCGCAGTGTTTGGTGGGCAGGTGACCGGCTCGCGCTGGATACATTCGGCCACGCGCAGGCTCAGGATTGGTCCGCCAGCCTGCTGGTGCAGGGCCTGGGCCTGGATCTGGTGCTGGACTTGGTCGAGCAGGTTAGCCAGGCGGCGGGTGCAAAAATCCGCGAAGGCGGGACTTTGCTTGAGAAAGTATTCGAAGTCCTCGCGAGGAAGTTCTAAGCAGACGCAATCCTCGGCGGCCCGGTGCACCGTACGTACCGGGCGGCGGCCGAGCAGCGCACCGATTGGGAAGCACTCGCCGGCTGTCAGTTCCCAGGCATTGCCGGAAATTTGCTCATCCTCTGAGGGGTTTTCACCGCGCACCCGCCCTTGACGAATAATGATGAAACGGTCTGCCGGACCGCTGTCCGGGTCGGTAATCTTCGCGCCGCGTGGGTGGAAGGTCTGTCGTAGCCTGTTGGTCAGCCAGGTTAGCTGTGCCGGTTCGATCTGATCAAATGGCGCATGTCGACGCAGGAATTCCAGCGTCGATTGCAGCGGTGGGTTCTGGTTTTCCGATTCGTTCATCGTCCTCGGCAACTCGGGCGGCGTTAAAAGTAAAGCGATTATAAGCAAAATATGCGTCATGACTGCGCGTGGCCGTTACCCCGCCTGAGCGCGTATCAACGACCTTAAAAGCTTAGGGACGTATGATGGGTATTGTCACGCATAATAATGCGATGGATATGGCGGTTGATTGCCAGCGGCGGTAATGCAAGCACCCAGGCCGCCTCTTCGATTACTGATGTGACGGTTGTGCTGTTCAGTAGGGCGCATCTTAGGCTTGCGCAGCACGCAAGCTGCGCAGCACATCGGCGGTATTGGGACGAACCCCGCGCCAGAGAAAGAAGCTCTCGGCGGCCTGCTCAACCAGCATGCCGAGTCCGTCCAGGGCCATAATGGCACCCTGCTCACGAGCCCAGCGCTGGAATACGGTGCGCTCTGTACCGTAGGCCATGTCATAGGCGATGGCCTGCTTGCCAAACAGGCCATCGGGCAGTGGTGGCAGATCTTTTGACAGGCTGGCCGAGCTGCCGTTAATCACCAAATCGAAGGTCTCCTTGCCTGCCCGCTCGGCCAGTGCCTCGAAACCGATTCCTTCAATATTGCCAACAAAGCCTGGGTTGGCATGGGCAAACATCTTTGCCAGCTCACGGGCCTTGTCGGCTGTGCGGTTCACAATGACTAATCGGGCTGGTTCATGTTCGAGAATCGGTCCGAGTACGCCACGCACCGCTCCGCCGGCGCCTATAACCAATACCCGCCGCGCCTGGATGGAGACGTGATGGGCGTTCAGATCGCGCACCAGTCCGACCCCGTCGGTATTATCACCGGTCAGGCTGCCGTCGGCTTCGAGGATCAAGGTGTTGACTGCCTTGGCAGACTCCGCCCTGGGGCTGACCCGGTCGGCTAGCTCGTAGGCTTGAAGTTTGAACGGAACAGTGACGTTCATGCCTTTTCCGCCCTCCGCCAGGAACTGTCTGACCGTTTCGGGAAAGCGGTCCAGTTCGGCCTCGATGGCTTCATACTGTAAAGTCTGGCCAGTCTGGGCGGCAAAGCTGGCGTGGATGAATGGCGACTTACTGTGCCCGATGGGGTTGCCGATGACGGCGTAGCGATCCATTGTGTTTTGTCTCGATGCATTGGCATGAACGTGAAGGGTAGGATAAGCTCAAAAGTCCATTCGGTAAATGTGGTCTGCCGTGACGGGTTTTCACCCTAAAAGGGTGCTGCTAGCGGCGTACTATTCAAGGAGTGCTCAATGTCTGAACCGATTTTGTGGCTCTTGGTTATTTTGGCGATTGCCGTTTCGGTAATGGTTGGTTATTTCCTGGGACGTGGCAATGCCGATCGGAAAAAAGTGGACGAATTGGAAAAGCAGCTGGCAGAACAGAACAAGGCGCTGAGCCAGCGTCAGGAGGAAATGGAGCGTTATCGACAGGAAGTGCATGCCCACTTTGACAAGACGGCGACGTTATTCGTCTCAATGGCCGGAGCTTACAAGGCGCTCTATGATCACCTCTCCGAAGGCTATGACAAGCTGGCTGACAAGTCGCAGCAAAAAGTGCTGCCCGACCGGCCCGGCGCGTTGCTGGAGGAGGTACACGCTACCGATTCCGCATCCAAGTTAGGCGAACGGTCGGATCCCGTTGTCGATATTCCCGAACCGGTTGATGAGCAACCAGAGAAAGTCGTCGTGGCGCCAGAAGAGGCGGATTTGACCACTGCCGAACCCGAGCCGAAGCCGGAGTCGTCAAGTCAGATGGATGTCCTAAACGATCAGTCTCGTACGGAAGACGAATCGAAAGATCATTCTCGTGCGGAAGACATGCCAAAAGATCAGTCCCGTAAGGAAGACGTGCCGAAAGATCAGTCCCAGACGAAAGATATGCCGAAAGACCAGTCCCGTACGGAGAAGGAACGCAAGCAGCATGAGCAGGAGGAGCTGGCGGACGAGCGTTTGGAATCCGCATCCGAGGACAACAAGGGGTCGGACAAGCCTTTACGACCATGAGTGTGTATGAATGTCGCTTTCGTGTTCCAAAGCGGTTATCGGGGTTCTTCTGACGGTTCTATCTAGTTGGAACCGGATTACCCGCGCTGATTTTTTTGACAAATCGTTATTAAAAGGGGCCGGGATTTGATTGAAGTTCGCAAGCGCGGGGGTGTGCGGGAGCCGTTTTCGGAGGAAAAGCTGCGTCTTTCGTTGCAGCGCGCGGGCGCGTCAGATGCTCAGGTTGAGGAGGTGGTCGAGGAAGTCACCCGTCGCATGTACGACGGTATTACCACCTTCAAGGTCTATCGCATGGCACGTCAGGCGCTCAAGCGTCGTTCCAAGCGAGCTTCACTGACCTATAGCCTCAAGCGGGCGCTTCTGGACCTGGGGCCGACGGGTTATCCCTTCGAACAATTTTGCGGCCGGTTGTTCGAGGCCATGGGCTATCGTGTTCGATATAATCAAACCATTGCCGGGCGCTGCGTCAGCCACGAGGTGGATCTGATCGCTGAAAAGAACGGCGAGCGATTATTCGCCGAGTGCAAGTTCCACAACAATCCTTCCCACAAGAACGACGTCAAGATTCCGCTTTACATTCAGGGTCGAGCCCAAGATCTGGCTGGCAGTGAAGATGGTAGCCACCATGCGTTTTGGATTCTGACCAATACAATCTTTTCTGAGGATGCGCTTCGGTATGGTGAGTGCGTCGGGCTAATACTAGCGGGCCATAACACCGACCATTTCCCCCTGACCCGCGAGCTGATCAACCGTCATGGTCTGCATCCGGTAACCTGCATGACCCGGCTCAAGGTCGGGCACAAGCGAATCCTGATCGACAACAACGTGATTTTATGTCGCGAACTGCTCGAAAAGCCGGAGCATTTGGATCTGCTCGGCCTTACTCACAAGCAGCGCGAGCAGGTGCTGAATGAGGCACGTGACATTCTCGAATGCGCCCGCGTGAGGAAACACCCATGAAACTGACCAGCTATGGCGGCGCCGAGACAGTGACCGGCTCCAAACATCTGCTTGAAGCAGGCAGTCTGCGCATCCTGATTGATTGCGGTATGTTCCAGGGCGAAAAGTCGGGCCGGCTGATGAACTGGGAAGCGCCGCCTTTCGACCCGAAAAGCATCGATGCGGTGTTTTTAACCCACAGTCATTTGGATCATAGCGGTTACCTGCCCAGACTGGTGCGCAGTGGCTTTCGTGGGCCGATTTACTGTACTCAGCCGGCGCGAGAAGTCACCCGCATCATCCTGCTGGATTCGGCTCGACTTCAGGAAGAGGATGCCGAGCAGGCCAACCGTGGCGGCTGGTCCAAGCACAAACCGGCGTTACCCTTGTATGACACAAACGACGTGGAAGTGACACTGCGCCAGTTTCGTAGTGTCGAATACGGCCAGCCGTTCACCGTCGGTAATGACCAAGACAAGATGACCTGTTGTTATCACTATGCCGGCCACATTCTAGGGGCGGCGGGTATTGAGATCACTTATGATGGCCATCGGGTCTGGTTCTCCGGTGATATCGGACGACTAGAGGACATCCTGATGTATCCACCGCGGCCTCCGGCAGCCGTGGACACGTTGGTGATGGAATCGACCTACGGCGACCGGCTGCACTCGAAGGAAGACCCCTCCGAGCGACTGGCACAGATTCTGCGCGACATCGTTGACAACAAAGCCGTATTGCTGGTGCCGTCTTTTGCGGTTGGTAGGGCCCAGTTATTGTTGATCATGCTGGACCGGCTGATGCGAGCCGATTCCTCGCTGGAAATGCCGGTTTATCTGAGCAGTCCGATGGCGACACGAGTCTCGGCACTGTATGAAAAATTTCATGGCGAACATCGTATCGATGAGGTGGAGATTGCCCAAGTCTTTAAGCGGGTTCGCATGGTCGAGCATTTCGAGCGAGCCGCACGCCTCAATCGCCGTGAAGGTGGTCCGATGGTGATCGTAGCCGGTGCCGGCATGCTTACCGGTGGGCGTATCCTCGGTCATCTGCTGGCCCATGGCAACAATCCGCACAATATCGTACTGCTGACCGGCTACCAAGCACCTGGCACCCGTGGGCATACTCTCGCCTCGGGAGAGCGCACTCTTAAGATGCATGGCAAAGAGATGACCATACAGGCGCGGGTCGAGATGCTTGATGGTCTCTCCGCCCATGCCGATCAAGGCGAATTGTTGCAATGGCTGGCCTCGGCGCCCAAGCCACCCCGACAGATCTGGCTGGTCCATGGTGAGCCTCAGGCCCGCGAGACACTGGCTGAGAAAATCCGCCAAACAATGGGCATCCCTTGTGATTCACTGGGTATCAACCATCCAGTGCAACTCAAAGGCGTTTCATGAGCTGCGACACCCATGGTTACCGGCTGCGCTGGATGATTTTTGTCATTAACACCCGAGGATGCCCTTGGGCGGCTAGAGGTCCGAGCCGCCGTCAACGACAAGGTCGGCAAAGGAGGAGAGGCGTATGTGGGGCAAGTTGATTATGCGGGCGATTTTCATCCTGTTGATCCTGCTCTTGCTGTTGCCATTTAGTCGTCCCTGAACAATTTTCTAAAATCAACAGCTCATTAGCTGGCTGACTGAAACAGGTGGCGGCTTTGGGTAGCTGATAGGCCCAGTAAAGAC
>Ga0209836_100052_pt1 | contig 22774 bp, 22 predicted proteins | sample ElbSprsedimmetaG_FD_184147 | JGI IMG/M metagenome (GOLD analysis project Ga0209836, IMG submission 184147) | Hot spring sediment bacterial and archeal communities from California, USA to study Microbial Dark Matter (Phase II) - Elbow Spring... ... | reverse complement strand
GGATCCGGACGACCCGGCCCAAATGGCAGGAGCCAATCGAGCCCTAGACGCGGTCTTCAGCCAGGTGCTCGCACTGGGAGGCACTCTGTCAGGTGAGCACGGCATTGGCTTTGTTAAGCGCGATTACGTCGGTCGTGAACTCGATGAGGTTTCCCTAACCACTATGCGCGACATCCAGAAAGTCTTCGATCCGTATGCCATCCTTAACCCCGGTAAGAAACTGCCTGCAGCTGACGACTGATCGTAGCCTTGCCGGAGCGCGTTCAGATCCTGTGTATACTTGGAGATCACTGCCCAACTCAGTGGCGTTCGCCTGCTTTATGAGCTCCTCGTTCTCCAGTACCAATGACCTTAGCACCATGCCTTAATTCTGAAAGCGCTGCTCAACCGAAGCGCAGTTACCTGACCTTAGCGCAAGCATAATAAATGGCTCCATCCCGAATCGCTCAAAAGGTATCTGCGTATATGGGACAGAAGAAACTCGCGGTATACTGTTCGAAGGATCCTACCTGCCTTCGCAAAGAGGTATGCAGGCAGCCACTCTCTGCTTCGCCATGGCTAAACTTAGCAATACTGATCAACAATACCCTTTCCTAAAAGATCACCCGGCGAGCCGAATCGTTCACTAGCAGCGCAGGCCATTCGGAACATGTCATGGTCAGGCGACTGTTTTCGGCTACACTTTCCAACTAAGTGGTGTATCCGTACCCGCCAACAACATATCACCGATAAGGATCCCGCTCTTGATGACGGTGCTTGCACTCATCACTGCTACTCTTTACTTGATCGCCACCGCCCTGTTCGTCCAGCGAATTCGCCGAGGGGACTGCGCGGGAAGCGGGGATCGCTTGCGCTATATTGCTCTGAGCGTAGCGGCACTGGCATTGATCGGCCACGGCATACTGCTCTACGACTGCCTGCACTGCGATATCAGCAATAGCTTAGACCTGCGGGTAGTCAATGCCCTGTCTCTGATTATGTGGATGACCGCGCTGCTGATCATGGGCTCAGCCCTTCGCCACCCCGTGGAGAACCTAGGCGTACTAGTGCTACCTCTGGCAGCGCTAGCGATGCTGCTGGCCCAATTCACCGGCGGACCTAAAGTCGCCAAACCTGTAGAGCCTGGCGTCGACGCCCATATTTTGATCTCACTCATAGCCTACAGCCTGCTGACATTAGCTGCTCTGCAAGCGTTGACCCTAGCTTGGCAACACCGCGCTCTGCGCTCGCGTTATCCCAATGGATTGGTACGACTGCTGCCGCCGCTAACATCGGTGGAACACCTGATGTTCAGCTTCATCTCCGTCGGCTTCGGACTGCTAACCTTGGCCTTACTGACAGGCTTTTTGTTCCTCGAAGATATTTTCGCTCAGCACCTGGTCCATAAGACGGTGCTGTCGATTATCGCTTGGCTGATTTTTGCTGGCCTGCTAATTGGCCGTCAGGTTGCCGGCTGGCGTGGGCGCACTGCTGTCAAATGGACACTCACTGGCTTCGGCATGCTGCTACTGGCCTATTTTGGCAGTAAAATCGTCCTCGAATGGATCTTGGGAATTTATTGACGGCGCCTTACACTCTGCAGTCTGTCAAAACCACGGATACGATCCGACCTTGAGCGAGATACCCTTAGGTGTGCTATTTGGCACACTGTCCATCCTGATTATCCTCTCCGGATTTTTCTCCAGTTCGGAAACTGCGCTGATGGCGCTAAACCGCTACCGGTTACGCCATCTGGCCCGTCAAGGGCACCGGGGGGCAATCCTAGCCCAAAAGCTACTAGACAAGCCGGACCGCCTGATCGGGCTAATCCTCTTGGGCAACAATTTCATCAATATCCTCGCCTCGGCCATCGCCACTGTGATTGGCTTGCGTCTATTTGGGGACAGCGGCATCGCCATCGCAACTGGTGTCATGACGTTACTCATCCTGATCTTCGGCGAGGTAGCACCCAAGACTGCGGCGGCGCTGCATCCCGAGCGGATCGCCTTTCCTGCCGCCTTCGTTTATTCAATCCTTATCCGACCACTGCTGCCAGTGGTCAAGCTCATTAACCTATTGGCCAATGGGCTGCTGCGGCTGTTCCGGATCGACCCCAACGAAATTCGCAGCTATGCGCTGTCAGCGGACGAGCTACGCACCATCGTTCATGAATCGGGCCAGAAGCTCGACAGCCAGCACAAGGAAATGCTGATGTCAGTTCTAGAGCTGGAGGATGTCTATGTAGAGGACATCATGGTGCCCCGCGCCGAAACCTACGGCATCGATCTAGACGAGGACTGGAACAATGTGCTCAATAAACTGAAGCAGAGTCCTTTCAGCCGTCTGCCGGTCTACCACGGTAGTCTGGACAATGTTATCGGTAGCATCAATGTGCGCCGGCTGTTCGGACCACTGATGGACAACACGCTCACCCCGCAGCTGCTCAAGCAGCTCTTGCGCGAGCCTTACTTTATCCCTGAAGGTACTCCGTTGACTACCCAGCTGTTGAACTTCCAGCGTCATAAACGCCGCTCGGCGCTAGTGGTGGACGAATACGGCGATGTACTCGGCTTGGTAACCGTAGAGGACATCCTCGAAGAGATCGTAGGTAAGTTCACCACTGCCCCAGACTCAACCCGCGAGGAAATCATCGCCCAGCCCGACGGTAGCTTTATCATCTGCGGCTCGACACCCATTCGTGAGGTCAATCGCAAACTAGGTGTCAACCTGCCGACTGAAGATGTCAGTACCATCAATGGCCTGATCATGGAATACCTCGAGGCGCTACCCACAGTTGGCGCCAAGCTGACGCTGAACGATGTCTATATTGAGGTGCTATCGGTCAAGAAGCGGGCAGTAGACAAGGCTTTGGTCCGCTATGTGGGCAGCAAGCAGGAACCGAACTGATGGCCAAAGCCAAAACCCGTTATGTCTGTCAGAAATGCGGCGCCGCCAGCCCCAAATGGACAGGACAGTGCAGCGAATGCGGTGCTTGGAACAGCCTGGTCGAACAACGTCTACCCACCTCATCCAGCGGACGCAACCGCGGCTATGCTGGCGAGACAGCGCAAATCATCGAGCTGGCAAAAGTCGAGATCACCGACACCGCTCGCCAGCCCACCGGCTTGGACGAACTTGACCGGGTTCTTGGCGGTGGACTGGTACAGGGCTCGGTGGTGCTGCTTGGCGGTGACCCCGGCATCGGAAAGTCCACCCTGCTTCTGCAGACTATGGCGCTGCTCAATGATCGACTCAACGGCCTGTATGTCACCGGCGAGGAATCGTTGCAGCAGGTGGCACTGAGGGCCAAGCGCCTCGGACTGCATGCAGGCGGCCTCAAATTGATGAGCGAAACCTCGGTAGAGCAAATCATTGCCGCTAGCGAGCGGCTGCAACCAAAGCTGATGGTAATCGACTCGATCCAGACCCTGCACACCGAGGAGTTAAGTGCCGCCCCCGGCTCGGTCTCGCAGGTGCGCGAGGCAACCGCCCAACTGGTACGTCTGGCCAAGACGCGGGGCATTTCAGTGTTCATCGTCGGCCATGTCACCAAGGAAGGCGCGCTGGCCGGACCAAGGGTGCTGGAGCATATGGTCGACACCGTACTGTATTTCGAGGGCGAGCCCGGTGCCCGCTTCCGGGTGGTGCGTGCAGTCAAAAACCGTTTCGGCGCCGTCAACGAGCTGGGCGTGTTTGCTATGACCGACACCGGCCTCAAGCCGGTCAGCAACCCTTCGGCCATCTTTCTCTCCCGGCATGAAACGCCAGTATCCGGCAGCGTAATCATGGTCACCCGCGAGGGCACCCGTCCACTGCTTGTGGAGGTACAGGCGCTGGTAGCGGACAGTCCCTTAGGCAATCCGCGCCGGGTGGCAGTGGGGCTGGAGCAAAACCGCCTGGCGATGCTGCTGGCGGTAATGCATCGTCATGGCCAGATCGCAATGTTCGACCAGGATGTGTTCCTGAATGTGGTCGGTGGCGTGCGTGTAGTGGAGACTGCTGCTGACCTGGCTACCCTGCTTGCGATACTCTCGAGCTTCCGCAACCGACCGCTGCCGCCGGATCTTGTCGTATTTGGCGAGGTCGGTCTGGCCGGCGAGATTCGCCCCGTTCCCGGCGGCCCGGAGCGACTGGTTGAAGCGGCCAAGCATGGCTTCAAACGGGCCATTGTCCCCAAGGCCAATGCTCCGTCACGCCCCATCGAGGGTCTGACGGTGACAGCGGTTTCCCAGCTGGCCGAGGCGCTGGACCAGCTTTGAATCCCATCCCAACTGGACATAACGCCATGCCTGGTCAACAGCGCTGCCCTTAAAACAGGCCAAACCCGCTATACTGTTCGTCATCAACAAAAAGGCCTAATCGACCATGAGTGAAATTGCCCCTAAGCCCGAAGACCAGAACATCGTCGCCCGTTTCGAAAGCGCGATGAAAGAGCTTGAAGAGCTGGTGGCGCGTATGGAATCCGGTGATCAGCCGCTGGAAAAGGCACTGGAGGATTTCGAGCGCGGCGTACAGCTCACTCGGCTTTGCCAGCAGGCACTGGATGTCGCCGAGCAGCGAGTGCGCATCTTAAGCGAGGACAACGGCGACTGGGAACAGCCAAAGGCCACGACTAGTGCCGACGACGACTTGCCGCTCTGAAGGCTGCCTGTGACCGCTTTTTCTCTGGACGATTACCAGCAACAGATACGCCAGCAGACCGAGGCTGCGCTCAGGCAGGTATTGGCCAATCTGCTGGCCGATACCCCACCTCATCTCGCTGAAGCGATCCGCTATGCCGTCCTTGATGGTGGCAAGCGCATGCGTCCGCTGCTGGTCCATGCTGCTGCCAAACTCAATCCGCAGGCCTCCGCTGCGGCAGCCCGTCATGTAGGCATGGCAATCGAATTCATTCATGTCTATTCGTTGATTCATGACGATCTACCAGCGATGGACGACGACGATCTGCGTCGCGGCCGCCCCACTGTTCACCGCCTTTGGGACGAAGCCACAGCCATCCTGGCAGGTGATGCTCTGCAGCCGATGGCTTTCAGACTTCTGGCCAACACCCCCGATATCGACGCCGAAACCCGGTTGTCATTGATCACCACGCTGGCCGAGGCAGCCGGCCCTGCCGGCATGGTCGGCGGTCAGGCACAGGATCTGGCCGCAGTGGGTCAGACACTGGATCGCGCGGCGCTGACCGCCATGCACCGCGCCAAGACAGGCGCCCTGATACGTGCTGCCGTGCGCATGGGCGGCCTAATCGCAGGACTGACTCCTATTGAGCTGGCTCGACTCGACGCCTATGCCGATGCAGTAGGCCTAGCCTTTCAGGTGCATGACGATGTGCTGGATGAAATTGGTGATGAAAAGATCTTAGGCAAGCGCACTGGAGCTGACCGGGCCCGTTCCAAGCCATCGTTTACCAGCCTCTTAGGGATCGAGGGAGCCCGGCACTTTGCCAAAGAACTGGTGTCGACTGCGCTATCCGAACTGGATTGCTACGATAGCCGGGCCGACGCCCTGCGTGCCGTAGCCCGTTACACGATTGAGCGTACTGTCTGAAGTGCCTGAAAAATTTCTAAACCTCCTTCGCGACATCCATAGTCCGCACGATCTGCGGCGGTTGGGGCGAGATCAGCTCAAAGCACTAGCCGAAGAGTTACGCCAGTACCTACTGCACAGTGTGGCACGGACCGGAGGACACTTGGCTGCCAACCTCGGCGTGGTTGAGCTGACGATCGCCCTGCACTATTGCCTAAACACCCCCGAAGACCGGCTGGTCTTTGACGTCGGTCATCAGGCTTATGCCCATAAGATTCTCACCGGCCGCCGTGAAGGCATGGCCAAACTACGCAGCCGCGAGGGCTTATCTGGCTTTACACGCCGGGATGAAAGCCCCTATGACCCCTTCGGGGCTGGCCACTCCAGCACATCAATTAGCGCGGCACTCGGCATGGCGCTGGCCGCCCGCCTGAAAGGTGAGAAACGACGCGCTATAGCCGTGATCGGTGACGGGGCACTAACTGCTGGCCAAGCCTTCGAGGCTCTCAATCATGCCGGTAGCACCGGTGCCGACTTGCTCGTGGTACTCAACGACAACAACATGAGCATCTCACCCAATGTCGGCGCGCTGACAGAACACCTCACCCGCCTGCGCACCGCGCCGGTGATCAATCGCCTGCGCGAGGGAAGCCGCGAACTGCTGGCGCCAATTCCACCGCTGCGCCAACTGGTCGAGGAGATGCGTTCGCGAATCAAGGGAGCATTAGGTGCCGATAGTCTATTCGAACATCTAGGCTTCGCTTATTTCGGCCCGATCGATGGTCACGATCTGCCACTGCTGATCGACACAATCAACAATATCAAAGATTTCTCTGGCCCTACTCTGCTGCATGTGGTTACTCAGAAAGGTCGTGGCTTTGCCGAGGCCGAGACGGATCCGACCCGTTTTCATGGCGTCAGCCAGTTCGACCCGACTGCGCCCAGTAAGTCGCCCACAGAGGCAATGAGCTGGACCGACGGCTTCGGTCAGTGGCTGGAAGAGACAGCCAGCAACGACCCACGCGTAGTCGCTATCACGCCTGCTATGAAGGAAGGCTCGGGCCTAAGTGGCTTTGCCGCGAAATTTCCCCAGCGCTTCTACGATGTCGGCATCGCCGAACAACATGCAATCACTCTAGCAGGCGGCCTCGCCACTGAGGGCCTTAAGCCGGTGGTCGCCATCTACTCGACCTTTCTGCAACGTGGCTATGACCAGCTAATTCATGACATTGCGTTACAAAACTTAGATGTGCTGTTCGCCATCGACCGGGCCGGCCAAGTTGGACCCGATGGGGCCACGCATGCCGGCAGTTTCGATATTGCCTTTTTGCAATGCATTCCAAACATGCTGCTGATGGCACCCGCAGACGGCGTGAGCTTATCCGCCATGCTGCAACTGGGCTTAGATCATAATGGCCCTGCCGCGGTGCGCTATCCACGCGGCAAGCTACCCACACTTTCCGGACTGCCACCGGTTGAATACGGCAAGGCCGCCATCCTACGGCAATCGACTCTCGCCACTACCCAGCCACGAGCGTTGCTCATCGCCGTTGGTAGTATGGTCGAAGTCGCACAACAGGTCGCTGAGGAGCTGGACGCGACGCTCATCGACCTTCGCTTTATCAAACCACTGGATATGCATACTCTGCGAACACAGGCGGCGACACACAGCCATCTCATTACAGTAGAGGAAGGTGCGATTACTGGCGGGGTCGGCCAAACCATTACTGCCCGGCTGAATAATACTGGTCTGACACTGCCGGTGCTAAATCTTGGTATTCCCGACCAATTTATCGAGCATGGCAGCCGCGAACAATGCCTTGCTGACTGTGGGCTTGACCCCGATAAGATAGCCGTTAACATTCGCCAGTTTATGACCAATTCGGTCAAGAATTAACAAAGAGTACGCCATGGCAAGCTACACGCTCCGAGTCGAAACCGAATTTGCCGCCGCTCACTTGCTGCGCGGCTATGAAGGTAACTGCGCCCGTTTGCATGGCCACAACTGGAAGGTCGAAGTCGAAATGGAGGGAGAAAAGCTTGACAGCGTCGGCATGCTAATCGACTTCAAAACCATAAAGAGAGCCGCCAAGCAGGTGGCCGACCGCCTCGATCACCAGTATCTTAACGAAATTGCGCCCTTCGATAAAATCAACCCCACAGCGGAAAATATCGCCGCCTGGTTTTTCACCGAGGTCGGTAAGCTTTTGAACACCCCGACCGCCCGGGTGACGGCCGTCACTGTCTGGGAAACCGATCGGGCCGCCGTCACCTATCGGGACTGAGAATGAATAACCACCCTGTCATACCGGACGTCCAGTCCAGCAAGGACCACCGCAATATCGCCATCGACCAGGTCGGCATCCGCGATATACGCCATCCTGTCATCATCTCTGACGGCGCCGAGCAGCAGCATAGCATTGCTACCTGCACCCTGACCGTCGGATTGCCGCACGATCGTAAGGGCACCCATATGTCGCGCTTTGTGCAGATGCTCAACGAGGCGCCGCTGGTCCTGTCGATCTGCGGCATGAATGACTGGGTGACCGCGATGGCCAAGCGCCTAGAAGCTACCACTGCCCACGCCGCTTTCCGCTTCACCTACTTCCGCAACAAGCCAGCGCCGGTATCAGCTGTACCTAGCTTGGTGGATAGTGAAGTCACGCTGATCGGAAAACTGGACGAAAAGGGACATGAAACGCGAGTCAAGGCGGTGGTACCGGTGACCAGCCTCTGCCCCTGCTCCAAGGAAATCTCCGCGTACGGCGCCCACAACCAGCGCTCGCACATTACCGTCGAGGCGGTAGTTACTGAACCTAGTAGCCTGACACTTAAGAGCCTTATTGACACTCTGGAGGCCCAAGGTTCCTGCGAGTTGTGGGGTATCCTCAAGCGCCCGGACGAGAAATACATCACTGAACGCGCCTATGATAACCCGAAGTTTGTCGAGGATATTATCCGTGATGTCGCCGTTGCCCTAAACGCCCTGCCCGGTATCGGTGCCTACCGTGCGGAAGTGGAAAACTTCGAGTCCATTCATAACCACTCAGCCTGGGCAGTGATCGAGCGCGGCCAGCTGTAAGCTTCTGTGCTCCGAGCAGCAGAAAGCCCAGCAAACCCGCTGGGCTTATATCTTTTGTCCCCGCATGAGGCTGGTCAGGCTTAGGCACGCAGCAAATCACGACCTGCGAGGCTTCGCCCCTTGCTCTACGCCCCCGCTTTGGGAAAAGCGGTACCTCAAGCACGCCCCATTAACGCCCCTCACGACGTTGCGTTGGAGTATATAAATTCAGTACACCGATCCGATACTTCTGCGCAGCAGATTTGAACAAGCTTCAATGTAACGCTTGCGACGGAATAGCAGCTGTAAACGGCTGCCACCCACCTGATACCAAAGCACAGCGGCACGGATACCGGCCAGCAGCACTGCACGGATCTTGCCGGCAATTTCCTCGCGCTCCAGCAAGGACTGCTCACCATTGACCACTACCTTTGGGGTCAGGTTGCTTATGGTCTCGCGGTAAAGACGGTTCAAGTCACGTACCAAGCCATCGGTCAGACCATTGGCTTCCCAGTCAGGTTTAAGCGCATTGAGCCGGTCATGTACCTGTTTTGGCATGGACCCAGCGCGCATAAACTGCTGCGACAGCTGGATCAATGTCAGGGCGTAGCGGGTCAGTTCCACATCGCGCTCCTGACCACTCAGGGACAATCGCAGCTGCTTGAGACCTTCACTGACACCCTGCACGCCACCAAATACGTCAGCGGTATCCTTCGGATCGAAATTGAATAGGGATCCAAGCGAGCTTTTTAGTGCTGACTCAGCAACGGTGCCCTTATAGGCCAGTTGACGCACCAGCAATGCTGCTTGGGCCACCCCAGCGAGGGCCAGTGCTTGTTCTTCGATGGTATAGCTCATAAGACTTCAATCATTGATCGCGTATTCGATAACTGCGCCGCCCAAACACAGGTCGCCATCATAGAATACGATAGACTGCCCCGGTGTCACAGCGCGCTGAGGTTGTTCAAAATCCACCCGCAGTTGTTCACCTTGCAGGCGCACATAACAAGCCTGATCCGCCTGACGATAGCGGATTTTGGCCTGACATGAGAAATCAGTGGCTGGCGTCTGATTAATCCAGTGTATCTGGCTCGCCACTAGCGCTGACTTAAACAACGCCGGATGGTTCTTGCCTTGGGCGACCAGCAACACATTGCGTTCCAGATCCTTGTCAACCACAAACCAAGGCTCATCAGAATAACCCTTGAGCCCACCAATCCCCAGCCCCTGGCGCTGGCCAATGGTGTAAAACATCAGCCCCTGATGGCGACCAATCACCTTACCATCGAGTGTCTCGATATCCCCCTGCTGTGCCGGCAGGTAAGTTTTAAGAAACTCGGTGAAGCGGCGTTCGCCGATAAAACAGATGCCGGTGGAATCCTTCTTATTGGCAGTCTGCAAACCCGCCTTCTTCGCAAGACGACGCACCTCAGGCTTTTGCAGCTCGCCAAGCGGGAATAGCGCCTTCGAGAGCTGCTCACTATTGAGAGCATATAGAAAATAACTTTGATCCTTATTGGTATCGAGCCCTTTGCGCAGATAGCTGCCATTTGCCTTGTGCTCGACTCGCGCATAATGACCAGTGGCGATATAGTCAGCCCCAAGCTCGAGCGCATAATCGAGGAAAGCCCGGAACTTGATCTCGCGATTGCAAAGAATATCTGGATTGGGAGTGCGACCAGCCCGGTATTCAGCCAAAAAATGCGTGAACACCTTATCCCAGTAATCCTGCGAAAAATTCACATAATGAAACTCAATTCCCAAACTGTCTGCCACCGATAAGGCATCGAGCAAGTCCTGCTTGGCCGGGCAATGCGCAGCGTCATCGCCCTCCCAGTTCTTCATAAACAGTCCCTCGACTTCGTAACCGGCTTCCAGCAGCTTCAGCGCTGCCACCGACGAGTCGACGCCTCCGGAAAGCCCGACGATGACCCGTTTGCTCATGATTTACCCCGTAGGTCGAAATATTTCAATGTCGAGAGCGGTAGGCGGTGCCCGGCCAGATAGTCATGCACGCAAGCCATAACGAACGGCGAGCGATGTGCCGACTGCCGGGCGCGGATCTCGTCGAGACTCATGAACCGCGCCTCGACAACTCCCTCTTCCAGGGCCCGTGAGCGATCCGGCTCCCCTACTCGACCGACAAAAGCAAAGCGCAACCAGGTGCTGTCTGGCTGGTTGGCGTGGTAAATGCCCAGCAGCCCCTCGGGCTCAAAAGAGCGGGCCGTTTCCTCTAAAGTTTCGCGGATCGCAGCCTCAATCAGGCTCTCGCCCGGCTCCAGATGCCTGGCTGGCTGGTTGAGCATGATCGCACCACCGACGCGTTCCTCGACCATCAAGAACTGACCAGCAGACTCGACCACAACCGCCACGGTAATATGCATATTTGCGTTCATGGGCGAAATTTACCAGAAAGGCGCCAACGCTGCCCGCGTAAAAGCGAATGCAATTACGCCCAGCAGCTACGCCGGCTCGGTTCGTATCGGCCAGTATGATAGACCTGCAGAATGCCGCAGGCTTACGACGACTGACTGCTGACCTCGGATTAAATACGATGGTCAGTGCCACCCCGATGTGAAATCACCGCCATGTTTTTCAAAACCTTGTCCGCCCCATTTGCGATACCGCAGAACCCTAGCAGAAAGCTCGGTGGTCTGCCCATCAGGTACGGCGGGTCTGCTATCATTACGCACTTTCAAGCTCTTTCATATTCAGGATTTAAAGAAGATGGCCTACGACAAAATCTCCGTGCCGGCTGACGGCAACAAGATCACCGTCAATGCAGACGGTTCGTTGAACGTCCCGAATAACCCCATCGTGCCGTTTATCGAAGGCGATGGCATCGGCGTGGACATCACCCCAGTGATGAAGCGTGTCGTCGATGCGGCAGTAGAGAAGGCCTATGGCGGCCAAAAGAAGATCGCCTGGATGGAAGTCTATGCCGGCGAGAAGGCCAATGCGATCTATGGCGAGAATACCTGGCTGCCAGCCGAAACCATGGAAGCGATCAAGGAGTTCGTGGTCTCCATCAAGGGGCCGCTGACCACACCGGTCGGCGGCGGTATCCGCTCGCTGAACGTGACTCTACGCCAGGAGCTGGATCTGTATGTTTGCCTGCGTCCGGTACGTTATTACAAGGGTACCCCGAGCCCGTTGAAAGAGCCGGAGAAGACCGACATGGTCATTTTCCGCGAGAACTCCGAGGACATCTATGCCGGCATTGAGTGGGCGGCAGGCACCCCAGAGGCAAAGAAAGTGATCGCGTTTTTGCAGAAGGAAATGGGCGTCACTAAGATCCGCTTCCCGGAAACCTCCGGCATCGGCATCAAGCCGGTCTCCGCTGAAGGCAGCAAACGCCTGGTGCGCAAAGCCATCCAGTATGCGATCGACAATCACCGCGATTCGGTGACCCTGGTACACAAGGGGAATATCATGAAGTTCACCGAGGGCGGCTTCAAGATCTGGGGTTATGAACTCGCCAAGGAAGAGTTCGGCGCCCAGCCGCTGGACGGTGGTCCTTGGATGGTAATCAAGAACCCCAACAACGGTAAGGATATCGTCATTAAAGATTCGATTGCCGATGCCTTCTTGCAGCAGATTCTACTGCGTCCAGCCGAATACAGCGTCATCGCCACTCTCAACTTGAACGGCGACTACATTTCCGACGCGCTGGCGGCCCAAGTCGGCGGCATCGGCATCGCACCGGGCGCCAACCTCTCCGATTCTGTCGCTATGTTCGAGGCCACTCATGGCACCGCCCCAGACATCGCCGGCAAGAATATCGCCAATCCTTCGTCGATCATCCTCTCCGCCGAGATGATGCTGCGTCACATGGGCTGGAACGAGGCCGCCGATGCCGTTATCCGCGGTATGGAGGGCGCCATTCAGAGCAAGCGTGTCACCCACGATTTCGCCCGCCTGATGCGTGACGCCACTGAAGTCAGCTGCTCAGCCTTTGGCGATGAACTGATCCGCCATATGGATTGAAATGCCCTTCCGGGATTTTGGCGACGGCCTCTGGCCACCGCCCAAGGCCGTCGCCAGGCCCGGAGAGCACAAGGCCGCTTGATGCAGCGGGACAGTCCGTTCAGTAAAGTCGGATTCACCAAACCGCCAAACACACCAAAGCCCGGGCCAAAACAAACCCGGGCCTTGGTGCAAATCAGCTGGCAGCGACTTAGCGTAGCTGCTCGTTTATGCGCTCCAGCACGATGACATCAAAACGCGGCAGTTCGCCACCGGTGACGGTGATGTCTTCGACACGCAGCTGTGTACCACCATCGCGCTGAGGCTGCAGCTTCACGGTCATCTGCACCGAAATGTCGGCTTGGCGATCGATACTGACGCCACGAATGGCGATACCCTCGTAGAGATCCTGCGGCCGATTGTGCGTCACCACAATGATGCCCTTATTCTCGTCACGGCTGACGGGGTCAAAACCGAGACGATCCAGCGCCAGACCGGTGCGGTTCCAGGTGCGTGGATAAGACTGGCTGGTCGCGATATAGTACTCTTTTTCCTCGTAAATTACCTGCGCGCGTGGCTGGAAGTTGGCAGCCAGCATAGCACGAGACTCCGCCTCGGTCTTGCCCGACAGGTAGGCCGCCAGTCGGCCCAGCACCTCGACATCCATTTCCGGCGCCGGGCGGGCAGAGCCATACTTGAAAGACGTGACTTCACCACCGGTCACTAGCGGCTCATCCCCCTCCAAATCCATACGCTGAGTGGCGACGAATACGCGGGTCTGATTCGCATCCTCACCCTGCTCAATGCGCAGACGAACGCGTTCGAGGTAGTCTGGTTTAAATAACCAATCACGCGCAACGCGCAGGAAACGCATAATGCCACCACTACCTGGCTGCGATTCGGACATGCCAGTCCAGTCAGTTTCCATCAGACCAATGGCCGGCTCGATCCGACGAATAGTGTAACCCTCTTCTTGCAGGAAGAGCTGCAGTCGCGGCCAGACGTCATCCGGCGCATGACTCACCACGAGATAACGGGCTTCAGGCGGGCCCTCGAATCGCACATCGGCCGTAGCTTGCAGCAACCCGGCACGTCGCTCGCCTTGTGCAGCCTGGGCCCGGGCGGAGACGATTTCCGGAATCACCAGTTGTTGACGGGGATCCGGTGCCGTGAAAGCCGGCGGCACTTCCAGATTGGCAACCATGCTCTGCCGGCGCTGCTGGGTTTCTTCATCCTTTGCCAGCCCCGGAATATAAGAGCAACCCACGAGAAAGGTGGTAGCCATCGTGGCAAGGGTGATATTTCGAAGGCCGACATCTAAGGCCATAGGGAAGTTTCCTCTGCACTCAGTCAGACAACAGACCAGCCTGCTTCATAGCCGCTTTCAGTTTGGGTTGGCAAGGCGCCGACAATGGTGTCATGGGCAGACGCAGTGTCGGACCGATCAGCCCCATCTGCGCGAGGGCCCATTTGACCGGAATTGGATTAGCCTCACAGAACAGCTCCCGATGCAGTCCGGCCAGCTGGGCGTCCAGGTTTTTTGCTCGGGCCCGATCTTTGGCTAGGGCAGCAGCAGTCATTGCATGCATGGCAGCCGGCGCTACGTTGGCCGTCACTGAAACCGCGCCCTGCGCCCCATGCAAAATAGCCTCACAGGCGAGACTATCATCGCCGCTGTAGACGGCAAACCGCCCTTCGAAACGATCGACTAATTCAGTAATGCGCGTCAACGAACCGCTAGCCTCCTTGATTCCAATGATCAGGGGATGATCTGCGAGGCGCGCTACCGTATCAGGCAGCATGTCGCAGGCGGTGCGCCCTGGCACGTTATACAGAATCAACGGCAGTTCCACCGCCTCAACAATGGCGCTAAAGTGGCGATATAGGCCCTCCTGAGTGGGCTTGTTGTAATAAGGCGTTACAGATAGGCATGCATCAGCGCCAGCGGCCTTGGCCTCACGAGTCAGATGGATAGCTTCGCGAGTCGCATTTGCGCCGGTGCCGGCGATCACTGGGATACGGCCAGCGGCTACATTGACTATATGCTCAACCACCCGTATGTGCTCGTCAAAATCCAAGGTCGCCGACTCACCGGTGGTGCCGACCGCCACAATGGCGTCGGTGCCATTCTCAACGTGAAACTCGACTAGCCCCGTCAAGGCGTCGAAATCAACCGAGCCATCCTCGTGCATGGGGGTAACGAGGGCCACCAGACTGCCTTTGAACATTGCTGCTCCAAAAATACTTTTTTCACGAACGCACGGCGGAGACTCTGTCTCCACAAAACCGGCACTTAAGATAATTTAGCATAGTAACGAGTTAGCCGAAGCTGTGACAAGGTAAGAATGCAACCTGCACCATTACCCCGTTGCATAAAGCGCCGAATCAAAGACAACGATACCCGCGAACCGATTGCATACAGCGAATATCGGAGTAAACTCGAAGTCAAACATTTCAGACTTACCAAATGCATACGCAGCTGGTCATTTCACTTTTGGCACCAGACGCTCCCGGCCTGCTGGCGCGCCTGATCTGGCTGATCGCTCAGAACCAATGCCTTTACCATGATAGCCGCATCGCGGTATTTGGCGAGACGCTCACCGGCTCGATTCTTGTCGACGGCGCTTGGGATCGACTCGCCAAGCTGGAAACTGCACTGGAGAAGTTCCAAATCGAAACCGGGGCAAACCTCCAGTGGCAGCGGACTCATCGAAATCACAGCCGTCAGCGATGCCTGCCCTACATCATCGATGCCATCGGCCTGACTAGTGTCAATATGCCCGAGGCTATCGCCGATTTTTTGGCTCGCCACGGTATCCGGATTCGCGACTTCTCTACTCACTGCTATCTACCACAACATAGCAACGAGCCGTTGACGGTGCTTCGCGCGCTGGTTGACGTGCCTGCCGATTTACACCTCGGGCAGCTCAAGAGCCATTTTTTTGACCTCTGCGACCGCATCAATCTGGATGCGGCGCTGGAGCCTGATCGCAGCGCCTAAGTCCAACCAGTCAACTTGATCAAGGAATCCTTAAAATGAGTCACCTGAAGATCAACGACCCCGCCCCCGATTTCGAGGCCATCGTCACCGATGGCCGCCACATTAGGCTATCGCAATTCAAAGGAAAGAACGTCGTCCTGTACTTCTATCCCAAAGACAACACCCCCGGCTGCACTAACGAGGCCAGGGATTTTCAGGCGCTGCTACCGGAATTCGAGAAACAAAACACCAAAATCATCGGCGTCTCGCGGGACAGCCAAGTCAGTCATCAGAAATTCCGTGACAAGCTAGGACTGACCTTCGACCTTATCAGCGATGTGGATGGCACCGTCTGCCAGGCCTACGGCGTCCTCAAGCCAAAACAGATGTTTGGACGCGAATACATGGGTATCGTTCGCAGTACGTTCCTGATCGATGCCCAGGGCACGATCCGCGGCATCTGGTCAAAGGTGAAAGTCAACGGCCACGCGAAGTCCGTGCTGGACACCATCACCCAAATGGACTGAATCCTCTCCTCTACCGATTTTTGCCAAGGACCTCAAAATATGATCCACATCAAGCGCCCTCGTCAGTGCCTATTCGTACTGGACACCAGTGTACTGATGCATGATCCCACTGCCCTGTTCCAGTTCATGGAGCACGACATCTACATCCCGATGGTGGTGCTAGAGGAGCTGGATGCCGGCAAGAAGGGCACATCAGAAACGGCACGCAATGTTCGCCAGGTGAGTCGTTTCCTGGACGAAATGCTGGCCGCGGCGGATCTGTCCGCCATCTCTTCGGGGCTGCGCATCCACAGCCCCTTCGTTAGCGAGGAAAAGCTTGCTTCCTGCTCCGGGAAACTGTTCTTACAAACTCAGACCGAAAGTGTCACCTTGCCCGAGGGCATTGCTGGCAACCAGGCTGACAACCAAATCCTCGGTGTCACACTAGCTCTGAGAGAGCGGGTCACTGATCGGGATGTCATCCTAGTATCCAAGGATATCAACCTACGCATCAAGGCCACAGCACTGGGGTTACCTGCTGAGGATTACCACAACGACCAGGTACTGGATGACATCAACCTGCTATACACCGGCCTAGAACAGCTTCCGACCAATTTCTGGGACGAACACGGCAAGTCGCTTGAATCCTGGCAGGAAGAAGGACGCTCCTTCTACCGCATACGGGGGCCTATGACACAAAATTGGCTAGTCAATCAAGGCCTGTATTTAGAAGGCGCCCCCCCCTTCGAGGCACTGGTCCGCGAAGTGGATGCCAATGGTACAGCCATTGTCGAGACCATCCAGAACTACTGTCATCCCAAACATACGGTCTGGGGCATCAATGCTCGTAATCGCGAACAGAACTTTGCCCTCAACCTATTGCTGGATCCGAATATCGACTTCGTCACCTTGCTGGGGCAGGCGGGAACTGGCAAGACCCTACTGACGCTGGCAGCGGGACTAGCGCAGACCCTGGAGACCAACCAGTACAACGAGATTATTATGACTCGCGTTACCGTGCCTCTCGCAGAAGACATCGGCTTCTTGCCCGGTACCGAGGAGGAAAAGATGACCCCATGGATGGGCGCGCTAATGGACAATCTTGAAGTGCTCGCCAAAGTTGAACATGGGGGAAGCTGGGAACGAGCAGCGGCCCAAGATTTGCTTCGCTCGCGGATCAAGATCCGCTCCCTGAACTTCATGCGGGGACGAACCTTCCAAAACAAGTTCGTGATCATCGACGAAGCTCAGAACTTGACCGCCAAGCAGATGAAGACCCTCATTACACGTGCCGGGCCGGGAACAAAAATCGTCTGTTTGGGCAATATTGCTCAGATCGACACGCCCTATCTGTCGGAGACCACTTCCGGCCTGACCTATGTGATCGACCGCTTCAAGGGCTGGCCCCATGGGGCACATATTACCCTCATGCGCAGTGAGCGATCACGTTTGGCCGAATTTGCTGAGAACGTTCTCTGAGAACCGTCATGCGCACTCACATGCAGGCATTTAATCCGCCGTGGGATTAGGCAGGTTTATCACGCGCACGGAGGCGACGGTGGCTAACCTAGAGTGCCTAGGCCAACTTGGCACTAACCGGTGTCCGTAACAATACAACTTGTGATACCCTAACAATAGGCAGTTTACTTACTGCAAACCATAAAAAATATTTGCCTGTAGCAAGTTCACAGACTGCCTCTATCACACTTGAAGGTTACAGATGGCTGAAATACTCGTTGTTTACTACAGTCGGGACGGCTCCATCGCGCGCATGGCTGAACAAGTAGTGCGCGGTGTCGAAAGCCAAGCTGGTGCCACCGCGCGACTGCGCAGCATTCCTCCTATTTCCAAAGTCGGCGAGGCCACAGAACCTGCTATCCCGCCGGAGGATGCGCCTTATGTCAGCCGTGATGACCTAGCGGCCTGCGATGGCATGATCCTCGGTAGTCCCACCTATTTCGGCAACATGGCCGCCGCAGTAAAGCATTTCTTGGATGGCACCAGCGGCGTCTGGTTTGCCGGCACCTTGGTCGGCAAGCCTGGTGCTGTCTTTACTTCAACTGCCAGCCAACATGGTGGTCAAGAAGCCACGCTGCTGTCGATGATGGTGCCGCTACTACACCATGGCATGCTAATTGTCGGCCTGCCCTACACCGAGCCAGCGCTGTCCCGCACCGAATTCGGTGGCACACCTTACGGAGCTAGTCACACAGCCGGCGACGGTAAGCGACCGCTAACTAGTGACGAGCAGGCACTTTGCCAAGCGCTTGGCGCCCGTGTCGCTGCCATTGCCCTTAAGCTTCGGGGAACGGCTTCATAATGTGACACAACAAACAATATGGTAAGCCGATTCCCAGCCAGAATCGGCTTTGAAGCTGCTTTTATGGATTTGGTGATCCGCCATCACCCTCACAATCCTACCGCTGCAGCGCCTGATAGCTCCCGAGGCACACTCGGTGGGTTAGACTGCCATCCTTATACCATTTACTGCTAGGCCTTGTAGTTGTGCCGGGATCGCTGTCTTTACGCCTCAACGGCATCGTCTAGGCGATCCTAGTTTCCTGATTCTCACTGACCTTAACGATCACCGCTCTATGGTCACCATCAACATTGCATTGGCTCCACGTCGGCATCGTGCTATTCAGTATGACGCTGTTTGGCCTGGCCTAGACTTACATGCGCGAAATTCGCAACGCCCGCAAACAAGCGTTATGATGAGTTATCTTTTGTACTGTATCCATCTTCAGGAGTAATCAGGGAATGAGCAAACTTCGCAAATGTCTGTTTCCGGCCGCCGGTTACGGCACCCGTTTCCTACCGGCCACCAAAGTGATGCCTAAGGAAATGCTGCCGATTTTGGATAAGCCTCTTATTCAGTATGCCGTGGAAGAAGCCATGGAAGCCGGTCTGACCCACATGGCGATGGTTACCGGTCGTGGTAAACGCGCACTGGAAGATCACTTTGACGTCAATTATGAGCTAGAGCACCAGATCCGTGGCACCCACAAGGAAAGCCTGCTAACCAGCATTAACCGCATCATCAATAGCTGCACGTTTTCCTACACTCGCCAGATCGAGATGAAGGGCCTGGGCCATGCAATCCTGACCGGCGAAACCCTAATTGGCAATGAGCCCTTCGCCGTGGTGCTGGCTGATGATCTTTGCGAGGCTAGCCCGGTCGGGGTTCTAGCCCAGATGGTAGAAATCTTCCAGCGATATGAGTGCTCAGTAGTGGCTGTCGAGGAAGTACCCGAGAAGGAAATTCAGAAATATGGTATAATTGCTGGTGAGAAAATCGAGGACGGCCTCGTGCGCGTAACCGACATGGTTGAAAAGCCACCGGCGGGCAAAGCACCTAGCAACATGGCCATTATCGGCCGCTACATCCTCACTCCAGATATTTTCGACATCCTAAGGCAAACCCCTCCGGGCGCCGGTGGCGAAATCCAGATCACCGATGCTCTGCGCAAGCAAGCCGAGCAGGGCCGGGTTATCGCATACCGCTTCAAGGGACGTCGATTCGACTGCGGCAGCCCGACGGGTTTTGTGGCCGCCACCAATCATTTTTACCATCTCAGCCGCCTATGACAGGCCCGCAAAAAATCATGCAAAACGCGTGTAGAGTGCCGTTGTATTCATCAACTATAAATGCACTAACGATGCCGGCGATGTGCGAGACAGCTCTGAAGGCCGCACGCCGCTGGCGTACCTGTACGGCCATGGCAATATCACCCCGAGCCTGGAAGCAGCACTGCAAGGCAAGGCTGTCGGTGGTCGTTTTCGTATGAGCATCCCGCCTGCCGACGTCTATGGTGAGCGTGACGATAGCCTGATACAGACCCTGCCGAGCAGCCTGTTCCAAGATATGGATGTGATCGAGCCTGGCATGCACTTTTTAAGCCCCGACCGGCGCCGGAAGACCGTCAGCCGTCGAGGGTAACCAAGTCACTCTGGATGCCCATGACGAACTGGCTGGCCAGACCCCTAACTTTGACGTCACTGTGCGTAAAGTGCACGAAGCCTCCGCCGAAGAGATTGACCACGGTCACGGCCCGCAAGGCCTACAGCACTACATTGTCAATGATTAAATCGTCAGGAGTTAGGGCGCCCCACTCTGATGGCATTCAAAGTTTTCTAGATGAAAAATACCGGGCATTGCCCGGCTATTTCATACCCCAAAGCCTACATCTCCATCCGGCCCGACCCACGAGGTGAGTCTGACGGAGCGGATTCGGAGCGCTCCACCTCTGCCCCATCCCGAGCCATTTCTCCACCATCTATTTTGCCTGCTGCACCAATCGCGGGCGGGAAAAGGTCAATAAAGGCACTAAAGATCGAAGTAAACAGCACGGGAATGAGGATAATGAAACCCAGCCCCATTGGAATCATTGCAACCATCATCAACCCGAAGCCGATCAGGCCATACAAAAGGAACGGCACGATATTACCCAGAATTGCCCCAATACTGGCCTTAATAGCCTCCATAGCCGATGCCTCTCTTAATGCCACCAACGGGATGGCAAAGGTCATCGCCATCATATACGCGGCCCAAAGGCCGATTAGCAGTAGCCACATCACCATTGGCGCCGCCATTAGCGCGTGGACCAACTGCTCCTGATTTTCGATGGCCTCCAGGTCCATAGGCATGGAGATAGCACTGACCAACACGGATGCCAATAAGAAGTTAAACAACAAGCTTAATACCCCTAGCACCAAAAATGGCTTACGGCGCGCCGGATCTTTGAGCCCCTTGAACAATAGGCCGACCGAAATTGATTGCTCACGAGCTAACGGATCAACCTGCATGTCGCTGCGAATCTGGCGGATACGATCAAGCACCAGATACACTCCGCCGATCATCGCTGGCGCGATCAATGTAGCGACAATGCTACCGACCATCGGCACAATGGAAATTGCCAACTGCACTAGCAAAAACAGAATGAGCACCAAATAGAAAGTGCCCGGCCGGGTTAAGAAAAGACGCCAGCCTTCGACATACCATTGCCAGCCTTGGCCGGCAGAAACCTTGCGATAGTCCACCTTCTGCGGATCCTTGTTGCTCATGACGCAGGCAAAATTACACGATAAATACCAAAGAAGGTAGTGGGTAAAGCCTCGAATGTAGAAACTTATGCCTTGACCCCACTCGGCCAAACAGGTTTCATCAACACTAAACCAACTAACCTTGCAAACTGACCATGCTCAATGCCTTAATTTTTGATGTGGATGGTACGCTGGCCAATACCGAACGCGACGGCCACCGCGTTGCCTTCAACCATGCCTTTGCCGACGCTGGCCTGGACTGGAAATGGGATGTCGCCATCTATGGTGACCTGCTCAGCGTCACCGGAGGCAAGGAGCGGATTCGATACTTTATCGAAAAATACGACCCGCAGCTGCCGAAGACATCGGATCTCATCGACTGGATCGCTAGCCTGCACAAGGCAAAGACCATGCATTATGTGCGGATGCTACGCGAGGGCATGATTCCGCTGCGCCCGGGTGTGAAGCGACTCATTCAGGAAGCCCGCCAGCAGCACATCACCCTAGCTATAGCCACCACCACTACCCTGGAAAACGTGATCGAGCTACTTAAGTCGACCCTCGGCGCCGAATCACCAGACTGGTTTGCCTGCATCGCAGCTGGCGACATCGTGCCAGCCAAGAAGCCCGCGCCGGACATCTACCACTATGCCTTGGACGAGATAAAACGGGATGTCGAGGAATGCCTGGCCCTAGAGGATTCCTACAATGGTCTGCAATCGGCGCTGGGGGCCGGTCTGCAAACGCTAGTGACCCTCAATGACTATACCCGCAAAGATGATTTCAGCGGAGCTAAGGCAGTGCTGGATCACCTTGGCGAACCAGACTTGCCCTGCCGCACGTTTGTCGGACCGCAACCGCAGCTGGGTTGGGTTGACTTAGAATACCTCAAGCAACTAGTTTGAAATCTGGCTGGCAAAATAGTTTGGCAACTTTCTAAGCTGACAGGGGCTGTCAAACCAACAGTCCCGCATCCGACTCAAACCGACAGTCTGTTACGCTTTTCTTCTGCCCAGGCAGCCAACTTCCGCAACAGTTCTTGCTGGCCGGCATCACTGTTGGTGATCGCCTGCGTCAAAGCCTGCTCGAAGCCGGCAAAATCCAGCACCCCTGCATAACGTGCCGGCCGCTCCCCCTCCAACCCCAGTCGCATGCGACAGTGCGACCGCCATTCAGCCCTGCCGGCCTCATCCAGCGCCTGAGGCAGATTGCGGGCCAAAAAATGCTGTACCAACATGGGCAACCGCGGATCCGCGAATGACGGCAGCGAAATCGAAACCTTTGCTGAAGGCCGATGCAACAACACCTCCACCTGCTCGAGCAAGGCGTTCAGTTTGCCGCGATCCACATCGCTGACGAAACCGTCATACAGTGCCGCTTCCGGCTCAGTTTCGACAAACGGCTGCTTTACCTCTAAGACCGCCATCAGCTGCCGGGTAACCGCTACTAGGTTATTCCGGATCCACTTTAAATGACGCAAAACCTCGGCCAGATCCAGCTGCATGCGAGCCAGTACGGCTGAATCCTTGAGCACGGAGGCTGGCACCAGCACTGGCGCCCGATTCAGGTGGACATGCTTAATACCAGGTCGTACGGCTCCTTCCGGCAGATCATCCGCCCTGCTGTAGAGCCAGTTGTGTAAGGTATCCGTTGGCGTATCCAGCAAGTAGGTCGGATCGACACGCAAATCCCAGCAAACAATGCGATTTGACT